>LNFM01008702.1_pt1 | contig 15820 bp, 12 predicted proteins | sample 596031 | NCBI WGS metagenome assembly LNFM01 (sample SAMN04254537, study PRJNA301005) | activated carbon metagenome | isolation source: dual media filters at the Ann Arbor, Michigan drinking water treatment plant | place: USA: Ann Arbor | reverse complement strand
GACCAACACCCCCGCCGAGTTCCGCGCGCTGCTGCAGGCGGAGATCACCAAGTGGGCCGCGGTGGTGAAGTTCGCCAACGTGAAGGTCGACTGAAGCCCGCGCAGCGACTGGCACAAGCGATCGGCAGCCGCTGGCCCTACGCCGCCGGCGCGCTGCCGCCTAGGCTTGGTCGGCTGCGCATGGCGCCGACCTCGTCGCCGCCGACTTTCCTGACTCTGAACGAAATGGCACCCTCATGAGCACCTCCGTCACGGTCGACATGCTGCAGGCCTTTGCCGATGCGTGGAACGCGCATGACGTCGACGCGCTGATGACCTTCATGCACGCCGAGTGCGTGTTCGAGACCGCCGCCGGGCCGGATGCTTGCGGGGCGCGGCATGAAGGTCCGCAGGCGGTGCGCAAGGCGTTTGCCGCTGCCTGGCAGACGTTTCCCGACGCGCAGTGGCGCAACGCGCGCCATTTTGTCGCCGGCGAGCGCGGTGTGTCCGAGTGGACCTTTACCGGCACTGCCACCGACGGCACGCGGGTGGAAGCCAACGGTGTCGACATCTTCACCTTCCGCGACGGCAAGATCCTGGTGAAGAACGCGTTCCGCAAGGACCGGCCGCGGCTGCCGGCGCGCGCCTAGGACCACACCATGAGCACGCTGCCGTTCACCGCGGCCGGCGCAGGAAGCGACCCCGCCGCCTACGACCCGCGCTATGACCCGCTGGTCGATGCCACCCCCGGCCGTGGCCGCGCCTACGCGCCGACCTACTGGGTCGCCACCGCGGGCACGCCGCCGGCCGACGATGGCCCAGTGACGGGCGACATCGATGCCGATGTCGTCATCATCGGCGCCGGCTTCACGGGTCTGGCGGCGGCGTTGTTCCTCGCGCAGGAGCATGGCATCAAGGCCACCGTGCTCGAAGCCAATCGCACTGCCTGGGGCTGCACCAGCCGCAATGGCGGCCAGGGCCAGAACGCCAGCGGCCGGCTGTATCGCTCGCAGTGGATCGCACGCTGGGGTCTGGATGTCGCCAAGCGCCTGGACGCGGAGATCCGCGCCGGCTTCGAGACCTTCAAGGGCCTGGTCAGCGAGATCGACTGCGACGCGCAGGATGGCGGCCACCTGTATGTCGCGCACCGCGCCAAGAAGCTCGCGTTCCTGGAGAACGAAGGCCGCGTGATGCGCGAGGTGTTCGGTTACCAGACGAGAATGCTGTCGGCCGACGAACTGCGCCGCGATTTCTGCGACGAGCGCGAGGCCGCCGGCGCCCTGCTCGAGCCCGACGGCGTCGGCGTGCACCCGCTCAAGCTCGCCTACGGCTACGCGCGCAAGGCGCGCGCGCTCGGCGCGACGCTGCACACCGGCAGCCCGGTGATCGGCTGGACCCAGCACAACGGCATGCATCTGCTGCGCACACCCGGCGGCACGGTCAAGGCGCGCGCGGTGGGCGTGTGCACCGGCGGCTACACCGGCCAGCACCTGTCGCCGTTGCTGCGCAGCCGGGTGATGCCGATCCTGTCCAACTCGATGGTCACGCGCCCGCTCACCGACGCCGAACTGGCCGCCACGAACTTCCGCTCGACCACCTTCATCACCGACACCCGCACGCTGCGCTTTTACTACCGGCTGCTGCCCGATCGCCGCGTGCAGATCGGCAGCCGCAGTTCGATCACCGGCGCCGACGCCGAGAACCCGCGCCATCTGGCATTGCTCAAGCGCGGGCTGGCACGCAAGTTCCCGCCGCTGGCCGATGTGCCGATCGATTACTCATGGTGGGGCTGGGTCGATGTCAGCCACGACATGATGCCGCGCATCGTGCAGCCGGATCCGGCGCAGCAGGCGTTTTATGCGCTGGGCTATGGCGGCAACGGCGTGTCGTTCTCGGCGCACGCCGGACGCCGTCTGGCCGATCGCATTGCCGGCAAGACCGACCGCGCGTTCACGCTGCCCATCTTCGACTCGCCGCTGCCCGGCCACTGGGCGGCGCCGTTTCGCCGCGTCGGCCAGTCGCTGCTGTATCGCTGGTACTGGCTGCGCGACGAACTGCTGTAGGCGGCATGGCGGCCCGCGGTCGCGACCGGTGCGCGTAAGGCGCACCCGGCGCGGATCCGCGCGATGGGCCGGCGCGGCTGTCATCCGGCTTGCCTGTACCGTCGGAGCGGAATCTGGCGAGGCAGGCGTGGATGCGTGAACCACGGCCCAATTTTCGGGCGGGCGATCCCCGCTCGGCAGCAATCCATCGCAGGGGGTACCGGGCAGGCGGCGTGCTGCTGCTGCTGGCCTGCACCTGGCGCATCGCCAGTGCGGCGGCCGACAACGGCATCGATCTGGGCGCCCGCTGCGCCGCAGAGAACGACGACCGGCTGCGCCTGGCCTGCTATGACCGCGCCTTCCGCCCCGCGCCGGCGCCGGCGCCGGCCGTGCCGCCGTCAACCTTGGCCGACCCCACGCGCCACGTGCCCAAGTACTCGCTGCTGTCGCGCTTCTGGGAACTGGACGAGGACGACAAGCGCGGCACCTACATCGTCAAGACCTACCTGCCAAATTACCTGCTCGGCGTGCACTACACGTCGGCGATCAACCGCTATCCGCGCAGTCCGACGCAGACCGCCGGCAACGCCTTCGCCGGCTACGGTCCGCTCGAAGCCAAGCTGCAGCTGTCGCTGCGCGCCAAGGTCGCGCGCAACGTGCTGGTCGACGGCGCCGACGTCTGGTTCGCCTACACCCAGCGGTCGGTGGCGCAGCCGTGGAACCGTGAGGATTCGGCGCCATTTCGCACCACCGACCATCAACCGGAGGCGATCTGGGTGCTGCCCGTGGCGCCGCGCGCGCAGTCACTCGGCGCCGGGTGGCAGTGGAAGCTGATGCAACTGGGCATCGCGCATGAGTCCAATGGCCAGTCCGATCCGCTGTCGCGCAGCTGGAATCGCGTGTACGTGGCGGCGGCGGTCGAGCGCGATGACCTGAGCCTGCTGCTGCGGCTGAACCAGCGCGTATTGCGTGACGGCCCGGGCGACAACCCGGACCTCACCGATTACACCGGCCTTGCCGACCTCGTGGCGAACTGGCTGCCGGGTCTGGCCACGGCGATGCTCACCTGGCGCATCACCTACCATTCGCTGGCGCGCGGCTCGCTGCAACTGGACCTCACCTATCCGTTCGACGGTGCGCAGCCCGCCGGCCTGCGCTGGCAGCTGCAGCTGTTCCACGGTTATGGCGAGACCCTGATCGACTACAACCACCGACAGTCGCGCATCGGGTTCGGTGTGTCGCTGTTCCAGTTCTGACCGACTGGCGCCCATCCGATGAGTGAACTGAACGCCGCCGACGTCATGATCGATCGCCGCCGCCTGCTCGCTGCTGCGCCGCTCGCACTGACGGGCTGCACGCTGCTGCGTCCGGTGCGCACGCCGATGCCGTCGCTCGAGGATCGTGCGCCGCCGACCCGCGGGCCGCGCGCACTGCTGGTGTTTCTGCCTGGTGCGCAGGAGGTGCCGGGCGACATCGTCCGGCAAGGATTCGTGCGGCGCGTGCGCGAGCGTGCATTGGCCCTGGATGTGATCGTGGCCGACGCGCACGTCGGCTACTTCCGCCAGCGGGTGGTGCTGGAGCGGTTGCATGCCGACGTGATCGCACCGGCGCGCACGCGCGGCTACGACAAGGTATGGCTGGCCGGCATCTCGCTCGGCGGCCTCGGCGCACTGCTGTACGCCGCCGACGCCGACGGCGTAGCGCGCCCGCGCATCGACGGCGTGCTCGCGATCGCGCCGTTCCTGGCCGCGCGCGATGTCATCGACGAAGTGATCGACGCCGGCGGTCTGCGTCACTGGCGCCCGCCGCCGTCGCTGACCGAAGACGATTTCTCGCGGCGCCTGCTGGTCTGGCTGCAGGGCTATGGCCGGCCCGAGTTGCAGCGGCCCGCCTTGTACCTCGGCTACGGCACGGCCGACGGCTTCGCGCAGAAGAACCGGATGCTCGGCGATCTGTTGCCGCGCGATCGCCTGTTCGTCGCGCCCGGCGGCCACACCTGGGCACCTTGGCTGCAGATCTGGGACGCGATGCTCGATCGCGCGCCGCTGCCGCGAATCGTGTAACTCCTGGTTGATCACGCTGAGCCTGTCGACCCGACATGGGATCGACCTACGTAGCTCCTTCACTGGCAAGCGCGCGCTCGATGGCTATCTTTGCGGTGCTGCTTACGAAGGCAGCGCGTGCGTGAATCGCGTGTGAAGAAGAAACCCTTTGCGGCTGCCTCCAATGTTGCGTCCATCCGGACAGCCCAGCTGGATCACCGTCCTGGCGCTGAGTATCGTCGTCCTCACTGTGCTCTTCGGCGTCTACTGCCGCAGCCTTGGCATCCACGTGCTGTTCCTCAACGCCGAGTCCGGCCTTTACCTCGAGATGGCGTTCGCGAGCCCAGAGCAGCAGATCGGTTTTGTCAAGACGCACGTGCTGCGGTCGTACAACGGTCATTTCGCGCCGCTCGCCTTCCTCGCGGAACTCGTGCAGTCGAGGCTACTCGGCACGAGCGAGCGCGCGTGGTTCTGGCGGCAGATGGTTGCTTGCGGCCTGCTCGGGTCGGCCGCCGGTGCATTGATCGCGCTGAGCGCGCGTGCAGCGGGCATGACGCAGCGCGCGTCCTGCGCCACCGGTTTCGCCGGCGCCGTCTTTCTGCTCTGCGCGCCCCGCATCATCGAACTCGTGATGTGGCCGTTCATGGTGATGCAACTGGCGATGCTGGGGCTGACGGCCGCCGCCGGCTGCGCGCTGCTGCGCTTCCTCGACCGCCGTTCGCCGACGCCCTTTGCCGTGTACCTGCTGCTTGCCTATGCCACCATGCACTTGTTCGGTGTCGGCGCAGCGATCAGCGGCAGCGCCTTGCTCACGGGTGCGGTGATCGTCTGGTTGATGCGGGACGCCGGCGCGATCGATGCGGTCACGGCGCGCCGGCTGGCGCGGCTGATCGCCGTCTTCTTCGTGCTCACCGCCGTCCATGGCTGGTGGATGATCGGCGGCAGCGACGCACCGACCGATCCCGCCGGTCCGCTGTCCGTGCGAGAGAACGTGCGTCGCTTCGCGTGGCTCTTCTTCGGCTCGGTGTTCGCGGGCGCCCGCGCACTGTGGGCGCGTGGCGACATGCCGTGGCCTGACTTGAGCAGTGGCGACGCCGACGCCGTCCTGGGGGCCGCGCTGCTGCTGGGGAGCATGACAGCGCTGGGCGCCGTGGCGCAGCACTATCGGGCGACCGGTGCGCGCACGCACCTGATCGCGTTTGCGCTGCTGGCGTTCCCGCTGATCGCCATGCTCATTTACCTGGCACTCATTACGTTTCGGCTGCGCGAGGTGGGCGACGCTGCCGCGATCCTGCCGTTTCTCATCGGTAGCCGCTATGTGGTCTTCCCCGCCTTCTTCCTCTTCATGCTGGGCGCGGCCTGTCTGCTGTTGCTGCCGCGCGTGGCGCACCTGGCGGTGGTGCCGCTGGCTGGCATCGCAGCCGGCTGGGCCGTGGTCGGAACGGCACACTTCGTCCTTCACCACATGCCCGCCATCTGGCCGCACAGCCAACAGCGTACGGAAGCGGCGTGGCAGCAGGTCGTGGCCGCTGCGCGCAGGGACATCGATGCCGGCCGACCCGTCAGGAACGTGGCATTGACCGACGTGCATGACGAATTCGAAACCGATCTCAAGCGGCGCCGGCATCTGCTGGAACACGAATTGGGATGCCGCGGCTGCGTCCGCTTCGAAGGCGAGTGACGGCATGCGCCGCGCTACAACCAATTCCCCATCAAAACATACGGCGCCCAGTAGAACGGATGCGCGAGCTTCGCGTCGGCCTTGCCGGCGCGCAGGAAGCCGAGCTGCGCCTGGCGCAGTGCCTCAGCCTTGGTGACCTTGGCATCGGCCTGGCGGCGGCCGTACAGCGCCTGCATGAAGCGGCTGGTGCTGCTGTCGGCCACCGGCCACAGCGTGGCGAGCACCGCGTGCGCACCCTGCTGCTGCGCCAGCGCGCCGAAGCCTTCGACCTCGGCACCGGTCTCGTCCAGCCCGCCGCCCATCGCGGTGTCGCACGCTGACAACGTCAAGAGGTCGATGCTGGAGAAGCGCAGGCGGCGGTCGCGGATCTCCTGCAGCGTGAGGCGGCCACCATCGCCGAGCAACAGGAACGAGTTGGCGAAGGTGCCCGGGCGGAACTGGAAGTGGCTGGCGATATGCATCACCGGCGGCGCACCGGCCAGGGTGTCGCGCAGGCGCTCGGCGGTGAACTGCTCGTCGAGGAACACGTCGCCGCGCGCGAGCGAGCGGCGCACGCCTTCCAGCTCGGCGCGCACCGCCGGCAGCGGCGCAAAGCCCGGCACCGCGCGTGTCACGCCCAGCCCGGTCATCGACCAGTCGCGTTGCGGCTTGCGCGTCAGCTGCGCGCGCGCGGCTTCGGTATAGATGGCGAGCCGGTAGTCCTCCACCAGCCAGCGCTTGCCGTCGTTGAGGGCGGCAAACGGCAGGTAGCGCAACGTGCCGTCGAGCGACAGCATCAGCGTGCGCGCCTTGGCCTGCTGCAGATCCGCCGCGACCGGTGCCACCAGCAATGCGTACAACTCGCGCGCCAGTGGCCTGACGTTGCCGCGCTGGGCGAGCGCCTGGCGGAACGCCAGCACCTTGCGGTTCAGGTCGGCGGCGGCGATGCGCGTCTCGCGCGCGATCTGCACGTCGGCGGTGGTGACGATGATCGCCACCCGGCTGCCGGTGACGACGTAGTGCAGCAGTACCGTGTCGCGCCCCAGCTCGGCCAGCACGTCCTGCAGCACCACGAGGTTCTTCAACTGGCGGCTGCCGAACTCCTCGGCACGGCGCGCATCGGTGGCGACGAACTCGCGCCCGAGTTCCGCGAGAAAGCGATCGAACCGCTGATTGGCGAGCACGAGATCGGCGTCGATCTGGCGGCGGCGCGCCTGCTCGTCGTCGGTGAGCGTGCCCAGCCGCGCCTTGCGCGCAAGCTCCGCCGACGCGCTGCCCAGGTCGGCGAGCTGGCCGCCGACCTCGCGCCAGCGCGCCGAGGCTGCGGTCTCGGCCGGACCGACGAAGCTGGCGCGGCCCTGGCGCGCATCGGCATCGCCGCCGCTGCGCGCGGTGAAGTCGTACAGCTCTTCCTCCTTGAGCATGGCCAGCACTTCCTGCGCCTCGGCCAGACGACCGGCGGCGATCAGCTGGTCGGCCAGCGCGACGTACAGCACACGCTTGTCGTCGAGGAATGCGCGCTGCACGTCCGGCGCGAGTCCGCGCAGCCGACCGCGCATCGACTGCACCGTGTTGATCGCCTGCTTGCCCCAGAAGATCGAGACGGCCTCCTCGCCGCGTGCCTGGTACGAGCGCCGCAGCGCGGCGTGCACGCGCCACTGCACCTCGGGGCGATCGGTGGCGGCGACGATGCCGAGCGCGCGCAGCAGCGACGCGTGCGAGGCGTCCCGCTGCCCGAGGTCCCATTGCGCAGCCGCCAGGCCGTTGAGCGAGCCGGCGAGGCGGGTGTGCCGTGGCCCGACCGTTCTTTCGTATAGCGCCAAAGCACGCTCGAACAGCGGCAACGCCAGATCGTTGCGCTGACGGAACCGCTGCACCTGCGCGAGGTTGTTCAACCAGATCGCGACCTCGGCGTTCGCCGGCCCGAGCGCCTGCTCGCCGACGGCGAGCGCGCGCTCGGCGAACACGAGCGCCTCGTCGTAGCGCCCGAGGTTGCGCAGCGACAGCGAGATGAGGTTCAAGCGCAGCGCGACGTTCGCGTGCACCGGGCCATACACCTTCTCGTCGATCGCGAGCGAGCGCTGCGCGAGCACCAGCGCCTCGTCGCTGCGGCCGACGGAGATCAGCGTCGACGCCAGGTTGTGCAGGCGCGTTGCGATCACGCGGTGCTCGGGGCCAAGTGCCTTCTCGCTGATCGCGAGCGCCTTGGTCAGCAGCTCGATCGCCTTGCCGTACTCGCCGAGGTCATCGTAGATCAGGCCGGTGATGCTGTGGCGCACGGCCATGTTGGGATGGTCCGGCCCGTTGAGCCTTTCTTCGATCTCGGTGGCGCGCGACATCTGCACCAGCGCGGCCTCGGGCTGGTCCATCAGGCGCAGCACCGCGCCGAGGTTGTGGTACGTGATCGCCAGCGACTGCCTCGGCGCGCCGCCCAGCCGCTCTTCCATCGCGATCGATTGCTCGTACAGGCGGCGTGCCTGCGCGTACTCGCCCATCTGGCGATAGGTGAACGCCACTTCGTTGAGCGCGCTGGCGACGTCGCGGTCGTCGCCGACGCGCACGGCGCGGTACAGGGCGAGCACGCGCTCGTTGTCGGCAAGCGCGCCGCGCAGATCGCCCAGTTCGCGCCGCAGCGCTGCCACCTTGCTCAGCGTGAATGCGAACTCGGGTCCGGCGCCGGCGAACACGCGCGCTTCGATCTCGGCCTGCTGCTGGCGAATGGCGAGCGCGTCCTTGAGCCGATTGCCCTGCTCGTAGTGGGCGCCGAGCGCGTCCAGCGCCTGGCGCAGCGTCGCCTCGTGCGCGCCGGGCGCGGCCCGCGCGGCGCGCACGGCATCGAGCAGCGGCGCCTCCGTGGTCGTCGGGGCGGTGGGCTGGGTCACGCCTTGCGCGAGCGCAGCGGGCGAGATCAACCCGGACGCGATGAGCGCGAGCGTGACCTGTCGAACGCGCCGCACGACGTGGCTCATAGCCAGTTCCCCATCAGCACATACGGCGCCCAGTAGAACGGATGGGCGAGCCGCGGGTCGCGCTGCTTGCCGCTGACTTCGCCGCGCAGGAACGCGAGCTGCGCGCGGCGTAACGCGTCGCCCTTGGGCAGGCGTGCGTCGGCCTGCCGTCCGGCGTACATGATCTGCATGAAGCGTCCGGTGCTGCCGTCGGCCACCGGCCACAACGTCGCGAGCACGGCGCTCGCGCCTTGTCGCTGCGCCAGCGCGCCGAAGCCCTCCACCTCGGCGCCGGTCTCGTCGGCGCTGCCGCCCATCGCGGTGTCGCAGGCCGACAGCGTCAGCAGATCGATGCCGGAGAAGCGCAGGCGGCGGTCGCCGATGTCCTTCAGCGTCAGCCGGTTGCCATCGCCGAGCAGCAGGAACGAGCGATCGAGCGTGCCTGGGCGGAACTGGAAGTGACTGGCGATGTGCAGCACCGGCGGTGCGTCCGCCAGTTCGTCGCGCAACCGCTCGGCGGTGAACTGTTCGTCGAGGAACACCTCGCCGCGCGCGAGCGAGCGGCGCACGCCTTCGAGTTCCTCGCGCACGGCGGGCAGCGCAGCGAACCCCGGCACCGCGCGGGTGAGGCCGAGTCCGGTCATGGCCCACTGGCGCTGCGGCCGGCGCGTCAGCTGCACACGCGCCGCCTCGGTGTAGATCGACACCTGGTAGTCCTCGACCAGCCAGCGGCGACCGTCATGCAGCGCGGCGAAAGGCACGTAGCGCAGGGTGCCGTCGAGCGACAACATCAGCCGCGTGGCGCCGGCCTGCGTCAGATCGGCGACCACCGGGGCGATCAGGTGGCGGTGCAGCGCCTGCGCGAGCTTCTGCGTCTCGCGCAGGTCGCGCCGCTCGGCAAGCGCCTGGCGAAAGGCGAGCACCTGGCGATTGAGATCGGCGGCGGCGATGCGCGTCTCGCGTGCGATCTGCACGTCGGCGGTGGTGACGATGATGGCGACGCGACTGTCGGTGACGACGTAGTGCAGCAGCACGGTGTCGCGCCCGAGCTCGGCCAGCACGTCCTGCAGCACCACGAGGTTCTGCAACTGGCGACTGCCGAACTCCTCGGCGCGGCGTGCGCCGGCGCCGGCGAAGTCGCGGCGCAGCTCGGCCAGATACCGGTCGAAGCGCTGGTTGGCGAGCACGAGGTCATCCTCGACCTGGCGGCGGCGCACCTGCTCGTCGGGCGACAGACCGAGCCGCGCCTTGCGCGCGAGCTCGGCCGACTCGCGGCCGAGTTGCGCGAGCTGGGCCGCGATGTCGCGCCAGCGCTGCTCGGCGGTGGTCTCGGCCGGTCCGACGAAGCTCGCACGCGTGCGGCGCGGATCGTCGCCGCTGCTGCGCACGGTGAAGTCGTACAGCTCTTCTTCCTTGAGCATGCCGAGCACTTCCTGCGCCTCGGCGAGGCGGCCGGCGGCGATCAGCTGGTCGGCGAGCGTGGTGTAGACGCTGCGCTTGTCGGCGAGAAAGGCCCGCTGCAGGTCAGGGCTCAGTCCGGCCAACCGACCACGCAGCGACTGCAGCGTATTGGTTGCCTGCTTGCCCCAGTAGATCGACAGCCGTCCGTCACCTGCGGTAGCAGCCAGCGCCGCGAGCGCGTTCTGCGCGCGCCACAGCGTGTCGGGCTGGTCGCCGCGCGAGGCGATCGCCAGGGCGCGCTGCGCGTCGCGCTGTGCCGCGGGCGCGTCGCCTGCCACTTGTCTCAGCGTGGCGGAGGTGAGCAGCGCGGTGGCCAGACGCGGATGCATCGCGCCGCCGCTGTGCTCTTCGATGCGCGCCGCGCGCTCGGCCAGCGGCAGCGCCAGATCCAGCCGCCCGAGGCCGCGCTGCGCGCGCGCCATGCTTGCCAGCGTGGCAGCGACGCGCGGGTGCTGCGGCCCGTAGACCGACTCGTCGATCGCCAGCGAGCGCTCGTACAGCGACAAGGCGCGCGCGTGATCGCCGCCTGCGGCGTAGGCCACCCCCAGGTTGGCCAGCCGCGTGGCTACGGCAGTGCGCAGCGGCGCCGGCTGGCTTTCCTCGATGACCAGCGCGCGCTCGTACAGCGCGGTCGCGCGGGCGGTGTCGCCGAGCGCGCGATACACCAGGCCGAGGTCGGTGAGTCGCGAGGCGACCCGCGGGTGATCCGGACCGGCACTGGCAAGGTCGATCTGCAGCGCGCGCTCGAACAGCGGCAGCGCCTCGGCGTACTCGCCCATGTCAGGCAGCAGCAGGCCCAGGCTCGACAGCGCGCTGACGAGATCGGGGTGATCGGGCCCGAGGTTGCCGCGATCGATCTGCAGCGCCCGCTCGAGCAGCGGGCGGGCCGCGTCGTACTGGCCCATGTCCCGGCGCAGCAGCGCCAGATCGGTGAGGCTGCGGCTGACGAAGCGGTGGGTGGGGCCGAGCGCCTGCTCGCGAATCGCAAGCGTGCGTTCGAAGTAGGGCAGCGCGCCGGCGTAGTCGCCGACTTCGCGATGCACGCGGCCGATGTAGCTCGTGGCCCAGGCGACATCCGCATGGGCCGGACCAAGCGACTTCTCGCGGATTGACAGCGCGCGCCGCATCGGCGGCAGCGCCTTGTCGTACTCGCCCAGTAGACGATACGAATCACCGAGGTTGAGCAGGACGACAGCGACGTCCGGGTGATCCGGTCCGCGCAGGCGCTCGCGGATCGCGAGCGACTCCTGCAGCAGCGGTAGCGCGCGCTGCGGCTCGTGATTAGTGGTGTAGGCGGCGGCCAGGTTCTGCAACAGGCGCGACAAGCCGAAGCCGTTGGGCGACACCTGGCGCGCGATGACGACTGCACGCTCGTTGGCGCGGATGCTGTCGGCCAGCCGCTGCTCGCTCCAGTAGAACGAGGCGAGGTCGCGCAGCGCGATGGCAACGGCTTCGGACGACGCGCCGTGCTCGCGCTCGGCGCGTGCCACCTTCTCGAGCAGTTGCTGCTCGCTGGCCGGCGACTCCGGCGGCGGTGCCTGTGCGGCGAGGTCCGCGCACTGCAGCAGGCCGAGCGCGAGCAGCGCGCAGCCGAGCGAGCGCCGCCACGGCGACGACGCATGCATGCGGGCCGTCACGGCTTGGCCCGTACTTCGATGCGCAGCGCGCCGTCCGCGCCCGGCGGCTTGATGCCAAACGGTGCAAGCGCAGCCGCCGCTGCATCGCGGCGCTCCGCAGGCACCGTGGCGGCCACCTCGCGCGCGCCCTGGCCCAGGTCGGTGACGGCGGCGGCGGCGCCAGCCGCCTTCAATGCCGCTTCGAGCTTTTGCACGGTGTCGGCAACGTCGCTGCTCTCGATCACCTGGACCGCGCCGCCGCTGCGCAGTACCGGCTCGTCTTCGGCGGCTTGCCACAACCCCGGTCCGACCAGCGTGATGGCCAGGCCGAGCGTGAGCACGGCGGCGGCGACGGCCATCGGCACGCGTCGATGGCGTGCGTGCGCCGCATCGGCGCGCTTGCCGTCGATCAGTCCTTCGCGCCGCAGGCGGAACAGCAGTCGCTGCAGCGATTGCCGTTCTTCCGCCGTCACGGCTGCGTCTGCGGCGGCGCGTTGCGCGTGGGCGGCGCGCAGGGCGTCACGTACAGCAGTCGCTTCGGCGAGCGTGGCGGGGGATGTGCCGGCACGCGGCCGGCCGCGCAGCGCGTCGAGCCAGGCGTCGTCGTCACCAGGCGGGGCGGGGTCGCGTTCGCTCATATGCGTACTCCATGGCGCGCACCGTACCGTCCGCCGTTCACGCTGCCCCCGCCTGGTAGCAGTGACCGATGTACTCCCACAGCCGCTTGCGACATTGCGACAGGTACTCGCGCGCCGCCCCGGCGCTGCAGCCGCGAAAGCTCGCCAGCTCGTCGTAGCCCCAGTCGTCCACCGCCACCCGCTCCAGCACGTGCGCGTACTCGGCGAACTTGCGTCCGAACGCGGCCAGGCCGCGCGTGACGCAGTCGGCATCGGCCGGATCGCTCTCCGCGCTGGCGTGCTGGCTCGCCATGCGGTCGAGCGCCTCCGCCGGCTGCGCGTCGATAGACACACTCGCCTTGTCGGCGGCTTCGCCGCGCCGCTCGGAGATCAGGGTGTTGCGCGCGATCGTCCAGAGCCATGCTTCCAGCGTGCCGCTGCCATTCCAGCCATCGACCGCGCGGATCACCTTGATGAAGGTCTCCTGCAGCAGGTCGTCGGCCTGCGCGTCGCTGGCGCCATGGCGCCGGAAATAACCCTTGAACTCGCGGCCGTACTTCCCGTAGAGCTGAGTGACGGCAGCTTGGCGCGGGGCGCCGTCGGTGCGCAACAAAGCCAGCAGCGAGGCGTCGGCGCGCTGGCGCGCGGCGGCCTCGGCTGTCGTCGCCGCAGCAGGGCGGCCTGGTGTTGCGACAGCGGCTGCGTCGTCCATGGCAAGAGTATGTGGCGGGCAAGACCCGCGTGACGGCTTCCGGCGGAAGCGCGAGAACGCGGCCGGCGCAGGGTAGTGCCGGCGGGCGGCTCTCGTCCAGCGGGAGCGCAGCCGGTACGCAACAAGCCGCCGCCGCCGTGTTCGCCATCGCTGGCGGCGTGCGTGCGGCATGCCGGCGGGCAGCTGCCTGCATGTCGGCCTGCTTGTCTGTCAGCTCATTCAACGCCATGTCTGCTCCTGTGGAACGCCATGCGCGCCGTGCCGGCGGACCTGGCCATGCCGCTACGACGCAACGCCTGGCCACTTGTCAGGTCGGCCTCCGTGTGACTTGCGCGCATGCGAGGCGATGGCGATGCAACCCGTGGCGCCGACATCCATATCGGTAGCGCCTGCGGAGCCCTCCAAAAAAATTTCCTGACAACCGGCGAGTCGCTGCGTCGTACCAGCAAGCGCACCGGAAACGGTCGCCGACAGCCCAGGCGCCGAGCCCCGCGACGCGCCACCGATCGCAGCACCCACCCCGCGTGAACGCTCACGCGCTTTGACGGAGAAAAGACATGCAGATCGCACGCATTGGCGCAGTGGTTGTGATGGCCAGCCTGTTCACGGGTTGCGCCTCGACCTACGGCAACCTGGTCAGCGGCAGCCAGCTCGGCGCGCAGGAATATCGGCCGGCGGTGTTCGTGCCGCCGGGCAAGGAAGGCCAGTACGAACAGATCCTCGGCATCTGCCGCCAGGCCGCGGTGAACCGCCAGATCACCGCCGCGCAGCAGGCGCAGCTCAAGACCATCACCGGCGTGGCCGGCAGCACGGTGCAGGGTGCCGCGATGGGCGTGCAGTTCGGAAACATCTTCAAGCAGGCGGGTTTCGACACGTCGCTGAACCGCCAGGCCGGCATCGGTGCGGCCACCGGACTGGCGATGGGCGCGATCAGCGCCTTCACCTCGGGCACCGAGAGCACCGCGGCGAAGACGCGCCAGGCGCTGCTGTACTGCCTGCGCTCGCAGGAGTCGGCCGTCGGCTACCGGGTCGTCGAGTAGTCCGCCCCCCTCTGACCGAACGATCAACCGACACACACTGGAGACGAAGTTATGCACACCGCCCGCTCACCGCACTCGCTGTTCCGTCCGGCCGCTTCGGCTGCCGCGGTGGCCGCCGCCAGCCTGCTGACCGCCTGCGGCGGGGGCGGCGACGGTCCCTCGCCGGCGCCGGCGCCGTCCACTGCGTACATCAGCTGGAACGGCAGCGGCAATGGCGACGTGATCGTCGACCGCACCAACGACCGCTTTCGCGTTCGTGCCAGCGACGGCGTGGTGGAGTCGCTCACCGGCTCGCCGATGAACGGGCTGCGGGTACGCAACGCGGTGCTGGAGTCGAACAACGTGCCGATCGGCACGGTGTCGCTGGTGCTGGCCACCAGCGGCGGCCAGGTCGCCGGCTTCCGCTGCAACAACGGCACGATGGCGGACATCGTGTTCCAGGCCAACAACCTGTATGCGATCGACTGCGGCGCGCCGACCCCCGCGCCGACGCCCGCACCGACACCGACCCCCGCGCCGGCGCCGCCACCGTCGGCTGGCTACATCACGTGGAACGGCAGCGCCAACGGCAACATCGTGCTTGACCGCAACAACGAGCGCTTTCGCGTCAGCACCAGCGGCGGCGTGGTGACCGAGGGCGGCATCGGGCTCGGCGCATTGACCGTCAACGGCTCGACGGTGATCCACAACGGTGCGGCGATTGGCTCGGTGTCCCTGGCCACCAGCACCACCGGCAGCAGCATCGCGGTGTTCCGCTGCACCAACGGCACCTTGCTCGACATCGTCACCAGCGGCGGCACCTACAGCATCGACTGCGGATCCTCAGGCGGCGCGCCCACGCCGCCGCCGCCGACGGCGCGGTACATCACGTGGAACGGCAGCGCCAACGGCGAGGTGATCGTCGACAACAGCAACGACCGCTTCCGCGTGAACGCCGACACGCTCTGCTCGGTACGCGCGTCAGCGGTGCCACGCTCACCATCAACGGCAGCGCGGTGGCCAGCGTGACCTACGTGCGCTCGACCACCGGCCAGCAGATCGTCGGCTTCGTCTGCCCCAACAACCGTTACCTCGAGATCTACGACGTCAGCGCCACGCAGTTCCGTTACACCTGCGAAGGCACGCGTACGCCGGCGTTCCCCTGATCGAGCACGAGGCGGCGTCGGTTCGAGCGCGGCCGGGCAGCAGCCCGGCCGCGCGCGTGCAGCCGATGAGCATCACTTGCAGCAACCGGCACCGGCACACGAGGAGATCACGATGGCCCCGCACGTCAACGATGCTGTCGTCGCCGCGATCATCAAGCAGTCACTCGACGATCGGGCTTGGCAGGCAAAGCCGATCGTCGAGCGGGTTTGGCAGGCGTTCGTCTCGCTGCAATCCCGGCGCAGGCGGGTCGAACCGTTCAACATCGATCTGGCCGCCGCCGAGCACTACATGTACGCGCGCTATCTCGCAGGAGCTTCCGGCGACCCCACCGTCAAGCTCGCGCCGACGCTGTACGGACTGAAGAAGCGTGTGTACTTCGCTCTCGGTATCGAGCAACGCATGGCGACGACGCACCTGCCGGTGCTGCCGCCCAGCCATGCGGTCGAGCGCTGGGGGCAGCGAGGCGCGGTCGCGGGACTGGCCGACTACACCGCGGTGACGGGACGACCGGCCCTCAATCTGGGTGGCGCGGCGTCGGCGCTGCTGAGCGAGGCGCG
>LNFM01008240.1_pt1 | contig 15821 bp, 32 predicted proteins | sample 596031 | NCBI WGS metagenome assembly LNFM01 (sample SAMN04254537, study PRJNA301005) | activated carbon metagenome | isolation source: dual media filters at the Ann Arbor, Michigan drinking water treatment plant | place: USA: Ann Arbor | reverse complement strand
ACAACTTCAAGTTTCCAGGCAAACCGACCGGATGAATAATCTCCGAACATCTCCTCCTTCTGGGAAATTCTAAAACCTGATCCAGTGAACGCCTTGACGGTCAGGTTTTCAGTTGGGCAACAATCCACAAGCCTGACAACACAGAGCACGGCCCCCGAAGGCAGAGGCACCTCCTGATTCTGGTCGAACCCATGCCGCTCAAACACCTGGCGGTAGAAAGAATTGAGGGCCAATAGCTCCTTGGTTTCACAATGTTTTCCAGCATGAACGGCGAGCAGCCCGCGATATGGGGTCGGCCAGCTTCGCGTCTCATATTCCTTCTCTCCCCAGGCAATCAATGAGGCCCATGGTTGCCAGATCGTCAAGGCTTTCATGGCCGTGCCTCCAAATCGAGCTGGGCGAGGAGTTGCTGCGCTTTAGATGCCCAATGATCTACCGGGTAATCCTTAACCCGTTGCGTTATCTCGAAGCATTGCAACGCTTTCTCCAGCGCCGCAATCAGCGCCTCGCCGTGGGTAGCAAGTATGCAGTGAATTTTGTCCTGCGCCCGATCACATTCAATGATCTCCATAGCGTCGGTTCCATCGTAACGACCGTTATATTTCGACTCCGCAAACAACCTGGTCAAAGCTGGCCCCATATGATTATCCCTTCTTTCTCCTGTGCAAACGGTTGTAGGCTAACTTGCACGACGAGTGCGCTGGATCATTATTCCTGTAGATCCATAATCCGCTTGGGTGGCTGTAGATTCCGCATAAAGAACAGGCTCGCCAATCCGGTGGATGCCCCAAGGCGACAGCCTTCATGCGCTGGTGTAGCAACCTGTGGTAAGCGCGGCTCTCGCAAATGACAAGGTTTTCGTTTCTATTGTCGCTGCGGATACCGTTGGCATGATGCACCTCTGCGCCAGCAGGTAGAGGTCTACCAAGAACTTTCTCTGCTATCACAAGATGTTCCAACCGTCTTGTGCTGCGTTTCCCGTTAGTGCCTGGAAATGGAACCATCCAATAGCCGTCAGGTCTCAAACCTCTATCTCCCCTCCAGGTTTTGCTGTCTAGGCCGGTGCGCCCTTTGTTAGCGTGCCCCCTGATGAATCTTCGTGGCTCCCCCTTCACATATCCTAGCTTCCCATATGTTACTGGAGAGATTGGAGCAGGCTGTCCACATCCACATTCACACATTTTCGGTCCCATATGGCCTCCTTAGTCGTGGAATCGGCGGTTCCAATAATGCCGGTTGACGTGCTCACCTGTTGGCACTCCACTCAACATCCATCGCATGTACGCTTCCATGACCAACGTGTGCGACGGCATCGCAAAGTTGTCAGGGTAGAGATGGAACCAGCCCATGATCGCCATACGGCCTCCTTGTGGTGCGGGGGCCTGTGTAGGCATCGTCTTTGGCGAGGGAACGACCAGTTGCGCGGCCAGTTCGCGTCCGCCCCGCCCCGTGTTAATCATGGGGCCTCGTGGCCCGTTCAATCAACTGCTCCAACAGCCAGCGCGGGACAAACAGAAAGCCTGAGCCTTCGCGTTGGGCACGGTCCAGCAGGGCTTGCGCGTCACGGATCAGTTGATGGTCGTCAATGGCAATCATGTCGCCTCCTTCGTATCCAGTTAGATCCATCTCCCCATGCGTGCGATGTCTCTAGAACACGCACGAGGATCAGGATTTACCCCGTCTTGTAATCGGGGCCCGGTTTCATTGGTTCACCGGAAACCCAATCTTTTCACTCCATTCCACAATCACCCGAGGCAGTCCCCCATCCGCCCAGACCTTCTCCACGCTGGACCGATACACCATCTGATCGTTCTCGAACAGGGCGTCCATGACCGCCTTTTCGATATTGTCAATATCCGGCTTGACCGTATGCGGCCCCACCCGATGCCGCTTCTTCGGAGCCTCCAGGTAGGCCACTACGCGCAAGGTGGTTGGGCCGGTGAGCGTGAGCTTCTTGTCAGGATGCCCGAACGCGGCCTGCCGTGCCTGGTCCGCCCACGACCGGTACCGCATGACGCAGGGCCGTTGCTTCCACTTGTCAGATCTGGTTTGCCGTGGCTTCCCGATGGGATTGCCAGGGATCACGATGAAAGAGGGCGAGGCAGGCCGCCGCCCCGTGTCTCCTGCCTGTCCCGCAGACTCCCCAGGCGCGGCGGTCTGTCCTGTTGCGGGCTGCCTGCGGGTGCCCCTCAACCGTTTCTCAATGTTCAACTCCACTTCGCGGCCCCCGATCCTACAGCGTGTCATTCGGTCGTATCCTCTCCTTGACGAACACGGCTAAATCCCGCGTGCCGCCACGTTCATTGGTGCGGAGATCGTGCCACCGATTATGAATCGGCCACAGATCCACGCACCCGTTAATGCGGAAGTGGTATTCCGTTTTCTGTTCAACCTCGTACCCTTGCCGTTTCAGCGACAGAATCGCGTCTGTCCTCACGGGCAATCGTTTCTGCCTGCGCTGCTGCTGGTCGTGCTTGTACCAACCCCAGGTTTCGTCGCCCATCATTGCCCCCGTTGCTTCAGTTTGGCGAGAACAGCGTCGATGGCTTGGTTGTATACCTTGGCGTAGTATGAATTCTCACTACACCAGCGTTCACCCCGCACCAGCCGCATCACCGCCCGATGTTCACGGCGCAGGATGGCGGCTACTACACCGCCATTCTCACCCCACCACTCCTTCTCAACGATCCTCTCCCACCGATCCGGCTGCTTCGGCTTCTTCATAACCCCTCCCGTTCCTTCAGTTTGGCCTTCCGCTCCCGTTCCACCCGATCAAACAGGGCCTTGGCCCGTAACGTCTCGGCGGATTTGCGATGACTCCTGGCCACCCGCCCCGGATTCGTGCGAAATCCCTTCGGCACGATGCTGTCCTTGCGCACACACTCGGTGTATTCCGCGTCCCAGCAGTTCTTCATGCCACGTCCTCACCATCAGCATAGTCGGCGCTGGCTTGCCCCATACGGCGGTCGATCTCGTCATTGGCCGCCTGCACATGGTCGGGGTTCTTGCCGTTCTCTGCAAACCACGTCAGGTAGTCGTCGGGGATGGTGCGGATACTCTCGCCTGCGTGCTTCTTGCCCACCCGCCAGATAAAGGCGGGGGCGTCATCGGAAGGGGCCGGAGCCCTATCGCTGGCTTGCGGCGTTGCGGGGACATCGTGCGATGTACCAGCGGCCTGTGGCTCCGGCTTGTTCCCACCCTTGGCCCATTCAGCTAACTTGGCCCCCGCGCTCTCGTCCAGGTGTGCGGTAAGGCTGACGAACGGCTTGTGTTGCTCCTGTAGCTTGATCGGGTGCGGGATGCCTGGGTTAGAGGCCAGCAACAGGAATGAGCACGTTGCTTCAAACGGGACGCTCTTTTCGCAGATCGGCACCCATCCGTCCTTCCCGATCAGCGATTCCTTCTTGCGGACCTCCATCCGGCCATTCTGCTTGACCATCTCGATCTTTTCCTCGGCCCTGAAGCACAGGATCACATGCGCCTTCACTTGGAGCAGGGCTTGCATCATGTCCTTGTGCGCCATCTTGGGCTTGATCCACGCCGCCATCTTACAGGCTTCTCGCCGCTGGAAGTCTTGCCCTGCCATGCGCTCAAGCTCGGCCTCTTGCCAGTCGAGCACGCCGCCGTCTCCTGCCCAAACGTGCGACATGCTATCGACCACAATCACGGGGTAGGCGGCTTTGTCGGCTGCCTGTATCGCCTTGGTATAAGCATCTGGAGAAAACGGAGCACGCAAGTCTAATACATCGAATGTAAATTGATCCGCATAGTGGCTCGCCCTCCCGTTCTCAGTGTCGATCACACAAAACGGCTTGCTCCCACAGATTCCCTTCGCCATTCGCATGGCGGACAATGTTTTTCCTGATCCCGTGCCGCCAGAGACGGCGATAATCAGCGGGATTGCTTCTCGTACAGCTCTGCGGAACGTAATCATAGTGACTCCTCCATCCCGTACCAGTTCGGCGGGTCCACCGTGGCAATTTTGTCAGGGTATCCCGGCCACTCGCTTGTTTGTAGACACTGATCCCATTTGTCCATCGCAATCAACAGCCGCTCTTTCGCAATCGTGGCAAACATAGGGGACAGGCTCACCAGTGAACACGCATGGGGCGGTTCAATCTCCTGCACCAGAAACACGACCGCACAATCTACGCCGGTCAACGACTTGACGCCAAGGCTTCCCAGTGACACTTGCAGATCGTAGCCCTGGTTGATAATCGTCTTGACAAACGCCGCAGGATGTGCCGACGCCGAGGACTTGTAGTCCCAATAGACCTTACAATCTTTCGTCAGTCTATCCGGCCTCGACCGGCACCAGATGCCGCTTTCCGCTTGCCACACCAGAGTTTGTTCAGCCTTCGCGCCAAACCAGTCGGCGCAGAGTTCGCTCCCCATGAGAAATTCATTCGCCTTCCCGACCATGAGTTTGACTTTACCGTAATCCTTCTTGAGCACCGGCACCTTCCCGGCGGCTCGTGCTTCGTCCCGCTTCTCCTTCGCGGCCTTAGTCCGCCAGTCGTCGGCCTCGATCTCAACCACCCGCGAGCCGTCATCTTCCAGCAGCAGCGCATGGGCAATCGTGCCAAGATCGGCTCGGCTCGACTCCTCCCGCTCCGCATTCGGATTCAGCCGGACATGCTGCATCTTGGCGTGCAGTGGGCTTTGTGTCAGCAACGTCATGGCCGTGCTAGTGTTCAAGGACGGCTGTGGCGCGGGGTCGGCCACGTAGTCCGCTAGAGACATTTCGTAGATACCTGGTTTATCAACTCTCATCATCCCTCCCGTTCCGCCTGTTCGTCGCTAGGCATGCTGCGCCTTACGAATGATAATCGACCGTCACGACAAGCCACTCATCCGTAGGAGTATGTGCTGCTCGCCATTCATCCCCATAGCTCGCCAGTTTGTCAGTCCACAGCTTCACCGCCGATTTCACCTGACCATCCCAAGTTGATTGGACATGCGTGACCCCGTTCCAGTATTCCTGCTCAACCATGTAGCAGGCCTCGACACCACCACCATAGGCAGGTCCAGCAATAATCACGCGACTCGCCGTGACGTTCGCAATATCACCAAGCGTACACACATCACCGCCCAGTGATTCGCCTCGCGCATTGGAATGCCGAAAGAGCGTACAGGGGCCAGTGACCCCAAACATCTCTTGCCACTTCGCATCCACCTTTGGTATCTGGCTGGCAGGAGACAATTCTTGCTTGCCACACTGGATACCTGACACTGTAACCCCTTCATCGGTCAACCATTGCCGAAAGGTGTCCAGTTTGTCTTGCGGAAACGAGGCTTGTTGCTTCACGCCAGCCCAGCGGCCCCCGATAGCCCACCAATCCCAAAATGTGTGGCTATTCTCTGTGTCGTTCTCATCGAATTGAGCCAAGATTGACTCTAACGCTTTCTGTATGTCGCCAGTTGGTGGCATAACGACTTCCAAATGATAGTGCATATCCCCTCCCGTTATTGTCTCGCTGCGACCCATAACGACAGCATCGCCAGGAGCAGCAGCCAGGTTAGATCCATGTTAGGCCCCTTCGCACACCAGCTTATATTTCGGCACGACGCCATCTTCGACGCGCTTGCATACCGCACTGTCGGCATGCGGCCAGATCCGTACCGTGGCCGTCAATGCCGGTATGGCCACATCCCTCGTTGAGGGAAAGAGGGGCGGGTCTGACGGCTTCTTGAACGTCACCTCTCGGTAGTTCCACGTTGCGTATTCTGAGGCTTCTTCGGTCTGCCCTGACACCACCCACCCACGCTCAAGCAGATAGGCAATGATGGGCTCCGCTGCCTTGAACGATTCGTCCTTTGCTAGGTGTACCTGGGCAAAGACTCCGATGAGCGAGCCAGGCGTACACCCCAGCCCTGCATAGGTGCCATCATAGCCGTCGGGCCTGCCGAGCGACTCCACGAAACGGCAGAGCATGATGTATTCCTGGGCGTGCAGATGGACGATCAGCCGCATTCGGTCGATAGCCTGTTCCGCTTCCTCATTGACTTTGCTAATTGATTTCATGTGTCCTCCCGTTTAGGCCCATCGCTTCTTCACCATCTTGGTATTCGCCGCCTTGTAGCCGTTCGCACTGCGCTTTCGGAACGGCTGCTTGTAGAACAGCCCTGGCACCCACGGCAGCTTGTCGCCCTTGCTCGCGTCGATCAACCCGCTGATATGCCAGGCTCCGTAATCAATCGTCACGGGTTTCGGCACCCAGGCGCGGGGGAGAATCATGCTCACCACCATCCTTTCAGCGGCACCTTGAGATAGGCCGTCCCAATGGTCAAGCCCTCGGTTAACGGATTCGCGGTGGTGGCCACGTAGTGATACCGCGTCACATCCCCGCACAGCTCGACCTTCGCCGCTGGCGCACAGACCCCGCCGCCAAAGGCCACGGCGAGCACCATGCCGGAGAAGTTCTGATCCATGTCATGCTCAGGGTCAAAGGCAATCGGCTTGCCCTTGTAGGGGGTATAGGTCCCGCTGTGCTCATGGACAAAGCCAGCCACGCCGCCCTTGGCGTATGGACGGAAGAATCCGAAGAATTCATGCTGATAGCCCATCACCAGTTCACCGCCGATCATGTCGTTATTGAGGCCCAAGGCCGATTGCTTGTGGCAATCCTTCTTGCACCGCATGGCTTGCGGGTCGTAATGGGCGTCGGTCACAAACTTGGATTGCACCCCGAAGGATTCGCCCGGATCAAGCACCCCAGCCTCGATAAACACCCCGGTCTCAAAGCGCATGCCAAGACCCGCTTTCCAGGCGAGGTCTTGGAGATCGGTGGTATAGGGCGTGCCTTCATGTCGCCACAGTCCAGGCTTATCGACCAGATCGCCGTTCGCTTGGCCGAGCGCGAAGATAAGGTACGGGTCGGCATGGGCCGAGGTCAGGCCGGTCAGAGAGAGTAAGATTGCTACGAGTGCTGTGCGTGTCATGATGATCCTCCCGTTATTCGTAAAAGGTGTCGTCGTCCGTGCGTCTCGCGTCATAATGCTCTGGCCCCATCACCAGTAGGCGTTTGTTCTCCAGGGCTAAGTGCTCGACGTGCTCCTTGATAAACTTCCACGTTTCCATATTGCGCTTCTCGGCCATCTTCTCCAGGATCTTCCACGTCCTCCCGTTGACAAAGAAGCTCACCTTGCGTGTCTCCGGGTCTTGATAGGTCGAGGGTGCGGCCATGCTCATTTCCTCCTTGGACACTTCAGCCCAAACACCAGAAACGCCAACCCGCCGAGAATTGTCACGACCCATACCGCCAGCGACACCACGACCCATTCGCAAAATGGGAACATCATGGCCGTTCCTCCCAGGTGGAGCAGCTGTCGCCGTCCTCACCTTGCACAAGAGAGGCTACGGAGCCCTCGCAGTGCGTTTCTCGTATTAACCATATGGGCAACGGGAATCTGCACCAGTTCATCGTGTTAGGGCCGTTATTGCTCCACCATTTGCAGGTGTCACATCGCTTCTCCATCATCGCTCCTTTCGTATCGCCATTGAGAGAATGCGTAGCCGATGCTGTTCCGCCTTGGTTGGCATGGATGATTCCCGCCATTCCTTCACCATCCAGTACAGCACCGCGCCAGACACGGCCACCAGTACAGCTTGGCAGAGATAGCCGAGATAGATCATGGTTTCCCCTCATCCATCGGGTGTATTGTAGCGTTCCCGTCGAACGACATAAACCTGTGCTGCCCGGATCTGCCGTTTATGAACCGTTCCGCACGGGTTGCGGCCACCATCGCGGCCTCTCGTAACTCCGTTGGTGTAAACGTGGGGTTCTGCATGATCCATGATGTTAATAATTCCACAAGGCTCCTGAATGCAGGGTCTCGGTCGAACCGTTCATAAACATCCATTCTTGTTCTTTCAGTCATGCCAGCACCGCCAGGGCGAGGCCATAGCCAGTCAACATCCCGGTCGCAAACACCAGGGCCGCAAAGGCGTAGACAATCACCCAGCCACTTTCCTCTTGCGTCTGTTCCGCCATCGCCCGCTCATGGTCATCGACCGCGCTATTGAGATGTGTCATGGCTTCACCTCCCTCAGTTTGGCCGGTAAATGTTTGTGCACCGGGATTTCCCCTCGTTCGTACCTGGCAATGGTATTGGAGGACAGATCCAACAACCGCGCCAGCTTTTCTTGTGACAGGTTCCGCTTGGTGCGCCATTTCCGTAATTGCATCCCAGTCATGTTCAGCCCTCCGTAGGGCTATGAGTATAGACGTAACGTATAGAGCAAGTCAAGAGGCTATTTATTGCCCCATGGAATCCCTGATGGAAGGCCCATCTCCGTGTTTGCCTCGTCGTCGTAGTCGCTAGCAGCCGGTGCGTGCTTCTTATGTTTGACATTCTCATAAGCCTGTTTCTTCACATCCTCAGCAATGAGCCGATTGACATAGGCGGTAAAGCTCTCGCCCTTGAGCCGTGCGAGCGCCTGCTCATGCAAGGCATGGGGCACACGGATCGTTTTAGTAATCATGGGTTGGGTCATAGTGCACATCCTTTCATGAAGAGATTCTAATGCTGGTCTAATCCAATTTTAATCTGCGCTCTGTATACTAGGACGCTAGCGCGAGGGCAGTTCCCCTCCCCTCTCACACGGTTCCAAGAGCCGTAGCCGGAGAGGATAAGCAGGTGGGTGGGCCACCCCTCAAACATTCTTATTCTTCTTCCCCTTCTTCTTTCCTTCCTGTTCCTGAATTGATTCTTTCATGAGGTCAGCTTGTCTGAAATGTTCGATCAAGAGTTGTTTGACAAGCTCATCGAACGACCACACCGCATTTTCGGCCTGATAATCTATCCAACGGTCCCAAAGTGCGGTATTTATTTGGATATGCCGTGTCATGGGCCTAGTCCTTTCCTTCGGCTTGGGCAATGGCGGACCTTACCTGTTCGTGCGTGTCATTGCCTGGGTCGTCGGCATCCGTTATATCGAAATGCACATTGTATTCTGCATTGACCAATTTCAGCGCCTCAAGGAGTTGGGCATGGGTATTGACGGCGCGTTCGATGTGTCTTGCGAGTGCCCTATTTTCTTCGTGCGCGGCTTCGATCTTTGATTCTTCATGGTCATCACAGGGGATTGAATCAAAGCGTTCTTGCAAGTCTCCGCTGATACGGTAGACCAGCATCGGATCTTGGTCCCGGTCTGGTGTCAAGTATGGCGTCACGGTAATAGGCGTATGTGTGCTCATGGCTTCCCCTTTCGGTCGGGTTGTTGTGTGAACTGCTGCATACAGGTGGTACAAATCGTTGTGGTTTCCCCGGTCTGCCCGGGCGGTGTCGGCTCTGACACGGGCGGATTCTGTAACGATCGGCACCATCCGCAAACTCGGAGCAAGCGACTAAAGCGGGTCATATGGCACCTACGGCAATACGGACGGCGAGGTGATGGATAGTCTCACATCCAGGCAAATCTTCTACATGCCCTTCGGTACGGTCAATCCGGCCTGTCACAATCCGGCCTGCATCCCCGTGGTAGCCGTCGGCATCGTCAATGATTTGACCGCGATTGACCGAGATATGTGCCCAGTATTCGTTATTAGACGTGCGGGAGAGTTCAATTGAGCCCCCTGGAAATTCAATGATGTGCGTGGCGGATTCAGGCTTGCGCTTATCGCCTTTCAAGGTAATAACTTTGCAGGTTTCGGCCATGGTGCCTCCGTGGGTGTGGGGTTACGATACGATTGCTGCAACCTGAGCTGCCTTGTAGCAGGCCTTCGCTGCCTTGTCCCAAGCCTTTGCTGTTGCGTTATCCTGCCAATTCACTCGTAAGTGTTCAGCTTTTTCATGGCACATGAGCTCTAGGGCTTGCACAACATAGAGCAATCCATGCGTGTCAACCATCGATTCGAGTTCGACTACAATGTCCGTCTTGGTGCTCATGGTGTCTCCTTGGTTAGTGTTCGCGTTCATGCTCAGGATGTAATGCAGCATGCATGCCAGATTGCATGAATGCTAGAATAACAAGGGGTTAGAGAGAAGTGTAAAGAGATAGCACAAGGCTGAGTGTCAAGTTTCTTTACAGTGGGAAATGGTGAAGTGAGGAATATCAAGTGGTTAGGAGTGTTAACGGATTTGACAGTGTAAAGTCAGGATTCTTTACAGTCTTGACATCGGGCGCAAGAGTGTCACAGGATGGGGCAAGATGGTACGATAAGCAAAACTAATCGAGCGCGTGTAGGCGATAAGGAGAATTACGATTGAGAACGAATCAAAACAGGCGTATCATAGGTATATAATCGACAATATGGAGGGCTTATGGAGAGAGAGACATTCTTGAGCCGATGCATTCCTGTGACCGAGAGCGGGTGCTGGATCTGGACTGGTTCAATGAGTTCAGGGGGTTATGGGCAAGTCAAGATTGGGGCCAAGCTCCATCGGGCACACCGATTGGCCTGGACCTTGTTCAAGGGGCCAATCCCGGCGGAACTGATGGTGTGTCATCGCTGTGATGTTCGGGACTGTGTGAACCCTGAGCATTTATTCTTAGGGACGGCAAGGGATAATTTCCAGGATTGTGTGCAGAAGGGACGCCAGGGCAAGGGTGCAGGGCTTGCGATTGCGAGAGCGAAGCAGCGGAAGGCATTAGGGACTCATTGCCGCTATGGGCATGTGCGGACCACATCGAGTACGGGCCGCAATCGTATGGGGTTCATTGTGTGCCTGATCTGCAAGCGGCTCAGAGAAGGTATATAGTGCCTCATGCCTGTCAAGTAGCTAACTCATTGATCGAATTAGCAGGGTTGAGTTTATCGGCAAAACCGTGTTATAACTATCTCCATTCCCGAAGCGAATAAGAACCGAAGGTTCAGCGAAGGGACCTAGCTGCAAGCGTTATCCCTCTGTTCCTCGAGACGCGAGTAACCCACATCACGAAGCGGGAGCATCCAATAGAAGGCGAAGCCTCCATCTCTGATAAGAGCCTAGCCGATAGGCGTTATCCCTTCAGATCCCTCCTCATTCCCCTATCCAATCGTACAGCCCGGCCTGAGATCGCCGCTCATATTGGAATTGCCGAGGCCATTCTTGCGTCTCCCTTGCGCCTTCCCCACTCTCCGTGGTATTGAGTGCTATGCCTCCCATGAATAGCTTACCAGGGAAACAACGGGCGTTTCTCGATGCCTACGCTCTCTGCCGCAATGGCACTCAGGCCGCAAAATCCGTTGGTTACACGGATCGCTCTGCCCCTCAAATGGCGAAAGTGATCCTGGCTAAGCCGATTGCCCAGGAGTATCTTTCCAAGATACAAGCCTCTTCAAATGCTATTGTTGCCTACGATTTAGCGACAGCCATGACGGAATCGCTGGAAGTAATTGCCTATGCGAAAGAGTGCAAAAATGCGATGGCGTACTTCAAGGCGGTGGAACATCGCGCCAAGCTGAGCGGGTTGTTGATTGATCGTGTCCAGGTGGCGACCGTGGATATTAAGGGTGCGCTGGAAGAGGCGAGAACGAGAACGTTGGAGGTCTTCCCTTCACTTCGGTTGCCGAACTATGTGACAACAGTTCTCAATGCTGCGCCGCATGAATTGGAGCAGGGGGGGGTACCGGGTGGGGTGGGGGCAGAATCGGGTGGGGCGCGCAGTGGCGCGGGTCCCTTTACGGACACTGGTCCTGGTTTGAAACAAGCCTTTCCCCCCACTGTCTCTGGTTCTGTTGAAGCGTCTGTCCCAGAGTCGACGAATCTATAATTTTTTTGTAGACAGAATGTGAGGACCTGATGTGGATTGAGGGGTATCGGGTGAAGCCGTCGGTGGGGATGTCGGGGTATCGGTGGGAGTGGACGGTGGACGGGGCGACGTATCAGGCGCTCAGTGACCAACGGATGGGCTGTGTGATGCTGGCGCAGCGGGAGTTGGTGAAGCTGATGGCGGCGGATCATGGGATTGTGCTGGAGGAGGCGGAGGACCGGCACAGTACGGATGCCGTCGTCCTGCGAACGATCGACATTGAGAAGTCGGTCACGCAGCCGGGGTATCGGGTGTTCGTGGAGTCGGGGTCGTATTCCTTTACCGCCTACATGGACCCGACGATTGAGAGCTTTCTCGCGGTCTGGTCGGCCTGCATGAAGTTCTTTGCGGCGAAGTACGGGATGGTGTATCTGTACGATGAGGTGGCGAGGAACGTGGACGCGGCCCATGAACAGGGGTTTGAGACGAAAGGGACGGCGTAGTGCCTGCTCCGCTGTGTCCGCACTGCCGCGCACGGCCCCGCCCAGAAAAGAACGCACCACCAGGGGTGACTCATCACGGAGTCTGGGCCTATGCAACGCTGTGCAGGCCATGCCAATATCGTCGGCAGAATGTAGCGAAACTGAAAAAGTACCAGGCGACAGTCGAGCAGATGCGATGGGCCAGACGGCAGCAAAAAAAACGCTGCGCGATCTGTAGGCGAAGAACCACATTGGTGATAGATCATCACCATGGGACAGGAAAGTTTCGGGGGTTACTCTGCTCGACGTGTAATGCGGACTTACCGATTCTCGATGACCCGATACGATTCCCGCGAGCGCTGGAATACGTCACGACGAGAGGAGTGGCCTGATGCCTGCCACGGTCGCCCCACCTGGCACGAAGTATTCGCTGGCCGATGAGCAGCGCCTGATTACCGCCCTTCATGACCCGCAGATTAAGGACAATCTCCTCGCCTTCGTGAAGTTCGTGTATCCCTGGGGCAAGCCCGGCACCCCGCTGGAGCATTACTCTGGGCCCCGCATCTGGCAGGCCGAGGATCTGAACGAGATCACCGACCATCTCGCGGTCCAGAACAAGATCCTCAAGAAGAAACAGATCCCCGAAATGTTCCGCAAGTCCACAGGGTCGGGCCGTGGCACAGGGAAATCCGCGCTGGTGGCCTGGAAGGCGCACTGGATGATGACGACCCGCATCGGCTCCACGACGGTCATTACGGCCAACACCGAGATGCAGTTGAAGTCGCGGACGTTTGCCGAGTTGACCAAGTGGGTCACGATGTCGCTCAACGCCCATTGGTTCGAGATGACGGTCCTCTCGATGCGGCCCTCCCCCTGGTTTGAGAAGGCGGTCAAGGAGCAACTCCAGATCGACACCGGCTATTACTACTGCCAGGGCCAACTGTGGTCGGAAGAGAACCCCGACGCCTTCGCGGGGGTCCACAATCCCCTCGGCGTCATGGTGATCTTCGATGAAGCCTCCGGTATTCCCAACGCCATCTTCTCCGTGACGGAAGGCTTCTTTACGGAACCGACCGTCAACCGCTTCTGGCTCGTGTATTCCAATCCCCGTCGGAACTCCGGTGGCTTCTACGATTGCTTCCATGCCCATAAGGCCAACTGGCGGTTGCGCCATCTCGACGCCCGCACCGTCGAAGGGACGGATCCCAAGATTTATCAGGGCCTGATCGACAAGTACGGGATCGACTCCGATACCGTGCGGATCGAAGTCTTGGGCCAATTCCCCGCGCAAGGGGCGCGCCAGTTCATCAGCTCCAACGTCGTGCAGGACGCGATCACCCGGACGGTCGAGGCCGACGCCGGGGCCGCCCTCATCATGGGCGTCGATGTCGCCCGCTTCGGCTCTGCCGCCACCGTGGCCCGCTTCCGCCAAGGCCGGGACGCCCGCAGTATTCCCCCCATCATCATCAAGAACCGTGACAACATGTACGTGGCGAACGAACTCGCCCATGTGATCGACCGCTACAAACCCGATGTGGTCAGTATCGACATCGGCAACGCCTCCGGCGTGATTGACCGCTTGCGCGAGATGGGGTATAAAGTCCATGAGGTGTGGTTTGGGAAAACCGCGAGTCAACCGGAATATGCCAACGTCCGCACGGAAATCTGGGCGCGGCTGCGTGAATGGCTCAACGGCGGCTGTATCGACAACGACCCGCGCCTCTTCGGGGATCTTACGGCTCCCGAATATGATTTCTTCGGCAAAGCGAAAGATGCCGTCATCCTGGAATCCAAAGAAGCGATGGAAGATCGAGGCATCCCCTCGCCGGACCACGGCGATGCGTTGGCGCTCACGTTCGCGCATCATGCCATTCGGCGGGATTTTAAGGGCACACAACGGGGCCGCGCACGGATGAGCCGTGACGTGGACTATGCACTGTTTGGGAGGTAGCTCATGTCCGTGATGGGGGTCCATGCCGCTGAATGGGTGATGCCGTTTGTAGCTGCGTCGCATCTCGCAGTCAACGCCGGACTCAATGCGGGCGGCAAGCGCGACCTGATTCCTGCCGTCCCAGATACAGGCCTCTCCAAAGAACGGGACGCGAAACAGAAACTCGCGGAAACCACAGCGCAGGCGAATCTCGATCAGCAGCGGGCCGCGACCTTGGCCGAACAGCAACGCGTCGCGGGGCTGCCAGAGAACGTCAGGAAGCGGGCCTCGGCCACGTCCAGGATGTTGGGCGAATCCGGTAAGCGTCCCACCGCCTCTGAATATCTGTCGGGAGTCTAAATGTCCGCCCTGTTCGATCCGCCAGCAGCCCCGCGACTCCCACCGCCTCCGGCTCCGCCGCAGATCACCGATCCCAAGGTGGCGATGCGGAGCGATGAAGAACGGCGGCAACGCGCCCTGGCGGGACGCGCCTCGCAGTTTATGACGAACCCACAAACCCAGAACGATCCCGGCCCGTCCCGACGACGGGAGCTAGGAGCCGCATGACCTCACGCGAGGACGAACTGGCCCAATCGGTTGTGAAGGAACAGGAACGTGCCTCTGGCCTGCGCGGCCAATGGGAGCAAGTCTGGGAGCAGATTGCTCGCCGCATCCTCACGTCCTACGTGCTGCAATTCGCGGGACAGAACCGCAGCGAACAATACCCCGGGCAACAGTTCACCGAAGAGATGGTCGATGCCACGGGTGCCAACGCGCTCTTGCGTTTTGCCGCCGTCATGGAGTCGATGCTGACGCCACGCAGTTCCACCTGGCATTACCTGGAACCGGGCGACCCCTATCTGATGAAGGACCGGCAGACGCGGCTGTGGTTTGAAGAAGTCAACCGCGTGCTGTTCAAAATGCGCTACGCCCCGTCCGCGAACTACGCGAGCCAGAAGCACGAAGATTACTTGATGTTGGGCGCGTTCGGGACCGGCGCGATCTACATCGACCAACTCAAGAGTAAGCGCGAGCGCGGGCTGCGGTATCGCGCCGTGCATCTCGGCCAGAACTACTTCATGGAGAATCACCAGGGCATCATCGACACCAACTACCGCAAATTCCCGTTGACCGCCCGCCAGGCCGTGCAACAGTTTGGCGAGGAGCGATTGCCGGAGAAGATCGTCGAGGATGCGAAGGATGGCGTCAAGTCGCAGAACCTCCACTGGTTCATCCATAAAGTCGCGCCGCGTGACGAAGCCCAGTACGATCCTGGCCGCGTCGATGTCGCGGGCATGCCCTATGCGGAATGCTACGTATCCATCACAGAGAAGAGGCTGATCTCCGAAGGCGGGTTCTTTACGTTCCCGTATTCCATCAGCCGCTACATGACGACGCCCGGTGAAGTCTATGGCCGATCCCCGGCGATGTTCGCCTTGCCGTCGATCAAGACGCTGAACGAAATCAAAAAGACGCTGATCAAGCAGGGGCATCGGAGCGCCGACCCCGTGCTGTTGACCCATGATGATGGCGTGCTCGAATCCTTCTCGTTACGTCCAGGGGCGTTGAATCCTGGCGGTGTGACGGCTGACGGGAAACTGCTCGTGCAAGCGCTGCCGGTCGGGAATCCGGTGGCAGGCAAAGATCAGTCGGACGAAGAACGACAGACCATTAACGACTTCTTCCTTGTGACGTTGTTTCAGATTCTTGTCGAAACCCCGCAGATGACGGC
>LNFM01002679.1_pt1 | contig 15821 bp, 11 predicted proteins | sample 596031 | NCBI WGS metagenome assembly LNFM01 (sample SAMN04254537, study PRJNA301005) | activated carbon metagenome | isolation source: dual media filters at the Ann Arbor, Michigan drinking water treatment plant | place: USA: Ann Arbor | reverse complement strand
GACGGCCCTGGCATCTTTGAGCCATTCCGGGTTCAGCTCGCTGCCGTCGGCAATGAGATAACTCGCGACCCCGACCTCGCTGCCGATTTCGCGCAGCCTGTTTGAGTTGGAACTATTGGTGGCCCCCACCACCAGGATAACATCCACGAGCTTGCTAAGGTCCCTTACCGCAGATTGGCGGTTCTGTGTCGCATAGCAGATATCCCGGATGTCGGGGCCTTGAATATCTGTAAAACGTGCCTGAAGTGCCGAAATTATGTCCTTTGTGTCATCCACGCTCAGGGTGGTCTGGGTGATATAAGCCACCGGGGTATCCACCGGCAGGGTCAGTTCCGCCACGTCATCGACGTTCTGGACCAGCAAAACCGGACCTGGAACCTGCCCCATGGTTCCCTCGACTTCGGGGTGGCCGGCATGGCCGATCAGAATCAGAGCCCGCCCTTTGGACATGTACCGCTTGCCCTGGTTGTGGACCTTGGTGACCAGCGGGCAGGTGGCATTGAGGACCGGCAGGTTGCGGACGGCAGCCTCTTCCTCGACGCTGCGGGCCACGCCATGGGCGCTGAACACGGTCACCGCGCGGGGCGGAACCTCAGACAGATCCTCGACGAAGATCGCGCCCTTGTTCTTCAGGCTCTCGACCACGTATTTGTTGTGCACGATTTCGTGCCGCACGTAGACCGGCGGACCGTATTTCTCGAGCGCTCGCTCGACAATTTCGATGGCACGCACGACGCCCGCACAAAAGCCCCGGGGCTGGGCGAGATATACTTCCATTGCTTGTCCATTACACAAGTTGCGATAAGCACTGAACTCGCAGATTCATCCGAAGGCCTCCGTGCAGCCGGTCACACCCGGATACTGCAATATCCGCACCATGACCGGTTCCGCAGGTAGGCCCCGTCCAAGCCCATGGAAGCAGGGGGACTATGTGTCAAATATTGTGCAGATAGAAAAGGTGTCTCGCGCAAAGGTTACCATGATGCGGTATCAAAATACCTATTCATGTCAGTTTGTCCCGGTTGGTGCCCCTCACGGGTTCGTCACTTTCTCGCCCACCGAAGCGGTCTATACGACTCCCCGAACGTCGTCTGGCCCGTGCGGTCACGCCGGTCGCATCCGGCGGGCGCAGCCAAAACAACATTAGATCGGCTGCGGGAACTCAGCTAGACAGCGGGCGTTTTCGCCGAGCCCCTTTTCACCTTCAGAAAGAAACGAAGTGCTGACCAGCATTGTTGTCTCGATTGTCAGAACCTGCACGCGGTTTGCCACTCTCGTCGTTGTTCTCTCGATGGTGCTTGCGATCGGGGCGAGCTACTACGCGGCCCAAAATTTCTCGATCAATACCGACATCAACAAGCTGATCTCCCCCGACCTCGATTGGCGCAAGCGCGACAACCAGTTCGAGCAGGCCTTCGACCGGGAAAAGCTGATCCTGGCGGTGGTCGAGGCGCCGACGCCGGAGCTATCCAGCGCCGCGGCGCGGGCGCTGACGGCAAAGCTCGCGAGCGACACCGCGAATTTCGAATCGGTGCAGCAGCTCGGCTCCGGCGAGTTCTTCGAGAAGAACGGGTTGCTGTTCCTGCCGGTGGAAGAGGTCGGCAAGGTCACCGGTCAGCTCGAAGCGGCGGCGCCGCTGATCGAGATCATGGCCGGCGATCCCTCGATCCGCGGCCTCACCGGCGCGCTGGAGACCGGACTTGCCGGGATCAAGCGCGGCCAGGTCAAGCTCGACAATACCGAACGCCCGTTCAACCTGATCAGCCAGACGGTCGAGAACGTCCTCAACAAGGGGACCGCGACCTTCTCCTGGCGCGAACTCGTCGACGACAAGCCGTTGACCGACGCTGACAAGCGCTCCTTCATCGAGTTCAAGCCCAAGCTCGACTACAACGCGCTCGAACCCGGCAAGGATGCTACTGACGCGATCCGCCAGGCCGCGACCGAACTCAATTTTGCCGGCCAATACAATGCGCGCGTCAGGCTGACCGGCCCGGTTCCGATCGCCAACGAGGAATATGCGACCGTGCAGGAGGGCGCGATCGTCAACGGCGTCGGCACCGTCCTCATCGTGCTGGTGATTCTCTGGCTGGCGCTGCATTCGGGCAAGATCATTTTCGCGGTGTTCGTGAACCTGTTCATCGGCCTCGCCACCACGACCGCCATCGGCCTGATGATGGTGGGATCGTTGAACTTGCTGTCGATCGCGTTTGCCGTGCTGTTCGTCGGCCTCGGCGTCGATTTCGGCATCCAGTTCAGCGTCCGCTACCGCTCCGAGCGCTTCAAGAACGAAGATCTGGCGCTCGCGCTTGAGAACGCGGCCAGACGTTCGGCAGTTCCGCTTTCGCTCGCGGCAATGGCGACCGCCGCCGGCTTTCTGTGTTTCCTGCCGACTGACTACAAGGGCATTTCCGAACTCGGCAAGATCGCCGGCGCCGGCATGATGATCGCGTTCATCACGAGCATCACGGTGCTGCCTGCACTTTTGAAGCTGCTTCATCCGCCCGGTGAAAGCGAGCCTGTCGGCTATGCGTTCCTCGCGCCGGTGGACGAATTCCTCGAGAAGCATCGCGTCGTCATCATCGTCGGTACGCTACTCGTTGTCGTGGCCGGCCTGCCGCTGCTCTATTTCCTGAAGTTCGACTTCAACCCGATCAACCTGCGCAATCCGAACGCCGAATCGATCGCGACCTTCCTCGATCTGCGCAAGGATCCCAATACCGGCGCCAACGCCATCAATGTGTTGACCAATTCGGAGGCCGAGGCGAAGAAGATCGAGGCGCGGCTTGAGAAAGTGCCCGAAGTCCTTCGCGTGATGTCGCTCGACAGTTTCGTGCCTGAGGACCAGCCTGCGAAGCTGAAACTGATCGCGCAGGCCGCCAAGGTGGTCGGGCCCGCGCTAAACCCCGACCAGATCGATGCGGCACCCACGGACGCAGAGAATGTGGAGACGCTGAAGGGAACGGTCGCGAGCTTGCGCAACGCCGCCGGAGACGGCAAGGGGCCGGGCTCGGTCGCATCGCGTCGGCTGGCGGATGCGCTGGCGAAGCTTGCCGAGCGCGACCAGGCGACGCGCGACAAGGCGCGGGAGATTTTCATCGCCCCGATGAAGATCGTGTTCGACCAGCTCAAGAACACGCTGCAGGCCGGACCGGTGACCTTGAAGACGCTGCCGCCGGAATTGGTCAACAGTTGGAGGTCGAAGGACGGGCTGATTCGTGTGGAGGCGTTGCCGAAGGGCGATCCCAACGACAATGACAATTTGCGAAGGTTTGCGGATGCGGTTCTGGCCGCGGAGCCGAACGCTATCGGCGGGCCGGTGTCGATCCTCAAATCCGGCGACACCATCGTCAGGGCGTTCATCCACGCCGGCATCTGGGCGCTGCTGGTGATCAGCCTGCTGCTCTGGCTGACGCTGCGGCGTATCACCGACGTGCTGATGACGATGGTGCCGCTGCTGGTGGCCGGCGCGGTGACACTGGAGCTCTGTGTGCTGATCGGGCTGCCGCTCAACTTCGCCAACATCGTCGCGATGCCGCTTCTGCTCGGTGTCGGCGTGGCGTTCAAGATCTATTATGTCACGGCCTGGCGCGAGGGCCGAACCAACTTGCTGCAGTCGAGCCTGACGCGCGCGATCTTCTTCAGCGCGCTGACGACCGCGACCGCGTTCGGAAGCCTCTGGCTATCCAGTCATCCCGGCACCGCCAGCATGGGAAAACTGCTGGCGCTGTCGTTCGTCATCACGCTCGCCGCGGTGCTGCTGTTCCAGCCCGCGCTAATGGGCAAACCGCGCGATGTCGGGAAGTAGGCAGATATCGCCGATATCGGCGGGCTGGCCGGCCGCCTGCTTCTGACCGGGCGCGGCCTTGGGAGCGGCGGGTGCCGGGTTCGCTGTGCCGGTGGTCTTCGGTGCCGCTGGAGCAGGGCCTGGGGCTGCAGTGGTCGGTGCCGCCGTCTTGGGTGCTGCACCCGGCTGGCCTTTCGGCGCGCCCTTGGCCATGCTGTTGGCGGGGCTGGAGGGAATCGGCGGCCCGACCCGGGTCCAGGTTTCACCGCCGCAGAGGAAGCCGAGCACGCAGCCTTGAATTTCAAGCTGGTCGGTTCCCACAGGCTTGATGGTCGAGCTGTAGAGCTGGCCATCCTTGGCATTATAGACTTGGCCTTCCCAGGCATCGACGCCGGGCTTCTTCTTCATGTCGATAAGGATCGGCATAGCCAGGGTCGGTCTGCTTTGCTTTGAGGCATCCGGATTGTTCTTGTCCTTGCCACCTGGAGTTTTTTCCCAGGCAACGACGCCCCACATGCTTCCGCTGCACTGGGCGACGCGGATGTTGGCGACACCATCGGCGACCTTCCAGTCACCGGTGGGATCGGCGGCAAGGGCTGAGGAAAGACCTGTGGTCAAAAAAATTGCCGAATATACTACTGTACGCGCAACAGTTCTTGGGCAGTGCACCATGGTTCAAACCTATCTTTGAGCTAGATCATCCAAAGCGGGGGTCAAAACGCCGCATTGAGCGTTTTCAGTTGACGAAATGGCTATCAACCGACGTATGTAGCGAATGCCAAGTTCATATCTAGACGTTTCCGAGATGTTTGTGGAGCGGCAGGCGCAGCGCAGTTCCATGCATGCGCGCCATCTGAATGAGCAGCTTGTCAGGGTGCTCAAGACCATCGGCTACGATGTGGGCTTTCAGAAGGGTCAAGGTCAATACCTGTTCGATCGTGAGGACGCCCGCTATCTCGATCTACTCAGCGGATTTGGCGTTTTTGCGATTGGCCGGAATCATCCTGCCTTGCGCGCGGCGCTGAAAAGCGTCCTCGACAGCGATTTTCCCAATCTGGTGCAGCTTGACGTCTCCACGCTCGCCGGCGTGCTGGCGGAACGCCTGTTGGAACATGTCCCATATCTGGACAAGGTGTTCTTTGCCAATTCCGGCGCCGAGACCGTCGAGGCCGCGATCAAGTTCGCGCGAGGTGCCACGGGGCGTCCCGGCATCGTCTCCTGTTCGCATTCGTTTCACGGCCTGTCCTATGGCGCGCTGTCGTTGATGGACGATGCGAACTTCCGCTCCGGCTTCGAACCGCTGCTGCCGGGATGCGTACAGATTCCGTTCAACGATCTTGCGGCCCTCGAGCAGGCACTGTCGTCGCGCCAGGTCGCCGCCTTCATCGTCGAGCCGATCCAGGGCAAGGGCGTCAATCTGCCCAGTGACGAATTCCTGCCGGGCGCCGCCGCGCTGTGCAAGAAATACGGCTCGCTCCTCATTGCCGACGAAATCCAGACCGGCATCGGCCGCACTGGAAAATTCCTTGCGGTCGAGCACTGGAACGTCGAGCCCGACATGGTGCTGCTGGCGAAGGCGTTGTCCGGCGGACACGTGCCGGTCGGCGCGCTGCTGACGCGCAAGAGCATCTTCGACAAGATATTCAACCAGATGGATCGCGCGGTCGTGCACGGCTCGACCTTTGCGAAGAACGATCTGGCGATGGCGGCCGGCATCGCAACGCTCGACGTGATGAAGCAGGAGAGACTGGTCGAGCAGGCCGCCAAGCGCGGTGCCGAGTTGCGCCTCGCGCTGACGCGGATGGTGCCCGGCTACGAGCTGATGAAGGAAGTGCGCGGCAAGGGATTGATGATCGGCATCGAGTTCGGCCCGCCGAAATCGCTGCGGCTGAAGGCTTCCTGGAATCTGCTGGAGACCGCGAACAAAGGCCTGTTCTGCCAGCTCATCACGGTGCCGCTGTTCAAGGATCACAAGATCCTGACGCAGGTCTCCGGTCACGGCAGCCACACCATCAAGCTGCTGCCGCCGCTCGTGATCACGGAAGAGGATTGCAACTGGATCGAAAAGGCGTTCGACGACGTCATCGCCGCCAGCCACAAGGTCCCCGGCGCGATCTGGTCGCTCGGCAAGACGCTGGTCGACAACGCTGTGCGGAAGTCGGCTTAAGGCGGCGAGAGATTCGTAGGGCGGATTAGCGCAGCGTAATCCGCCGCAAGTTTCATGCGCCGACCGGTTACCGGCGGATTACGCCTTCGGCTAATCCGCCCTACAACGCAACAAATTGTCGATCGGAGGCGAACACCCATGAGCAACATCACCGGCGGCTGTCATTGCGGTGCGATCCGCTATCAGGTCGAGGGCGATCTGATCGTTCACGCGCTGTGTCACTGCAGCGATTGCAGGCGTCACGCCGGCGCGCCGGTCGTCGGCTGGACGATGTACGCCGAGGACGCGGTCAAGGTGACGAAGGGGCAGCCCAAGGTCTACGAATCATCCGAGCATGGCCGCCGCCACTTCTGCGCCGACTGCGGCACGGGGCTGTTCTACATCAATGCGACCAACCTGCCTGGCATCATCGATATCCAGAGCGCGACCTACGACGACCCCAATGCCGTTCCGGCGATGGTGCATATCCAGACCGCCGAGCGGTTGAATTGGATGGAGCGCGCGCACGAACTGCCGAGCTTCGAGCGCTATCCGCCGCAGGCATAGCGACGCCGCGGCTTCTCGCTGCCGCGGATGCGTCTCATCTGAACCGGAAAAGACAATTCGTCAAAGGCCGGGCAGCGACAGCCCTGCGCTTCTCCAATCCCGCTTGAGGGAAAAATCCTACTGCCGTGCACGGACTGCGCGCGATTTCTCACATCGCGGTGAGGGGGGCATGCACCGTCTAACTTTCGCATTTGCTGCGCCCACATGGATGGTGTCCCACAATCAAAAGGATACTCACCATGACGAAGTTCATTCCAGCGATAGCGGCTGCGCTTCTGGCAACAGCCTTTGCAACACCGGTATTCGCGCAGGCCGCGATACAGGAGCCCGGCGCCTTTGCGTTCTATCATCCCAATGCGGACGTGCTCGCAGGCCGGCACGCAGTTCGCCCGGCCGACTCAGCATACGCTTATTACGGCTCCGCCGTGCCCGCACGTGATCGCCTGTCGGTCGCACCGCGGCATCGTCGCCCGGCGCGATAGTTATTGCCTGATGGTGGTCGGGCAACGGCGGGGCGCTTCCGCATGGCGCCTTCGAAGAATTCATGAGTGGCAGGTTTCATCAAGCGGCTTGGGTTTCGAACGCTTTCAGCGCCTGCACCAACAGCTCGGGAGCCTCCTGGCCGACGCAGTGGCCGATGCCTTCAAATTTCCATTGGCTTGCCGCCGGTATCAGCGCCACGGCCCGCGCCGCCATCTCTTTATAGATCGCCCACGACTTCTCCGCGGTCGCAACGCGTATCGGGCAGGCGATCTCGGGCAGCCACGCGAACGGGTTGCCGCGCGCATCGCCGGTGTAGATCTGCTCCATGGCCTCGAAGATCGGCCGCAGGATCGCCGATTCCAGTTCCGGCGTGCAGCGCAGTCGCACGCGGCCGTCTTCCTGCGCGACGAAGCCGTGCCGGATGTAGGTTCGCAGCGACGATGCGGTCCAGTCCGCGAACGCCGGTGCGACCTGGTAGCGCTGGAAGACGGTTTCCGCGCTCTCGAACTCAGCCTGGCGCCGCAGCACGCCTTGTACCGCGCCGGTGGCGAAGTCGCTCAGTCCGCCGGCGCGTGCCGCGCGTGGATCCATCACGGTCGGCTCCATCACGAACAGGCGCGAGAAGCGCGTGGGCTTCAGCCTCGCGGCAAGCAACAGGTCGGTGGCGCCGGCGCTATGTCCGATGCCGTAGATGTCGGACAGGCCGAGCGCCTCGATCGCGATGCAAACGTCCTCGGCAAAGTCCTGGAAGTGATAGCGGTCGGCGGCGGGCTTGTGGCTGTCGCCATGGCCGCGGCGGTCGAGCGCATAGACGGTGTAGTCGGCGGCGAGTTCGCGGGCGACATCGTCCCAGACCTCGGCGACGAAGCCAGTGCCGTGCATCAGCAGCGCAGGCGGCTTGCGAGAATCCTCCGAACCCCATCGCGCAAGGGCAAGGCGTTGGCCGGCAGACCCGATCGAGAAGCGATGCGGGTTGGTCAAGTGCGCGCATCCTCGAGGATCATCGTCGCAGCTTTCTCCGCGATCATCGCCGTCGGCGTGTTGGTGTTGCCTGAGGTGATCGTCGGCATCACCGAGGCATCGGCCACACGCAAGCCTGCGATGCCGTAGAAGCGCAGGCGCTCGTCGACGACGGCCATCGGATCGCTTGCCGTGCCCATCTTCGCAGTGCCGACGGGATGGAAGATCGTGGTGCCGATATCGCCGGCAGCCTTGGCCAGCGAGGCGTCGTCGTCGCCGACGCTGGGGCCGGGCAGATATTCTTCCGGGCGATACGGCGCCAGCCGCTTCTGCTTCATCAGCCGCCGCGTGGTGCGAATGGCGTCCGCGGCGACCTGGCGGTCGTCGTCGGTCGAGAGATAATTCGGCGCGATCGACGGCGCCTCGTCTGGTTTTGCAGAGCGGATGCGCACGGTGCCGCGCGACGTCGGCTGCAGATTGCAGGCGCTGACGGTGATCGCGGGGAAGCGATGCAGTGGATCGCCGAATTTATCCAGTGACAGCGGCTGCACGTGGAACTGGATGTTGGCGCGCTCGCGATGCGGATCGGAACGGGTGAAGATGCCGAGCTGCGATGGCGCCATGGTCAGCGGCCCGCGCCGGCGGATGGCGTAGTCGAGCCCCATCATGCCGCGCCGGATCAGGTTATAGTAGGTCTCGTTCAGCGTGCGTACGCCAGAAACCTTGTAGATCGCGCGCTGCTGCAGATGGTCCTGCAGGTTGCGGCCGACGCCGGGCCTGTCGAGCACGGTATCGATGCCGAGCGGTGCAAGCCAGTCGGCGGGACCGATGCCGGTCCGGTGCAGCACCTGCGTCGAGCCGATCGATCCCGCGCACAGGATGACTTCGCCCCTGGTGCGGGCCTCGACGATTTCGCCACCCTGCATGAAGCGGACGCCGACGGCGCGTCCGTTCTCGACGATCAGTTTGTCGACCAGCACATTCTTTTCCAGCCGCAGATTGGCGCGGTTCAGCACCGGCTTGAGGAAGCCGCGCGCCGAGGACCAGCGGCGGCCGCGCTTCTGGTTGACGTGGAAATAGCTCGTGCCTTCGTTGTTGCCGGTGTTGAAATCGGGAATGCGCTTGATGCCCATTTCCTCGGCGGCATCGCCGACCGCGTCGAGAATGGTCCAGGACAGCCGCGGCGCCTCGATGCGCCAGCCGCCGCCGATGCCGTGATGCTCGCTCTCGCCCAGAAAGTGGTCTTCGAGCCGCCTGAACAGCGGCAGCACGTCGTCATAGCCCCAGCCGGTCAAGCCAAGCTGGCGCCAGTGATCGTAATCTGCCGCCTGTCCGCGCATCGAGATCATGGCGTTGATGGCAGACGAGCCGCCGATCACCTTGCCGCGGGGATAGGCCAGCGCGCGGCCGTTGAGACCGGGCTCCGGCTCGGTCCGAAACATCCAGTCCGAACGGGGATTGCCGATCGCAAAGAGGTAGCCGACCGGGATGTGAAACCAGATCCAGTTGTCGTTGCCGCCGGCCTCCAGGATCAGCACGCGATTTTTCGCCTCGGCCGAGAGCCGGTTGGCCATGATGCAACCGGCTGTCCCTGCGCCAACCACGATATAATCGAAATCGCCTTCGAGCCGTTTGACCATCCCGGATTCCATTTTTCAGTCATGCCCGGGCACATGCGCGAAGCGCGTCTTCGCGCCAGACGTCCCGGGCATCCACGTCTTCTCTGGCTTCCAATATCAGAATTTGGACCTGGGGTAGCCGGGACCCGTCTACGCCAAAGGCTTCGCCGGGCACGCAAGCGCGGTCATGATGGCCAATCGGGTTGCCTATCGTCTGGGCCATTGGGTGGACCGGCCCTTGCATGCTAGAAAGGCACCAGCGTTTCAAAACCGAGGTTCGAGAATTCCCATGCCCATCGTCAACCGCGTCGCCGATCTGCAACCCGATATCCAGGCCTGGCGCCGCGATATCCATGAAAACCCCGAATTGCTGTACGACGTCCACCGCACTGCAGCATTCGTCGCGGATCGCCTGCGTGAATTCGGCTGCGACGAGGTCGCCACCGGACTTGGCAAGACCGGCGTCGTCGGCGTCATCAAGGGCAAGCAGCCCGGCAAGGGCGAAATCAATGTCATCGGGCTCCGCGCCGATATGGACGCGCTGCCGATCGAGGAGGCAACCGGTCTGGCCCACGCTTCGAAGACGCCCGGCAAGATGCACGCCTGCGGCCATGATGGCCACACCGCGATGCTGTTGGGTGCAGCGCGGTATCTGGCCGAGACCCGGAATTTTGCCGGCGACGCCGTCGTGATCTTCCAGCCGGCCGAGGAGGGCGGTGCGGGCGCCGCGGCGATGATCAAGGACGGGCTGATGGACCGCTTCGGCATCGAGCAGGTCTACGGCATGCATAACGGCCCGGGTATTCCGGTCGGCTCCTTTGCCATCCGGCAGGGTCCGGTGATGGCCGCGACCGACTCCATCGACATCAGGATCGAGGGCCTCGGCGGCCACGCCGCGCGCCCCAACAAATGCATCGATTCCGTCCTGGTCGGCTCGCAACTGATATCAGCGCTGCAGTCGATCGTGTCGCGGACCATCGATCCGCTGGATTCCGCCGTGGTCTCGATCTGCGAGTTCCATGCCGGCAACGCGCGTAACGTGATCCCGCACACCGCCGAACTGCGCGGCACCGTGCGCACGCTGACGCCGGAAGTCCGCGAAACCGTCGAGAAGCGGGTGCGTGAAGTGTGCGAGGGCGTGGGCAAAATGACCGGCGCCAAAATCGACCTCGTCTACGAGCGCGGCTATCCCGTCACCAGGAACCACGCCGAGCAGACCGACTACGCCACGCAGGTGGCGAGGGAAGTCGCCGGCGCGCAGAACGTCCACGAGATGCCGCCGCTGATGGGCGCGGAGGATTTTTCCTATATGCTGGAAGCCCGGCCGGGCGCCTTCATCTTCTGCGGCAACGGCGACAGCGCAGGGCTCCATCATCCTGCGTACGATTTCAACGACGAAGCGATCGTGTACGGCACGTCGTACTGGATCAAGCTGGTCGAGAACAAGCTGGCGGCGGCGTAGCGATCTTCACCTTCGATCGCACATGGGTGCGAGGCGATCTGAATAGAGGCCTGTATCTCCAGTGCAGGCCTCTATTATTTTCTGCTCAGGCTGAACTCCAACGTGTGTCATCAGCCGTTTCCCGCGGTCAGTTCAGCGCTCAATAACGATCGCGCACATACATTTCGGGCGGGATCGGTCCGCGGCTGTATTCCGGGTTGCGTACTCGCGGCGGCAGCGCCACCGGCTCATGCCTGATTTCCTGGTAGGGAATTTGCTCAAGCAGATGCGCGATGCAGTTCAGCCGCGCCTTTTTCTTGTCAACGGCCTCGACGATGTACCAGGGAGCTTCCGGAATGTGGGTGCGTTCCAGCATCGATTCCTTGGCCTTGGTGTATTGTTCCCAGCGACTGCGCGATTGCACATCCATCGGGCTGAGCTTCCACTGCTTGAGCGGATCGTGGATCCGCATCGTGAAGCGCAAGTACTGCTCTTCGTCGGTAATGGAAAACCAGTACTTGATCAGGATGATCCCGGAGCGGACGAGCATGCGCTCGAACTCCGGCACCGAGCGGAAGAATTCCTCGACCTCGTCCTCGGTGCAGAAGCCCATGACGCGCTCGACGCCGGCGCGATTGTACCAGCTGCGGTCGAACAGCACGATTTCCCCGCCGGCCGGCAGATGCGAAGCGTAACGCTGGAAATACCATTGCGTGCGCTCGCGCTCGTTCGGCGCCGGAAGCGCGGCGACACGGCAGACCCGCGGATTGAGCCTTTGGGTGATGCGCTTGATGACGCCGCCCTTGCCGGCGGAATCGCGGCCCTCGAAAATCACCACCACCTTGAGCTTGTGCTGCTGCACCCAGCTCTGCAATTTGACCAGTTCGCCCTGCAGGCGGAATAGTTCCTTGAAATAGACGCGCCGGTCGACGGTCTCCTTCGCGGTGTGGTCGGAGAACTCGTTGGTCAACGCGTCGAGGCGATCGTCGTCGATCTCCAGTTCCAGTTCCTCGTCGAAACTGTCCAGCATATCCGCCTGAATGCGATCCTGGATCGGCGTGGCGCCGTCGATGGGCGTTTTGGTCATGGGCGGCTCCGGTGTTCGCGGGAGTAGATGCTAATGATCGGCGGCGTGATTGTCTCAGGCCGCCGCGGAAAGCAGAAGGCCGGAGTGCAACTCCGGCCTTGCTCGATCGTTCAAGGCTACCGAATGACGTCTTCACGCCCCTCGGATACGATGGGGCTTCAATTTTGACGGATGGTCTTGAAGGTTAGATGACAGTCGCGTCGATGTATCGCTTGCAATTTTCAAAGCACGCCAATCACGGCTGGGGGGCGGATCAGCACCTCAGGGTTTGGCAAGGCGTAAGATTAGAGTGAGGGTAGAAGATTGAGAAAGGTCGCGCGCTGCACCGCTCCCGGGGCAGGTAAACCGTGCAGCGCGTCGACCGTATGGGAACTTCCTGGCGTGAACAGGACGTCCCATATTTCTCTCAGAATGCGACTGTGTCCTGTATCAATTAAAGGTTGCGATGGGGGTTGTCAATTTTCCCGTTGTATTTCACAGGAAATTTCGCACATGGAACTTGAGAATTTCAGGCCGCGCGTGCTGATTGCCGCAGCACGGCAGCAGCGATTTTCAGGTCTTCGACGAAGCGCCGGTATTCGCGCGCTTTTGCCTCGGCGTCGGGCAATCGCAACAGATAGGACGGATGTACCGTTACCAGCGCCCTGGTTTCCGTGATGTCGATCACGCGGCCGCGGGTTTTGTTGACTGGCGTGATTTTCCCGAAGACGCTTTGTGCCGCGGTTGCACCCATCGCCACCACCAGATCGGGTTTGATCGCGGCCAGTTCGCGTTCGTACCATTGCCGGCACGCCTTGATTTCCGGCGTGTTGGGTTTTTGGTGCAGGCGGATTTTTCCGCGCGGCACGAACTTGAAATGCTTCACGGCATTGGTGACGTAGACCTTGCTGCGATCGATGCCGGCTTCTTCCAGCGCGCGATCGAGCATCTGTCCCGCGGGCCCTACGAACGGCTTGCCGGCGAGGTCTTCCTTGTCGCCGGGCTGCTCGCCGACCAGCATGATCCGCGCGGTTTGCGGACCCTCGCCGAACACGGTCTGGGTGGCGTCCTTCCAGAGCGGGCAGGCGCGGCAATGGGCAGCTTCCTCGCGCAGAGTTTCGATATCGCCATCGGCGTGTCTCTTGGTCATATCGTTGGCCTTGTCCGGTTCCAGCCGCTTCTGCGACTTGTGCGGTTCCGTCGCCGCATTCGCGATCATGGCGCGGGCGGTACGTGCGGCGCTTTCGATCAATGGTTTAATCAGCGAAGCCTCCGGCAGGTTCCGCCAGTATTTCTGCGGCATCTCGTTCTGCATCGCCTTCACCTTCAGCCGCGCCGGGTTGAAGATCGAGGCGTAGTAACGCCGCCAGGTCTCCTCCAGCCGGTCCTGCGTCGGCGCTTCGGATTTGGCGACGCCGGGCGTGATCGAGACCGCATGGCCGTCCCAATGCGCACAGACGTCAGGCGTGAGGATCGACCAGGGCATGTCGGCAAAACGGCGCGCGAAGAACGGCGCGGCCAGTTCGACGATGTGATGTTCCGGCTCGAACCAGGCGACGAAGTGCGATTTGTGGTCGCGGCCGACTTCGCGGAAGCGGACGAACGCATGCATCTTGTGCTCGTCGCGGCGGACGGCCTTCGCCATCGCGGCGATCTCCGCCACATCGGGGTCGGTCGCGATGTCGAGCAGGTCGTGATCGTGCCGCAGCCGCCACAGCAGGCGATAGAGCAGGGCGAACCGCTCGGGGTTGCGATGCAGGATCGCAGTCTTTGCCAGTTCGACAAACCTGGCCGAGACGCTGAACGTGCCTTCAGGCGGTTCCAGCGGCGGCGCCGTCGGCGCGAACAGTTCAGGCGCATCGCCTGCGACGTTCCAGGTCACGTCGGACGGTTTTACATCGTTCAGCGCCAGCGCGCGCGCGGCTTTGCGCCAGCCTTCGAAATCGGCTTCGCTGTCGAAGGTGATGATGTGCATCTTGTCTCTCGCAATGACGCTGATACTCAAAACCCAAATCCCAATTGCGTCGCTTTCGGCTTGAACCGTTCCTTTAGTCCCGCGCCATCGAGCAGGTGCGGCGAGGGCCGGTGGTCGCTGAGAACGATGAACGGCAATGCCTTGTTCCTCGGAATATGCAGCCGCGTCAGGTCGGCTGTGCGGATCGACGTCAGGCGGCGCGTGGCGATGATGCGATCGACCGCCTTGGTACCGAAGCCCGGCACCCGCAACAGCTCTTGCCGGCTGGCGGTCGCGACATCGAGCGGAAAACGCTCACGGTGGCGCAGCGCCCAGGCCAGTTTCGGATCGATGTCAAGCGGCAGCATGCCGGCGGCTTCATCGACGATCTCGTTGGCGTCGAAACCGTAAAACCGCATCAGCCAGTCGGCCTGGTAGAGCCGGTGCTCGCGAATGAGCGGCGGCGAGACCAGCGGCAGCGCGCGGCTGGCGTCGGGGATCGGGCTGAAGGCCGAATAATACACCCGCTTGAGCCGGTAGGAGCCGTAGAGATTGGCGCTGGTGTCGAGGATCGTCTTGTCGTTGGCTGCATCCGCGCCGATGATCATCTGCGTGCTCTGGCCGGCGGGTGCGAAGCGCGGTGGTTTTGTCTTCGTCGCGGTCCTGACGTTCTCCTTTGCCTCATCGAGCTTCAAGCGCAGCCGGCCCATGGTGCGGCGGATCGCGCGTACATCCTTTTCCGGCGCGAATTTGGCCAAACTCTTTTCCAGCGGCATTTCGATGTTGATGGAAAGTCGGTCGGCATATTTGCCGGCTTCCGCGATCAGCGCGTCGTCGGCCTCGGGAATGGTCTTGAGATGGATGTAGCCGCGGAAGTGATGCTCCTCGCGCAGTTTTCGCGCGACGGAAACCACTTGCTCCATGGTGTAGTCGGCGCTGCGGATGATCCCGGAGGAGAGAAACAATCCCTCGATATAGTTGCGGCGATAGAAGTCGAGCGTCAGTTTTACTACTTCGTCGACGGTGAAGCGGGCGCGCGGCACGTTGGAGGAGGTGCGGTTGACGCAGTACAGGCAATCGTAATTGCAGGCGTTGGTGAGCAGCACCTTCAACAGCGAGATGCAGCGTCCGTCTGGCGCGTAGGAATGGCAGATGCCCATGCCGGGCGCAGTGGAGCCGAGGCCCTTGCCGTCGCTGGAATCCCGCTTCTCGGTACCGGAGGAGGCGCAGGAAGCGTCGTATTTCGCCGCATCGGCCAGGATCTCCAGCTTACGTTGCACATCCATGATTGAATGCCTTTGATTCTGCTCACGAATCGCCCGGGTCTCAATCCCGATTGACTCTGCCAGTCCCGTTAGCTTTATATTAGAACATATCATGAACAAATGAGCTAGCTTCTGGTTCTCCTCTCAAACCGAAGCGGCCCACGATTTCTCAAGGAGAGCGGCGCATGAGCGGTGCACGCACAAGCACGCTTGCGACTTTGCGCGGGCGTATCGAACGCCTCGAGGCGCACGGCGATGCGCATGACCTCAGCAAGGTTCCGCTCGGACATGCGGCAGCGGACACCGTGCTGCGGGGCGGGCTTGCGGTGGCAGCGGTCCATGAGGTGTTCGCAGAGGGACATCAGAGTGCAACGGCCACCGGCTTCATCGCCGGCCTCTCGGCGCGGATCTCGCCGCGCCGGCCGCTGGTCTGGATAAGGCAGGATTTTTCGGAACTCGAATCCGGCGCGCTGTCGATGAGCGGGCTGTGCGAACTGGGTCTCGATCCGCGGTTGCTGGTGACCGTGCGCGCC
>LNFM01008239.1_pt1 | contig 15822 bp, 16 predicted proteins | sample 596031 | NCBI WGS metagenome assembly LNFM01 (sample SAMN04254537, study PRJNA301005) | activated carbon metagenome | isolation source: dual media filters at the Ann Arbor, Michigan drinking water treatment plant | place: USA: Ann Arbor | reverse complement strand
TTGCTCGATGCGCTGGGCGTAGGCGCGCCCCTGCGCGCACTCGCCGGACCCGCGCTGCACGAAGTGGTGGTGGCCTGGGAGCAGGACGCGGTCGCCGCTCCGCTGCCTGTGCGCGGAGCCGGACCCGATCGCTTCGGTCGCGTGATCGCGCGCGACGTGCTCGACCCGCTCCTCCTCGGCGCGGCGCGCACGGCCGGTGCCCATGTGCTGCAACCGGCCGCGGTGCGCGCGGTGCGCGGCCGGCCCGGCGCGTTCACCTGCGAAGTGATGCAGGGCGGCGAACAGATGTACATCGATGCCCGCGTCGTCATTGCCGCGCACGGCTCGTGGCAGCCGGAACCGACCGGTGCGGCCGATCACGCGCAGCGACAGCGCCCGCCCCTGCGCGCGCGCGATCTGCTGGCGTTCAAGGCGACCTTTCGCCACAGCGCGCTGACACCGGGCCGCCTGTGGGTGCTGGCGCTGGACGGCGGCTACGGCGGCATGGTGCTGGGCGCCGATGGCATCACCACCGTCGCCTGCTGCGTGCGACGCGACCGCGTGCTCGCGGCACGCCGCTTCGCCGACGGCCTGCTGGCGGCGGACGCGGTGCGCGGCGTGGTGCTGGACCGCTGCGCGAGCGTGCGCGACGCACTCGCCGATGCGCAGCCGTTGGGCGGCTGGATCAGCGCTGGCCCATTGCGCCCGGGCGTGCACCTGCCGCTTCGCGGCGGCACTCACTGGCGTGTCGGCAACGCCGCCGGCGAGGCCCATCCGATCATCGGCGAGGGGATGAGCATGGCGCTGCAGTCGGCGTGGCTGCTCGCCGATCACCTGCTCATCAGCGCGGCGCGTGTGCTGTGCGATGCGCCCGATCCCGCGGTCGGCCGCGCCTATGCCGCAGCGTGGCGCCAGCGCTTCGCGCCTCGCATCGCTCTGGCGGCCACGCTGGCTCACGTGGCGATGCGGCCGGCGCTGTGCGAGGCCGCGCTGCCGCTGCTGCGCGTCTGGCCGCGCGCGATCACCGCATTGGCCAGTGCGGGCGGCAAGGCCCGCTGCGCCGTGGCGCTGTCGGTCGCCGCTTCCCCGCGGGCGCAGACCCGCGTCGACGAACCTGCCGCGCCAGCGCCATCCCGCGCAGACGACCCGGGCGCAGCGCGCGACGGCCTACGCGACCGCTCACCCGACCCCTCTTCCAAGCGACTTGCCAACCCGCCCCACGCCGATGACAGCGAGCCGCTCGCCATTTCCCGCCCTCGCTGACGCAAGGACCACCGATGACCACCCTCGAACGACTGCAAACCCTCCTTGCGCAACACTGCGCGGTGCCGGCCGACACGCTGAGCGAGGAGGCCTCGCTCGAGTCGCTCGGCGTCGACTCGCTTGGCCTGATCGAACTCGTGTTCGACGTCGAAGAGGCCTTCGGCGTGCAGTTCGAAAGCGAGGCCGCGGCCTCGCTGCGCACGGTGGGCGATGTCGCCACCCACATCGACCAACTGTTGTCGCGCATGCGCGAACCCCAAGTGAACGGCACCGACGTCGTGCGAGCCATGTGATGGCGGCGACGCGCGCGCTGCCGCACGCGTGATGCGAAACGACCCGGCGGTCGTGGTGACCGGCATCGGCGTGATCTCGCCGCTCGGTCACGGTCCGGCCACGCTCTTCGAGCGGCTGTGCAGCGGCAGCAGCGGCCTGCGTCTGCTCGACCCTCCTCATGCGCAGCGGCTTGCGGCGCCGGTAGCGGGACAAGTCGACTTCGACGGTACCGCCCACTTCGCGCCACCGCGCCTGCGCATGCTCGACCGCGCCACCCAGTTCGCACTGGTAGCCGCCGCGTCGGCACTGCGCTCTGCCCGGCTGGATCTTGCGCGCGTCGACCGCGCGCGCTGCGGCGTGTTCGTCGGCACCGGCATGGCTGGCGCCGAGAGCAGCGACGCCGGCTATCGCAGTCTGTACGGCGCCGGCAACGAGCGCGTTCAGCCGTACACCGTGTTGCTGGCGATGAACCATGCTGCGGCGGCGTGGATCGGCATCGAGCATGCGCTTGCCGGACCGAGCCTCACCCTCTCGACCGCCTGCTCGTCGTCGGCGGCGGCCATCGGCGAAGCCTTCCTGCGCATCGCGCATGGCCAGGCCGACGTGATGATTGCCGGCGGCACCGAAGCGCCCCTGTCACTGGGCAGCTTGAAGGCGTGGGAGGCCTTGCGCACGCTCGCCGCGGCAGACGCCGACGATCCAGCCGCGTCGTGTCGCCCGTTCTCGCGCGATCGCACCGGCATGGTGCTGGCCGAAGGTGCGGCCTTCGTCGTGCTCGAGTCGCGCGCCCATGCACAGGCGCGCGGCGCGCCGCTGCTGGCACGCCTGACCGGCTATGGTCTGACCAACGACCCTGCGCACATCACCCGGCCCAGTATCGAGGGGCAGGCCGCGGCGATGCGCGCCGCCCTAGCGCACGCCGGCATCGGACCGCATGAGATCGGCTACATCAATGCGCACGGCACCGGCACCGTGGTCAACGATGCCGTCGAGACCGCGGCAATCCGCCACGTGTTCGGCGATCATGCGGATCGCCTCGCCGTCAGTTCGACCAAGGCGATGCACGGCCATCTGCTCGGCGCAGCCGGCGCACTGGAGTTCGTGATTGCGCTGCTCGCGCTGCAGGCGCGCGTGGCGCCGCCCACGCGTCACCTGCGCGTGCGCGACCCGGCCTGCGATCTGGACTACGTGACCGAGGGCCCGCGCCCGCTGCCTGGTCTGGCAGCCGTGATGTCGAACTCGTTCGCGTTTGGCGGCACCAACGCCGTCCTCATCGCACGCGCCGTGTAGTGGCGCGACGCGGCGACGGCTCGGCGGTGGCACGCGCGGCCTTGGCGCGCGGCGCGGCCGATGGTGCCGGCGCCGCACGCCCTCGACGGGCCGGCTTCTTGCGCGCCGCGCGCCAGGGGGCGCTGGCAAAGTGCTCGATCATGAAATCGAGCATCGCCGTCACCTTCGGCAGGCGGTGCTTGCCCGGCGGCATCACCGCCTGCAGCGGCACCGGTTCATCGTGGTTGAACTCAGTGAGGATCGGCACCAGCGCGCCCGACTGCAGCGCCTCGCCCACGGTGAGATCGCTCAGGCGCACGATGCCCATGCCGAGCATCGCCATCTGTCGCATGCTCTCCGCATTGTTGGCACTGAATCGCCCAAAGACCTCGAGCGTGCGAAAGCCGCCCGGCGCCGCAGGATCGTTGAACGACCAGTGCGCCAGCGCCGGCTGGTTGAACAGACGCAGGCAGTTGTGCTGCAGCAGGTCCTCGGGGCGGCGTGGCGTGCCGTGGCGCTCGAGATAGCTCGGCGCCGCGCAGATCACGCGCTCGATGTCGCAGATGCGGCGCGCCACCATCGACGAGTCAGGCAGGCGGCCAATGCGCAGCGACAAGTCGATGCCTTCTTCGAGCAGGTCGGCCGGCCGGTCGCTCACCGACAGCAGCACCTCGATCTCCGGATAGCGCGCGGCGAACTCTGGCAGCTTGGGGGTGAGTTGATGCAGCGCGAAGGCCACGCTCGCCTGCACCCGCAGCAGGCCGCGCGGTGCGCTACGCGTGCGCGTGAGTTCTCCTTCGGCCTCCTCGATGTCGGCCTGGATGCGCTGCGCGCGCGTGAAGAACGCCTGACCCTCGGGCGTCAGATCGAGGCTGCGCGTGGTGCGATTGAGCAGGCGCACGCCGAGCCGATCTTCCAGGCGGGTGACGATCTTGGAGACCGCCGACGGCGTCAGCGTCAGCGTGCGGGCCGCGGCGGAGAAGCCGCCCGCCTCGACGGCGCGCACGAAGACCGCGAGGTCAGCGGGCGTGCTGATCGACATGCGGAGTCGTACCGAAGCGTTTGTGCCGAATTTTCATAAATCTTGTTCCATCGGCATGGATTGTATGGCGCAGAGGATCGAAATACATTGCGTCATCCGAACGAAAAACGCAACGTGGCCACAAGCCAGCGAAAGGTGAACGATGTTTCCGACCTATGGCTCCCCGAACTACGCCGCGATCGAGCGTCAGGCACACGAACTGCGCCGTCAGGCACTCGCCGAGATCGGCCGCGACCTGCGCATCAGCCTGCTCGACAAGCTGAGCGCACTTCAAGCGCTCGTTGCCAGCGTGCGGCACGGGATGCAGCGCAGTCGCAGCCAAGCCTTCTTCGAAGCACAGTAAGTCGACCCGGCGGCGCGCGTTGCGCCGCCGCAGGCTGTCACCTCGACAGCGCGCAGCGATGCGCGCATCTGTCTCGAACAAACCTGAGACAGAACGACCGGGCCATCGATACATCGGTGGCCTTTTGCATTGCGAGCCCACGCCCGCTCGGGTTTCTGCAGATTTCTCTGGCGCACGCGCCAATCTTCCCCTAGCGTTCGTCGCACAACATTCGTGGCGACCACGAGGACGGAGGGATCCCGATGGGACGTTCGATGACCGCAGCCGAGGAACTGTCGGCCCTGCCTGCGCTGGAGCCGATGTCGCAAGCGGAATTGCTCACGCGCCTGGCACAGCAGGCGCGCCTGGTGCGCATGGCACTGAGCGGCGATCGCGGTGATGCAACCACCGTGGCCTGCAGCTTCGAGCGCGCCCTGTTCGTCGCGATGGATGCAGAAGCGCAGCACGAGTCCGAACGGGCGCGCCTGCAATTGGCCTCGGTGCTGGCCGATGCGCGCAATGCCGGCCTGACCGTCTCGGCGTCGGTCGAGGAACTCGAACTCGACGGCGTGCTCGGCGCGCAACGCCTGCCGGTGCTCACCGCCGTCCTGGGCGGCGCCCCCACCTGATCGACCACGCCACCGCGGCGTGCGCTGCACGCCCGTCTCGGCCTGCCCGGCGTTGCGGATAGCCAGTGACGGACCGCCCGCTTCAGAACACCAGCGTGCGGCAATCGTTGTTCACTGCCGCCCCGATCACACTCGCCGCACCGGCCATGCGCACGCCGTCGACCAGATGTTCTTCCGCGCGCCGATGCTCTGCCAGTGCCATAGTGCACGCGTGCATCGATACACCGGCTGCACAGGCCTCGCGCAGGTACTGCCCCACCGTATGGGTGGCAGCGGCATCGGTATGGGCAGCATCGGCCACGCCTTCCACGAGCCATCGCACCGCGCTCGACGTGAAGTGCATCTCCACCTCGAGATCGAGCGCGCGCGCTGTCAGCGCATAGACGAAGGGCGCTGCGGCCAGCACTGCGCCGCCGGGGCGGTCCGGCCCGCAGGACCACAGCACGATCACGACGCGTTGCGGGGCCATCAGGGCGCAGAGGACTCAGTAGCCGTGGTTCGGATCGATGCTGAGATCGGTGGCGAACTCATCGTCGATCGGCTTGGCCTGTTTCTCGGCCAGCCGCGGCCCCAGCCAGGTCGCGTAGCTGCCGACGTCACGCAGCAGCGACCGCTCGTCGGCGAGCGCGGTCGGCCGCAAGCGGATCAGCCAGCCCGCACCATACGGATCGCGCGCCACCAGCGACACATCATCGACCACCGCCTGGTTCGCCTCGATGATCTCGCCCGACAGCGGCGCATGGACTGCAACGGCGGTCTTGGCCGTCTCCATCACGCCGAGCGAGCGGTCGTGCGCCACCACCGTGCCCGGCGGGCGCGGCGAGAAAATCATGAACTGCCCGTGCGCGGCAACCAGATGGGTGGCGCCGATCAGCACGGTGCCGTCGTCCGTCTCGCGCACCCACATGTCCTGCTCGGCGGCATACAGCACGTCGGGGGCGAGTTGCGCCAGCAGATCTGCTGATGTGTCCGCGGCGGGCGGCGCGATCGGTTCTTGCGGTACGTCGGGGGTCATCGGTGGCAATCGAGGCAAAGTGCGGCAACGATTCAACCACAAACACTGCGCCAAGTCGCTCGCCATCGCAGCCTCGCCAACGTTACCGACAAGGACGTCGCCTGCCGGGCCTGCTGCGACGCCGTTGAACTTGCCGCTAAGCTGGCTGCCCAGGAAAGAACTGCCCATGACGACACCGATCTGCGGACTCGTACTGGCCGGCGGCCAAGGCCGCCGCATGGGCGGCATCGACAAGGGCCTGGTGCCGCTGCATGGACGCCCGCTCGTCGCGCACGTGGTCGAGCGCCTGCGACCCCAGGTCGAGCGCCTGCTGATCAGCGCCAATCGCAACCTCGAGGCTTACGCAGCCTTCGGTGAGGTCGTCACCGATCGCGTGACGGATTTCGCCGGGCCGCTGGCCGGGTTGGATGCCGGTCTGCATGCCTGCGCGGCGCCGCTTCTTGTTACCGTGCCGTGTGACGCGCCGTTCCTGCCCGCCGACCTAGTGGCGCGGCTGGCGGCCGCGCGCGCCAATGCCGATGCCGATGTCGCCCTCGCCCGCACCGGCACCCAGGTACATCCGGTTTTCGCCCTGGTGAGCACCCGGGTGCGCATGCAGCTGGCCGAGTTTCTCGCCGGCGGCGGACGCAAGGCGCAGGCATGGACCGCGACGCTGCACGTGGTCGAGGTCGCATTCGACGACGTGCCTGAGGCCTTTACCAACCTCAATACGCACGCCGAACTGGCGCAGCACGACGGATGACGCCGCCCGCCACTTCCCCCGCTGCGCACGACCCAGCCGGCACGAACGCCGAAGGCGCGCTCACCGTGGCCGACGCGCTGCGTGCGATCCGGGCCGCCGTAGTGCCGGTGGCCGAGACCGAGGCGCTGCCGCTCGCAGCCGCACTCGACCGCGCGCTGGCCGAGGACATCGCCTCGCCGATCGACGTGCCGCCGCAGCCGTGTGCGGCAATGGACGGCTGGGCTTTCTGCCATGCCGATATCGCCGCTGATCCTGCGCGCGCGCTGCAAGAGGTCGGCGCCGCGCTCGCCGGCCACCCCTACAACGACACGCTGCACGCTGGCCAGTGTGTGCGCGTGATGACCGGCGCCGTGGTGCCCGCGGGTGCCGACTGCGTGGCCATGCAAGAGGTGGTGCGGGTCGACCGCGCCGGCGTGCACGTGCCCGGCGATCTCGTGCCGTGGCAGAACGTGCGACACCGCGGCGAAGACCTGGCGCAAGGCGAGGTTTGCGTGGCGGCCGGCACGCGACTGCGACCGGCACATCTGGGCCTGCTGGCATCGATCGGCTGCACCCAGGTGCGGGTGCGCCGGCGCCTGCGCGTGGCGTTCTTTTCGACCGGCGACGAGTTGGTCGAACCCGGCGCCCCGCTGCCCGACGGGGCGGCGTACGACGTCAACCGGGTCAGTCTGCGCGCGCTGCTGCAGCGACTGGGCTGCGAACTGCACGACCTCGGCCTAGTGCGCGACGATCCCGCGGCGCTCCAGGCGGCGCTCGCAGCAGCGGCCTCACACGCTGATGTGGTGCTCACCAGCGGCGGCGTGTCGGTGGGCGAGGCCGATTACACGCGCCGCGTTCTGGCCGAACTTGGCGAAGTTGCGTTCTGGAAGATCGCCATGCGCCCCGGTCGGCCACTTGCCTTCGGCCGCGTCGGCGGCGCGCTGTTCTTCGGCCTGCCCGGCAATCCGGTCGCGGTGATGGTGGCGTTCCAGCAGTTCGTGCGTGAAGCGATCTTGCGTACCGCTGGGCTCGAGGCGGAGGTCGAACTGGCGCTGCTGCCGGTGCCTGCCGCATGCGCGATCCGCAAGAAGCCGGGTCGGACCGAGTATGTGCGGGGCGTGATCGCACGCGCCGCCAACGGCATCGCTTGCGTGCGGCCGACCGCCGGTCAGGGCGCGGCGATGCTGCGCTCGATGACACAGGCCAACTGCTTGATAGTTCTGGCGCACGAGCGCGGCGACGTGGCCGCCGGCGAGCCGGTCGACGTGCTGCTGTTCGAGGGGATGGTCTGATGGTGCCGGCCACCCAGGTCGACGAGACCTTCGCACGTCTGGCGGCGCGCTACTCGATCGGGCCCAAGCACCTGATCGACCCCGCCCCCGATGCCACCGCGTTGCTGGCGGCCGCGCGCTTGGCATTGCGCGCACCCGACCACAAGGGGCTGCGGCCGTATCGCTTCGTGTACATCGCGCCGCCCCAACGCGCGCACCTGGCGGAATTGTTCGCGCAGGGTGCCCGCGCGCGCGGCCGCAGCGATGAGGATGTGGTTCGCGCCCGTGAACGGGCGGTCAACGGTCCGGCGCTGGTGGCGCTGCTGGGCCGCGTACGCGACGATGTCGAGGACGTACCGGCGCGCGAACAATGGCTGAGCATCGGCGCAGCGCTGATGAATTTCCTCAACGGCCTGCACTTGCAAGGCTTTGGCGCGAAGGTGCTGTCGGGCGCCTCCGTCGAAGACGCGGTGGTACAGCGCGCGCTGTGCGGGGCGGGCGACACGCTGCTGTGCTGGATCGTCGCCGGCACGCCGGCGCGCCTGCCGCATGCGCGCTTTGCTGACGACCCGCTGGCGGTGTTGTCGACCTGGACGCCGGGACGAGATTGAGTCGCCGCTGGCCGGCGCTGGACCGTGCCAGCCAGATCCGACCCAGCGGCGCCGAGCGATGCTCATCGTGCGTACCGGCGCGCCTCGCCCGGCACGCGAGCGCGCAGCCAAAACGACAGCGCGCAACTAACCGGCAAGCGGGTGGCGGAAGAGTATGGGAGTCGAACCCACCAGGGACTGCTGGCAGCCCCTACCAGATTTGAAGTCTGGCCGATGCACCGGCACGCGGCACTCTTCCTTCGTGCACAACTGAAATCAAAACTTCGCCTGCGGGGGCGACTCTAGCCTGATCCGCGTCGGCGCGTGCCGACGGGCGCGTCGTTCGCCCGATCATGCGCCCTCGTGCGCGCGCCACGGATTGTCCCGCCGCAGCAGGTGATTGTCCTTGACGCGGCGCGTGAAACCGACGCGATCGAAGAACTCGAGGATCTGGATCGCCACCTTGCGGCCGGTGCCGATGCGATCACGGAACTCGGCCGCGCGCGCCGCACCGTGCTGGGTGATGAGATCGGCCGCAAAGTCTGCCATCTGCGCCACCGCATCGGTGAGGAAGAAGTGGTCGAGCGCCACCAGCGTCACCTCGCCGACCCGCGCCACGCGCTTCATCAGCGCACGCACCTCGGCCTCGGGAATACCGGTGGCCTTGGCCAGGTCGCGCACGCGTGGCGGATCGAAGCGCGACTCCATCAGCAGCGGCTTGATCTTCTCCCAGCGAACGCGCTCGTCCTTGGCGAGTTCGGCCTTGTGCGAGGGCAGCGCGACAAAGGCGCCACGCCGCACCAGCGCGCCCTCGGCCAGCAGTTCGTCGACCAGGTCGGCGATCGCATCGGCCGCCAGCGCGGGGGCGACGATGCGGCGCAGGCGGTTCTGTTCGAGCCCCGGCATTTCCGGTTCGCGCTCGTGCGTTGCCGCCACCGCAACGAGCGACTTGTCGCGCAACGCCTGCCAGCGCGCACGGCTGAAGGCGATGCCGGCCGCCACGCGTGCACCGGCAGCGGCGAGCGCCTGCTGCGTCTCATCGGCGCGCAGGTTCCAGCCGCTGGACAGGCGCGCCAGCGGCACCGGTTCGGCCGCGAGCCAGGCCGGCAGCGCAGCCGTGCCCGCCTCGTCGCGCAGCGCCTCGAGCAACGCCAGCCGCTCCGGCCGGCGCTTGCCGCGCAATGGCGGCGCGATGTCGAGCAGCACACCGCCGCCGAGCGTGCGGCGGGCCGAGGCGTCGCGCAGCACGAAGCGATCGCCGCGGCAGGCGGCCAGCGGCGTCTCCATGCTCAGCGTCACCAAATGCGATGCGCCAGGCTCGATGGTGTCGGCATCCAGCACGGCCACACGGGCCAGCAGATCGCGCGTGCCATGGTGAAGATGCACGTTGGTCCATTGCGCGAGCGCCTTGGCCTCGCGCGCCGACAGTTGCAGGCTGGCATCGAAGCGGGTGGAGAGATTGGCCAACGCCGCGCCCTGCACCCAGTCGCCGCGCTCGACATCCTCCTTCGACAGGCCGGCCAGGTTCAGCGCGCAGCGCTGCCCGGCGTGACCCGCCGCAGCGGGCTGGTCCTGCGCATGCAGTGAACGCACCCGCGCGCGCGTGCCGCGCGGCTGCACGATCAGCTCGTCGCCCTCATGCACGCTCCCGGCATGCACGGTGCCAGTGACTACGGTGCCCACCCCCACCAGGGTGAACACGCGATCGACCGCAAGGCGAAACTCGCCGTCACCGGCGCGCGCGGCGTGCTGCGCCGCCTGCGTATGCAGCCAGGCGTCGAGCGCATCGACGCCTTCGCCGCTCACGTTGGAGACCGGGAACACCGGCCAGTCGGCCGCCGGGGCGCCGAGCGCGGCGGCCAGCTGCATCTGCACCTCGGCCACGCGCGCCGGCGCCACTGCATCGATCTTGGTCAATGCGATCGCGCCCTGCGTGACGCCGAGCAGCCGCAGGATGTCCAGATGCTCTTCGGTCTGCGGCATCACGCCGTCGTCGGCCGCGATCACCAGCAGCGCGCGATCGATGCCGGTGGCGCCGGCGAGCATCGTGTGGACGAACTTTTCGTGGCCCGGCACGTCGATGAAACCGAGCGAGTCGGCGCAGCCCTGCACCGGCACGTACGCGTAGCCGAGTTCGATCGAGATGCCGCGCTTCTGCTCTTCCGGCAGGCGGTCGGTGTTGCGACCGGTCAGGCGTCGGATCAGCGAGGTCTTGCCGTGGTCGATGTGACCTGCGGTGCCGATCAGCATGGCGACCTCACGCGACGCCCGCAGCGAGCTGCTGCGCGAGCGTGACTTCGTCGGCCGCCAGCAGCGTGCGGCAATCGAGCCACAGCGCGTTCTCGTGCACGCGACCGACCACCGGCACCGGGAGCGTGCGCAGCCGCTGCGACAACTGCTCGAGCGCGCGGCCGGCCCCCTTGGCGGCGACCGGCGCGATCACGAGGGCAGCCGAGCTCAACCTCTCCACCGGCAGGCTGCCGGAACCGATCTGGCTCGCACACTCGGCGATCCGGACCGTGAAGCCCGTCCCGGCAAAGCGAGCGAACAGCGGCTGCATGCGCTCGCAGGCAGCACGAACGTCGGCCGCCGGGCGGGTGAGCAGCGCCAGCACCGGCAACCGCTCGTGCAGGCGGTGTGCCGACGCATAGATGCGCAGGGTGGCTTCGAGCGCGGCCACCGTGAGCTTGGAGCAGCGCAGCGCGCGCTTGAGCGGATGCTTCTTGATGCGCGTGATCGCCGCCTTGGTGCCGACCAGGATGCCCGCCTGCGGACCACCGAGCAGCTTGTCGCCAGAGAAGGTGACAACATCGGCGCCGGCGGCGAGCGACTCCTGTGGCAGCGGCTCGCGCGGCAAGCCGTACTTCGACAGGTCGATCAGCGCACCGGCGCCCAGATCGACCATGTACGGCACGCCATGCTTGTGCGCGATCTGCGCCAGCGTGGCGTCGTCCACGGCGGCGGTAAAGCCAGTGATTGCGTAGTTTGACCAGTGCGCCTTGACCACCAGCCCGGCGCGCGCGCCGCTGTCGGCCAGCGCTGTCTCGAAGTCGCGCGGATGCGTGCGGTTGGTGGTGCCCACCTCGACCAGCCGGCAGCCGGCAGTCTTCATGATGTCGGGCATGCGAAACGCGCCGCCGATCTCGATCAGTTCGCCGCGCGAAATCAGCACGTCCTTGCGCGCAGCCAGCGCCGCCAGGCCGAGCACCACGGCGGCGGCATTGTTGTTGACAATGGTGACCGCCTCGGCGCCGGTCAGATCGAGCAGCAACTGCTCGACCACGTCATCGCGATCACCGCGGCTGCCGCCACCGAGGTCGTATTCGAGCGCGACGTAGCCGCGCATCGCCGCAGCAGCGGCATCGATCGCCTCGTCGGCCATGAGCGCGCGGCCGAGGTTGGTGTGGATGACAGTACCGGTGAGGTTGATGACGCGGCGCAGGCGCGGTGCGGACAGCTGCTTGACGCGGGCGCTGATCGCGGCGCCTAGCGCATCGAGGTCAGGCGCAGTCGCACCATCGCGCAGCAGGCGCTGGCGCTGGTCGGCCAGTTCGTCCTGCGCGGCGCGCTTGATCCAGGCACTGCCGTGCTCGGCGGCCAGGGCCGCGAGCGGCGCGTGATTGAGCAGACGGTCGATCGAGGGCAGCCGGGCCAGCGCTTCACGCGCGCTGCCGCTTGCCTCGCCCGGACCGGGCAGAGTCAAGTCATGGGTCATGGAAGTTAGGCGGAGCCGGGATGGAACAGCAGGTTGGGGCCGGAACGGCCGTAGCCGCGCTCGTCGACGAGGACATCGAGCGCGAGCGAAGCCAGGTCATCGGCCACCGGATCGACGGCCGGATCCTTCTCCTGATAGAAGATCTTCAGGTAGGACTTGCATTCGTCGCAGGCTTCGGCCCGCCGTGCGGCGGCGATGCCGACCGTGTTGTTGGCCGGATCGGTGTCGTCGCTGCTCGCCTGCATCGACAGGTAGTGCACGGTCTTGTCGTCTTCGCAGGCGCTGCACTTGATGCGCGCCATGTTCCATTCGGTGTTGCACAGCGAGCAGCACAGGTAGCGCAGGTTGTTGCGCTCGCCGCCGAGCCGCACCACGCTCGCCACCGGGCGCATCGCGCACACCGGACAGACAGTGGCGACATCGAAGTTCTTGACGAGGTCGACGTTGATCGAGGCCGCCAGCCGCGTGAAGTAGGTCTGCAGTGCCGCGCCGACCAACGGCACCGCGGCAGCGTCGGCATCCAGCGTGGCGCCGGCCAGCAGGCGGTCGGCCAGCGCTTCGATCGAGATGTCGTCGAGCGCACGCACCGCCTTGACCATGGCCTGCGCCGGCACGCCGTGACCCTCCACCTGCTTGAGCAGGTCACGCAGGTCGTCGCGCCACTGCGGATCGCGGGCGTGGCTCAGTGCGGTCAGCGGTGGCATGCCGTAGTCGCGGCTGCGTTCGAGCGCTTCATCGGGCACGGCGGGCGCCTCGCGTGCACCGAGGACGTCGTGCTGCGCCTGGCTCACGGCGGCCATCAGCTTCAGGTAGTCAGCCATCGGATGGCCGTTGGCCAGTTGCAGAAAACGGGAGGCCCGCTCGGCGAACAGGCCGACGGTGTCGGGCAGCACGACACGCGGCGCAGAGACCACGCGCTCCATCGTGCCGTCAGTGATGATCGGGGTGGCCACGGGGGCTCCTCCTGAATGGGTTGCGGTCAGCGCGAACGGGGGTCCGAACCGACGGTGCCATCAGACCGCGGACGACGCGATCCATGGTGCACGATGGGGACCGGATCAGCCTGCCGGTGAGGCAGCAGGATCGTTCACGGTCCGATCGACAAAAGGTGAACACGGTCAGACGGACAAACGGCGGGGAGTCACCCCGCCGTCTGCGTTTGCGAGTGCGCGATTTTGCGCTACTTCGTCTTGCCCGTCACCCGCTTGGTCCAGCGCGGATGGTGATGCTTGGCCCAACCGGTCTTGACCGCGCCGCGCGCCAGGCTCGCATCGATCCCTTGATCCAGACGATCGCGGAATCGATGTGGACAATCATGCGCGCCTGGCCTGCAGTTTCCTGCGTGCCTGGCTCAAGGCTACTTGGCCTGCTGACCTTCCTCCTCAACGACCCCAGTCCGCGGGCTTTGGCGCAGCGTCAGCAGGAAGGCGATTATGTCCTCGACTTCTTGCGCGTTCAGGCGGGGCGGCTCCTCGCCGCGAACGTTGTGAAACACCGGCATGATTTTGCCCGGCTTCACCATTGAAAAGTCCACCACAGACAGCCGCAGCTGCGCCTCTGTCTTGCCTAAGGCGATCCCGTCAAGATTGGGCGCGCGTCTGCCGCCCGGCAAATCCTTGGTCCGGTGGCATTCCAGGCAGTTGGCCTGTTTCTTCTGCTGCAGCAGCGCTTTGCCGCGCGCAGCCGAGCCGGGGGTCGACGTCAGCGGCTTGGGGATGCCGTCCTTGACGACCTCGAACGCATCCACGGCCGACGCCGGGCTGGTGAAAGCAAGCAGAGCCAGGGCGGCCGACGCGGCGGCCAATGACATTACGCGCATGGGTATCTCCCGATAATTGAGCGCCCGGCAAGGCCCCGCAAGCGGGGCCAAGGATTGCCGGGTCTTAAAACGGTCTAGCGACGTTCGCCGCGCACGCGCCTGTACCAGAGCGGATGATGATGCTTGGCCCACCCGGCCTTGACCTCGCCGCGCAGCATGGCCCGCATCGATCCCCTGATCCAGAAGACCGCGGAGTAGATGTGGACAATCATCCCCATGAACAGGATGAACGCGCCGAGCACATGTGCCACACCGCTGACTCGCACCCAGAAAGCCGGCAACTTCAGATCGGTGTCGTACCAGAGCACGAGGCCTGAAACGAGCAACAGCAGCAACGAGACAATGATCGACCAGAACAGCATCTTCTGACCCGCGTTGTACTTGTCGATCTCGGGCAGATCACCACCCTTGTTCATCAGGACATCGGGCAGGCGCGCCATCCATTTCCGGTCGTAGTCCCGGATCAGGTTATCGCGCCAGTACCACATCGTCATGGGAACAAACGCCAAGCACATCACGAGACCGGCCCACGGATGCAGGTTCTTGGACGCAACACCGCCGCCCAGGAAGCTGCTCAGGAACCAGAACGACGGATGGAACAGCGCCAGACCACTCAACGTGGCGATCACGAAGCTGATCGCCAGCGTCCAGTGGGTCGAGCGCTCAAGCGCGTTGTAGCGCGGCACGAAGGACGTGTCTTTCATCGCCGTACTCATTGCTTGTCTCCTTCATGCGCGTGAGCGCCTGCGTCTTCGTCCTGCGGGCCGCGCGTGACGTAGTGGAAGAACATGGTCAACACGCCCAGACCCAGGCCGATCGACAGCAGCGGCTTGGTGACACCGCGCCACAGGTGGACCCAGGGGCTGATGGTCGGGTCCTTGGGCAGTCCGCTGTACAGCTCCGGGTTGTCGCCGTGCTTGAGCACGTACATGACGTGAGTGCCACCGACCCCCTTCGGGTCGTAAACGGCCGACTGCAGGTAGCCGCGTTCCTTCAGTTCCGCGACCCGCTTCTCTCCCTTGGCCAGCATCTCGTCCTTGGTGCCGAACAAGATGGCGCCGGTCGGGCAGGTTTTCACGCACACCGGAGCCTGGCCGACAGCGATGCGGTCGGAGCACAGGGTGCACTTGTAGGCCTTGTTGTCGCGTTTCGAAATGCGCGGGATGTTGAAGGGACAGCCGGCAACGCAGTAGCCGCAGCCAATGCAGTTGGCCGAGTTGAAGTCGACAATGCCGTTGGCGTACTTGACGATCGCGCCGGGTGCCGGGCAGGCTTTCAGGCAGCCCGGGTCGTCGCAGTGCAGGCAGCTGTCCTTGCGCATCAGCCACTCGACACCGCCCTCCTTGGTGTCGACTTCATTGAACCGCATCACCGACCACATCTGGTCGGTCAGGTCGACGGCATGCTGGTCGTAGTTGCCAACCCCCATGCCGACTTCCTCACGCAGATCGTTCCAGACGAAGCACGCGGCCGTGCAGGCCTTGCAGCCGATGCACTTCGTCACGTCGATCAACTTGCCGACTTGATCGACCGCCCCACGCGCGCCTGGAGATTGCGTGGTGGTGGCCGAGTGTCGGGGCATTGTGCTGTGTTGGATGCTCATGATCGCCCCCCTACACTTTCTCGACGTTCACGAGGAACGCCTTGTATTCGGGGGTCTGCGACACCGCGTCGGCGACGACCGGCGTAAGCAGGTTGATCATGAAGCCGGGTTTTGCGACCGTCATGAAGCCCCAGTGGATCGGTATGCCGACGGTGTGCACCTTCTTGCCGTTGCAGTCGAGTGCCTTGAAGCGCTTGGTCACCGACAGCACGCACGTGATGTGGCCGCGCGGGCTCGACACACGCACCATGTCGCCGTTCTTGAAGCCCTTTTCCTTCGCCATGTCCTCGCCCACCTCGACGTACTGACGC
>LNFM01008235.1_pt1 | contig 15829 bp, 13 predicted proteins | sample 596031 | NCBI WGS metagenome assembly LNFM01 (sample SAMN04254537, study PRJNA301005) | activated carbon metagenome | isolation source: dual media filters at the Ann Arbor, Michigan drinking water treatment plant | place: USA: Ann Arbor | reverse complement strand
ACCTCACCCACGGCATGGCGCTCAACATGAGCGGCAAGTGGTTCAACGTCGTCTCCTACGGCCTCAACGACAAGGAAGAGATCGACTACGACGCGATGGAGCGCAAGGCCCACGAAACCAAACCCAAGCTCATCATCGCCGGCGCCTCGGCCTACAGCCTGCGCATCGACTTCGAGCGCTTCGCCAAGGTGGCCAAAGACGTGGGCGCCATCTTCATGGTCGACATGGCCCACTACGCCGGCCTGATCGCCGCCGGCATCTACCCCAACCCCGTGCCGCATGCCGACGTGGTCACGTCGACCACGCACAAGAGCCTGCGCGGCCCACGTGGCGGCATCATCCTGATGAAGGCCCAGCACGAAAAAGCCATCAACAGCGCCATCTTCCCTGGCTTGCAGGGCGGCCCGTTGATGCACGTGATCGCGGCCAAGGCGGTTGCTTTCAAGGAGGCGCTGGCGCCAGAATTCAAGACATACCAGCAGCAAGTGCTGACAAATGCGCGCATCGTCGCCGAAACCCTCACCTCGCGCGGTCTGCGTATCGTCAGCGGTCGCACCGAAAGCCATGTGATGCTGGTTGACCTGCGCGCCAAGGGCATCACCGGCAAGGAAGCCGAAGCGGTGCTGGGCAGCGCGCACATGACCATCAACAAGAATGCGATTCCGAACGACCCGGAGAAGCCCATGGTGACCAGCGGCGTGCGCATCGGTACCCCCGCCATGACCACCCGCGGCTTCAAGGACGAAGAAGCCCGCGCCACCGCCCACCTGATCGCCGACGTGCTGGACAACCCACGCGACTCAGCGAACATCGAGGCGGTGCGCACCAAGGTCAATGCGTTGACAGCACGCTTCCCGGTCTACAAATGACGCCAACGGGCGGCATCAAACGATGAAATGCCCTTTTTGCGGTCACCTTGAAACGCAAGTTGTGGAAACCCGCGTCTCGGAAGACGCGGATTTCATCCGCCGCAGGCGGCAGTGTGGTCATTGCGAGAAGCGCTTCACCACCTACGAACGGCCCGAGGTGAGCTTCCCGGCGGTGGTCAAAAAAGACGGTCGCCGGGTCGACTACATCCCGGGCAAACTCCGCGCCTCGTTCGCCCTGGCACTGCGCAAACGCCCCGTGAGCACCGAGCAAGTCGATGCCGCCATCGAGCGTATCGAAGAAAAACTGCTCAATCTGGGCGCCCGCGAAGTGCCGGCCACGCGCCTGGGCGAGATGGTGATGCGAGAGCTCAAGAAGCTGGACAAGGTGGCCTACGTGCGCTTTGCCAGCGTCTATCGCAGCTTCGAGGACATCGACGAATTCAGGGCGTTGGTGGACGAGGTTCAGCGCTGAACAACGCCCTCATGGCGGGGCCGTGAGCAAATTCACGGGGCTTGTGACCGGGGACACAGGGTGGACTTTTTTGGTACTTAAGCATCTTTTTTTCCAAAATGAACTCATGCTGATAGGCCCATGAGACTAATCACGCCGCCTCCTTGAAAATACTGCTTCAGACGTATTCCCCGACGGCAAAAAAGCGCATATTAAAAAGTGACCGTCTGTCCTGCGCAGGACGCACTTCAGCGCCTGTATCAAGGCGATATTCGGTTCAAGCCGAAAATCCGGCCGTGACACATTCTCTTACTCGCATACTCCACCGAGCTCCGTTTCGCCAACACGGAGTGACGCTTATTGAATTGACGGTCGGAATTGCCATCATGGCGATCCTGCTGGCATTGGCGGTGCCCAGTTTTCAATCCTCCATCGCTTCAAGCAGACTGACCACAAGCACCAATGATCTCGTGAGCGCTCTTGCCACCGCGCGAAGCGAGGCAATTCGGCGCGGGCTGCGCGTCACGCTGTGTAAGAGCGGCAATGGAACACAGTGCACCACCACGGGAAGCTGGTCGCAGGGCTGGATCATCTATACCGACACGACACGCGTCGGTGTAGACGCCTCGGTAGACACCGGAGAGGCGGTTTTGGCGACCGGTGCGGCCTCGACCGGCGGCACCATAGTTGCGGGAGTGACCGGCATGGACAGCTTCGTATCCTACGCGGCCAACGGACAACCCAAGTTGATGAACGGCATGACACAGGCGGGTCGGATACGCGTCTGTCATACCTCCGGAGCATTGACCAACGGCGCACGCGCGCGGGACGTTGAGGTCAGCGCAACCGGTCGACTGTTTACATCCACACCAGCCAACGTTGCCGCAACATGCCCGCTGTCATGATGAGAATCACCAATCAACCCAAACGCCAACCCGCATGGCAAACATGTCAGCGTGGCGTGAGCCTGATCGAAGTACTGGTCGCGGTCTTGATCCTTGCATTGGGACTGCTTGGGATGGCCGGCCTCCAGGCCAATGCACTGAAAACCAACCAGAGCAGCTATTCACGTGGCCAAGCCGTGATGCTCAGCTATTACATGCTGGATGCCATGCGCGCAGATCGCCCCAGCGCAATTCTGCAAAACTACAACACCGGCGCCGTTGGAGCGGGAGGCGTGATCGCCGCGGTCTGTAACGCAGCTGCCATCACCGGCTCCGGCCTGGCCGACAACAATCGAAAGGACTGGATCGGCAGCCTCAAACGCGGCTTGGGCAACACAGACGCCACTTGTGGAGCGATCAACTGCGACGTGACCGGCCTGTGCACGGTACAGGTCACCTGGGATGACAGCCGCGCTGGCGGACTGGCTGCACAACGAATCACCACCACCAGCCGACTATGACTTCATCTGCTTTCCTCGCTCCGCAGAATATTCGGCTGCGTCAACAATCTGGTTACACACTGATCGAGTTGATGATCGCGATGGTCTTGGGATTGGTGATCATTGGCGGTGTGATCGGCGTTTTCGTGTCGAATCAGCAGTCTTTCCGGACCAATGAGAACCTCGGCAGACTGCAGGAGAACGCACGTATTTCGTTTGAACTGATGGCGCGCGAAATCCGCCAGGCAGGCGGCAACCCTTGTGGCGCACAGCAAGTGGCCAATGTGCTCAACGACAAAGCCACGCAGTGGTCGTCCAGTCTTGATGCTGGCTCTGTTCGCGGATTTGATGAAACCCAAACCGCGACTGGCATTGTGGCCACGGGGACGGCAGCTACCCAGCGCGTTGCGGGCACCGACGCCATTCTCGTATTCAGCGCGGCCGAGCAGGATGGGCCCGTGATCATCAATCACAACCCGACCGCCGCTTCTCTCGACCTTGCCACGGTCAATCACGGCCTTGCAGAAGGCATGATCGTGATGGTGTGCGACCCGGACTCGGCAGCGGTGCTGCAAATCACCAACTCGTCGCCGGGAACCAATGCGACCATCGTCCACAACACGGGCGTCTCCACGCCCAGCCCGGGTAACTGCAGCAAAGGTCTTGGGTTCCCCACGGTTTGCTCCAGCCTCGGAACTGGCAAGACATTCAAGGAAGGTGGGTTCGTCACCCCCCTGAGCGTTGGCGTCTGGTACATCGGGAACAACGGTCGAGGCGGGAGTTCTCTATTTCGCGTCAGGCGCATCAGTCCGCCACCTTCTTCAGGGCCGCTAGATGCGTTCGATGAAATAGCCGAAGGCGTGGTCAACATGCAGATCGACTACTTGTTTCGCAACAAGGCCACCAACAGCTTGGATACATCATGGACTGTCGCCACTGCGGCTACCGACTGGTCATCGGCTGCCGCCAACGAAGTGGTGGCCGTCCGTTTGCGCCTAGTGCTCGAGACCGTGAACGTCCTGGGGACTGATCAACAGCCCATCGAACGTGAGCTCATCCACGTGGTGAATCTCCGGAATCGGTCATCGTGATGAAAACCATACTTCATTCTTCCTTAGCGCACACCACATCGCAGAGGCACCAAAGCGGCGTGGCGCTGGTCGTTGCCCTCATCCTCCTCGTCGTCATGACGCTGGTGGGGCTCAGCGCCCTGCGCACAGTCACACTTGAAGAACGGATGACTGCTCACACGTTTGACAGAAGCGTATCGTTTCAGGCCACTGAGGCAGCGCTGCGCGAAGCTGAAGGTATCGTGCAGACAACCATTCCGACACCCGCTCCACTGAGCGGCTGTGCGGCAGGTGTTTGCAGCACACCTGTCCCCACGGCTACGCCACGCTGGCAGGATGCCACTTTTGCTGGTTGGCAAACGGCAACCGCCGTGGCGAGTGGCTCCTTGAGTGTCACTCCCCAGTACATCATTGAGTACTTGGGAAACACATTCCCTTGCGCACAAACTTCGAGTGCCGCCACCAATTGCAAGCGCTACCGAATCACTGCCCGCAGCAATGCAGGAAACGACCGAGCCGCAGTCGTCTTGCAGACGGTGTATGGCACTGACTGAACCTATTGGGAGCTAAAACATGAATGCGTTTGAACGTTGCAACACGGGCTTGAAGTTGCTTGCCGTGACGGCGATTGCTGCGACCAACCTGAGCGTCAGCGCAGTCAACTGGCCATCCAAGCCCTTGGGCGCCACCGTCAGTGCCCGCCCAATGACGATGCTCGTTGCTGGCCGGGACCACAAGTTCTTTTACGAGGCCTACAACGATGCCTCCGACATCAACGGTGACGGGACGCTGGATACTCACTTCAAACCCGGTATCGTTTACTACGGTTTGTATGACTCGAAGCTGTGCTATCAGTACGTGACGAACAGCACCTCCAAAAATCAAGAACAGTTCGAGCCAGTGGGTTTGGCAAGCACCGCTGCAAGCACCTTGGGTGCCTGCTTGGGAACCGGTGTGGGGCAGTGGTCGGGCAATTGGCTCAATTACATCACCACCAGCCGTATTGACGCCTTGAGAAAAGTGCTTTTTGGAGGTACACGCGACGTCGACACGGCAACTGAAACCGTCCTCAGGCGCTCTTATATTCCTCAGGACGCACACAGTTGGGGCAAGGAGTTTCACAGCAGCCACGGCTACTTGATCGCCAACTACACACCTCTGAGCGAACCAACAGCCAACACAAAAAGGCACTTCTTCGGCAACCTGACTGCCAACCGGGATGTCAGCTGCGCGACCCTGAACGACTGCAGCAGCCTGCCGCCGCTGCTGCGCATCCGCACCGATGTGGGTGACAACAGGCGTGTCTACGAATGGGCTTCCAAAGAGCGCCCAGTCCTACACGACACCCTGGCGTCTGGTGGGTTTCCTTCAGGCACAGGGAACGAGCAAAACTTCACCGTTCGCGCCAAGGTTTGCGTTGGCACGTTCACGAACGACTGCAAGGCCTATCCCAATGGCACTTTCAAGCCTGTCGGTTTGCTCCATGAATACGGAGAGAACGAGAGCATGCTTTTTGGCTTGCTGGGTGGCAGCTACGACCAGCACATGTCGGGTGGACGCCTGCGCAAGGTCGTATCTTCGTTTGCCAATGAGATCAACGCCAATACCGGGCAATTCCAAGTTGACGCCAAGATCGTCAACACTTTCAACGCGCTGCGCATACGGGGCTTCAACCAAAGCGGTGGAGGCGGTGAATACTGGAAATCCAATCCCTATGCAGATTCTGCCAAAGCCGCCACCGAAGGGCAGCTCGTCGACTGGGGAAACCCCATAGCAGAGATGATGTACGAGGCCACCCGCTACTTCTCTGGCACCAAGACTCCGACCAGCAGTTTCAACGTGTCCAGCACCATAGATGCCCAAGTCGGCCTGAACAGCGTGACATGGGACGACCCGTACGAAAACACCAGCGCTGCCAAAGCACCTTATTGCTCGCGCGCCAATTTCCTGGTCATCTCGGACATCAATCCGTCATTCGATTCAGACACGGTACCTGGCAGCGTGTTCAACAGCTTTGCTGGTGACCTCACCGGTCTCAACGTTTCGACGCGCGGCAACACGATCACATCTATCGAGTCCAATATCACCGGACAACGCTTCATTGGGCAATCAAGTGCTCTCGCCTCAAGCTACGACGCAGCACCTACTGCAAAAACCATCACATCATTGGGCTCCATCCGTGGATTGGCCCCGGAGGAGCCCACCAAGCAAGGCAGCTATTACTCGGCGTCCGTGGCTTACCATGCGAAGACAACCGATCTCCGCCCGAGCTTGCTTGAAAAACAATCGATCGACTCCTACGTGGTTGCTCTTAGTTCGCCACTTCCACGTATCGAAGCCAAGCTTCCCAATGGAAATGTTGTCAACGTCGTACCATTCTCCAAATCGGTTTCCGGATCGAACATTTCGTCCACAAAAGGCAACTATCAGCCAACCAATCAGATTGTCGACTTCTACATAGAAACCATCGCAAACTCTGGCGCAGGTGATGCAAACAGTAACGTGAACGGCGGACGGTACTACGCGGAATTTCAGATCAACTTTGAGGACGTTGAGCAAGGCGGTGATCACGACATGGACGCGATCGCCAAGTACGTGGTCCAGGCCAACGCAAACAACACCTTGTCGGTAACCGTCACACCCACCTACCAAGCTGGCGGCATTCAGCAGGTCATGGGCTATGTGATCTCCGGCACCACCAAAGATGGCGTGTACTTGGTCGCACGCGACGAAAGCATCGCACCGACTTACTTTCTCAATGTACCCTTCGACACAGTCCAGCGGGACCCGGGCTACTGCGATGTGACCACGCCGCCATTGGCGTGCTCCCTTTTGCCGACAATTGGCTCCACCGTCAAACCCTATGTGTTCACCCCCGACGGCAACAGCGCCAGCCTTCTGCGCGATCCTCTTTGGTACGCCGCCAAGTACGGCGGCTTCATCAACCGTGACAACATAGACGCTCCCAACCTGCCACTGGAATGGGATGCCGACAACAACGGCGTACCGGACACTTACTTTCTGGTGCAAAACCCATTGAAATTGCGCGAGGCACTAAAGCGTGCCTTTGACAACATCATTGAGAAGAGCGGAAGCGGAGGCAACATCATTGCCAACAGCACGGTGCTGTCTACCGATGCTTTGGTATACCAAGCCACGTTCAACAGCACGCGATGGTCGGGCGACCTTGCGGCCTATCCCGTCAGTACCTCCGGGGTCGGCGCAAACCCGGTATGGAATGCCGCTGCCGGCATTCCTGCGGCAGCTTCGCGTCAGATCTTCTATCACTCGGACACCAACGGCACAAACAAGGGCAAAGCATTCGCTTGGGGCAGTTTGTCAAACACAGAACAAGGCTTTTTCAACAACAGCGAAAATCTCTTCAACTATGTGAGGGGCGTCAGGACGCTAGAGGTGCAGAACGGGGGCACATTGCGTGATCGAGCTTCCGCGACGGTTTTGGGCGATATATCGCACTCCTCACCGGTTTTTGTGAAAGACACGAACACCGTTTACGTCGGAGCCAACGATGGCATGTTGCATGGGTTTGACTCGAAGACAGGAGCCGAACTCTTCGCGCACATTCCCAGCAGCGTGATGCCCAGACTCAAGAACCTGGCGGATCTCAACTTCAACGTCGCTCACGAATATTACGTGGATGGCGATATCGCTGTGTCGAGCAAAAGTTCCAGTCTCAGCGCTAACTACCTGGTCAGCACACTGGGTCGCGGCGGCAAAGGCTTGTTTGCCCTCGACGTCTCGACTCCCGCGAGCTTCAGCGCGACGGACATCAAATGGGAAAACTTTGATGGCGCAGCAGATTCTGACTTAGGTTACATGCTTGGGCGCCCAGTCATTGCCCGCATGAATGGAGGTACTTGGGTCGTAATCGTAGGCAACGGATACAACAGCACAAATGGTCGTGCCGTTCTCTATGTATTCAATCTTGCAACGGGTGCACTTATCCGCAAATTCGACACGCTCGCAGGCAGTGACAACGGAATGGCGTCACCAGGCGTGTTTGACGCTAACAACGACGGGCTTGTCGACGTGATCTACTCGGGCGATCTGAGAGGCAACGTGTGGAAGTTTGATGTTTCAAGCACAGCCACAGCAGCGTGGACCATTGCAAATGGTGGGGCGCCGATTTTTGTGGCCAAGGATTCGGCCGGCAAGCCCCAGCCGATCACGGCCCCCATCACGGTGGCCATCAACACCGTATCGACCGACATCAACTTCACCAAACGCTTCGTGTTTTTTGGCACTGGCAGCTACTTTCAAACAGGCGATCCAACCAATGTCGACACACAGACGTGGTACAGCGTGATTGATGAAAGCGCCACACTACCTCTGGCACCCGTGAGGGCAGACATGACCCGGCGAACGATTTCCACCGCGACGAGCTTTGCGGGAAGTCCGGTTCGGGTAATCGAGGCGGCTACGGCTGCCGATATGGCCGCCAAGAGAGGGTGCTTTATCGATCTTCCTGCCGCAGGTGAGCGAATGGTGACCTCTTCTCGACTGTTCTCACTAGCCGAAACCACGTTGATCGGAAGCTCGATCATCCCTGTGGTCGACCAATGTCTGCCCGGCGGCGTCGGCTTCCTGAACGCCATCAATCCCTTCACATGCGCTCGCCTCACGCTTCCGTTCTTCGACGTCAACGACAACGGTGACTTCCTGGATGACGTTGCAAACGGGGCCTACATTGGATCGATCGACTTAGGAGTGGGCATGCCAGGTGAAGCGATACTTGTGGGCAACCGACTCGCAGTGGGTGGATCGAAAGGCACGGTCAACGACATTCGTGTCAACCCCGGTGGCGGAGGCAACAGCTCCGGCCCTGGTTCGCTCAAGGGCAGGTTGTCTTGGCGGGAAATTGTTCGCGATTGACAACTGGCTCACCGCGACTGAACACCTTCAACATCGGATCACTCCCATGAAACCCTGCTGCGTCATTGGTCCCCCATCCGCCGAGAAACAGCTTGGCTTCACACTGATTGAGCTCATGATCGTTGTGGCCATCGTGGGCATTCTCGCTGCCATCGCTTACCCGTCGTACCAATCACACGTTTTGAAAACACGCCGCGCGGTAGCAGCAGGTTGCACGCTTGAACTGGCTCAGTGGATGGAACGCAACTACACAACATGCTTGGCTTACAACACCACAGGCGTGGGGTGTGCAACGGCAATGACGTCCGCACTGCTTCCGGCTTTGGGATGCCGGGCAGAGCTCGGCACCAGCTACACCTTTTCTCTTGTTGCAGCTCCAACAGCCAATGCCTACCAACTGCAGGCGGCGCCCGGAGGGCCACAAGCGAGCGATACCACCTGCGGGACACTAACGCTGGATCAGCGAGGCACGAAAGGCGCGGCCCCCACCACGGCTGCCGAAGATGCCGCTTGCTGGCGGTGAGTGACAGCACAAGGTCCGGAGAGCCATGGGCACGCACGATAGCCCAAGCGCACGACTCCATTTTCCTGTCAAACCCGAATCCTCGAGTCGGTTGCGTTCTAGTCAACGGCAGCGGCGAGCTGATCGGCCAAGGCCACACCCAACAAGCCGGTGGCCCACACGCCGAAGTCATGGCCTTGCGCGATGCCCGGGCCCAAGGCCATTCGCTCACAGGCGCCACCGCCTATGTCACGCTGGAGCCCTGCTCTCACCATGGCCGCACCCCGCCGTGTTGCGACGCACTGGTCGAAGCCGGTATTGCCAAGGTGGTGGTGGCCACTGAGGATCCCAACCCTCTTGTGGCCGGGCGCGGTCTGGCGCGGTTGAGGGCTGCGGGCGTCGCTGTGGAACTGCTTCCGCCTGAGAGCGAAGCTGCGATGGCATCTCGCGAACTCAACATCGGTTTCTTCAGCCGCATGGTGCGCGGCACGCCCTGGGTGCGCATGAAGATGGCCGCATCAATCGATGGCACGAGTGCTCTGGACAACGGCGCGAGCCAATGGATCACGGGTGAAGCTGCGCGGTCTGACGGGCACACATGGCGCGCTCGCGCTTGCGCTGTGCTCACAGGCATCGGCACGGTACTGCAGGACGATCCCCGGCTTGACGTGCGGGTGCCGGACATCACACGCCAGCCCCACCTCGTGATCGTGGACAGTGCGCTCGGCACACCCTTGTCAGCGCGCCTGTTCGAGGCGGCTGCGGGCGGCCTTCCTCGCCAGATCTGGATCTATCACGCCGCGCTGAACGCCGAGAAGCAGACAGCCCTCGCCGCACGTGGCGCGATTCTGATCCACATGCCGGGTGCCGACAACAAGGTCGACTTGGCGGCCATGCTCAGGGACCTGGCGCAACGCGAGGTGAACGAGCTGCACTTGGAGGCGGGGCACAAGCTCAACGGATCGTTCTTGCGCGAAGGTCTGGTAGACGAACTGCTGGTGTACTTGGCGCCCAAGCTCTTGGGCCAAGGCGCTGGCCTCTCGAATTTCGGCCCGTTGCAGCAGCTGCAGGACGGTGTCGCACTGCACTTCACTGCCGTGGACCGTGTGGGAGAAGACCTGCGTATCGTGGCCCGTGTCCGGGGCCGGGACGCGTTTTTGCGATCGCCCCACACTTGATGTGAGCCCCGCGCGCCAGGGTCGTCACCGCTGAGGCACTGCAGACAAAGCAATCAATCCGCCGGTCTTCTGGCGCACAGCAGCCATCGATTGGTTGCTTTGGTATTCAACATGCTTGAGTAGAGTGCCGGCATGTTCAGGCTCAGCACCCTTGTCTCGCATCGCCCCACCTTCTTCAAGCTGACGACCACAGTGGTGGCGGCGGCGGTTGTGACCGCCACGGCCTTGCCCCTCTACAACGACCATGTGAAGCGAACCCACCGGGCTCACGCCCGTGCTGCCTTGTTGAATGCAGCGCAGTGGATGGAGCGGACAGCGACCGCGCGTGGTCGCTATCCCATCGCTGCAGCCATTCCCGGCGAAGTGCTGCGCGTGGAGGGCGAACGTTACGCCATCGCGGCGATTTCCAACGACGGCATGGCCTACACACTGACAGCCGTGCCCAACGCCGCTCAGACCGACGACCGGTGTGGTGCGTATCGAATCAACCAGGCGGGCACGCGACTTCAAATTGCGACGGCTGAGGTGCCCATACCCCTGGGACCGCTGACGTGCTGGCCGCAGTAGACAGTCGGGCTTTGCAGGTTTGTGCAGGTTTGAACCCTGGTTTCGACGAGCTATAGCAGCAGGCCAAATCACAGGAAATGACCGATTGAATCCGCCCAATACGTTTCCATTCGCTAACCAGCACCAATGGCTTGGCCACAGGCCGCATGGTGTTCCACCCGCCCGAGGGGCGAGCCACCTCGGTGGTGTATTCGAACGCAGGACGCGTCCGCCGCTGCGACCAAGACGGGCTGCCACAAGTAAAGCGGGCCGCCTGCGCAATATTCTTCTACTGCGTTTGTATAAGAACAACCGCTTATCCAATCAACCCACAACCTCCATCTGAAATACCCATTTAATACTATTTTCAGACTCTAGACTGGTTGGATGCACTGCCATTCCTCCATTCCGTGCGTCAAGACCACGCCCCGCAAACACCCGCGCCAACATGCGAGCCGTGGGGTCACGCTGGTGGAGTTGATCGTCTGCGTCAGCATGCTGGCGGTCCTGGTTGGGCTGGCGGTTCCTTCCTTTTCCGGCCTGCAGTCCGACTGGCGCCGCGACAGCGCCATCCGCGACTTCATGGGCGACCTGCAGTTGGCGCGCTCCACCGCCTTGCGCACATCGCGAGCCGTCGTCATGTGCGTGACCAACAACGGAGTTGCGTGTGACCTCGGTGCCAACACCAACGACTGGCGCCAGGGCTGGATGGTGTTTTCCGATCTCGAGGGAGACAACGCCAGAAACAACAACGAGCCGTTGATCGTTCAGCGCGGTCCGCTGATGGGGCTTCAGCTCATGCAGTCGGACGCAGCCAGGGGTCGCATTGCCCTGCGCTCCAACGGCATGCTCAACAACGGCAACGCCACCGTTTGGGTTCTGCCCAATGGTGCCGGTGGGCAAGCGCCTTTGGGCGTCACGATCAACGCTACAGGTAGGGCATACCTACAAAAACTCGAAGGGTACGGGCCATGAGAGCTGGCCCTCAATCTGGCACGACCAACCAGCGCGGCACCAGCCTCATTGAAGTGCTGGTGGCGCTGTTGATCATCTCGCTGGGGTTGATCAGCATGGCGCGGCTGAGCGCAACCACGATCGGCTTCAACAAGGGTGCCCAGGTTCGATTGGTGGCGCTGTCTCTCGCCAACCAATACGCCGAGCGGGCCAGACTCAATGTGTACGGCTTCGACCTCGGTGGTTACGGCATAGCAGTCAACAGTGCCCCGCCCGCCGCAGTTCTGCTTGCTGCCGACGCAAACGATTTGCCGGCCGCCACCAATGTCGCCCAAGCCGACAGACGCGAGTTCATGGGACGGGTCGCCGCCCACTTGCCGCAAGGTCTTGCGGTCGTCAACACGACGAGCGTTCCAGCATCGCGAGACATGGACATCTGGATCCTGTGGCAGGACGTCAACACCGAACAATCGGGTGCGCTGCTCAATGCAGGCGAGTCGCAATGCCCTGTGGGCGTCAACGGCAACAGCTGCCTCTACATCAAGGTGCGCCTGTGAAGTCGCTGCACAACACGTCTCGCTTTGACTCGCGCGGCATGACACTCGTCGAACTGCTCGTCGCCATGACGCTCGGCCTCGTCCTGATCCTTACGGTGGTGTCTGTCTATGTCACCACGTCTGCGAGCAGCCGTGTCAGCGTGCTCGCTGGGCAGATGAATGAAGACGCAGCCATGGCCATCGAGCTGCTGCAGGAGCAGATTCGGCTGAGCGGCTACTCCGGGCAGAGCGCTGCGGGCGTACGCAGCTTCAATGGCGTTCCACTGCTTGGTTGCGACGGAGGATTCACCGCAGCCACCGACAACGCCCCCTTCAACGCGCTCGCCTGCAATGCTGGCAACGGCCCCGATGCGTTGGCAATTCGCTATGAAGCCACGTTGCTCAACAGCAAGCAAATTGACAATCCCGCGCCAGTGCGCCCCGGCAATTGCACTTCAAACGGCATTGCCGCTGCAGACCCGGGCACCGGCGTGGCCATCTCGCTGGCGGACAACCGTTTCTACATCGCCAACGATGGCATCAATGGGGGTACGCCCACCCTCTTCTGCAGGGGCAGCAACGGAAACGGCGGGTTCAGCAATGCAGCCGCGTTGATTCCGAATATCGAAGACCTGCAGTTCCGCTACACCATCACCCGACCGCTGGTGGCAGGTCTGGACATGCCACACCAGGTCACCGCGCACGTGGACGCTTCTGACGCGGCACTGGGAAACGTGGCATTCAACTGGTCTCGAGTGGCTGCGGTGCACATCTGCCTGGTGGCCCGCTCGGCCCAACCGGTGCCGCTGGGTGACAACCAGGCCGCAGACGTGGGGCGTTTTGTCGATTGCAACGATGTCGTTCAGCAACGCCTCGATCGTTTCATGCGCCGGTCCTACCGCAGCACGGTGTATCTGCGCAACGCGCGCCCTGCGTTGCCAGGCCCTTACGCATTGAACGGGGTCGTCCCCTTCAATCCGTACCGACACCTGAACAGCTCCAACTGAGCCGTACAGGCACATACCCATGTCGACCACTTGCTTGAACCCCTTGTCCAGAAACCAACAGAACGGCGCCGTGCTGCCGGTTGCCCTGATCCTCCTTGTCGTTTTGACTTTTGCAGGGCTGTCTGCGGCCAAACGGGCCACCACACACGATGTGATCGCACAAAACCTTCGCGTGAATGAAGTGGCTCAGCAGAGCGCCGAATCGGCGCTGCGACACTGCGAGGCGGTGGTCATGGATCTGGTGGACAACGCTGGCGCAAACTTCGTTGCAGACGCTGCGCGTGTCGGTGTGGTCGAAATTCCAGACCCTGCATTCCCCAATGCGCTGTGGCAACAACCGGCCAGCTGGTCTGCCGCGAGCGCCAATCTGATTTTTGCGCCGATGGCTTTCGCAGTGGACGTTCGAGTCGAGTCTCGGGGCATTCCGCCGCCACAGTGCATTGCGGAGCCCTTGCCGAATGGCCGCTATCTCATCACAGCGCGAGGCCACTCGGCCGATGCCACTTTCGACCCAACAGGTCGACTGGCCACCGGCGCTGAAGTGTGGCTGCAATCCATCCTCTCCCCTCGTATCCCCACTTAATTCGCCGGAGTCGACCATGCGTGACACCCCACGTTTCACTTTCTGTTTGTCACATCGTTTAGCAGCCGGCACCGTGGCACTGGTCGTGTGCATGAACGTTGCGGCACAACCCACCCAGCGCCCACTGCTGGTCAACACGTCGGGCGCGAAACCCAACCTGATGATCTCGCTGGACAACTCAGCTTCCATGAGTATTCCGTTTCCCGAGGAATACAACGTCAAGTCCGGCACCTCAAAGGATGACTACTGGGCTGCTCAACGATCGGCCGATGTCAATCACCTGTACTACAACCCACGCACAACGTACCCTCCGCGCGTGGAGGCGGACGGCAAAGCCATGGTGCCCACGGACGGCATTGTGTTCATCTCAAATCAATCAAGCGCCCCATTCGCCTACAGGGTGTTCGCCGACACCGTGACACCGCAGGCCAACTCAAGCTATATCGTCCAGCATGGCAGCTACGACAAGCTACCGAGCTACCCCAAAAACTGGAACGAGGTTTCGCAGGAAACAGAGCCTGGATACGCGCCAAAGCACATCACCTACACAACCATCGACGCCAAATTCCCACCGCCAGCGTTCACTTACGCGGTGTGTTCCGCGATTTCGACCAATGCGTCCGATCAAAAGTGCATGACCTCACGGTTTGTGGATGTGAAATACGGCTCAGCGGATCCGATCATCTTGCCCACAGACCACCGTCGCACTGAGTGTGGTCCGACGAGTTGCACCACAGCGCAGGAAATCCAGAACATCCTCAATTGGTACCGGTACTACCTGTACCGCATGCCGGCCACCGCGACCGCCATCGGCCAGGCCTTGAGCGATCCGCGTCTGAACAACCGCATCCGCATTGGCTACCTGCCCATCAACCACCTCAAGGAGGCACTCGCACTCACCCCGGGCACAGACGTGACCCAACCGCAGGTTCTGCGAGGCGTGAGAACCTGGGTCACAGGCTCCAACGACAACAAACAGGTTTACGACTGGCTCTACAACCAGATGCCCATGGGCGCAACGCCGCTGCACAACGCCGTTGAAAAAGTGGCGAGCTATTTGCAGGTGCCCACCGGAGCAAAAGAAAACCCCTGGGCTGTCAACCCGAGCCAGCTGGACAGCACCACCAACCCCGAGATGAGTTGCCGCCGTTCATTCAACGTGGTCTTTTCCGACGGTGCGTGGTCCTCCAGCAGCTCCTCGATCAAAGGCAAGGACTTTGACAACAAACCGGGGCCCACCTTCGAGCGCACTGGCAGCGACCCGGCGTACACATTCAGCTATGCAACACAAGGTTATGCCGAGCGCAAGCTGTATACCCCCTACCCCAGCGCTGCCACGGGCGGCATGGCCGATCTCACCGCGCAGTACTACTGGCACAAGGACCTGAGAGACAAACTCGCCAATCAGGTTGCCACCCGCGCTGGCCAACCCACCTTCTGGCAAAACATGACCACCTACACCGTTGGCTACCTCATCAAGCCATCAGGCCTCCTGGTGGGCGCGTCAGGTGGCCTAACGTTTGACCAGATCGATGCCTACCGATCAGGCTACGTCGTAAATGGGTATGACGCAGCACCGAAGCCCAAGTGGCCGATTGGCGATACCACGACCTCGACCGCAGCGCAACGCGTCGACGACTTCATCCAGGCGGGCTACACGGGTGGCGGGCTTGGCTTCAGCGTCCAGACAGCTGAAGAGGTCCGGGGCGTTTTTGACATCATCTTGTCCGACATACTGAACGCGGCGGGATCAGACGCAGGCATTGAACTGAGCAACTCCGGAGTAGCCACCACCACGCTGGCGGGCTTGCTCAAGTACGGTGTCGATTACCGCACCATCGACAACTCTGGCGACG
>LNFM01008233.1_pt1 | contig 15831 bp, 13 predicted proteins | sample 596031 | NCBI WGS metagenome assembly LNFM01 (sample SAMN04254537, study PRJNA301005) | activated carbon metagenome | isolation source: dual media filters at the Ann Arbor, Michigan drinking water treatment plant | place: USA: Ann Arbor | reverse complement strand
TGAAGACGGTGGTGGACGAGTCCATCTGCGTCTGGCTGGCCCAACACGGTTACTTCTACGTGATGCACCGCTTCGACCTGGACAACCTGAAGTTCGTGCGCGACATGCGCGCGCACGACGTGTACGCCTCCATCTCGCTGGGCGTGAAGGCACCCGACTACGCCACGGTGGACCAGTTGGTGGCCGAAGGTCTGGCGCCGGAGTACATCACCATCGACATCGCGCACGGCCACGCCGACAGCGTGAAGAACATGATCGGCTACCTCAAGGAAAAACTGCCGTCGTCGTTCGTGATCGCCGGCAACGTGGCCACGCCGGAAGCGGTGATCGATCTGGAGACCTGGGGCGCGGACGCCACCAAGGTGGGCGTGGGCCCGGGCAAGGTCTGCATCACCAAGCTCAAGACCGGTTTCGGCACCGGTGGCTGGCAGCTCAGCGCGCTCAAGTGGTGCGCCCGCGTGGCGACCAAGCCCATCATTGCCGACGGCGGTATTCGCAGCCACGGTGACATCGCCAAGAGCGTGCGCTTCGGCGCCAGCATGGTGATGATCGGCTCGCTCTTCGCGGGCCACGAAGAGTCACCGGGCCAGACGGTGGAAGTGGACGGTGTTCTCTACAAGGAGTACTACGGCTCGGCGAGCGACTTCAACAAGGGCGAGTACAAGCACGTGGAAGGCAAGCGCATTCTGGAGCCCATCAAGGGCAAGCTCGCCGACACGCTGGTGGAGATGGAGCAGGACGTGCAAAGCTCTATCAGCTATTCGGGCGGCACGAAGCTGATGGACGTGCGCAAGGTGAACTATGTGATTCTGGGTGGGGACAATGCGGGGGAGCACCTGCTGATGTAGTGGTTCTTCGTTCGGCAGGTTTCGCTCCACCACCTCGCGGGGCTCGCGAGCACACGGCGCACGGCGCAGCGGCATAAAGGAGGAGGGGCCGCAGGCCCCGGGGGACAGCCGCGGAGCCGTGCGCCATGGCCGCCGATGACCGGAACAGCCGGAGAAAAACAGGACCAACCGGAGACAACCGAACGTCAGACCGAGAGCAACTCCCGAGCCATCGCATGCAAGCGGTGCTTCGGCTGCACCAGCGCTTCCACAATGCTGAAGTGGTTGAGTCCCGGCAAGGCCTCACACACCGGCACCACCTCTGATCCCCACGCCTGCTGAATGATGCGGTTCTGGCGCAGGAACTCGCTGCTCTCATCCCCGCCGGCAGCGGCGTACAACTGACCACGACCCTCGCGCAACGCAGGCGCCGGCAGCAGCGCCGGGCTGGCCTTCTTCACCTGCGCCGGCGTGAGGTTCAAAGACGGCTGCACGAACGGTGTGAGCCGTACCGGCTCCAGGTCGTACAGGCCCGAGATGGACAGCGCGTTCTTCACCAGCGACTTGGGCAGATCATCACCGACCTTCGCCCATTCGCAGGCCAGCATCATGGTGGCCAGATGGCCGCCGGCCGAATGGCCCACCACCGAGATGCGGTGCGGGTCGCCGCCATGCGCGGCAATGTGGCGGTAGGTCCAGGCCAGAGCCTGCACCATCTGCATCACGATGTCGGGAATGGTGACAGCCGGGCACAACGCGTAGTTGGGCATCACCACGCAAGCGCCATGTTTCGTGAACGCGGGTGCAATGAACGAGTGGTCGGATTTGTCCAGGCTGCGCCAGTAGCCGCCATGGATGAACACCATCACGGGTGCCAACGGTGCACCGGCCTTGCGCGGCGCGGGAAAAATGTCCAGCGTCTCGCCGGGGCCATGCCCGTAGCTCACGTCGAGCAGCGGACGGCTGCTCTGTCGGGCCTGTGCGGAGGTCTGGGCCCAACGCTCGAAATGGGCAGCATGTTCGGGCACCAAAGCCCGGTTGTTGTACTCGCGGTCGAGCCACGCGGGGTCGGTCGAAGGTGTTTTTTCCATGGTCGCGCATTGTGTCATGGGGGTTGTTTTCAACGTGTCATGACGGACTTCTTGAATTTGTGTATTCTGAATACGGAATTCCGCAGAAGAGCACCATGCCCGCCAACCTGATCAAACTGGAAGCTGCGCCCGACCTGGTCGAGCAGGTGTACCGTGCCCTGCTCGACGCGATCAGCGCCGGAGCGCTCAAGCCGGGTCAGCGCATCACACAGGAGGAGCTGGCCGATCAGCTGGCCGTTTCGCGCCAGCCGGTGATGCAGGCACTGCGCCTGCTGAAAAAAGACGGCTTTGTGCAGGATGCGCCCATCTGCAATGGCCCGGCAGGGCGCTCGCGAGGCCTTCAGGTCACGCCCATCGACGCTCAATGGATTGAACAGGTGTACGAAGTACGCGGCGCCCTCGATGCACTCGCGGTGCGCCTGGCGGCGGCCCGCCGCACCCCACTGGACCCGGCCCTCATCGCCACGGGCCGCGCGGCCGTGAAGCGCGGCGACATCAAGGCCATGATCGATGCCGACCTGGCGTTTCACACCGCGCTCTACCGCGCCGCACAGAACCCTTTGATCGAACAGAGCGCGCTGCTGCACTGGCACCACATCCGCCGCGCCATGGGCGCGGCCCTGCAATCGGCGCTGCTGCGCGAACCGGTGTGGGACGAGCACGAAGCCATTGCCCAGGCGGTGCAACGTGGCGACGCCAGGTTGGCCGAACGGCTGATGCATGCGCACAGCGGCCAGGCCAGCACCCATCTCGGCGCCCAGTTCTCCAAGCCTGGGTCACCCTCCCCTTCATCCGTTGCCCCCAAGGCGGCGGCCCGCAACCGACAACTCCGTGGACTTCAACAGCCTGGCTAGTTGAACCACTTCTGCGCGGTTCCCGGCTTGTCCGGGAACCGCCCTTTTTTTTCCAGACACGTGAACACCCCAAACATCTCCAACACACCCGCGAACTCCCTGCAAGTGGCCGTGCTAGGCATCGGCATGATGGGTTTTCCCATGGCACGCCGCCTGTGCGAGGCCGGCTGCACGGTCAGCGCGTGGAACCGTTCGCGCAGCAAGGCCGAACGCCTGGCCGCCTTTGGTGCGCGTGTGACCGACACACCGTTCGAAGCCGTGGCCCAGGCCGACATCGTCATCACGCTGCTGGAAGACGGCAACACCGTGGAAGACGTTTTGTTCCGCCAGGGCACGCTGGGCGGCCTGCGCCCGGGCAAGGTGGTGGTGGACATGTCGTCCATCCAGCCGCGCCAGGCCCGCGACCACGCCGCGCGCCTGGCCGCTGCCGGCGTGCACCACCTGGACGCTCCGGTCTCGGGTGGCACCGTGGGCGCCGAGGCCGGCACGCTGGCCATCATGGTCGGTGGCAAACCGGCCGAGTTCGAGCGGGTGCGTCCGCTGTTCGAGCTGCTGGGCCGTCCGGTGCATGTGGGCGCGCACGGTGCGGGCCAGCTCGCCAAGCTGGCCAACCAGATGATCGTGGGTATCACCATCGGCGCCGTGGCCGAGGCGCTGCTGCTGTGCGAGAAGGGCGGCGCCGACATGGCCAAGGTCAAGCAGGCCATCACCGGTGGGTTCGCAGACAGCCGCATCCTGCAGGTGCACGGCCAGCGCATGATCGAGCGCGACTTCACCAAGCGTGGCGCGGTGGCCGTGCAGCTGAAAGACATGCGCAACGCGCTGACCACGGCCAGCGAGATCGGCTTTGAAGCGCCGATCACCGCTCTGTTCGAACGGCTCTACGCCGAGTCGGTCGAGCACGGGCTGGCCGATCTCGACCATTCAGCGCTGTTTGTGGAACTGGCCAGCCGCAACGGCATGGCCTGAGAGCCGGCTACCGCCCGCTCAAGGGCGCGGGCTGAGTGCTCGCGCTCGATCAGGCGCTGGCTGCGGCGGGCGCGCTGCTGCTTCCATCCAGGCATAGGCCGGTAGCGCCACCGCCAGTGGCAGGAGGTAGTACGCCGCGCGGTAGGCCAGCACCGTGGCCAGCACTTCGGTGGCGGGCAAGGCACCGCCCAGCGTGGCGACAAACACCGCTTCGAGCACGCCCAGACCGGCCGGAACGTGGGTGAGCACACCGGCCACTGCCGCGAGCAGCATCGCGCCGAGCACCAAGGGATAGTCGACCCGCCCGCCGAAGAGGCTCCAGACAATGGCGCCGATCAACATCCAGCTGGCGCCTCCCAGCAGCCCCTGCAGCAGGGCAAGCCGCGCGCCGGGTAACGCCAAGGTGTGCCCGCGCCAACCCAGTTCGCGCCGATGCGACCAGGCGCACAGGGCCAGGTACACAAGGGCGAGCGCCAGCATGGCCGCGCCGATGGCGCGCAACACCAGGTCGCTCAGTGCCCAAGCAGCGGGCAAGCGCGGTGGCGCCAGCAGCAACACGCCACCCGCCACCCACAGGTAGCCCAGCCAGTTCGTCACCATGCTGTGGGCGATCACCTTCGCCACCGTCGACGCCGACAAGCCGGCGCGCAGGTAGAGCCGCAAGCGCATGCCGAACCCGCCGACCAGGGCGCCAAAGTTGAGGTTGAAGACATAGCAGATGGCGGCGGTGCCCAGTGTGCGTGAGACCGATAACGGGTGGCTGGCGAGACGGCGCCCGATCAGGTCGAAGCTGGCCACCAGGCCGTGGCTGACCCAGGCCAGCCCCACTGCCACCAGCACCTGCGTGAGAGACAGTGCCTGCAGTGCCCGCCACACCTCGGGCCAATCCACGGTTCGGGCCTGGCGGGCCACCAGCGTCAACACGATGGCGGCCAGCGCCCATGGCGCGATGCGCTTGAACCAGGCCCAGGCGCGCTGGACTGCCGGGCTCATGGCGCGTCGCCGTGCATCGGCACCACGCGGGGTTCCCTTACGGACACCTTGGAGGCCCAGACGGGAAAGCGCCGCAGCGCGTGAAACACCACCATACTGCGCAGCGCAATCCAGAAGGAGTGCAGACGGCCGGTGGCCTGGCGCTCCACCCGCTCGCAACTCTCCGCCATCAGGTGGTCGATGCGTTCGCCCAGGTGGCGCGCAAACGCCGCGTCGCGCACAACCACGTTGGCCTCCAGGTTCAGGCTCAAGCTGGTCGGGTCCAGGTTGCTGGAGCCCACGGTCGCCCATTGGTCGTCCACCACCGCCACCTTGCCGTGCAGCGGTCGTTCGTTGTATTCGAAGATGTTCACGCCGGCGCGCAGCAGGTGCCGGTACAGCAGCTCGGTGGCGCGCTTCACCCAGGGTTGGTCCGGGTGGCCCTGTAACACCAGGTCCACCTGCACACCTCGCCGCGCCGCGCGGCGCAGGTCACGCAGCAGGCGATAGCCCGGAAAAAAATACGCATTGGCAATCAGCACCCGCCGCTGCGCGCTGCGAACAGCGGCGCGGTAATGCCGTTCGATATCGGTGCGGTGCAAATGGTTGTCGCGCATGACGAATGCCGCCACCGCGCCGTTGCCCTCCGCACCCCGCGAACTGTCGTCCTCCAGATTGGCACGCCAGCGCTGGATCCACTGGCCGCGGGTGGGCTGCGGCGCCAGCACATTGGCGCGGCAGAAAGCCTGGATCTGGCCAACCAGCGGGCCTTCCACCTCGACCGCATAGTCCTGTTTGCCCTGCGGGCCAGACGCGATGAGGTGATCCTCCGAATAGTTGATGCCGCCCACAAAAGCACGCTCGCCATCCACCACCACGAGCTTGTTGTGCATGCGGCGCAGCAGGTTGATACGCGCGCCAAAGAGGCGCTGCACCGGCTCGAAACTGCGCAGCCGCACACCGGCGTCGAGCAGCGGCTGTGTGAACGAGCCGGGCAGGTCGGGCGAGCCCCAGCCATCGATCAACACATGCACCTCGGCCCCCCGCCTCGCTGCAGCAAGCAGGGCCTGTTGCAATTGCCGACCCACCGGGTCGTCAAACAGGATGAAGGTCTCCAGCAACACCTCGCGCCGGGCCGCGGCGATCACCTCGAACACACGCGGGTAGTAGCCCTCGCCGTTTTCCAGCAGCGCGAGCTGGTTGCCTGGGACCCAGTGCGAATTCACGCCTGCTCCAGCAACACGATGTCAGCCGCCACCGGCGCGTGGTCAGACAACTGCGCCCAAGGACGCCGGGGCATGGGCAACGGCAGCGCAGAGGCGACACCGCGCACGTAGATGCGGTCCAGCCGCAGCACTGGCCATCGCGCGGGGAAGCTGCGCGCATGGTGGCCATGCGCCTGCCGGAACACCTCGCGCAGGCCGCTGGTTGCCAGTTGTTCGTCGGCGCGCAATCGCCAGTCGTTGAAGTCACCGGCCACCACCAGCGGTGACGCGGCGGGCACCTCGGTCTTCACGGTTTGGCACAGGCGCGCGAGCTGGTGCCGCCGGTGCGATTCGCGCAGCCCCAGGTGCACGCACATCACATGCAGTGTCGGCTGGTTACCGGGCAACGCCAGTTCGCAGTGCAACAGGCCGCGTGGCTCCACGCCGGGCAGCGACAAGTCATGGTTGTGGCTGCGCACCACCGGATAGCGCGACAACACGGCGTTGCCATGGTCCAGGCCTTCAGCTACCGCGTTGCGACCGTAGGCGTGTTCGGGCCAGATTTCGTCGGCCAGAAACTCGTATTGCGCGCCGATCTCGGCCACGCTGCGCAAGCTGGTGCCGCCGTCCACTTCCTGCAGAAACACCACATCGCTTTGCACCGCGCGCACCGCCTGCCGCAGTTCATGCAGCATGGAGCGGCTGTTGAACACGTCGTAGCCTTTGTGAATATTGACGGTGAGCACGCGCAGATTCCTTGATACGGAACGCGCGCTCATGCCTCGGTGCGGCGCGGGTGCGCACGGGAGAAAAAAAACATATGTTCATCCTGCCCGAATGACAGCCAGGCGTCTGTGGGGTGGCTCACGGTGGAAGAAGGTGCGCACCGCTGTGGCCAAAGTGGTGCCGCGGACCGGGTCCGTTGGCTCAACTGCGGAGAAGCGCCTTCACAGCAAGCCTTCGAAGCGACATGAAAGAGCTCCTACATCCACCAGGGAAATGTGGCGTTTGTTGACGCGCAACCAACCCTTTCGCTGCATGCCGGACAAGGTCCGGCTCACCGTTTCCATCGACATGCACAGGTAGCTACCCAGCTCCGCGCGGGACATTCGCAGGTGAAAGTCGCAGGGTGAAAAACCCTGGGCATACCGGCGCCGCGACTGGTCCAGCAGGAACGCAACCAGGCGCTCCTGCGCATTGGCACACCCGAGCAAGGCATGGATCCTGTGAGCGCGCTGGATGTCCCTTGCCATGAGTTCGCTCACTTGCTCCTGCACTGCAAGGTCAGAGGCTGTCGTATGCGCCCATGGATGCCAGGCCACTTCGCGCACATGGCAGTCTTCCAGCGCCGTCAGGGTGGTTCCGTGGGTTCCCGTGACCATGCCGTCCAGCCCGATGACGTCACCCACCATGGGAAAGGCACAAACCTGCTGGCGTCCGTCGGCCAGGATGATCACCGACTTGAGCGTGCCGCTGCGCACGATGAAGACGCCATGAAAGCCATCCCCCTGGGCAAACAGGGTCCGCCCTGCGGCCACCCTGTGCATCCTTTGCGGTTCACCATCGCGCGTTGGACGGTCTTTCCACAATGCTGCATTCATCAGGTAGCTGTCCTTTGGAATGCGGTGCAGGAGAACCTCGCACACACCGCATGCCTGCAAGCACCTTGACACCGCTGCGGATCGAGGTCTGTTCGGTAACGAACACCTGCAAGGAGACGCTTGCAGGGTCAGGCTGCGAGAGGGGAGCCCGCCGTGCTGGCTGCGCCCCGAGCCGCAGCGCGCCTAAGGAAGCCGCGGTTGACCGGGCTGTGCGGGCGCAGCGCGAGGCGTTCGTGGGCCAGTGCTTCGGCGAGGTCGAACCGGCGAGCGCGCAGCGCGGCTTCGGTGAGCGTCCAGTCGATCACATCGCGCTGCGCATGGCTGCCGCCAAAGCTGTTCGCGATGCCGCGGGCTCGGTGCAGGTGCTGCACAGCCACCTCATGCTCCCCCTGCCAGAAGGCGGCAAAACCTGCCACCAGATCGGCGCCCGTGTTCGCAGCCCAGCGCGAAGCCTCACGGTCGTGCGGGGCGGCGCGCAGCGTCTGCTCCAAACGCTGCACGTCGGCCTTACGGCCCGCGCCCAGCCAAGCCATGGCGGCGTGCCAGTCGTTGAACGGGTAGAGCATACCGTCGGCATGTGCATCCCAGGCGGTCGCCAGTTCGCTCCAGCGATCGCCCACATCGACACCGCTCATGGTCAGGCGCCAGAGCATGGCCGAGGCGTCGACCATGTCCACCGCCACCCCGCTGCGACCGCTGCGGATCGGACCGTCATACAGCGCCAGTACCTGATCGGCCTGGCCCAACTCCAGATGGCACAGCGCGCGGTGCCACCAGTTGTGCACCTGAAAGAAGTTGTCGTCTCCGGACCAGAAGGGTTCGCGGGCGATCATCCAGCCGATGCCGTCCTGATGGCGCGCCTTCATCTCCATCACGTGGGCCACGGCGTGGTGCGCCCAGCAGTCCAGCGGCTGTGCGTCCAGCGCGCTGCGCCCTGTGTCTTCGGCCTGGGCGTACTGCCCCGCCTCTTCCAGCCCGAAGGCGTACATGCCCTGCACGATGGAATGCCCCGGCATGTCGGCACTCCAGTGCGGCAAGGTGCGTGCGATGCGGTCACGCAGGCTGCGGTTGTTGGCGCGAAAGAAATCGCACAGGTGCCCCACCTGCAGCGCCACGATGTCGAACGGGTGGCGCGTGTGGTGGTGGTCCAGCGCGAGGGCGGCGGCCGACCATTCGCCCCGAACGATCAGCTCGATGACAGCGTGGTGGGAACGCTCGCGCTCGTTCATCGGCAGATCGGCCACGGCCTGCAGCAGTTCGCGCGCGCCAGCGGCCGCGGCCGGCTCGGTGGCGATGGCCATCAGGTGGGCCTTGAGCAGATGGGCCATGGCAAAGGCCGGGGCGATTTCGGTGGCGCGCTCCAGCGCGGCCATCGGGTCGCCGCGGTAGAGGTTGAAGGCGGTGACGGCCTGCTCAAAGTGGTCGGCGGCCTGGGCGGTGGCGCCGGTGAGGGTGTGACCCTGCGCGTCGGTGATCATGGAAAGTACTCCGTGGTTGCGTGGCCGGTGCGGGATGAATGGACAAAGGGCATTGCCTCTGCGACACCGGTGGGCTTAATCTAGGCGCACTTGCCCGCGGGGGCCATACCCGCGACGCCGGCTTTTGTTGCCGAAACGCCAGCCATGACCAGCCCTTCCCCCATCGATGCCCTGTCCGACGTGCTGCAGGCGCTGCGCCTGCGCGGCGGGGTCTTTGTCGAGGCCGAGATCGGCGCGCCCTGGAGCGTGTTTTCCAAGGTCGGACCCGAGGACTGCGTGGAGTTCAACCCCGCACCGCGCGAGGTGATCGCTTACCACTACGTGTGCGAAGGCGACATGTCGCTGCGGGTGGAGGGCGAGGCGGATGCGGTGCGCGTGTGCGCGGGTGAGCTGGTGATCCTGCCACGCAACGACCGCCACCTGGTGGGCAGCGACCTCGCCGTGCCCCCGATCCCGGTCGAGCAGCTGGAACACCAGCCCGGTGAGAGCGGACTGCTGCGTCTGACGCACCTGGGCCCGGGGCCGGTCACGCGGTTCTTCTGCGGCTTTCTCGGGCACGACAACGTCAACGACCCGCTCATCAACGCTCTGCCCAGGGTGCTGCATCTGAGTCTGAGCGACCCCGCTGCCGCCCAGTGGTTCGAAAGCTCGCTGCGGCTGGCTGCACAACCCGCAGGCATGGTGCCCGGCGTCTCGCCCAGTCTGCTGGGCCGGCTGGCCGAGCTGCTGTTTGCCGAAGCCGTGCGCCAGTACCTCGCGCAGCAGCCCGAAGGCAGCACCGGCTGGCTGGCTGGGTTGCGCGACGTGAGGGTGGGCCGCGCCCTGGCCCTGCTGCACACCGACCGCCAGCGCGGCTGGACCACCGAAGCACTCGCGCGTGAAGTGGGGCTGTCGCGATCGGCCTTTGCCGAACGTTTCAGCGCGCTGATTCACGAGCCGCCCATGCGCTACATGGCGCGCCAGCGCATGCGCTACGCGGCACAGCGGCTGCTGGAGAGCAACGAGACCATTGCGCGCATTGCCGAAGCCGCGGGCTACGAATCGGAACCAGCCTTTCACCGTGCGTTCAAGCGCGCGCACCAGATGGCGCCGGCGGCCTGGCGCAAGCAGCACGCATTGACCGCCCTGGGCAGTACACCCTGAGCACGGTGGCAAGGCCGCTCAGGCCGACGGGTCGAGCGTGAATTCGGCCACCGTGCCCACGCCCGGCTGGCTGCGCACGCGCACCTCTCCGCCGTGGTGGCGCACGATGCGCTGCACCATGCTCAGACCAATGCCGCTGCCTTCAAACCTCGACCCGGGATGCATGCGGCGAAACGGCTGGAACAGGTGTTGCGCATGCGCCATGTCGAAGCCGGCGCCGTTGTCGGCCACGCGGTACCAGGTGCCCCGTTCGTCCTGGAAACTGTCCACACGGATGCGGGCCAGGGGCACGCCTGCGGTGTATTTCGAGGCGTTGTGCAGCAGGTTCTGCCAGACCTGCGCCACCAGGTCGGGATTGCCCTGCGCATGCGGCAGCGGGTCGATCCGGATTTCGATGGTCCTGTCGGCTTCACCACCGCGCACCAGGGCCCAGGTGTCTTCGGCCAGGGCGAGCATGTCGATGTCGCGGCGCTGCAAGGGCGCCTGGTCGATCAGGGCGAGGTTGCTCAGCGCATCAATCATCGAATTCATGCGCCGCGTGGCCTTGTCCACCTGATCGCTGTACTCCAGCGCTTCCTCGGTGTGTCCTTGTTCCAGCCGTTCGCGCATGAGGCCCATGAAGCCCTGGATGGCCAGCAGCGGTGCCCGCAGATCGTGCGCCACGGCGCGGGTGAATTCACGCACGCGCTCTTCGCCCGGCTCCAGGGGCGGCAAGGTCTCGGGTGCCTCGCTGCGCGCCTGTTCGTTCATGGCCTGCAGGGCCTGATACCCCTCGCGAAACGCCGGGTCGGAGGCCATGCGCTCTGTCACGTCGCGCACGATGCACAACACGATGGTGAGCGCGCCCACGCGCATCTTCTCGGCGCTGATCAGGCAGGCGCGCTGCTGGCCATCGATGCGCGTCACCATCACCGGCAGCGCGTCCAGCATGCCGTCCAGGTCGATCGCCCGCGCCATGCTTTTCAGGTTGTCCATGCCGATGTGGTGCGCGAGCGCCCGCAAAGGCTGGCCAACCACCTGGCCCTCGGGCAGACCGAGCAGGGCCGCCACCGCCGGGTTGGCGTCCTGCACCAGACCGCTTTCGTGGTCGACCACCAGCATGGGCTCGGGGTTGCGCTGGAAGGTGCGCTCCAGCAGTTCTTCGGACCGGCGCAACTGGCGTTCGGCGCCCAGGCGCCTGTTGCGCTCCGTGACCAACGAGCGCCCACGTTGCCGCAGCCCCACCGCGGCCAGCAGCAGCAACACACCACCCCCTGCTGCGAGCCACCCTGTCCACTGTCGTTGCTGCGCCAGATCGCGCTGCATCGCCAGCCGCTCATGGCTGACCGAATCGTCCGCGAGCCAACGCTCGCGCAGTGCGGGCAAGGTGCCGTTGGCCTCCAGCCGGTTCAGCGCGTCTTGAAGCCGCTGGCGCAGTGCCGTGTTGCCCCGCACCACGGCCAGAGAATAGGTTTGCAGGCTCAGGTTGGTCAGCCCGGCCACCAACCCGGTTATGTCACCCGAGGCCAGCAAGGGATCGGCATAGGCGCGGGGCAACAGGGCCATGTCGGCGAAGCCGAGCTGAACCGCCTGCAGGGCCGAGCGGGCGTCAGGCGTGCGCACGTAGGTCGCGTCAATGCCGGAGAGCCACTTGCTCAGGCTCTCGCGCATGGGCTCGTGGTCCAGCACCGCCAGTCGCGATCCTTGCAGGCCCTGCAGCGCGCGGGGCGCCGTCTGGCCCACCGGCAGGTAGACCGCAAAGGCCGGAGAAGCATGCCCCTTGAGGAAGTTCGCGTAGGCCCGCCGCTCGGTGGTTTCCACCATGGCGATCATGTCCACCCGCCCGGCCTTGAAGGCTTCCACGGTGGCCGGCCAGGGCTGCAGACTGATCGATACCTCCGCCCCGAGCTCGCGCCCGAGCGCCTGCATGAGATCGATCTGGAAGCCTTGGGGTTTCCCATTGGCATCGAGGGATTCAAAAGGCGCAAAGGCCACGTCGCCGCCGTAGCGCAGCAGGGTCTGCGCCTGAACACCCGGGCTGGAAGCGCCCCAGACGAGCAGCAGCGCGCACAGCCAGCGAACGCTGCAGACCACCGGGCGGTGCAACACCTCCCTGACGGTATTTTTGGCTTGTGTGGTTGGCGGCATGCTGGGCAAACAGGGTGGGTGCCCCGTCCCCCCCGGACGACACCTCTGCTTACATTGCCACAAAACCGCTCCGTGCAGGTGTCGTGAGCCCGGCAAGCTTTCCCGCCTGTCGGATATCCCACACACCCAGCCTGCACCCGACTCGTCAGGTTTTCAGCGCAAAGCCGGCGATCTGTTTGTAGTTGTCAGAGATCGCACGCAACTCGTCCTGGCTGATGAGTTCGTCGATGTTCTTGAAGGGCTGACCACCGCTGAGCTCGTCGGCTTTCATGATGATGAAGTCCGGTGGCAAGGTGCGGTTGGTTTCCACCACGCGGGCCGTGGCAGGCAGTCGCGCGCCCTGGTAGCGCTGCAGGGCGGCGCGCACATCCCCGCCGGCCCCGCTCTCTGCGGCGATTTCGTCGGCCAGTGTGCGGGCGTCGATCAGTGCCTGGGCCGACCCGTTGGACCCACGCGGGTACATCGGGTGGGCCGCATCACCCATGAGCGTCACGCGCCCGAAGCTCCAGCGCGGCAGCGCGTCCTTGTCCACCATGGGGTACTCGAACATGGTCTCGGCCGTGGTGATGAGTTCCGGTACGTCAAGCCAGTCAAACCGCCAGTCGGCGAAGGTGGGCAGGAAATCTTCGATCCTGCCCGGGCGGTTCCAGTCGTTCATGCGGGCTTCGCTGTCGCGGATTTCGGCCACCCAGTTGATGAGCTGGTTGCCCTGCCCGTCCACGTTGTCCACGATGGGGTAGATCACCATCTTGCCGGTGTCGATGGAGCCGATGCGCATGTAGGTCTTGCCACCCAGGATGGGCTTGTGCACCGAAGTGCCGCGCCAGGTGTTGATGCCGCCGTAGCAGATCTGGTCCTGCGGATAGAAGTGTTTGCGCACGCTTGAGTTGACACCGTCGCAGGCCACCACCCACTGCGCGCGCACCGGCGCCACCGGCCCTTCGGCGTTGTCGGCAAACGAGAGGTTCACACCGTCCGCGTCCTGATCGATACCGGTGCAACGGTACCCGGTGTGCACGTGCCGGGGCCCCAGGCGCGCCAGCGCCGTCTCGAACAGGATGCGGTGCAGCTTGCCGCGGTGAATGCCGATCTCGGGCAACTCGTAGCCCGCGTGACGGCCCCGCGCCTCGCCATACACCCGCTGACCAAAGCGGTTGAAGAAGACGCTCTCGCGGTTCTCGATACCTGCGGCTTCCAGCTGCGGCAAGAGACCCAGTGCGGCGAGCTCCTTGATGGCATGGGGAAGCAGCGTGATCCCCACGCCGATCTCCTTCACGTCGGCCACACCTTCGTACACATCGCAGGCCAGGCCGCGCTGGTGCAGCGCCAGCGCAAACGCCAGGCCGGCGATGCCGCCCCCCACCACCGCGATCGCGGGTTGATCGATCGTTTTCATTCAGCTTTGATGTTCTGGGCTTTGATGAGGGTGGCCCAGCGCTCGGCATCCTTCTGCACCAGCTGGCCAAATGCCTCGGGTGTGCTGCTGCTGGGGTCCATGCCTTGCGAGGAAAACGCCTTCTTCACATCGTCGCTCGCCAGGATGTCGTTGATCTCGCGGTTGAGCGAAGCCACCATGCCCGGTGCCATGCCCTTGGGTGCAAACACACCGAACCACATGTCGACGTTGACCTCGCCCACGCGTGCTTCGGTGAGGGTGGGCACGTCGGGCAGCAAGGCGTGGCGCTTGTCGCTGCCGATGGCCAGCGCCACCAGGCGACCGCTGCGCACTTGCGGCAGCGCCACGTGGATCGGCAGGAACATCGCGTCCACCTGTCCACCCAGCATGTCGGTGAGTGCCGGCCCGGTGCCACGGTACGGAATGTGGGTGATGTAAGTTTTGCTCGCATTCTTGAACAGCTCCATCGACAGGTGGTGGGGCGTGCCCACCCCCGGCGATGCGTAATTCAGCTTGCCCGGTGCCTTGCGCGCGGCGTCCATCAGGTCGCCGGTGGTCTTGAAGCCGGACCGAGGATGCGTCACCAGGAGCAACTGGCCCCAGCTGGTCAGCGCGACCGGGGTGAGATCACGCAACGGATCAAACGGCGCCTGGGGGTACAGGCTGCGGTTCATCACCAGCGTGTTCACGCTCACCATCAGGGTGTTGCCGTCCGGTGCGGCGCGCACCACCGCCTCGGTGCCGATGTTGCCGGAGGCGCCGGCCCGGTTGTCCACCACCACCGGACGCTTCAGGCGGTCCGAGAGTTTGGGCCCGATGGTGCGCGCGATCAGGTCGATACCGGTGCCGGGCGTGAACGGCACGATCAGGCGCAGGGGCGCGTCGGTCGTCTGGGCCTGGGCCAGTCCGGTACCGGCCAACACGGCCAGCGCGAGCAGGCTGCGCCGGGCACGTGAGGCCAGGGGTTGCCTGAATGCGGCAGCAAAAGTGGTTGGGCGTGTCATGGCAGGTCTCCTATCGTTAGCATGCAAACCAGTATGCAGGCCGTCGGTGGTCGGAGACCATTCGTAAAATCCCTAGTTTTCGAGCACCCTTCATGACCCTGAAAGATCTGTACCAGCGCCCGGGCTTCCTGCTACGCCGCACCCACCAGATTTCGGCGGCGGTGTTCGAGAACGCCTGCGCCAGCGTTGGTCTGACCCCGGCCCACTACGGTGTGCTCACGGTGCTGGCGAGCGAACCCGGCCTGGACCAGACCCGTCTGGCGCGCGCGCTGGCCTTCGACAAGGTCACCGTCATGCGTGTGTGCAAGGGCCTGGAAGAGCGAGGACTGATCGAGCGCAAGATGTCTGAACTCAATCGGCGCCAGATGGCTGTGGTGCTCACCCCGGCGGGCAAAAAACTGCTGCAACAGGCACGCGGACCGGCCGAGCAAGCCTATCAGCGGCTGCTCTCGCCGCTGTCTGTGGCCCAGCGCCATCAACTCATCGAGATCCTGGAAACCCTGACCCAGGGACTGGCCGACGAAGCCCGCGCCCCCTTCGTTCCCTTGCATCCGCGGCAGGAAGCCCGACCGTCGACCGACTCGACACCATTGCCCACGGAAGGCGACGACCGCACCAACACAGGGCGGCGTGCGCCCACCGCGCGCCGCTCAACGGGCAGGTAGCAATTGCTTTTGGTGCAGAACGGTACCTGAGCCGGCTATACAGGCGCTCGTCCGCTTGGCACGCTTTCTGCTGGTATGCATGGCGCAAGAAGAGTGATCTGGGGTTCGCCCGACAGACAGCTCAGCACACAGGTGCACTAGGGTTCCGACCGCAGGTTTGCGGTGTCTGGTCCGAGAGTGTGCCGGCCTCATCGCAGGCTCCACGGAGGGACAAAAGCCCGGGAGAACGATCACAGATCGCTTCTTCCTGCACGCCCCTTCAACCCTCGGAGCCCTTTGATGAAAACCTCTGCCCCCACCCTCCCCAGCCGGCGCAACCACTTCTTCAAGCCGGCCCTGGGCCTGGCTTTGTCGCTCGCCGCTGTCTCCTCGTTCGCGCAGGCGCCCACCCAGATGAAGATCGCTACCGTGGTGTGGATCGGCTACGGCCCGTTCTACGTGGCCGAGGCGCTGGACCTCTACAAGAAATACAACCTCAAGGTCTCGCTGCAGGTCTTCA
>LNFM01022697.1_pt1 | contig 15834 bp, 14 predicted proteins | sample 596031 | NCBI WGS metagenome assembly LNFM01 (sample SAMN04254537, study PRJNA301005) | activated carbon metagenome | isolation source: dual media filters at the Ann Arbor, Michigan drinking water treatment plant | place: USA: Ann Arbor | reverse complement strand
CGGTTCCGCTCTCCCGAGGCTGCTCACCGATGCCGGCGCCGTCGATCTTCAATGCCCGTGACGAGGCCCGCGTCGATCCGCGCAACCTGCTCTCGTCGATCGGCGAGGTCGTCTACAGCTGGGACATCCAGAGCGACACCCTGACCTGGGGGCCCAATGCGGCCGAGGTGCTGGGAGCGATTCCGGAGGCGGCAATGGCGCGGGGCCTCGGCTTCGCCGGCCTGGTCGAGCCCGGCAGCGGCCGCAGCCGCTATGATGCGGTGTTCTCCTCCGGCGGGCACGACGAGGGCGAGGGCGTGATCTACCGCACGCGCTACGCCGCCGAACTGGCCGGTCGCCGGATGTGGGTCGAGGATTCCGGCCGCTGGTTTGCCGGCACGGACGGCCGTCCCGCCGGCGCCCGCGGCATGCTCCGGCTCGAGCGCCAGGTCCGCCCCGACGAGCTGCTCGGCCAGACCGGCGAGCTCGGCGACCGCTCGGCCCTGCTCGACCGTCTCTCCTCGGCGCTCTCCGAACATCTGCCGGCCGAGCGCAACGTCGTCATTCTGGTGGCGGCGATCGACGAGCTGGCGCGGCTCAACGACGATTTCGGCCATGAGGCGACCGACGAGATCATCGCGGTGGTGCAGGAGCGGCTGCGCTCGGTGACGCGCCGGCGCGACTATCTGGTGCGCTATTCCGGCAACCGCTTCGCCATCCTGCTCACCGGCTGCCCGCTGAACCAGGTCGACGCCGCGGCGAGGCGCTTCGGCAAGGCCGTGGCGCAGGCCGCCATCGAGACCGCGCGCGGCATCGCCCTGGTGCGCCTGCGCGTCGGCGCGGCGATCGCACCCGATCTGTCGAACCATGCCGGCACGCTGCTCTCGGCGGCCGAGAACGCGCTCGCCGGCGCCAAGGCCGGTTCGTCCGACACGGCCGTGATCGCCCGGCGGCAGGAGAGCCGCGAACGCACCGACAGCGCCAGCGGCTTCGACGTCAGCGCGCTGGCTGCGCTCAACGAGCGGCGGATCGAGCTGGCGCTGCAGCCGGTCGTGAGGGCGCAGTCGCGCGAGGTCTCGTTTCACGAGGCGCTGCTGCGCGTCTCCTTCGGACAGGACGGCGCCTTCTTCGCCACCGCCGAGCTGATCCCGATGCTGGAGCGGCGCGGGCTGGTGCGCCTGTTCGATCACCGCGTCCTCGAACTCGCCGTCGGCCTGCTGGCGAGCGAGCCGTCGCTGTCGCTCTCGGTCAATGTCTCGCCGCGCTCGCTCTCCGATCCGGAGTGGCTGGACGCCTTCCTCGCCTGCACGAGCGGCGCGCGGGGCGTCGCCGAGCGGCTGATCGTCGAGATCACCGAGACCGCCACCATCGACAATCCGACCCGCGTCGCGCGGCTGCTCGGGCAGATCAAGGAGCGCGGGTCACGCGTCGCGATCGACGATTTCGGTGCGGGCCACACCTCGCTGCGGCATCTGCGCGCTTTCCCGATCGACGTGCTCAAGATCGACGGCACCTTCACGCAGAACCTGCGCCGCTCGACCGATGACCGCTTCTATGTCCGCACGCTGATCGATCTCGCCCGCCATCTCGGCGTCGACACGGTGGCGGAATGGGTCGACGACGAGATGCAGGCGCGCCTGCTCGCCGATTGGGGCGTCACCTATCTCCAGGGCCATCTGGTGGGGAAGGCCGAGCTGCGGCGACCGCCTGCGGGCGCGCGCACCGAGACGCGCGCGGCCGGCTGAGGCGTCGGGACGCGGGCGGCACGGCCTTCAGGCCGCTCCGCCCCGCGCTCACTTCGTCTTGGCGAGCTTGTCCAGCCGGTCGCGCATTTCGCTCAGCTCGCGCTTGAGGTCGCCGAGATCGTCGGCCTTCGCGGCGCCGGCGGCGGCGCTCTCTTCCTGCGCCTTGGCGGCGGCTGCGGCGGCGAAGGGATTGAACATCCGGAAGGCCTCGGTGAAGATCGCCATGTTGGCGCGCGTCTGGGCCTGCAGCGCGTCCATGGCACCGCTGCCGAGCGCCCCGCCCGAGAAGGCCTTGGTCATCTGCTCGCGGAACTGGCCCTGGTCCTTGGTCAGGCTGTCCATCGAGAATTCGAGATAACGCGGCACCAGGGCCTGCATGCTGTCGCCGTAGAAGCGGATGAGCTGGCGCAGGAAGGCGATCGGCAGCAGGTTCTGCCCGTCCTTCGATTCCTCGTCGAAGATGATCTGCGCCAGGACCGAACGGGTGATGTCCTCGCCTGACTTTGCGTCATAGACGACGAAATCCTCGCCGCCACGGACGAGGCCCGCCAGATCCTCCAGCGTCACGTAAGAACTCGTACCGGTGTGGTAGAGACGGCGATTGGCGTATTTCTTGATGACGGTCGGTTCTTTGTCGCTGGCCATCAGAATCCTGCATCACGTTGGCCCGAACCCCGGCGCGAAGATCGCGCGACGGCCGGACTGACGGTCTCCCGGGAGCGATGGTAGCCGCTGCGGCGCCCGTCGCAAGTTTTTTGAGCGCCGGCCCGGAAATGACGATCACAGCATGAGCGATGCGGCATGTCTTTGCGGCATCTCAAGGATCGGCTGCCGCAAGTTTGCGCGCCGTCATCTCTTTCGGCTGACTTGACGGCGGCGCGGCGGGCTTCGAAGGTGCCTCCCGAACAGGCGCCCGGCCGGCCCGGGCGTCGCGACAACCAGCTGAGGAATTCCCCCATGGCCGATACGGACATCGTGATCGTCAGCGCGGCGCGCACCGCGGTCGGCGCCTTCAACGGCGCCTTCGCCAACACGCCCGCCCATGAGCTCGGCGCGGCCGCCATCAAGGAGGCCCTGGCGCGCGCCAAGGTCGACCCCGCCGATGTCGACGAGGTCATCATGGGCCAGATCCTGACCGCCGGTCAGGGCCAGAACCCGGCCCGCCAGGCCGCGATGATCGCGGGCATCCCGCAGGAGAAGACCGCCTGGGGCCTCAACCAGCTCTGCGGCTCGGGCCTGCGCACGGTCGCCATCGGCCTGCAGCAGATCGCCAATGGCGATGCCGACATCATCGTCGCCGGCGGGCAGGAATCGATGTCGATGGCCCAGCACGCCGCGCATCTGCGCTCCGGCACCAAGATGGGTGACCTGAAGTTCACGGACACGATGATCAAGGACGGCCTCTGGGACGCCTTCCACGGCTACCACATGGGCACCACCGCCGAGAACGTCGCGACCAAGTGGCAGATCACCCGCGAGGAGCAGGACGCCTTCGCCGTCGCCTCGCAGAACAAGGCCGAGGCCGCGCAGAAGGCCGGCCGGTTCAAGGACGAGATCGTTCCCTTCACCGTCTCGACCCGCAAGGGCGACATCGTCGTCGACACCGACGAATATCCCCGCCATGGCGCGACGATCGAGGCCATGGCCAAGCTCAAGCCCGCCTTCTCGAAGGACGGCACTGTCACCGCCGGCAATGCGTCCGGCATCAATGACGGCGCGGCGGCTCTCGTGATCATGTCGGCGAAGGAGGCCGCCAAGCGCGGCCTGAAGCCGCTGGCGCGCATCGCCTCCTGGGCGACGGCGGGCGTCGATCCGGCGATCATGGGCTCGGGCCCGATCCCGGCGACGCGCAAGGCGCTGGAGAAGGCCGGCTGGTCTGTCTCCGATCTCGATCTCGTCGAGGCCAACGAGGCCTTCGCGGCGCAGGCGCTGGCGGTCAACAAGGACCTCGGCTGGAACCCCGAGATCGTCAACGTCAATGGCGGCGCGATCGCCATCGGCCATCCGATCGGCGCCTCGGGCGCCCGCGTGCTGGTCACGCTGGTGCACGAGATGATCAAGCGTGACGCCAAGAAGGGTCTCGCCACACTCTGCATCGGCGGCGGCATGGGCGTCGCCATGGCGCTGGAGCGCTGAGAGCGGGATGGCGCGCCAGACGACGCTCTACCGCTATCTGACCGGGCCCGACGACGCCGCCTTCTGTCATCGGGTCTCGGAGGCGCTGAGCCAGGGCTGGGTGCTTTACGGGCACCCGACCCTGACCTTTGACGCAGCGCAAGGTCGCGTCGTCTGCGGCCAGGCCATCATCAAGGACATCGACGGGCCCTACACGCCCGATCTGAAGCTGTCGGAACACTAGACCGCCGCGCGTCCGGTGGGACGCGATCACGGCGAGCTAGCACTGAGAAATCGCATCGGAATCACCCGAAAGGTGCAGTCCACCTTTCGGTCCGATGCCAAAGCGCGGCGTCCACGCCGCCATCTGGAGGGGATGAGGTCATGACGAAGGTTGCGTTGGTCACGGGCGGAACGCGCGGCATCGGGGCGGCGATCAGCCGGGCCCTGCAGGAGGCCGGCCACAAGGTCGCCGCCAGCTATGCCGGCAATGACGAGGCGGCCGCCAAGTTCCAGGCCGAGACGGGCATCCCGGTGTTCAAGTGGGATGTCGGCGATTACGACGCCTGCGCGGCGGGCATCGCCAAGGTTGAGGCCGACATCGGGCCGATCGACATCCTCGTGAACAATGCCGGCATCACCCGCGACGGCTTCTTCCACAAGATGACGAAGCAGCAATGGTCGGACGTGATCCGCACCAATCTCGACTCGCTGTTCAACATGACGCGCCCGGTGATCGAGGGCATGCGCGCCCGCTCCTTCGGCCGCATCATCGTGATCTCCTCGATCAACGGCCAGAAGGGCCAGATGGGGCAGGTCAACTACTCCGCCGCCAAGGCCGGCGACATCGGCTTCGTCAAGGCGCTGGCGCAGGAGAACGCCAACAAGGGCATTACCGTCAACGCGATCACGCCGGGCTATATCGGCACCGACATGGTCGCCGCCATGCCCGAGGAGGCGCTGAAGAGCCCGAGGAGATCGCCGCGATGGTCGTCTTCCTCGCCTCCGAGCAGGGCGCCTTCGCCACCGGCGCGACCTTCGCGGTCAATGGCGGGCAGTATATGGCATGAGAGGGCTCACGCCTCTTGAAAGGTAACGTTTAAGGCACTACAGTGATCGAGGTCGTTGCTTACGTCGATGCGAGCGGGAACAGCCCCTTCGCGCGATGGTTCGCCGGCCTCGATTACGCGGCAGCGGCACGAGTCGGCGCCGCGCTGTTGCGGATCGAACATGGAAACTTGTCCAATCTGAAGGGATTGGGTGGCGGGCTCGCGGAGTACAAGATCAACGTCGGGCCCGGTTACCGGATCTATCTCGCTCGACGCGGCGACAGCCTGATCATCCTGCTTTGTGGCGGAACGAAACAGCGGCAAGGCGCCGACATCGCGCGGGCTCGGGATTATCTCGCCGACTACGAACAGCGGCTTGCGAGTGAAAGGTTCCAATGATGGTACTCACGCGCAGTTTCAGGGAAATCGTCGCCGACCGTGCAGCGCGGGAACCGGAATTCCGCGAGGCTCTCTTGGAAGAGGCGGTCTCTCTGCTGGTGACGGGCGATGTCCAGACCGGCAAGGCGATGCTGCGCGACCTGATCAACGCCACGATGGGGTTCGAAGCATTGGCGCGCGCAACCGGCACGCCGTCGAAAAGCTTGATGCGAATGTTCGGGCCGAAGGGGAATCCAACCGCCAACAAGCTGTTTGCCGTTTTGCAGGCGGTGCAAAAGAGCGAAGGCATTGAATTGACGGTCTCCGCAGCACGTTGACCCGTCGATACAGTCGGCCTCACCCCCGCCGCGTCTTCGGCAGCAGGAAGGTGAGCAGGCCGAGCGCCGGCAGCCAGGCCGTGATGCGGAAGACCTCGACGATGCCGATCTTGTCGGCGAGTGCACCCAGCACGGCGGCCGCGATGCCGGCCAGCCCGAAGGAGAGCCCGTAGAACAGCCCGCCGACCAGCCCGACGCGGTGGGGCACGAGGTCGATGGCGTAGATCAGGATCGCCGAGAAGGCGCTCGCCATGACGAAGCTGATGATCACGCTGAGCACGCCCGTCCAGAACAGATCGGCATGGGGCAGCATGAGCGCGAATGGCAAAGACCCCACGATGGAAAGCCAGATCACCCGGTCGCGGCCGATGCGGTCGCCGACCATGCCGCCGATGATGACGCCGAAGGTCGAGACCAGCAGATAGAGGAACAGCATGATCTGCGAGAGCTGCACCGTGATCTCGAAGCGGGTCATCAGGTAGAAGGTGTAGTAGGAGGTGAAGGCGGCGTTGTAGCCGTTCTTCGAGACAAGCAGCAGGATCAGGATCGTCATCGCGAAGAGAACGCGCCCGCGCGAGAGGCCGTGCGCGGCGGTCTCGTCGCCCTGGCCCTTCGGCTGGGCGCGGCGGAAGGCGCTGTAGCGCGAGGCGGTCCAGGACATCAGCACCATCGCGACGAGCACGATGATCGAGAACCAGGCCAGGCTCGACTGGCCGCGCGGCACGACGACCGCCGCCGCCAGCAGCGGGCCGATGGCGTAGCCGGCATGGCCGCCGACCTGGAACAGGCCCTGCGCCAGGCCCTGGCGGCCTGCTGCGGCGTGGCGGGCCATGCGCGTCGCCTCCGGGTGGAACACGGCCGAGCCGAGCCCGACCAGCGCGGCCGACAGCAGCACCAGCGGGTAGCTCGTCGCGAAGGCGAGCGTCATCAGCCCGAGCAGCGTCGCGCCCATGCCGGCGACCATCGCATAGGGCCAGGGGCGCTTGTCGGTCAGCCAGCCGAGCAGGGGCTGCAGCAGGGACGACGTCACCTGGAAGGCCAGCGTGATCAGGCCGATCTGGCCGAAATCGAGCTGGAAGTTCTCCTTGATCAGCGGGTAGAGCGCCGGGATCATCGACTGAAGCAGGTCGTTCAGCAGATGCGCCGCGCTGAGCGCGACGAGGATCGGGATCAGCGGGCGGCGCTCGGTGGCCGGCATCGAGAGTGTCGTCATGGCCCTGACGCTTGATCCTTGCGCCCGTCGCGGTCAATGGCGGCGATCCGGCGTCGGGATCATGGCGCCCATGGCGTGCATGCCATGCTGCGAAGCGGTGAGGGCGCATCGGCCGGCTGACCTAGGCTATCGGCTTTCCGCCGGGCGCCTGCTATCGAAGCCGCGATCGCGCTCCAACCCCGCCTGGCCATGACCTCCCGCACCGCCACCCTCATCGGCGCCCTCGCCATCCTGCTCTGGTCGACGCTCGCGTTGTTCACGGCGATGAGCGGGCGGGTGCCGCCGTTTCAGCTCGTCGGCATGACCTTCGTGATCGGCGGGCTGTTGATCCTCGCGATCGCTGCTGCGCGCGGGCAGCTCTCACGCATCCGCCCGACGCCGGCCTCCTTCGCGCTGGGGCTCTACGGCCCCTTCGGCGACACGGCGCTGTATTATGCCGCGGTGAAGACGGCGCCGGCCGCCGAGGCGAACCTGATCCATTATCTCTGGCCGCTGCTGATCGTGCTGTTTGCCGCGCTTTTGCCGGGCGGGCGGCTGCGGCCGCGGCATCTGGTCGGCGCGCTGATCGGCCTGGTTGCGACGGCGCTGCTGGTCTCGGGCGGGCTCGGGGCCGGGCAGGGGCTCGCGCTCGGGCATGTGCTGGCGGCGCTCGGCGCCTTCGTCTGGGCGAGCTATTCGGTGGTCTCGCGCCGCTTCGCCGCCGTGCCCTCGGAGAGCCTGTGCCTTACCATGCTCGGCTGCGCCGTGCCGGCCTTCGCCTGCCATCTCGCCTTCGAGACGACGCTGTGGACACTGACGGCGACCGAATGGGCCGGCGTGCTGGGCCTCGGCCTCGGCTCGATCGGGCTCGCCTTCGTGGTCTGGGACATCGGCATGAAGCAGGGCGACGTCGCCCTGCTCGGCGTCGCTTCTTACGCCGCTCCGGTGCTCTCGACGATCATCCTCGTGCTCGCGGGCTACGCCCAGCCGAGCTGGCTGCTGGCGGTGTCCTGCGTGCTGATCGTGGTCGGGGCGGTCGTGGCGAGCTGGGAGCGATCCCCGAAGAAGGCGCGGGGAACCCCTCTCTCGTAGGGAGAGGGGCAGGGGAGAGGGGTCGGCCGCTCGACCAGTCGAGCGTCCATCGCGCAGGGCGGAAGCGGTGAGGTCACGGCCGCAGCGTCAAACGCCCGACCCCTGACCCTACCCTCTCCCGGAGGGAAAGGGTTCCCCGCGTCCTCTGCCGAGACGGCGTAGCGACGCTCAATTCCGCCTGAGCAGCCGCTCCAGATAATCGAGCTCCTCCATCGGCCGCGACGGGTCGCCGAGGCGGCGGCGGAGCTCCTCGAGGATGCGGCGGGCGCGCTGGGTCGCGCTCTCGTCGGCGCCGGGCACGCGGACGCGGCCATCGGCCCAGTCGCGCTGGCGCTGCGGCCGGCCGAGCGGGTCCTCGCGGCCGCGCTGCTGCGCCGAGGGGCGGCCGGCGGGCTGGCCGTCGGGCTCGCCGAAGGCGCCTTCGCCGGGCTCACCTCCCTCGCCGGGCTGGCCCTGCATCTGCTGGGCGAGGTTCTGCGCGCCCTTGCGCAGCGCCTCGAGCGCCCGGCCTTGCGCGTCGAGCGCGCCTTCGCCCTGGCCCTGGCCGAGCTGCTCGCCGGCCTCGCCCATGGCGCCCTCGGCCTCGCCGAGCTCGCCCTGCTGGGGCGCGCCCATGCCGCGCATCCGGCGCTGCAGATCCTGGAGACGGTCGCGCAATTGCTGCTGGCGCTGGGCGAGGCTCTGCCCGCCCTGGCCCTGCTTCCCTTGCGCGCCCTGCTGGCCTTCGCCCTCCTCGCCGTCCTCGCCCTGGTCGCCGGGCTGCTGGCCCGGCTGCTGGCCGCGCTGGCCCTGCTGGCGCTGGCCCTGCTGGCCCGGCCGCGCCTGCTGCTGGCCGGGGCGCTGGCCGCGCTGGGCGCGGTTCTGGCGCTGCTGCTCCTGCTGGAAGGTCTCGTCGCGCAGGTTCTGCTGGTCGCGCGTCATCCGGTCGAGATCGGAGAGAGCCTGGTTCATCTCGCGCTGGCGCGGGTCCTGCTGGCCCGGACGCGCCATCTGGAGATTGTTGAGCATCTGGTTGAGCTGCTCCATCAGGCGCTGCGCCTCGGCCATGTCGCCGCGCTTCGACAGCTCCTCGATGCGGTTGAGCATGTTCTGCAGGTCGCGCGGCGTCACCGTCCGGAAGTTCTCCGGCAGCTGCGACATCTGGTTGGGGTCGGCGTTCTGCTGCTGGCGCTGCATCTGCTCGGCGAGCTGGCGCATGAACTGGTCCATGGCCCGGCGCAGATCGTCGGCCAGCTTCTTGATCTCGTCCTCGGAGGCGCCGCGCTCCAGCGCCTGCTGCAGGTTTTCCTGCGCGGCACGCAGCGCCCGCTCGGCATCGGAGAGGTCGCCGTCCTCGAGCTGGAGGGCGAGCGCCCACATCAGTTCGGCGACCTCGCGCAGCTGGTCGTCGGTGCGGGCCTGGCGCAGACGCTCGCCGATCATGCGCATGCCGAGATAGACGCCGGTCTCCTTCATGAAGAGCCCGGGCTCGATCAGCAGCGCGTCCATGGCGAGCTGGACCTTGCTGCGCGTGTCGACATCCATGACCAGCTTGCGGCGCTGCTCGACCAGCGCCTTGGCCAGCGGCTTGGCGAAGGTGCGCTGCGGCAGCACGACCTCGACCGCCTCGCTGCGGCCTTCCTGGCCGGCCTCGTCGCGCGCGACCAGCGTCATGCGGACCTTGGCGCCGGCCCAGGGATGGGCCGAGAAGTCGACGGTGCTCTTCATCTCCTCCTCGCCGTTGGGGGAGGAGGGCACGCTCAGCGTCTGCTTGGGTGCCTCGACCAGCGAGCGGCCCGTGGAGGGCGGACCGGCGCGCTCGACCGTCGCCTCGACGGAGGCGAGGCCGTAATCGTCCTTGGCCTCGTAGATGATCGAGAGCCCGCCCGGCTGCGGGCCGGTCACCGGCTTGGGGGGCTCGCGGAAGGCGATTTCGGGAGCGCGGTCGGGAATGGCGGTGATCGAGAGCGTCGCGCCCGGGGCGCCGGCGCCGGTGAGGCGCAGCGTGCCGTTGCCGGCGAGCGTGTAGCGTCGCTCGACGACACCGGGCGCCTGGCCGGGCGCGGGCTTTGCCGGGACGGCTGCAGCCTGGCCCTCGGCCGCCTTGCCATCCGCGGCCTTGCCTTCGCCGGGCTTGGGTTCGGCCAGGGCGTCGAGCCGGCCGGTCACGGCGACGTCCATGGCCGACTTGCCGGCGATGCGCACCACGATGGTCGATTTCTCGGGCGCCGTGATCTGCGGGCTGGCGAGCTTGCCGAAGTCGATCAGCATCGGCGGCAGGCGGGTATAGGCCGGCGGGTCGATCCAGGCGTCGATGCGGGTGGCGGGCGCCGGCAGCGAGGGGCCGCGCCAGTCGAAGGCGGCGCGCAGGCGCTGGTCGCTCTCCGGGCCGGCGACGAAGAAGGCGGTGACGGCGGCGAGCACCGGCAGGGCGCGCAGCGCGCGGCGGTCGCGGTTGGCCATACGCGGCTGCGGCGCAGCGACGCTCAGTCCGGCGATGCGCTCGCTCTGGCGCTCGACATGCAGCGCCCAGAGCGCCTGCGAGACGGGGTCCTTGGCGCCGACGGCGAGGCTGTCCTCCAGCGCCGAGGCCGGGCGGTGGCCGCCTTCCAGCGACTGGTCGAGGCGGCTCAGCGCATCGCGATGGGTCGGCAGCGCCATGCGCGCGACATGCCAGAGGGAGGCCAGCAGCGCGGTGGCGAAGAGTGCGACGCCCAGCGCGCGGCCCTGCCAGGGCAGGGCGGTCCAGAGGCCGAACCAGGAGAGCGCGAGGAAGGTGAGGATGACCGCGACGGGCAGCCAGAGGCGCGGCCAGAGGCGCTCCCAGCCCAGCGAAACCCGCGACGCCATGGCGAGGCGTGCCAGACGCTGCCGCACGCCCTCGATCCGAACCGGCGCCTCGCGGCGCTGCGCTTCCTTCATGCCGTCGCTCCGAGCCGCCCCCACATGCCGCCAGGACTCAATCCGCCTGCAACCCTGCCGATTTCAGCAAGGCTAACACGGGAATGTGGCAAGGCCAGTGCGAAGACGTCGCGCCCGGGCCCGCTCCACGTTTCGTGAACAGGGATGTCGGTCCGGGATCGCGGCTCCGGCAAACCCTGTTCAGGCCAGCCAGGGCGGTGCACGATCCGTGCCGAGCAGCTCCTCGAAGGTCTGGCGCGGCCGCGTCACGGCGTAGTCGGCGCCCTTGACCAGAAAGGCCATGCTGGCGCCATAGGCGCCGGCGGTCATGAAGGCGATCAGGTCGCCGGGCTTCAGCGCCGGCAGCACGCGGCCGGTGGTGAAGGTGTCACCCGATTCGCAGATCGGCCCGACGACGTCATAGGCCACCTCCGGCATGCCGGCCTGGGGCTCCGCCACCGGCCAGATCTCGTGATAGGCCTCGTACATGGCCGGCCGTACGAGGTCGTTCATCGCCGCGTCGACGACGAGGAACTGCTTGCTCGGCCGCGGATTGAGATGCAGCACGCGCGTCATCAGGATGCCGGCATTGCCGACGATCAGGCGCCCCGGCTCGAAGCCGAGCTCGACCTCGAGGCCCCCCGTGACGCGCGCGACCATGTCGGCGTAGGCGTCGATCAGGCCCGGCCCATGGTCGAATTCTTTGGGGATGTCATAGGGAATGCCGAGCCCGCCGCCGAGATCGAGCCGCTCGACGCGGTGGCCCTCGCCGCGCAGGTCGCCGACCAGCGTCGCCATCTTGGCATAGGCCGCCTCGAAGGACTCCGTCTCGCGGATCTGGCTGCCGATATGCAGCGCCAGCCCCATCATCCGCACGCCCGGCAGGTTGGCGGCCCGGGCATAGAGCCGGTTTTCCGAGGAGCCGGTGGTGATCTTGGCGTGGCCGCCGGCGCCAATGTCGGGATTGACGCGGAACACCGCCTCCTGGCGCTTGCCGAGGGCGGCGGCGACCCGGGAGAGCAGGTCGAGCTCGCTCTCCGTCTCGATGTTGACCTGGTAGATGCCGGCCTCGACCGCGAAGCGCAGCTCGCTCTCGCTCTTACCGACGCCGGAGAAGACGATCCGCTCCGGCGGGAAGCCGGCGGCGAGCGCCTTGCGGACCTCGCCCTCGGAGACGGTGTCGGCGCCGGCGCCGAGCGAAGCCAGCGTCTTGAGCACGCCGAGATTGCCGTTGGCCTTCATCGCGTAGAAGACATGCGCCTTGCCGCCACCGGCGGCGCGGGTCATCGCCTGCGCATAGAGCCGGTAGTGCCGCTCGATCGTCGCCGAGGAATAGACATAGACCGGCGTGCCGACCTCATCGGCGATGCGGCGCAGGTCGACGTCCTCCGCGAAGAGGGCACCGTCGCGATAGCTGAAATGATGCATCGGGGCCGGCTCAGAGGATCGGGTCGAGAAAGAAGGGCTTCTCGGGGACGACCATGGCGCGGTTGGTCTTCGCCGGACGGGCCAGGATCGAGGTCTCGCCAATGCCGCCGCTGGTGTTCTCGACGGCGCCGATCTGCGAATCGGGCAGGTCGAGCGCGCCGGTCGCATTGGGCGGCGCCTCGAGCGGGCCCTTGCGGCCGCAGGCCCCGAGCGCGAGGGCGAGCAGGCCCGCGACCAGGACGGCGCGGCCGAGTTTCAGGCGGGAGTGCAGCACGGAAGCGAACCCTTGGGCGAAACGGGCATCAGGCGATGCGAGCGGAGAGTGTAGCGAAGGATGGCGGCGGAGGCGAGCCGCGCGTCAGTCTCGGGCTTGACCCGAGACTCTCCTGCCGGAGATGCCCGGGTCAAGCCCGGGCATGACGTGACCTCAGCTCTTCGCCAGCTTCTTCAGCCAGCGCCGCGCCTGCCGGCGGACATTGGCCGGGGCCGTGCCGCCATAGCTGACGCGGCTCTTCACCGACTGCTCGACACCGAGCACGGCGAAGACGGCCTGCGTGATCTGCGGCTCCACCGCCTGCATCTCGGCGAGGCTGAGCTTCTCCAGCCCGATCTTCTTCTCCGAGGCGAGGCCGACGAGGCGGCCGGTGACGTGGTGGGCGTCGCGGAAGGGCATCTTCAGCACGCGCACCAGCCAGTCGGCGAGGTCGGTGGCGGTGGCGTAGCCGAGGCCGGCGGCGCGCTTCATCACCTTCAGGTCGGGCTGCATGTCGCGGACCATGCCGGCCATGGCGGCGAGGCAGAGCGAGAGCGTCTGGAGGGCGTCGAAGGTGCCCTCCTTGTCCTCCTGCATGTCCTTCGAATAGGTCAGCGGCAGGCCCTTCATCATCGTCAGCATCGCCTGGAGCGTGCCGAAGACGCGGCCCGACTTGCCGCGCACCAGCTCGGCGGCGTCGGGGTTGCGCTTCTGCGGCATGATCGAGGATCCGGTCGAGAAGGCGTCTGAGAGGCGCACGAAGCCGAATTGCGGCGTCGCCCAGAGCACGATCTCCTCGGCCAGACGCGAGAGATGCATGGCGCAGATCGAGGCGGCGGCCAGCGTCTCCAGCACGAAGTCGCGGTCGGAGACGGAGTCGAGCGAGTTCGCCGTCGGCCGGTCGAAGCCGAGCGCCTTGGCGGTCATCTCGCGGTCGATCGGGAAGGAGGTGCCGGCGAGCGCGGCGGCGCCGAGCGGGGATTCGTTGAGGCGCCGGCGCGCATCGGCGACGCGGCCGCGGTCGCGCCCGAGCATCTCGACATAGGCCAGCAGATGATGGCCGAAGGTCACCGGCTGGGCCGACTGGAGATGGGTGAAGCCCGGCATCACCGCGCCCGCATAGGTCTCGGCCTTCTGCGCCAGCGCGAGCTGGAGATCGGCCATCTGCTCGTCGAGCTGGTCGAGCGTGTCGCGCACCCACAGCTTCATGTCGGTGGCGACCTGGTCGTTGCGCGAGCGGCCGGTGTGGAGCCGGCCGGCGGCGGCGCCGATCCGGTCCTTCAGGCTGCTCTCGACGTTCATGTGGACGTCCTCGAGCGCACGCGAGAACGTGAAGCTCCCGGCCTCGATATCGGCCTCGACCTGCTTGAGCCCAGCGTCGATCGCAGCCACATCCTCACGCGTCAGGATGCCCGTCTCGCCGAGCATCGCGGCATGGGCGCGCGAACCGCGGATGTCCTGGCGCCAGAGGCGCTGGTCGAAATCGATGGAGGCGTTGATCTCCTCCATGATGGCGTCGGGACCCGTGGCGAAACGCCCACCCCACATGCGATTGCTCACGACGGTCTTTCCTGATTTGAGGACGCCGATGACGTCACGATCGAAATGGTTCGCTGCCGGAGGGGCGCTTCTGCTCGTCGCGCTCGCCGGCGGTGCGGCCTTCTACTCCGTCGCGGGCGATGCCGGCAATTCCGCTTCTTGCAGGGCGGCCCGGCCCGTCGCGGCGGCCATGGCGCCGCTGGCGCGCGGCGAGGTCGCGGCCGTGCAGGTTCATGCGGCGCCCCTGCCGACGCCCAACCTCGCCTTCGACGGTCCCGACGGGGCGCCGCTGACGCTCGCGTCCTTCCGCGGCAAGGTGTTGCTGGTCAATCTCTGGGCGACCTGGTGCCCGCCCTGCCTGAAGGAGATGCCGGCGCTCGACGCGCTGCAGACGGCGCTCGGCGGCCCGGATTTCGCGGTGGTGGCGATCAATATCGACACCCGCAATCTCGACAAGCCGAAGGCCTGGCTCGCCCAGCGCGAGATCAAGGCGCTGACCTATTACGCCGATCCGCAGGCGAGGGTGTTCCAGGAGCTGCGGGCGGCGCGCAAGGTCGACGGCATGCCGGTCAGCCTGATCGTCGACCGCGACGGCTGCGAACTCGCGATCCTGCCGGGGCCCGCCGACTGGGCGAGCGCCGATGCCAAGGCGCTGATCGGCGCGGCGCTGAAGCGGCCCTGAGGCCCCCACCCGTCGGAAGTCGGTCTGGTCAGACGAGAGGGCCTGACGTTAGGGTGTTCCGCAGAAGCGCGGAGACAACCGCATGCCGAACCTGCTCCAGGCCACCCCGCTCTTTGCCGTGCGCGGCGTCGCGCTCGACGCCGAGACCACCGGGCTCGATGTCCGGCGCGCCCGGATGATCGAATTCGCGGCCGTCCATCTCGATAGCGGGCGCCTCGACCGCGCCAACGCCTTCCAGAGCCTCGTCGCCTGCGATGTCGAGATCCCGGCGGCATCCCGCGCCGTCCACGGGCTCGACCGGGAGGCGCTGCGCGGGGCGCCGGCCTTCGAGGTGCTCTACCCCGGCATCATGGCCTTTCTCGCCGGGCGGGTGGTGATCGGCCACACGATCGGCTTCGACATCGCCATGCTGACGAAGGAGGCGGAGCGGCTGGGGCAGCGCTTCGTGCAGCCGCTCGCGCTCGACATCCGCCTGCTGGCGCAGCTCGCCGAGCCGGGCCTGCCCTCCTATTCGCTGGAGGCGCTGGGCGCCTGGCTCGAGATTGCGCCGCAGGAACGCCACCGGGCGCTCGGCGATGCGATGGCGGCCGGGCTCGTCTTCCTCGCGCTCGCCCCGCGCCTGCGCGACCGCGGCATCCGCACGGTCGGGGAGGCGGTCGCGGCCAGCCGCCGCATCACCGACGCGATGGCGGGCGCGGCCCCGCCCGCCTGGGAGCTGCGGCCGCCCGCGCAGGACGGCGACCCGCTGCCCAAGCTCGACAGCTATCCCTACCGCCACCGCGTCCGCGACGTGATGCGGGCCGATCCGGTGATCCTGCCGGAGGAGACGCCGGTCGCCGCGGCGCTGGCCGCGATGACCGGCCGGGGCGTCAGCTCGGTCTTCCTCGGCGGCGAGGGCGCCCGTCCCGAGGCCACTGCCATCCTGACCGAGCGCGATCTCCTGCGCGCCATCGGCCGGCACGGTGCCGAGGCGCTGGCGCTGCCGGCCGGCCGCTTCGCCTCGCGGCCAGTGGTGGCGGTCCCGGCCGACGCCTTTCTCTACCGGGCGATCGGGCGGATGAGCGCCCGCAACATCCGCCATCTCGCCGTGACCGACGACGAGGACCGGATCGTCGGGGTGGTGACGCCGCTCAAGCTGCTGCAGCTGCGCGCCGGCACGGCGGT
>LNFM01008230.1_pt1 | contig 15837 bp, 15 predicted proteins | sample 596031 | NCBI WGS metagenome assembly LNFM01 (sample SAMN04254537, study PRJNA301005) | activated carbon metagenome | isolation source: dual media filters at the Ann Arbor, Michigan drinking water treatment plant | place: USA: Ann Arbor | reverse complement strand
TGAGCGGCAGGAACATCCGCTCGGTGGCCTTGCCCAGGAAGAAGTCCTCCATCGGCGGCTTGCCGACGATGGTGGTCGCGTAGACCGCGTTGCGGCGGTGCGAGATCGCGGTGACGTGGAACGCCGGGTAGTCGTCCACCGGGGTGTAGAAGCCGGTGTGGTCGCCGAACGGCCCCTCGGGGCGGATGTCGCCCGCGTCCACGTAGCCCTCGATCACGATCTCGGCGTTCGCCGGGACCTCGAGGCCGACGGTGCGGCACGGCACCATCTCCACGCTCTTGCCGCGAAGGAAGCCCGCGAAGATCATCTCGTCGATGTGCGGCGGGAGGGGCGCGGTGGCGCTGTAGGTGACCGCCGGGTCGGTGCCGATCGCGATGGCGACCTCCACGCGGCCCTCGGAGTCGCGAAGGTGCGCGGCGCCGTCCTTGTGGATCTGCCAGTGCATCATGGCGGTGCGCTCGTCCATCACCTGCACCCGGTACATCCCGCAGTTGCGCACGCCGGTGCGCGGGTCGCGGCTGAACACCAGCGGCAGGGTGATGTACGGCCCGCCGTCGTCCGGCCAGCAGGTGAGCACCGGAAGCCTGGTGAGGTCCGGGGGGTCCATCCAGACCTCCTGGCACGGCGCCGTCTTCACCTCCTTGGGGCTGAACGAGGCGAGCTCGCGGAGCTTGCCGAGCGCCTTCACCTTCTCCACCAGGCCGCTCGGCGGCTGGAGGTCCATGAGGTCCTGGATGCGCTCGCCGGGGCCGTCGAGGCTGTCGGCCTCCAGCGCCATGCACATGCGGCGCTCGCTGCCGAACTGGTTGATGAGCACCGGCATGTCGCTGCCGACGACGTTCGTGAACAGCAGCGCGGGGCCGAACACCTTGCTCACGCGGTCGGTGATCTCGGTGATCTCCAGGCGCGGGTCGACCGGGGTGGTCACCTCGACCAGCTCCCCCGCCCTGCGCAGCTTCTCGATCCAGTCGCGAAGGTCGCGGATCATGCCAGCACCGCCTCCAGGTCTGGGGCATCGTGGAGACCCGCGGCCAGCGCCGCAAGGGGGGTGCGGTCCCCCGCGCGCAGCGCGCGCAGAGCGGCGTCGAAGGCGGCCTCCGCCTCGGCGCCCCGCGGCCCGGCGATCGCGGCCATCGTGCCCAGCCACAGCGCCGGCAGGTCCTCGCGGCGGCCGGCCGCGGCGAGCCCCGCCGAGGTGGCGACCAGGCCGCCCAGAGCGCGGATCACGAACAGGTCCCCGGCGTCCGCCACCGCCACCAGGCCCGAGGCGTAGCAGTAGTCCCCGGCGAGCACGAGCGTGCCGAGGTCACCGCCCGGCACGAGCTGGCGGGGCGCGCCATGGTGGGCGAGGAAGCCCTCCAGGATGAGGTCGACGCCCGCGGCCTGCCCCGGGCTCAGGGGCGGGACGACCAGGGGCGCGAGCAGCGGGGGCGCGGCCACGGGGCCGACCCGCGTGGCGAGGGTCGGCTCGGCGAGCAGGGCGTCCCTCACCCGGCGACGACCTCGGCGGCCTCCGCGAGGGCGCGGCGGGTGTGCGCGAGCTCGGCATCGGTGTGGGTGAGGCCCGTGAACCAGCACTCGAACTGTGAGGGCGCCGGGTACACCCCGCGTTCCAGCAGGGCCCGCGCGAACGCGCCGTACGCCGCGGTGTCGGCCCGGGTGGCCGAGGCGTAGTCCCGCACCGGGCCGGGCGCGAAGAACGGGGTGAGCATCGAGCCGATCCGGTTGATCGTGACCGGGGCCCCGGAGGCGCGCAGGGCGTCCTCCAGCGCGGCGCCCGACGCCTCGAGCCGCTCGTAGACGCCCGGTGCCGCCAGCTCGCACAGCACCGCGAGGCCCGCGGCCGTGGCCAGCGGGTTCCCGGACAGCGTGCCAGCCTGGTAGCAGGGGCCCTCCGGGGCCAGCTCGGCCATCACGTCGGCGCGGCCGCCGAAGGCGCCGACGGGGAGGCCTCCGCCGATGATCTTGCCGAAGCACGTCAGGTCGGCGCGCACGCCGAACCGCTCCTGCGCGCCGCCGCGGGCGATCCGGAAGCCGGTGATCACCTCGTCGAGGATGAGCAGGGCGCCGGTGCGGTCGCACGCGGCCCGCAGCCCGTCCAGGTACCCCGGCTCGGGGAGCACCACGCCCATGTTCCCGGCGACGGGCTCGATGATGATCGCGGCGGCGCCCTCGAGTGCCGCCTCCGCCGCGGGGAGGTCGTTGTAGGGCACCAGCCGGGTGTTGGCGGTCACCGAGGCGGGCACGCCCGGGCTGTCCGGCACGCCGAGGGTGGTGGCGCCGCTGCCGGCCTGCACCAGCAGCACGTCGATGGCGCCGTGGTAGCCGCCGACGGTCTTCACGATCACGTCCCGGCCGGTGGCGGCGCGCGCGAGGCGCAGCGCCCCGGTGACGGCCTCGCTGCCGGACGAGGTCATCCGCAGGCGCTCCACCGAGGGGAACGCCTCGATCACCGTCTCGGCGAACACCACCTCGCGCTCGGTGGGCGCGCCGTAGGAGGTGCCGCGGGGCAGGGCCTCGCGCACGGCGTCGAGCACCGCCGGCGCCGCATGCCCCAGGATCGCCGGACCCCAGGTCGACAGGTAGTCCACGTACCGGTTGCCGTCGGCGTCCCACACGTGGGGGCCCTCGGCGCGGTCGATGAACAGCGGGTCGCGCCCGATGGAGCGCATCGCCCGCACCGGGGAGTTGACCCCGCCCACCAGGACCCCGCGGGCCCGGGTGAACAGCTCCGCGCTGCGGGAGGTGTCGTGCCCGGCCGCGCTCACGCGGCCAGGGGCCGCCACTCCGGCAGCTTGGCGCCGGCGAGGGCCAGGTCCTCCCACTGCCGGTACTCGGGCGTGTAGTAGACCAGCCGGATCTTCTTGAACTCGTAGGTCGAGTACAGGACGGCGCGGCGGTCGGGATCCGTGATGCCCGTCTCCTCGGCGATCGCCTGGATGGTCTCCTCGCAGGCCTCCATGGAGCGGGCGTGGACCATCGTGAAGATCGAGTAGGGCCAGTCGGGGTACGTCGGCCGCTTGTAGCAGTGCGACACGGACTTGAAGGCGGCCATGCGGGGGCCGATCGCCTCGAGCTCCTCCTCCGGCACCTTCCACACCGCCATGCCGTTCGCGCCGAAGCCCGCCCGGCGGTGGTTGAGCACCGCCGCGAACCTGCGCATGTACGACCGGTCGATGAACTGCTGAGCGCGGGCGAGCAGCTCGTCCACCTCGATGCCGGCCTCCGCGGCCCAGACGTCGAAGGGGGCGGGGGTGTGCGGCAGGTCGCGCTGCAGGATGCAGATGAAGCGCTTGTCATCCTCGGTGGGGAGCACCCCGTCGCCGCGCTTGGGGGCGGCCTTCGGGGCGGCGTCCTTCGCCGTGTTGCCCTGCTCGCCGGTCATGTCCAGCTGCACGTTGATCTTGTAGAGCTTCAGCGTGGGCAGCATGCGCATCGACTCGGCGCCGCTGGCCTCGGCCAGGTGGTCCAGGGTCTCCTCGAGCCCGAGGCGCGCGTCCGGCTCCACGGCCAGCGTGAACCAGAGGTTGAACGCGTGGCTGCGACGGTAGTTGTGGCTCACGCCCGGGTGGCCGCCCACGATGGCGGCGGCGTCGAACAGGCGGTCGTCCGGGTAGCGGGCCGCCACCAGCGTGCTCTCGTAGCCGAGGGCCCGCGTATCGAAGATGGCGGACAGCTGGCGGATGATGCCCGCCTGCCGGAGGACCGCGACACGGCGCAGGACCTCGTCCTCGGCCATGCCGATGCGCTCGCCCACCTCCGCATACGGCGTGCGGACCAGCTGCAGGCCGGCCTGGAGCGCGTTCAGCAGCTCACGGTCGGCGTCGTCGGGCTTGTGATGGAGGCGCTGGGGTGCGGTGGTCGTCATGCGTGCTCCTGCAGCCAGTGCGCCGCGTCCTCCGCGGCGTAGGTGATGACCAGGTCGCTCCCGGCCCGGACGATCGCGGTGAGCGTCTCCAAGGTTGCGAGCCGCTCGTCGAGCCAGCCGCGCTCGGCCGCGGCCTTGAGCATCGAGTACTCGCCGCTCACGTGGTACGCGGCGACGGGAAGGCGTGTGATGTCCCGCACGCGGGCGATGACGTCGAGGTACGAGACGGCGGGCTTCACCATCACCATGTCCGCGCCCTCGGCGATGTCGAGCTCCACCTCCCGCAGCGCCTCGCGGCCGTTCGCGGGGTCCATCTGGTACCCGCGCCGGTCGCCGAAGCCGGGGGCCGAGCCCGCGGCGTCGCGGAAGGGCCCGTAGTACGCGGACGCGTACTTGGCGGCGTAGGAGAGGATCGCGGTGCCGCTGTGCCCCTCGGCGTCGAGGAGCGCCCGGATGGCCGCGACGCGCCCGTCCATCATGTCGCTCGGGGCGACGACGTCGGCGCCGGCCTCGGCGTGGCTGAGGGCCGCCCGCGCGAGCACCTCCAGCGACGCGTCGTTCTCCACCTCGCCGTCGACCACCAGGCCGCAGTGGCCGTGGTCGGTGTACGCGCACAGGCAGACGTCGGTGACGACGACCATCTCCGGCACCGCGTCCTTGACGGCCGCGACCGCGCGCTGCACGGCGCCGTTGGGATCGTGGCTGGCCGTCGCCGTGGCGTCCTTGTCGTCGCTGACGCCGAAGAGCAGCACCGCGGGCACGCCCGCGGCGTACGCGCGGGCGGCGCGCGCCGCCACCAGCTCGGGCGACAGCCGGGCCTGCCCGGGAAGGGAGGGGATCGGCACCTCCACGCCCACGCCGTCCACCGCGAACAGCGGCAGGATGAGCTGGTCGGGCGAGAGGCGGGTCTCGCGCACCATGCGACGCAGCGTCTCGCCGCGGCGGAGCCGCCTGGGCCTCGCCAGCGGGTGACCGGCGAGCGTGTCCGTGGCAGTGTGCGGGTTCATCAGGCCCGGCGAGTGTAGCCCGGCGGGGCGGTGATCGGACCCCGGGACACGCCGCCCGCCCCCGGTACGACCGTCCACCGGGCCCTCGATATGGCCGCTGGATCGTCCATTTGGCGCGTCAGCACGCACACATGGACGATGGTCACGGTCAATAGGCTCCCGGAGAGCCCACCAGATCGATGCCGTCCATCAGGGCCTCGCGCACCAGCTCGGGCGCCCCGCCGCGCTCCAGGTCCTCCACGGGGTACTCCGGCACCGAGACCGGGTTCCCCGTCCAGGCCGCCAGGTCACGCCGCAGGGCGTCCACCTGGGCCCGCCAGGTGACCTGGTGCTCGTCGACGTCGGCCGGGCGCACCACCATCAGCTCGATGCGGTCGTCCGGACCCGCCTCACCCCTGGGGAAGGCGCCGATGAGCACGGCCCAGACCGGCGCGGGGTCCCAGGCGCCCAGGCGCTCGCGCAGGCGGCGCAGCAGCTCCTCGCCCACCCGGGCGAGCGCCAGGACGTGCGGGGCCGCCAGGTGCTCGCGGTTGAGCTGGTAGATCACGGCGCGGCCGGCCGGCATGGCCACCACGATGCCCTGGTCCGCCAGCCGCTGCAGCGCGCCGCGCACCCCGCTGTGGGAGGATTGCCCGGCAGCGCGGGCCACCTCGCGTCCGGTGAGCGGCCGCTCGGCGCGGGCCAGGACCGCCAGCACCGGGCCATCGAGGCCGCCGGTCACGACACGCATGGGTGACGTGAAGTCCATGATGGCCACCATAGCGTCCATGTGGATATCCACAAACGCCGTGTGGATACGGATCGAGTCCACATGAAGCGGCGCCGAGGCGAACCGTTGAGCCCGGATCTGCTGCTGGCAGCCTACGCCCAGGGCGTGTTCCCCATGGACGACCCGGACGACCCCCGGGCGCCGGTCGCCTTCTACGAGGCGGACCCACGCGCCGTGATCCCCGTGGACGGCTTCCGGGTGCCCGCTCGGTCGCCCGCGCCCTGCGCCGCCGCCCGTACGAGGTGCGGATCGACACCGCCGTCCGGGAGGTCCTGGAGGCCTGCGCCGTGCGCCCCGAGGGCACCTGGCTGAGCCCCCGCCTGGTGGACGCGTACCTCGCGCTGCACGCCGTGGGGCACGCCCACACGGTCGAGTGCTGGGACGGCGAGCGGCTGGTGGGCGGCCTGTTCGGCGTCGCCCTGGGCGGGCTCTTCACGTCGGAGAGCATGTTCCACCTGGCGCCCGACGCCGGGAACGTGGCCCTGGTGGCCACGGCACGACACCTGCGCGAGCGCGGCTACGTGCTGTGGGACATCCAGATGGCGACCGACCACACGGCCCGCTTCGGGGCCGAGCTGGTCGATCGCGGGGAGTACCGGCGGCGCCTCGCCGACGCGCTCACGGTGCGCCGCCGGTTCACTCCCTAGGAGCCGCTCAGCGCGGCTCGTCGTCCTTCGCGCTCTTGCCGCAGGCCACCACGAGCTGGAAGTCCAGGTCGCGCAGCACCGACACGCCGCCCTCGGGACGGCTGGTGAGCACGATGAGCTCGCTCGTCGCGGTCCCGTTGCGCTGCACCTCGGCGTAGCCCTGCGCCGTGGTGGCGTCGCTCGAGGTCGAGGCGACCCAGGCGCAGTCGTTCACGGGCCGGACGAAGCTCACGTTGTAGCGACCCGCGGACGCCCGGGTGATTCCGGTGATCTCACCGCTCTCGCGGACCTCCGTGCCGTCGGCCCTGACGACCGCCCAGATGACGCGCTCGGTCGCGGCGAGCTTCTCGCGGGTCACGCCGCCGGCGCGCAGGTCCTGCGTGCGCACCTGCCCGTCACGGATGCGCGACGAGACGATCGCCCCCGGGGCGATGTCCCCCGCCCGCACCGCGTTCGGCTTGAGCTGTTCGGTCCCCACGGAGTTCCTGGCCAGCTCGACCTGGGCGTACGCCCCGGTCCCCAGCGCGGCGAACAACGCGACGAGCGCGACGATCATCGCGGGCGATGGCCGCAATGCGCGCAGATTCCTCATCCCTTCCCCCTTCGAGACGACATCGGCTCTCCGCCCGTCTGCGGGAGCATGGTCATCCGGGGTTCACCTCCCGCTGGCGATTTCCTTCCGGAAACCTCCGAGAATCAGGAGATCGCGCGTCGCTGAAGCACCAGAGCCGCCAGTGCGGTGAGCACGGACGCCAGAACCCCCAGCAGCGCCAGGCTCCCGCCGATGCCCGCGATGGTGGGGTCGGCCAGGAGCGACCGGAACACCTCGAACGCCGGCCCGAACGGCACCACGTCGGCGATCACGGCGACGCGCTCGCCCGGCACGAGCCCCACGAACACCAGGGGCAGCGAGAGCATGAGTGCGGCCAGGAGCGCAGTGCGGGTCTCCCGGGCCGCGGCGCCCACCAGCGCGCCGAACGCGCCGAACGCCGCCCCCGCGAGCGCCAGCACCCCGGGCCAGGCCGCCCACCGGCCCACGGCCAGGTCGGTGAGGCCGGCGACGGAGACGAGTAGCACCATGCCGACCACAAGGCACGCGAGCGCGCTGAACAGCACCTTCTCCAGCACGAGCAGCGGCAGCGACACCAGGCCGCGGCGCAGCCGCACCAGCGTGTTCTCCTCGCGCTCGGAGGCGATGCCGGCCGCCGCCAGCAGCACGCCGGCCAGCGCGAGGCTCACCAGCAGCGCCCCCGCCATGCCGAACGCCGACAGGGGCTCACGGCCCCGGGCGCCCTCCCGGACGTCGAGCTTGATGGGGCTGCTGATCGCCGTGGCCGCCGGACGGGCCAGGTCCAGGTTGTTCTGGGTCTCGTCGATGAAGTCCAGCAGCGGGTCGAGGCGGGCGGCGACCGCCGTGTCCCCGGCGGCCCGCAGCTCGCGCTGGGCCTCGGCGATGATCACCCGGCTCTGCCGCAGGCCGATCACGTCGCCCTGACGGCCGAACACCCCGATGGTGCCGCCGTTGACGATGAAGTCCACGAGCTGGAGCACCTGCCGCACGTACCCCTGGGCGAGGCCCTGGTTGAACCGGAACACCGCCGCCTCCAGGCGCCGCTGGATCGCCTCCCCCTCGATGGGTGACCGCCGGGAGGTCACCAGCTGGAGCGTGGGCTGGCGCACCCCGGACTGCAGGTCGGAGATGAAGCCCTCGGGGATCGTCAGGACCGCGGCGACGCGCCCGGCGTCGAGTTCCTCCCGGGCCCGCGAGGCCCCGAGCCGCTCCACCGTGACCTCCTCGGCGAGGCGGTCGACGTAGTCGTCCACGGAGAGCCTGCGGTCGCCCACCTGCACGGTGCGGCCGGGGGCGTCCAGGTTGACCAGCGCGACCGTGGGGCGCCGCTGCTCGCCCTGCAGGGCGGCGGCCACCAGCAGGGCCACCAGCAGCGGGTAGCCCACCAGGAGCGCCAGCAGCAGCGGCGCCCGGCGCAGCAGCAGCAGGTCCTTCCTGAACATGAGGAGCATGCCCCTCACGCGGGCGTGCCCTCCACCAGGCGCAGGAACGCCCGCTCGTCCCCGTCGGGCCCGTCGCCGGGGGCGCCCCACCGCGCCATCAACGTGTCCATGTCGCCCGCGTAGGCGCAGCGCCCGCGGGCGATCACGACGAGGCGGTCCCCGTGGCGGGCGGCCTCCTGCACGGACTGGGTGGAGAACACCAGGGCGAGGCCGTCCTGCGCGCGCAGCCCCCCGAGCCACTCCCACAGGCGGAGCCGCTGATCCGGGGAGAGCGTGGCCGACGGCTCGTCGAGCAGCAGGGCGGACGGCGCACCCGCCAGGGCGACGGCCAGGTTGAGGCGCTGGAGGGTGCCGGTGGACAGCTGTGCCGCGGGCCGGCCGGCGACGGTCCGCAGGTCGGCCCGGTCGAGCAGGGCCTCCGCGGTGCCCGCGGGATCGGCGGCCCCCTCCAGGGCGGCGAACAGGCGCAGGTTCTCGCGCACCGAGAGGCGCTGGTAGACGGCGGGCCGCTGCGGCACCCAGCCCACCTTCACGCCGCCGTCCGCCCCGCCCCAGGTCACCGAGCCCTCGGTGGGGCGGGCCACGCCGGCCAGCAGCTCCAGCAGGGTGGTCTTCCCGGCGCCGTTGGGCCCCAGGAGGGCCACCGACTCCCCGGGCTCCAGGCGCAGATCGACGCCCTCCAGGGCCGCGACGCCGCGATACCGGCGCACCAGGCCGCGCGCCTCCATCAGGGCGGGGGCGCTCATCCGGTCAGCCGTCGGCGACGACGGGGCCGCCGCCCATCGGGGACGGCCGGTCGGAGGCCGGCGGCGGCGGGCCGAGGTCGGCCGTGTCGTCGGCGCGGACATCCGCGGCGACGGGCGGCGGGGCGGGTGGCGGCGCGGCGGCGGGCGTGGCCCGGGCGTCCTCGCGGCGCTGGAACAGCTGGTCGCTCGCGAACGTCGCGGCCTCCTTGACCACCACCACCATCGGGATGGCCAGCAGGACGCCGATGAGCCCGGCGAGCTGCTCGCCGATGAGCAGCCCGAAGATGACCACCAGCGGGTGGACGCCCACCGCGTCGCCCATGACCTTCGGCACCACCAGGTGGCCCTCGATCTGGTGGATCGCCAGGAACGCCACGATCACCCACAGCGCGGCGACCGGCGAGGTGACCAGCGCGAGCAGCACGGGTGGCACGGCGCCGAGGATGGGCCCGACGTACGGGATGAACTCCATGAAGAAGACCCAGGTGGCGAAGGCCACCGCGAACGTGGCGCCGAGGGGGAAGATCCCCGTGACCCCGTAGAGCCACAGCACCAGGCCGGACGAGGTCCCGATGATCATCGAGACCAGCACCTGGGCCTTCATGTACTCGACCAGGGTGCGCTCGGTGCGCCGCAGGAACGCCCCGGCGGCGGGCCCGCCCAGGCGCTGGGAGAAGCGCTGGATGCGCGGCGCGTCGAGGAGCATGTACACGGTGCTCACCACGATGATGATGAGGGTGATGAACACCCCCAGCAGGTCGAGGCTGTACGACAGCAGGTTGTCGGTCGCCTCCGAGGCGCGCTCCTCCACGGCGACGATGACGTCGCCCAGCCGCTCCTTCACGTCGACGCCGACGCCGCGGTCGTCGAAGAACTGCTGGAGGCCCTCCACCTGCCGGTTGGCCTGGTCGGTGTAGGCCGGGAGGTTCTTCTGGATCTCCTCCACCTGGCCGCGCACCGGGGAGTAGAGGAGCATCACGGCGGCGCCCACGGTCCCGATGAGCAGCAGGAAGACCATCATCACCGCGATCCCGCGCGGGACGCGCAGGCGCCGCAGCATCCGCACCGCCGGGTTCAGCAGCAGCGCGAGGATCATCGAGAAGGCGAAGACGATGAGGACGTGCCCGATCGTCTGACCGAGGATCCACAGCGCCACCAGCGCCGCGGTGGCCGTCAGGAAGATGGCCCAAGGGGGCGTGGGCGAGGCGCCGCTCATCGCCGTGCCACTCTAGTCGTCCGCGGCGTCGTCCCCCATCCCGACCGGGTCCCGGCCGATTTTGTGCGAACCTGGCTCGTCATGCCGCCGTTGACCAGGCAGCAGCTCGCCCACCGCCGGGCGCGGCGCCGCACCGAGCTCCAGCGCCGCCGGCGGCGCGCCGTGCTGTCCGCCGCCATCCCCGCCATCGTCGTCGCACTGCTCACCGCCGCGCTGTGGGTGGTGCTCGGCAGCTCCGGCGAGACCCCGGGCGGTGAGACCTCGGTCGTCGAGATCCCGTTGGGACCCGGCGACCGGCCGAAGGACATCGCCATCGCCCGCGCCGGCCTGGTGGAGCTGCGCCTCCCGGTCGACCAGACGAGGATCACGGCGATCGCGTTCCACGCCTCCGACAACCCCTCGGCGGTGGAGCTCCAGCCCGTGGGCGACCTCGAGTACCACACCGCGCCCCGCGACGGCCGCGGGGGACCCGAGCGCGCCGGCCTGGACGTGGGCGCCCCGGCCGGCACCCTGGTGTTCTCGCCGGTCGACGGCGTGGTCGTGGGCGTGAGCGACTGGATCCTGCGCGGCAGGGTGCAGGGGTACCAGGTGAGCCTCGAGCCGCAGAACGCCGGGGACGTGCTGGTGGTGCTCACGCACCTCGCCCCGCACGCCGGCTCCCCGCGGCCCCGGGTGGGCCAGGCCGTCCGCGCGGGCACCTCGCCCCTGGGGGAGGTGCTGGACCTCTCCGGCGTGGTGGAGCAGGAGCTCGCACAGTTCACCGCGGACTCCGGGAACCATGTCGCCATCGAGGTCGTCCGGACGGGGCTCGACTGATGGACGACGCCTTCCGCGCGCTGCTCATCGGGGACGTCGTCGCCGGCGTGGGCATGCGCGCCCTGCTCGCGGCGCTGCCGGGCCTGCGCGAGCTGCACCGCCCGCACCTGGTGGTGGTGAACGCCGAGAACGCGGCGGACGGGACGGGCACGTCCGCCCGGCAGGCGCGCGAGCTGCTCGCCGCCGGTGCCGACGTGCTGACCGGCGGCAACCACTCCCTGAAGCGGCGCGACTTCCACGAGGTGCTCCGCGACGAGCCCCGCGTGCTGCGCCCCGCGAACCTGCCGGGGGTCGGCATCCCCGGCCGGGGCATCGTGGTGGTGGAGACCCCGGGGGGTCCCGCCGCGGTGGTCAACATCCAGGGCTCGGTGTTCATGGAGGCGTCGGCGCCCCCGTTCGCGATCGTCGACGCCCTCGTGGACGAGGCCTGCCGGGGCGCCCGCTTCGTGTTCGTCGACGTCCACGCGGAGGCGACCAGCGAGAAGGTCGCGATGGGCCGTCACCTCGACGGGCGGGTGTCGGCCGTGGTGGGCACCCACACGCACGTGCAGACCGCCGACGGGCGGGTGTTCCCGGGCGGCACGGCCTACATGACCGACCTCGGCATGACCGGGCCCCACGACTCGGTCATCGGCGTCCGCAGCGACATCATCGTCAACCGGTTCCGCACCGGCGCGAAGGGGCGGTTCGAGCCCGCCGACGGCGAGGTGCTGGTGCAGGGCGCGATGGTGACCTGCGGCCCCGACGGGCGGGCGCTGGCCATCGAGGCCATCAGCCTGGCGCCGTAGGGTTCCCCCCATGCGCGTGATGAGTGTGGTGGGCAACCGCCCCCAGTTCGTGAAGGCCGCCCCGCTGTGCCGGGCCCTGCGGCGGCGCTGCGACGAGGTGCTGGTGCACAGCGGGCAGCACTACGACCCGGAGCTCGCCGACCTGTTCTTCGACGAGCTCGACATCCCCGCGCCGGACCACGCCCTCGGCATCGGGCCGGGCTCGCCGCTGCGCCAGCTCGCGGGGATGGTGACCGCCCTCGAGGACCTCATCGGCGGCGACCGGCCCGACGCGGTGCTGGTGTACGGCGACACCACCACCACCCTCGCGGGCGCCCTGGCCGCCGCAAAGACCGGCGTGCCGCTCGCCCACGTCGAGGCCGGCCTGCGGTCGTTCGACCGGTCGATGCCGGAGGAGCAGAACCGGGTGGTCACCGACCACCTCTCGGACCTGCTGCTGTGCCCCACGCCCGCCGCCGTCGCGAACCTCGCGCGCGAGGGGGTGACCGACGGCGTGCACATGGTCGGTGACGTCATGTTCGACGCCGCCCTGATGTTCCGGGAGGCCGCCCTCGCCCGCCCCGGGGCCGCCGCCCACGGGCTCGAGCCCGGCGGCTACGAGCTGGTCACCGTGCACCGGGCCGCCGCGACCGACACCCCGGAGGCCCTCCGGGCCCTCGTGGACGTGCTGGCCGCCATCCCCGGGCCCGCCGTGTTCCCGGTGCACCCGCGCACCCGGGCCAAGCTCGAGGGGGCGGGGCTGTGGGCGCAGGCGTCCGCGCTGCCCAACATCCGGCTCGTCCCGCCCGTCGGGTACCTGGACTTCACCGCCCTGCTGGTCACCGCACGCGCCGTGGTGACCGACTCCGGAGGCGTCCAGAAGGAGGCCTTCTTCCACCGGGTCCCCTGCGTGACGCTGCGCGACACCACGGAGTGGGTGGAGACCGTGGAGGCCGGCGTGAACACCCTCACCGGGATGGACCCGGAACGGGTCCGTGACGCCCTGGCGGGCGCCGCGTTCCCCCGGAACCCGCCGGACCTCTACGGGGACGGCGACGCGGCGGGGAGGATCGCGGACCTCGTCGTGGGGCTTCCGCCCGCCGGGGGCGCTGAGGCGCCGCGCAGCGCTCAGAGGTCGAACGGGGAGGGCGTGGCCTCGCGGTCGCCTGCCGGGCGCTCGTAGACCTCCGTCGCCCCCATGCTGGCCATGAGGGCCTGCGGCCGGACCATCACGTACAGGCCCCGGCCGCTCTCCCGCATCCGCTCGAGCGCCGCCCAGGAGCGCGCCTCCAGCACGTCCACGGCGCCGACGGGCCAGAAGAGCCCCGCCACCAGGCCCGCCATGTCACCGGTGCCCCCGGTGAGGCGGTCGAAGGCCAGCAGGACGATCACCCCGAACACCACGATGCCCGCCAGGCGCAGGCGGCGCTCCCGCCCGTCGGCGACCGTCTCGTACACCGTGTTGCGCGGGGGACGCAGCGGTTCCTTGGCGGCGCCAAGCCGCCGGGCGCTGAAGATCCCCGCGATGATGAGCGTCACGACCCCCACGACGGCCCCGGCGACCAGCGTCCGCAGGATCGCGACGTCCTGCCCCAGCAGGTAGGCCGCCATCCACCATCCGGCGGCGGCCGTGCCGATGCCGAGGGACGCGACACCGCGCATGCGGACCTCGTCCACGACCCGGACCAGGCGCGGCAGACCGGCGAGGGCGGCGTCGGCCACTGAGAACCGGCTCCTTTCGGTGGGATGCGGCAATGGCTACGATAACGCGCCGTTGCTGGCCAGCCCTTTCATCCCAACGTTCCGGGGACATCGATGAACAACCCCGCGCCGCGTGTCGGTGTCGTGGGGCTCGGCTACGTCGGACTCCCCCTCTCGGTCACCTTCGCGGAGGCGGGAGTCGGCGTGCTGGGCCTTGACGCAGTGCAGTCGAAGGTCGACCTGGTGAACGCCGGGCAGTCCTACATCGAGGACGTGCCCAGCGAGACGCTGGGTCCCCTCGTGGCGTCGGGCCTGGTCCGGGCCACGACCTCGTGGGACGCGTTGCGGAGTGTGGAGGCGGTCATCATCTGCCTTCCCACACCGCTGGACGACCACCGTGAGCCGGACCTGTCCGCGGTGCTCGGCGCCGCCGAGAGCCTCGCGCAGCGCCTCCGCCCGGGGCAGCTGGTGGTGCTGGAGAGCACCACGTACCCGGGGACCACCCGGGACGAGCTCGCCCCGATCCTGGAGCGGTCGGGCCTGAAGGCCGGGAAGGACTTCCACCTGGCGTTCAGCCCGGAGCGCGTCGACCCGGGCCGGGAGGACTGGACGACCCGCACCACCCCGAAGGTGGTGGGCGGTCTCACCGCGGAGTGCAGCCGCCGCGCGGCGGAGCTCTACGGGACGGCCTGCGACACCGTGGTGCAGGTGTCGACCCCCGAGGTCGCCGAGATGACCAAGCTGCTGGAGAACATCTTCCGCAGCGTGAACATCGCCCTCGTGAACGAGATGGCGCTGCTGTGCGACCGGATGGGCGTGAGCGTCTGGGAGGTCATCGACGCCGCCGCCACCAAGCCGTTCGGGTTCATGCCGTTCCGGCCGGGACCGGGTCTGGGCGGCCACTGCATCCCGATCGACCCGTTCTACCTCACGTGGAAGGCCCGGGAGTACGACTTCCACACCGAGTTCATCGAGCTCGCCGGCAAGGTCAACTCCCAGATGCCCGAGTTCTGCGTCACCAAGGTGTCGCGGGCGCTCAACAGCCGCCGCCTGGCGCTCAACGGCAGCCGGGTGCTGGTGATCGGCGTCGCGTACAAGAAGAACGTCAACGACATGCGCGAGAGCCCCGCCCTGCGGATCATCGACATGCTCGCCGGGGAGGGCGGCGTGGTGAGCTACCACGACCCGTTCGTCCCCGACCTGCCCAAGAAGGGCATGAGCAGTGTGCCGCTCGACGCCGAGACGCTCGCCGCCCAGGACGTGGTGGTGGTCGTCACCGACCATGACGGCATCGACTGGGCGGGCGTCGTCGCCGGCTCCTCCCTGGTCGTGGACCTGCGCAACGCCGTGCCCGACGACCCGAAGGTCTGGCGCCTGTGAGTGACACGCCGGTGCGTGTCGGGGTGGTCGGCATGAACTACTGGGGGCCGAACCTGGCGCGCAACTTCGCGCGCCTGTCGGGCTCCCGGCTGAGCTGGTGCTGCGACCTGGACGAGGCGGTCCTCGACCGGCACCGGTCGGCGTACCCCTCCACCGGGTTCACGACCCGGCTCGACGATCTGCTCGAGGACCCGGACACCGACGCCGTGGTCATCGCCACCTCGGTGCCGACCCACGCGGCGCTCGCCAAGCGGGCGCTGCAGGCCGGCAAGCACGTGTTCGTGGAGAAGCCCCTGGCCCTCACCGGCGCGGACGCCCGCGAGGTGACCGCCCTCGCCGACGAGCGGGGCCTGATCTGCATGGTGGACCACCTGCTGGTCTACCACCCGGGGCTGCAGCGGGTGAAGGCGATGATCGACGAGGGCACCCTCGGCCAGGTCTTCTACCTGTACGGCAACCGGCAGAACCTCGGCATCGTCCGCCCGGACGAGAACGCGCTGTGGAGCCTCGGCCCGCACGACATCTCGGTGATGCTGTGGCTGGTCGGCGAACGGCCGGTGGAGGTCACCGCCAGCGGCGAGAGCTACCTGCAGCCCGGGGTCGAGGACGTGGTGTTCGGCCGCATCCGCTTCCCCTCCGGGGTGCTCGGCCACCTGCACCTGTCCTGGCTGGACCCGCACAAGATGCGGAAGATGACCGTGATCGGCCGGGACAAGATGGTGGTCTTCGACGACATGGAGACCGAGCGGAAGGTGACCCTGTACGACAAGGGCCCGATCCCCCGCACCGAGACCTACGGCGAGTACATCCAGGTGCGCTCCGGGGACATCCACATCCCGAAGATCGCCGGCGTGGAGCCCCTGCGGGTGGTGTGCGAGGAGTTCATCCGGCCGGTCGCGACCACCAC
>LNFM01008229.1_pt1 | contig 15837 bp, 18 predicted proteins | sample 596031 | NCBI WGS metagenome assembly LNFM01 (sample SAMN04254537, study PRJNA301005) | activated carbon metagenome | isolation source: dual media filters at the Ann Arbor, Michigan drinking water treatment plant | place: USA: Ann Arbor | reverse complement strand
AGCGCCCCCGGCGCCTGGTGCGCTCCCTCTCGGGTCGCGCGGCCTGCACGATGGTCATGACCGGCGCCGAGTCGGACGCCGGCTACCGCGTCGCGCTGTCGGTGTGCTCCGCGCTCCGCCAGAACGAGGAGGCGCGTCGCTCGCGCCGTGGGATCCGCGTCGCGGCGCTGTGAGGGGCGTCGAGGTCCGGACCTCGACGATCGACGCATTGCCCGACGGGCTCGGTGCGCACGCCGCAGGGACGCGGTGGACGGACCGGGAGGAGCGTCCCGCTCCGAGCCCGTCGGTGGAGGAGTGACGACGCGGGGCACCCGCCCCGCGTGACCGACGGAGGCACCGCGCCGGCGTGAACGTCCCGCCGGCGAGGACGACGGAGGGGCCCCCGGGCTCCCCCACCCCGGCGCCACACGGCGCCGACGACGCCTCCGGAACGCGACGGACACCGGCCCCGCCGGGTTGCGCCGTCCAGGACCGATCGGGCACGACGGCGAGTTCCACTTGGGCGCCGCTCCATGGTCCACTTGGGCGCCGCGCCATGGTCCACTTGGGCGCCGCGCCATGGTCCACTTGGCCGCCGGACGAAGGTCCACGTGAACGTGTGCACGGATGGTCCACTTGGCCGTCGCTTCGTGGTCCACTTGGCCGCCGCACACCGCCGGGGGCGCTCCCGGCCCACCCCGGGGATCCGTCCGCGCCGGCTGACTAGACTCACCGCATGAGCCTCTTCTCCGGCGTCGACGTCGTCTTCTACCAGGTGTGCTCGATGGACAAGGCGGTCGCCTTCTACTCGGGCATCCTCGGCCTCGAGGTCCTCCGTCGGGAGGGCAACGACTGGACCGAGCTCCAGGCGGGCGACACCGTCATCGCCCTGTCAGGTGAGCTCGCGACACGGCCGCACCAGGGGGGCGCGACGGTCATCCTGCGCACCGGGGACGTGGAGGCCGTCGACCGGCACCTCGGGGAGAACGACGTCCAGCGTGGCCGGATCGAGGACATGGGCGGCGCCCGCATGCTCCAGTTCTTCGACCCCGACGGCAACGAGATCGTGGCGATCCAGCCCGACGCGTAGGCGGCGGGGCGGGGCCCATGGGCCCCGGATGGGTCAGCGGCGGGCGGCGGCGACCTCCGCCATGAAGGCCTCCGGGTCCTCAACGCCGACCCCGATGCGCGCGGTCGTCCACGACAGTGGAGCGCGGACCTTCAGCGGCTCCGACAGCTCCAGCACCACCAGGGACCCGGGGGCCCCGACGAAGGCGACCATGCCCTTCGTGATCCGCGCGCCGACACCACCCCAGAACGGCCAGTCGAACGTGCCGACACGGTCGATCAGCGCGACGGGGATGTCGGCCTTACCGTGGAGGCCCATCCGCACCCGCACCTCCCCGTCACCGACCTCGGCGAACGGGCGGTCGGGCGAGAGCGGCAGTAGGAACGGCACCGCCCACCACACACGTCGTATCGGATAGCTGGTCACCGCACCGCGGAGGGTACGCCGCCGCGGCGGTCTATCATCGACGGAGGGGCACGGACCGACGAGGGGGACGGACAGGGTGGCGACACGACGCTGGTACGGGCGCGACTCCGGCCTGAGCCTGCGCATGGGCCTGACGCTCTTCGGGCTCGGCCTCATCTACGTCTTCTTCATCGGCGCGCTCATCGCCGCCGGCGTGGGAGCGGTCGTCGTCCTCGTCATCGCCGCCGGGTTCGCGTTGGTGCAGATCCTCTTCGGCGACAAGATCGCCCTCGCCTCGATGGGCGCGCACGTCACCGAACCCCACGAGGCGCCCGAGCTGCACGGAATGGTCGAGCGCCTCTGCCAGCTCGCCGACCTCCCGAAGCCGCGCGTCGCGATCGCCGACTCGGACATCCCGAACGCGTTCGCCGCCGGGCACAGCCGGAAGACATCGACGGTGTGCGTCACCACCGGCCTCATGGCGACGCTCGAACCGCGTGAGCTCGAGGGCGTCATCGCCCATGAACTGGCGCACGTCGCCAACAAGGACGTCATCGTCATGACGGTCGCCGGGTTCCTCGCGACCGTCGCCGGCCTGCTCGTCCGGTTCGGCGTCTACAGCGGGATGATGGGGGGCCGCGGCCGCAAGGACAACAGCGCCGCCATGTTCCTCGTCGTCATCCTCGTGTCGATCGCCGTCTACGTCGCGTCGTTCCTGCTGTTGCGTGCGCTGTCGCGGTACCGGGAGTTCGCCGCCGACCGCGGCGCCGCGATCATGACGGGGGCGCCCGCCCAGCTCGCGTCCGCGCTCGGCCGCATCAGCGGCTCCATGGCGCGGATCCCCACCCAGGACCTCCGCGCCGCCGAGGGGATGAACGCGTTCTTCATCATCCCCGCCGTCTCGAAGGGGCTGTCGCTGTCGAGCCTCATCTCCACCCACCCGCCCGCCGAGAAGCGGATCGCGCGCCTCATGGAGATGCAGGCCCAGCTCGACGCGAACCCCGGCGCCACCCTTTAGGTGGGCCTCTTCGACGTCCTCCGCGGTCAGCGCGCGCCGAAACGCGCCGACCTCGACAACCTCTTCGCCATCGGCGCGGCCGCGATGACCCTCGAGGCCGCGATGGACCTGCGGACCACCGGCCGGGCGGGTGTCTGCTTCAAGAACCTCGAGGCCGGGGTGTTCGAGGCCCTCATCCGCGAGACCGAGGAGCTCCTCGCGGCGACGAGCTCCGACGCCGGCACCACCGTCAGCCGCCACGACGACCCGTACGGGTTCTCGTGGGTGGTCATCGACGACCCCGACCTCGAGGACCTCGTCACCACCACCCACGTCGTCAGCCGGTCACTCGAGGAGCGCGGCTTCTCGGAGCAGCTCCTCTGCGCCGTCTTCGGGTTCGACGGCGCGCCCGGCCAGGTCGACCTCGTCTACGGCTACAAGCGCGGCACGTTCTACCCCTTCGCCCCGCGGGAGTCGAAGCGCCGCGACAACGCCCTCGAGCTTCGCCTGCAGTCCGCCGTCGGCTCCGAGCTCCCCATCGAGCCGGAGCTGGAGCGCTGGTACCCCGTCTGGGACGCGCCGGTCGCACCCGGCTGACCGGTTCCGGGGTCCCCGCCCGCCCCGGGGTCCCCGATGGTCCACTTGGACCTCGAGGCGAGGCTCGAATGAACCAGGATGTCGCGGCCCCGGGGCGCCGACCCTGCCCCCTTGGTCCCGATGGTCCACTTGGACCTCGACCCACCGCCCGATCGGACCCGAGGCCGAACAGGGAGGGCGAAACCCCCGAGGCGGCCCGCGACGGGCCCTCAGGTCTCGATGGTCCACTTGGACCTCGACCCGTCGGCCAATTGGACCATCGGGACGGCCGTGGCTCGGGGCCCCCGGGCGGAGGCGCGTTCCACCGGCCGACACCCCGGGCCGGGGCCGCACCTCGCGGACCCGCCGGCGGGGGTGCCTAGTTCGGGATCAGTCCTTCGGAGGAGAGCAGCTCCCGCGCCTCGGCGAGCGTCGTGCCGTGGCCGGGGACGATGGCGTCGGAGGTGTGGAGGTCGTCGGCCGGGAGGGGCTCGCCGGTCGCGATGACCGTGTCCACCAGCTCGGTGAGGGCCGCGGCGAAACCGGCTTCGTCGCCGGCGTCGGCGGCCTCCTGGACGCGGTCGTCGATGGCGTGGACCGCCGCGAAGGCCGCGTCGTCGAGCTTGTACTGGCCTTCGCCGAGGATGCGTACGATCACGACGAATTCCCCCCACCCTCGATCTGGTCGGGCGCCGGGGACGACCCCGCGCCGATCTCGCCCCGGAGGCGCTCCAGCTCCGCGTCCACGCCGCTCGACACGGAGAGCTGGTCGAGCTCGCGGTCGATGGCGTCCCGGCCGTCGGTGACGTCGGTCAGCGCACCCGACTCCAGCAGCTCGTCGATCGCGCCGGCCCGGGCCCGCATCGTCTCGGTCTTCGACTCGGCCCGCTCGATCGCCATGCCGACGTCGGCCATCTCCTCCGACACCCCGCTGAACGCCTCGCCGATCTTCGTCTGCGCCTCGGCCGCGGTGTACTGGGCCTTGATGGTCTCCTTGCGGGTCCGGAACGACTCGACCTTCGCCGTCAGCCGCTGCTCCGCGAGCACCAGCTTGTCCTGCTCGGCCTGCAGGGTCGCGCGCTGCTCGTCGATGCTCTGCAGCTGCAGCTGGACGCCCTTCTTGCGCTCCAGCGCGACGCGGGCGAGGTCCTCGCGGTTCGCCCCGAGCGCCTGGCGCGCCTGGCCGTCGAGCTTCTCGACGCTCTGCTCCAGCTTCGCCGCCTGCAGCTCGAGGCGCTTCTTGCTGGTCGCCACGTCGGCCACGCCGCGTCGCACCTTCTGCAGCAGCTCGAGCTGCTTCTCATAGGAGTAGTCGAGCGTCTCCCGCGGGTCCTCGGCCTTGTCGAGGGCCTTGCTGGCCTTGGCCTTGACGATCGTCGTGAAGCGGCCCATCAGGCCCATCGCGTGGCTCCTCTCGTGCCGTGCGGAACCGTCCGAGGATAGCATCGGCCCGTGTCCGCCCCTCCGCTCACGGGCCTGCGGGTCCTCGACCTCTCACACAACCTCGCCGGTCCGCTGACGACGATGCACCTCGGTGACCTTGGCGCCGACGTCGTCAAGGTCGAGCGGCCCGAGGGCGACGAATGGCGCGACCACGAGCGCATCCCCGGCCAGCCCGGCCGCGGCCGGCACTACATGCAGGCGAACCGCAACAAACGGGCGGTCTGCCTCGACCTCCGCCACGACGACGCCCGCGCCGCGCTGCGGGAGCTGATCGTCCGGTCGGACGTCCTCGTCACGAACATGCGGCCCGGCGTCCCCGAGGCCCTCGGGTTCGGGTGGGAGGAGGCCCACGCCCTCAACCCCGGCCTCGTCTACTGCGAGATCTCGGCGTTCGGGCCCGACGGGCCACGCGGCGGGCGGCGCGGCTACGACCTGATGGCGGAGGCGCTCGCCGGCTTCATGCCGCCGAGCCTCGCGCGTGACGGTGAGGCGCCCACCGGCTCCCCGATCCCCATCAACGACACCGCCCTCCCCCTCCTCGCCACCACCGGCATCCTCGCCGCCCTCATCGAACGGGGACGCACCGGACGCGGGCAGCGCGTCGAGGCGACGATCCTCGGCTCGGCCGTCGCGCTCAACGCCCACTCGCTCGTGCGCATCGACGACCTCCCCGGCCACGGCACGCCCACCTTCTCGCGGGCCTTCTACCGCGCGTACCGCACCTCCGACGGGTGGATCGCCGTCGCCGCCTACGCGGAGCGGCTCGCCCGCCGGCTCTGCGAGGTGCTCGGCCACCCCGGGCTCCTCGACGTGCCCCCGTGGGACGACCGCGCCGCCCGGGTCACCCGTGAAGCCGAGCTGGTCGATCTGCTGGCCCCGGCGTTCCTGGGGCGCACCAGCGCCGAGTGGGACGACGTCCTCGCCGCCGCGGGCATCCCCGCCGCGCCCGTACGGGAACGGGACGAGCTGTTCGACGACCCCCACGCCCGCGAGACGGGGCTCGTCGAGACGGTCATCGACCCCGAGGTCGGGCCCATGACGATGACCTCCCCCGTCGTGCGCCTCTCGGAGACGCCGGGGGGATCCGGTTCACCGGCCGCCACCTCGGGGCGGACACCCGCGAGGTGCTGCGGGAGCTCGGTCGCTCCGACGAGGAGATCGACCGCCTCGTCGCGGACGGCGCGGCGGTGTGCCGGCCGCCCGCGGGGGACCGTTAGCGGAGGTCGAGGACCTCGCGGCTGCGCAGGTGCGTCTGCACCTTGCGCTTCACGCGCTGGAGCGCGTTGTCGACCGTCTTCGGGGTGCAGTCGAGGCGACCGGCGATCTCCTCGTAGGAGCGGCCCTCGAGGTACATGGTGAGGACGCCGCTCTCGAGGCCCGACAGCGACTCGCCCAGGCACCCGACGAGGCTGCGGAGCTCCTCGGAGGAGATGACCTGCGAGATCGGGTCCCCGACCGGGTCGTCCGGGAGGATCTCCGCGAGGGACATCTCCTGGTCGCCGCTCGCGCCGGCGCGGGTGTGGCTGAACGACACGTAGGTGTTCAGCGGCGAGTGCTTGTTGCGTGCGGCCGTCTTGATCGCGGTGATGATCTGACGGGTGACGCACAGCTCGGCGAACGAGCGGAACGACGCCTCGCGGTCGGTGCGGTAGTCGCGCACGGCCTTGAAGAAGCCGATGAGGCCCTCCTGCACGAGGTCCTCGTTCTCGCCGCCGGCCAGGAAGTAGGCGCTGGCCTTCATGCGGACGAAACCGCGGTACTTCTCGATCAGCCGGTCCATCGCGGCCGCGTCACCCGCCCGAGCCCGCGTGATCAGGGCTCGATCCTGAATCTCGATCCAAGGCTGAGGGTTGTGCCCATCACCCCGGTCGGCGCGCCCCCGTGATGAGGCTTGAGCTCTTGAGAACGCGATGGTCATGGGCTTTCTCCCTGGTTCAGCCCTCGACCTTCAAGCTGAACTCAAGCGTTTGGATGTGACGAGTTGCGCATTGTTATCGTCCGCACAAAGGCGAGTCAATGCGACATTGCCGCAAATAGCGTCATTTCGGCATGTGCAACGTTGCATACAGCAGGATGGCTGAGGCGACCGAGATGTTGAGGGAGGCGACACGCCCCGCCATCGGGATCGTCGCCAGGTGGTCGCACTCCTCCCGCACCCGGGGCCGCAGACCCTCGCCCTCGGCGCCCATCACCAGCAGGACGTCCCGCGGCCACGCGATGGTCCGGTAGTCGCGTCCACCCTCGGGGTCGGCGCCGATCGCACCCCTCCCCGCGCCGCGCGCGTCGTGGAGGAAGCCGACCATGCTTCCGACCCGCGCGATCGCCAGGTGCTCGACGGCTCCCGCCGACGCCTTCGCCACCGTCGGCGTCACGCCCGGGCTGCCCCGGCGCGGGATGACGATGCCCGCCGCCCCCACCCCCTCCGCGACCCGTGCGATGGCCCCGAGGTTGCGGGGGTCCTGCGCGCCGTCGAGGCACACGACGGGGCCCTCGCCCTCCAGCACGTCGAGGGGATCGGCGTAGGGGTACGGGTCGGTCGTCACGACGACGCCCTGGTGGTCGGACGATCCCGCGAGGCGGCCGAGCTCGTCGCGGGTGCGCGTCACGACGGGGACGCCGGCGAGCCACGGCTCCTGCGCGAGCGTCGCGAGGATCGCGACCTCGTGGAGGGGGCGGCGGCCCGCCGCGATCAGCTCGCGGACCGGGTTGCGCCCGTAGACCCTCTCGGGGCCGTCGTCGCGGCCCCGCGCGCTCACGCCGGCTCGACCCGGGGGCCGTCGGCGGTGTCGGTGATCTCGAACCCGAGGGCGCGGACGCGGTCGCGCAGCACGTCGGCGCGGGCGAAGTCCTTCGACTCCCGCGCCTCCTGGCGCTCTCGGGCGAGGGCGAGGACCTCGTCGGGCACAGCGTCGGCCGGCCCGGGGTCGATGCCGGCGATGCCGAAGACGTCGAGCAGCTCGATGAGCTCGCGGCGCGCCTCGCGCAGCTGGGCGGCGCCGGCCGTGCCGGCGGCGACCGCCCGGTTGGTGCCGCGGACCATCTCGAAGAGGGCGGCGAACGCCTCGGGCGTGGAGAAGTCGTCCTCGAGCGCGCGGAAGAACTGGTCGCGGCCCTCGACGATGGTGCGCGACAGGTCGGCGTCGTGCCCGGCCTCGTCGCGCCCGGCCACGGCGCGGTCGAGCGTGCGCAGGGCGTTGGCGAGCCGGGCGAGCGCGCCCTCCGCCTCGGCCATCCGCTCCTCCGAGAACGGCAGACGCGAGCGGTAGTGGCTGGTCAGGAAGTACGCGATGACGACCTCGGCGGGCCAGCGGTCGAGCACGTCGGAGAGCGGCGCGATGTTGCCGAGGCTCTTGCTCATCTTCTCGTCGCCGAGCTCGAGCATCTCGTTGTGCATCCAGATCTGGGCCATCGGGCCGTCGTGCGCGCCCTCGGACTGGGCGATCTCGTTCTCGTGGTGGGGGAAGACGAGGTCGATGCCGCCACCGTGCACCTCGAACCCGTGCCCGAGGGCCTCCTCGGCCATCGCCGAGCACTCGATGTGCCAGCCGGGCCGCCCCGGGCCCCACGGCGAGTCCCACGAGGTGTCCTCGTCGGGCTTGTGGCCCTTCCAGAGGGCGAAGTCGAGGGGCGACTCCTTGCCGGCGCCCGGCTCGGTCGAGATGACGTCGTCGAGGTTGCGGCCCGAGAGGCGCCCGTACCCGGGGAAGCGCGCGACGCGGTAGTAGACGTCGCCCCCGGCGGCGTACGCCAGGCCGCGCTCCACGAGGGCGGCGATCATGTCGATGATGCCGGGCACCGACTCGGTCACGCGCGGCTCGGCGTCGGGGCGGCCGAGGCCGAGGCGGTCGGTGTCGGCGATGTAGGCGTCGGAGTACCGCGCCGCCAGCTCGCCGCTCGGCACGCCCTCGGCCCGGGCGGCGTCGTAGATCTTGTCGTTGACGTCCGTCAGGTTCGACACGAGCTTCACCCTCACGCCGCTGCGCGCGAGGAACCGCTTCAGCACGGAGAAGACGACGAAGGGACGCGCGTTGCCGATGTGGATGCGGCCGTAGACCGTCGGCCCGCAGACGTAGATGCGGACCGTGCCGTCGGGGCCGGGCACGAGCTCCTCGCGCTGCTTGGTGAGCGTCGAGTGCAGGCGGACCGTCATCGGCTCTCCAGCAGGGCGACGGCGGTGCAGGCGACACCCTCGCCCCGCCCGAGGGCGCCGAGGCCGTCGGTGGTGGTGGCGTGCACCGTCACCGGCGCGCCCGCGATCGCGCTCATGGCCCGCTCCATCTCCTCGCGGTACGGCGCCAGCCGCGGGCGTTCGCACACCGCGACGGCGTGGGCGTTGACGACGGCGTAGCCCGCGGCGGCGATGCGCTCCAGCACGATCCGCAGGAGGCTCTCGCCGGAGGCGCCCGCCCACTCGGGGGCGCCGGGCGGGAAGAGGGCGCCGATGTCGGGCTGCCCGGAGGCGGCGAGCAGCGCGTCGCAGACGGCGTGGGCGATCGCGTCGCCGTCGGAGTGCCCCACGAGGCCCTCGTCGTGGGCGACGTGCACCGTCCCGAGCATCAGGGGGCGTCCGGGGCCGAAGCGGTGGGCGTCCACGCCCGTGCCGACCCTCATGCCCACCGGAGCTCCACCTGCGACGGCTCGCGGCCGGCGAAGCGGGTGATGGTCTCGTACCCGGCGCCGCGCAGCGCGGCGACGGCCGTCGGGTAGTCGCGGGCGACGTCCTCGGGGGAGTGCGCGTCGCTCGAGAGCGTCACGGGGACCCCGGCACGCCGGAACCGCGCGAGCAGCGACGGCTCGGGGTACAGCTCCCCGACCGGCTTGCGCAGACCGGCGGACGAGCACTCCACCGCGACGCCGGTCTCGGCGATCGCGGCGACGGCGTCGTCGAGCAGGCCGTCGAGGTCCGGGGGGATCCGCCGCCCGAACACCTTCGGCAGGTCGGGGTGGGACATCACGTCGTAGAGCCCCGACCGTGCCGCGGCGACGAGCTGCTCGAGGTAGCGCGTCCAGAGCTCGGCGACGGGCAGGCGGTCGCGGTCCGGGTCGGTCGGGTCGTCGATGGCGTGGCCGCCGAGGAAGTGGACCGATCCCAGGACGACGTCGAATGGCCGCCCGTCGAGGAAGGCGGCGATCTCGTCGCGGCGGTCGGCGAGCCAGTCCATCTCGATGCCGACGAGCACCGGCAGCCCTGCCGCGCGCGCGGCGCCGACCGCGTCGATGTAGGCGGCGACGTCCTCGGTCGCCTCCTGGCGCCAGAACTCGTTCGCCAGCCACTCGCGGGCCTCGGCGAAGCGGTAGACGTGCTCCGTGAACGCGATCTCCTCGACGCCCCGCGCCCGGGCGCGGGCGACGTAGCGTCCGATCCACCCCGGCGACAGGTGGCCGCCGTCGGCGTCCCACCGCGGGGCGGCCTCGGCGCGCGGGCCGACGCCGTCCGGCTGCAGGTGCATGTGGTAGTCGGTGAGCACGGTCGGTGATCCTACTCGCGGGCACGGGCGGCCAGGACGGCCTCCGCCAGGGCGCGATCGGCGGGGGTCGTGACCTTCAGGTTCGGCCCGGTGCTCTCCACGAGCCGCACCGTGCCGCCCGTCGCCTCGACCATCGAGGCGCAGTCCGTCGCGGCGCCCAGGGCGCCGTCGGCGGCGACCCGGTCGATCGCCCCGCGGAGGGCGGACGCGGCGAACGCCTGGGGGGTCTGCGCGCCCCAGAGCCCCTGCCGCGGGAGCGTCACGTCGATGATCCCGCCCTCGCCGGCGCGCTTCAGGGTGTCGGCGACCGGGGCCGCGGCGATCGCGCCGTCGGCGCCCTCCACGGCGTCGAGCACCGCGCCGACGAGCTCCGGGGAGAGCAGCGGACGGGCGGCGTCGTGCACGAGCACCGTCGTCGCCGCCGCCGGGGCCGCCGACAGGCCGAGGCGCACCGAGTCGGCCCGGCTGTCGCCGCCGGGCACCACCGTCAGCGGCAGCGAGGTCGGCACCGCCGCCGCGACCTCGTCCTCCCGCCCCGGCGGGGCGACGACGACGAGCGCGTCGATGCGGCCGCTGCGCTCCAGGGCCTCGACGCTCCAGGCGAGCATCGGGCGGCCGGCGAGCGGCATCAACGCCTTCGGCACCCCCGCGCCCATGCGCACGCCGGCGCCGGCGGCGACGAGGATGGCGACCGTCGGACTGGGCAATCCCTCTCCCCCGTGGAGTTCCCGTCATGGACGCGCGCGACGGAGCCGAGATGATGTCAGGACCATGACCTCCGACACGACGATGACGGCGACTCCCCCCACGACGGACGCGGTGCGGCTGCGTGCCGCCTGGTTGCACGACCTGGGCGAGGACGGGCGCGACGCCCTCGTCGCCGTGCCGCTGCGCCAGGTCGACGCCCTCTTCGCGGTCTGGTTGGACGTCCGTGGTCCCGTCGGCGACCATGGGGGTGGATGAGCCTCCACATCGGAACCTCGGGCTGGGCGTACCGCGAGTGGCGGCCCGCGTTCTACCCCGAGGGGCTCCCGCAGGACCGGTTCCTCGCCCACTACGCCGGCCGGTTGACGGCGTGCGAGATCAACGCCACGCACTACCGGCTGCAGAGCCAGGACGCCGTCGCCAACTGGGTGGCGCAGACCCCGGATTCGTTCCGCTTCGCGACGAAGGCGCACCGCCGGCTCACGCACGGTCGCGCCCTGCCGCCGCACGGCGGCGGCGACGTGTTCCTCGAGCGGTTCCTCGCGTCCGTCGCCCCCCTCGGCGGGCGCCTCGGGGCGGTGCTGCTGCAGATCCCGCCGGAGCGCGAACGCGACGACGGGGCGCTCACCGACCTGCTGTCGTGCCTGCCGCCGTGGCTGCCGGTGGCGCTGGAGTTCCAGCACCCCTCGTGGGACGTCGCCGCCGTCGGCGAGCGCGTCGCTGCCCACGGGGGGACGGTCTGCGTCTCGGAGACGGAGGGGGCCCTCCCGGACCGGCTCCCGGAGGGCGGGCTCGCGTACGTCCGCCTGCGGGCCGCGGCGTACGACGACGACTCACGCCGCGGGTGGCGTGACCTCCTGGAGCGCGAGGCCGCGGACCGCCCCGTCTTCGCGTTCGCCCGGCACGAGGGCGTCCCCGCCGGGGACCCCCACGCGGGCGTGGGCCTCGCGGAGTGGCTCCTCAGCGCCGGTGGCGGCTACAGCTAGGCGCGCGCCTCGGGCAGCTTGGTGAAGATCATCTTGCCGGAGGGGCTCTGGAGGACGCTGGTGACCTCGACGGTCACCTCCCGGCCGACGGCGGAACGCCCGCCCTCGACGACGATCATGGTGCCGTCCTGGAGGTAGGCGACGCCCTGGTCGTACTCGCGGCCCTCGCGGATGACCTTCACGAGCAACGGCTCGCCGGGGAGCACCGCCGGCTTCAGGGCGTTCGCGAGCTCGTTGACGTTGAGCACCTCGACACCCTGGATCTGCGCGACCTTGTTGAGGTTGTAGTCGGTGGTGACGATCGACGCGCCGACGTCCTGCGCCATCCGCACCAGCTTCGCGTCGACCCCCTCGATGCCAGGGTAGTCGGCCTCGCGCACCGAGAAGCCGCCGTTCGCGGTCGCCTTCAGCTCCTCCACGATCTCGAGGCCGCGGCGGCCGCGGGCGCGCTTCAACGCGTCGGCCGAGTCGGCGACGCGCTGCAGCTCGTCGAGCACGAAGTCGGGGATCACGATCGCCCCCGACAGGAACTTCGTGCGGACGACGTCCACGAGGCGGCCGTCGATGATGGCGCTGGTGTCGATCAGGCGGGTCGCCACGGCCGACGGGGCCGTCCGCGAGCGGATGCCCACGAGCCGGAGGATGTCGACGTGACGCCGGGCGGCCACCCGGCTGAAGACGTAGGCGACGACGAGCACCACCGGCAGCAGCAGGTAGGGCCCGATGATCGGGAGCTGGGCCACGGCGACGCCGGCGAGCGCCGCGGCGACGAGGCCGACGACGAGGCCGAGGGCGCCGACCATCAGCTCGGCGGCGGACCGCCGGTCGGCGGCCCGGTCGATGGCACGCAGCCGGTCGCGCAGCACCTTCCCGAGCAACCCGCCGAGCAGCACACCCGCGAGCACGCCCGCCACGGTGATCGCCGCACGCGCGGCGTACCACCATGGCGAGTCGAACCACTCCTCGAGGGGGAGGGCGGCCCCGGCCTGGTAGGCGCCGAGGCCCACGAGCAGGCCGAGGACGATACGGCTGACGACGATCAGCACGTCGCAGTCACCTCATCCACCCGGACCGTGGCGAGTCATACCGCCGTTCCCTTCCCTGTCAGCCCCCGAACCGCCTCCTGTCAAACGGTAGCCGTTTCGCTAGTCGACCAGCGCCTCGGCACCCTTCTTCACGGCGACGGCATCGGCGTCACGACGCTCGCCGATGTCCTCGAGGAGGTTCTCCAGGAAGTCGATGGCCTCCTGCTCCTCCATGTCACGTGCGTACATCAGCTCGCTCGCGAGGATCTTCTTGGCCCGGCCGAACATCTGCTTCTCACCGGTCGAGAGGCCCTTGTCGAGGTCACGGATCGACAGGTTCCTCACCACCTCGGCGAGCTCGAAGATGTCACCGGTCTTGATCTTGTCGCGGTTGTGCTTGAAGCGACGGTTCCAGTTCTTCGGCATCTGGGTGCCGTCGTCGCGCAGCACGGCGAGGACCTCGTCGACGATCTCCTCGCCGATGACCTTCCGCAGACCCGCGGCCTCCGCGTTCTCACACGGGACCATCACGGTCATGTCGTTGTAGAGGATCTGGATCGTGAGGTACTCGCGGCGCTGCCCGAGGATCTCCTTCAGTTCCTTCTTGACGATCTTGCCCGCGCCATGGTGCGGGTAGACGACCTTGTCTCCGACCTCGTACAACCGCTCCCCCTCACTCGTCATCGACAGGACATGCCCGCGTCAGCGGGCGAAAGCGACCTCGAGGGCCTCCCGGACCCCCGCGACCGCGTGTACGTCTCGTGGAGCCGGCGCCGAGGCGTCGCCTCCGGTCTCGCGCGGCGGCGTCACCGCGACCTCGATGCCGTGCGACGCCATCGCGGCCAGCCGGCGCACGCCGTGCCCGGAGGGCCGGATCGCGCCGGTCAGCCCGAGCTCGCCGAACGCGGCGGAGCCGGGCGCCAGCGGCACCCCGCGGTGGGCGCTGGTGATGGCCAGCGCCATCGCGAGGTCGGCGGCCGGATCGAGCGCGCGGGCGCCGCCGGCGACGCTCACGAACACGTCGGCGTCGCCGAGGCGCACCCCGGCGTGGCGTGACAGCACGGCGATCACCTGGGCGAGCCGGGTGCGGTCGACGCCGATGGCCACCCGCCGCGGGGGCACGATCTCGGTGGGGCCCACCAGCGCCTGCACCTCGACGAGCAGCGAACGGCTGCCCTCGACGGCGGGGAAGACGCACGATCCGACGCGCTCGCCGGCCTCGGCCAGGTACAGGCGGGTCGGGTCCTCGACCGACTCGAGCCCCGAGGCGCGCATCTCGAAGATGCCGGTCTCGTTCGTCGAGCCGAAACGGTTCTTCGTGGCGCGCAGGACGCGGTGCGCGCGCATGTCGTCGCCCTCGAACGAGAGGACGCAGTCGACGAGGTGCTCCAGCGTGCGCGGACCGGCGAGTCCGCCGTCCTTCGTCACCTGCCCCACGAGGAGCACGGTGACGCCCCGCTCCTTGGCGGCGCGCATCAGCTCGACGGTCACCGCCCGGACCTGGTTGGGGGCGCCGGGGGCGCCCTCCACGGCGTCCGAGTGGAGCGTCTGCACCGAGTCGATGGCGACGACGTCGGGGGTGTGCGCCTCGATCGCGGCGAGCACGCCCTCGAGGCGGGTCTCGGCGAGCACCTGGATCTGACCGCACTCGCAGGTGAGCCGCTCCGCGCGGCCGCGGACCTGGATCGCCGACTCCTCGCCGGTGACGAGCATCGCGCGCCCGTCCAGGGCGACGCCGGCGAGCGCCTGCAGCACGAGGGTGCTCTTGCCGATGCCGGGCTCGCCGCCCAGCAGGACGAGGGAACCCGGCACGAGTCCGCCGCCCAGCACCCGGTCGAGCTCGCCGATACCCGTCCGGCGGCGCGCGGGGGCGTCGTCGGTGAGGTCGGCCAGCCGTGTGACGACGGGGACGGGGCCGATCGGCCCGCGGCGGGCGGACGGTGCGGGAGTGGCCTCCTCGGCCACGGTCCCCCACTCACCGCACGTCGCGCACCGTCCGACCCAACGCGAGGCCTGCGCGCCGCAGGCCCCGCATGAGTAGACGACCCGTGGACGCGTCTGCGCCACGCCAGACCCTCGCCCGGGGATTACGACTCGCTCGGTCCGGCGGGCGACTCCTCGGAGGCCGCGCCGGCAGCCGCGCCGACCGTCTCGGGCTGGGGCTCGGGCTCGGTCACGACGAGCTTCATCTCCTCGCCGTCCCGGTCGACGACCACGCTGCTGCCGTCGATGAAGCCACCGGAGAGCAGGCGGTCGGAGAGCGGGTCCTCGATCAGACGCTGGATCGCGCGGCGCAGCGGCCGGGCGCCCATCGTCGGGTCGTAGCCCTGCTCGACCAGGAGGTCCTTCGCGTCGTCCGTGAGGCGGAGGGCCAGCCCGTGCTCCTTCATCTGGTTCTGGAGCCGGACGAGGAGCAGATCGACGATCTGGGTGATCTCCTCCTTGGTGAGCTTGTGGAAGACGATGATCTCGTCGATGCGGTTGATCAGCTCGGGACGGAAGACCCGCTTGAGCTCGCCCATGATCCGCGACTTCATGTCGTCGTAGGACAGGCCGGTCTCGTCCGTGACCGAGAAGCCCAGCGGCGTGTTCCGCGAGATGGTCGCGGCGCCGATGTTCGAGGTCATGATCAGGATCGCGTTGCGGAAGTCGACCGAGCGGCCCTGGGCGTCGGTGAGGCGCCCGTCCTCCAGGATCTGCAGGAGGATGTTGAAGACCTCGGGGTGCGCCTTCTCGACCTCGTCGAGCAGGATCACCGAGTACGGCTTGCGACGGACCTGCTCGGTGAGCTGGCCACCCTCGTCGTACCCGATGTAGCCGGGGGGCGAGCCCACCAGCCGCGACACCGCGTGCTTCTCCATGTACTCGGACATGTCGACCTGGATCAACGCGCTCTCGTCGCCGAACAGGAACTCGGCGAGCGTGCGCGCCAGCTCGGTCTTCCCGACGCCCGAGGGGCCGAGGAAGATGAACGAGCCCGACGGCCGCTTCGGGTCCTTGATGCCGGCGCGGGCGCGGCGGATCGCGCGGGAGACGGCCTTGATGGCCTGCTCCTGCCCGATGACGCGCTTGTGGAGCTCGTCCTCCATCCGCAGCAGCTTCTGCGTCTCGGCCTCGGTGAGCTTGAACACCGGGATGCCGGTCCACATCGAGACGATGTCGGCGATCTCCTCCTCGCCGATGG
>LNFM01008228.1_pt1 | contig 15838 bp, 12 predicted proteins | sample 596031 | NCBI WGS metagenome assembly LNFM01 (sample SAMN04254537, study PRJNA301005) | activated carbon metagenome | isolation source: dual media filters at the Ann Arbor, Michigan drinking water treatment plant | place: USA: Ann Arbor | reverse complement strand
TGTCGCCTTCGGCCATCTTCTTGTCCTGGGCCATCGGATCGTGCTCGAGGATCTCGCCCTTGAAGATCCAGACCTTGACGCCGCAGGTGCCGAAGGTCGTGAACGCGGTCGCCACGCCATAGTCGATGTCGGCGCGTAGCGTGTGCAGCGGCACCCGCCCCTCGCGATACCATTCCATGCGCGCGATTTCGGCGCCGCCGAGACGGCCCGAACAGTTGATGCGGATGCCCTCCGCGCCCAGACGCATCGCCGACTGCACCGCGCGCTTCATGGCGCGGCGGAACGCAACGCGGCGCTCGAGCTGCTGGGCGATCGATTCGGCCACCAGGGTGGCGTCGAGTTCGGGCTTGCGGATTTCGACGATGTTGATGACGACGTCGGAATCCGTGATGTCGGCGACGCGCTTGCGCAGCTTGTCGATGTCGGCGCCCTTCTTGCCGATGACGACGCCGGGACGCGCCGAATGGATCGTCACGCGGCACTTCTTGTGCGGACGCTCGATCACGATGCGGGCGACGGCCGCCTGCTTGAGCTCCTTGTGCAGGATCTCGCGGATCTTGACGTCCTCATGCAGCAGCTTGCCGTATTCGTTCTTGCCGGCGAACCAACGGGAATCCCACGTCCGGTTGATGCCCAGCCGCAGTCCGATTGGATTGATCTTTTGACCCATCGTTCTCTCCCGCGCCTTAGGCGCCAGCCTCGGCCTCGACCTGACGAACCACGATCGTCAGGTGCGAGAACGGTTTATAGATACGTCCCGAACGGCCGCGGCCGCGCGGTGAAAAACGCTTCATCACAATGCCATTGCCGACATGCGCCTCGGCGACGACGAGGTCGTCGACTTCGAGGTCATGGTTGTTCTCGGCGTTGGCGATCGCCGATTCCAGGCACTTCTTGACGTCGACCGCGATCCGCTTGCGCGAGAACTGCAGGTCGGCGAGCGCAGCCGATGCCTTCCGGCCGCGGATCAGCTGCGCGACCAGATTGAGCTTCTGCGGGCTGACGCGCAGCATCCGGGCCACTGCCTTGGCCTCGTTTTCGGCGAGGCTACGTTCGCGCTTTGGTTTGCTCATCGTCGATTCCTCAAGCCTTCTTGGCTTTCTTGTCGCCAGAATGGCCATGGAAGGTACGGGTCGGCGAGAACTCGCCGAACTTGTGACCCACCATTTCCTCGTTGACCGATACCGGCACGTGCTTCTGGCCGTTGTAGACGCCGAACGTCAGGCCGACGAATTGCGGCAGGATGGTCGAGCGGCGGCTCCAGATCTTGATGACGTCGTGACGGCCGGACGCGCGCGCGGCATCTGCCTTCTTGAGCAGGGAGCCTTCGACGAACGGGCCTTTCCAGACTGAACGAACCATGTCCGGCGTTCCTTACTTCTTCCGCTTGTGGCGGCTTAGGAGGATGAATCTGTTGGTCGACTTGTTCGAACGGGTCTTCTTGCCCTTGGTCGGCTTGCCCCACGGGGTGACCGGGTGGCGCCCGCCCGAGGTGCGGCCTTCGCCGCCGCCGTGCGGATGGTCGATCGGGTTCATGACGACGCCGCGGTTGTGCGGGCGCCAGCCCAGCCAGCGGGTACGGCCGGCCTTGCCGATCGAGATGTTCATGTGGTCGGGATTCGACACCGCGCCGATGGTGCCGCGGCAACGGCCATGCACCAGCCGCTGCTCGCCGGAATTCAGGCGCAGGATGACGTAGTCCTGGTCGCGACCGACGATCTGGGCGTAGGTACCGGCCGAACGCGCGATCTGGCCGCCCTTGCCGATCTTCATCTCGATGTTGTGGACGATGGTGCCGACCGGCATGTTGCCGAGCGGCATGACGTTGCCGGGCTTGACGTCGACATAGTTGCCGGCGACCACGCTGTCGCCCACCGCCAGCCGCTGCGGCGCCAGGATGTAGGCCTGCTCGCCGTCCTGATACTTGACCAGCGCGATAAAGGCGGTGCGGTTCGGATCATATTCCAGGCGCTCGACGACGGCGGGAACGTCGACCTTGTTGCGCTTGAAGTCCACCAGGCGGTAGGCCTTCTTGTGGCCGCCGCCGCGGAAGCGCACCGTGATGCGTCCGGTGTTGTTGCGGCCGCCATTGCCGCGCTTGCCCTCGGTCAACGCCTTGACGGGCTTGCCCTTGTAGAGCGCCGAACGATCGACCATCACCAGCTGGCGCTGGCCCGGCGTCGTCGGATTGTATGTTTTCAATGCCATCGCTGTCTTGCCTTATAGTCCGGTCGTGACGTCGATGCGGTGGCCCTCTTCGAGGGTCACGATCGCCCGCTTCACGTCCGACTGCGAACCGAAATTGCCGCGGAACACCTTGGTCTTGCCTTTGCGAACCAGCGTGTTCACGCTCTTGACCTTGACGTCGAACAGTTTCTCGACCGCTTCCTTGATCTGCGGCTTGGTCGCCTTGCTCGCGACCCTGAACACGACCTTGTTGTGCTCGGATGCCACCGTCGCCTTTTCAGTGACGACGGGCGCTACGATCACGTCGTAATGGCGCGGATCTATGTTCTTCATTTGAAGCGCGCCTCCAGCGCATCCACCGCCGACTTGGTAAGCACCAGCTTGTGACGGCGCAGAATGTCATAGACGTTGATGCCCTGGATCGGCAGCACGTCGATATTCGGAATGTTGCGCGCGGCGGTCGCGAACCCGGCATGCACCTCGGCGCCGTCGATGATCAGCGCGTTGGTCAGGCCGAGGATCGAGAAATGGCCGACCAACGACTTGGTCTTGGCGTCCTTGATCTGGGCATTGTCGATCACGATCAGGCCGCCGTCCTTGGCCTTGGCCGACAGCGCATGCTTGAGCGCCAGTGAGCGCACCTTCTTCGGCAGGTCGGTCGCGTGCGAGCGGACCACCGGGCCGAATGCACGGCCGCCGCCGCGAAACTGCGGTACGCGGGCCGAGCCGTGACGGGCGCCACCGGTGCCCTTCTGCTTGTACATCTTCTTGCCGGTGCGCCAGACATCGGCGCGGCCCTGGGTCTTGTGGGTTCCGGCCTGGCGCTTGTTGAGCTGCCATTGCACGCAGCGCTGGAGGATGTCGGCGCGGGGCTCGAGACCGAAGATCGCGTCCGAGAGCTGGACCGATCCTGCCGCCTTGCCTTCAAGGGTCGTGACTTTCAGTTCCATCTCACGCGCCCTCCTGCTCGGCCGGCGCCTGGGCCTGCTCACCGTCCACAACCCTGAATTTGCCGGGCTTCGGAGCATCCTTTGGCAACGGCTTCTTCACGGCGTCACGCACCGAAATCCAGCCGCCCTTGGAGCCGGGAACGGCGCCCTCGACCAGGATCAGGCCGCGCTCGACATCGGTCTGGACCACGCGCAGGTTGAGCGTGGTGATGCGATCGACGCCCATGTGACCGGGCATCTTCTTGTTCTTGAAGGTCTTGCCGGGATCCTGCCGGCCACCGGTAGAACCGATCGAACGATGCGAAACCGACACGCCATGGGTGGCGCGCAGCCCGCCGAAATTCCAGCGCTTCATGCCGCCGGCAAACCCCTTGCCGACCGAAGTACCTGTCACGTCGACGAACTGGCCCACCACGAAATGGTCCGCTTGAATCTCGGCGCCAACCGGGATCAGCGCGTCTTCGGACACGCGGAACTCGGCGACCTTCCGCTTGGGCTCGACCTTGGAGACGGCGAACTGGCCGCGCTCCGCCTTCGGCAGGTAGACGGTCTTGCGGGTGCCCGAGCCGAGCTGCAACGCCACGTAACCGTTCTTCTCGGTCGTGCGGTGGCCCAGCACCTGGCAATTGCCCAGCTTCAGCACGGTCACAGGAATATGTTCACCGGTCTCCGTAAAGACCCGCGTCATCCCGACCTTTTGTGCGATCACTCCGGAGCGCATCGGCGTGCTTCCTGTTCTTTCTGTCCGCTAAACGTCGGACGATCCAAAAATCTAGAGCTTGATCTCGACATCGACGCCGGCGGCCAGGTCGAGCTTCATCAGGGCATCGACGGTCTGCGGGGTCGGGTCGACGATGTCGAGAAGACGCTTGTGGGTGCGCATCTCGAACTGCTCACGGCTCTTCTTGTCGACGTGCGGCGAACGGTTGACGGTGAACTTCTCGATGCGGGTGGGCAGCGGAATCGGTCCGCGAACCTGGGCACCGGTGCGTTTCGCCGTATTCACGATCTCGCGGGTCGACGTATCGAGGATACGATGGTCGAACGCCTTGAGCCGTATGCGGATATTCTGGCCGTTCATTACCGTTATCTTTCTTGGTGAGTGGCGAGTAGCGAATAGCGAATGGATTCAGTCCACTCGCTACTCACCATTCCCTATTCGCTTCTTACTCGATGATGCTGGAGACGACACCCGAACCGACGGTACGGCCGCCCTCGCGGATCGCGAACCGCAGCTTCTCTTCCATCGCGATCGGCACGATCAGATGCACCTCCATCGCGATGTTGTCGCCGGGCATCACCATCTCGGTGCCCTCAGGCAGATGCACGACGCCGGTCACGTCGGTGGTGCGGAAGTAGAATTGCGGCCGATAGTTGGTGAAGAACGGGGTATGGCGACCGCCCTCTTCCTTGGTCAGGATGTAGGCCTCGGCCTTGAACTTGGTGTGCGGCTTGACCGAACCCGGCTTGCATAGCACCTGACCGCGCTCGACTTCCTCGCGCTTGGTGCCGCGCAGCAACGCGCCGATGTTGTCGCCGGCCTGGCCCTGATCGAGCAGCTTGCGGAACATTTCCACGCCGGTGACGATGGTCTTCTGGGTGTCGCGCAGACCGACGATTTCGATTTCCTCGCCGACCTTGACGATACCGCGTTCGACACGGCCGGTCACCACGGTGCCGCGGCCCGAGATCGAGAACACGTCTTCCACCGGCATCAGGAACGGCTGGTCGATCGGACGCGCCGGCTGCGGGATGTGCTCGTCGACGGCCTTCATCAGCTCGACGATGGCGTCGTGACCGAGCTTCGGATCCTTGTTCTCGAGCGCGGCGAGCGCCGAGCCGCGAACGATCGGAATGGTGTCGCCAGGGAAATCGTACTTCGTGAGCAGTTCGCGGACTTCCATCTCCACGAGTTCGAGCAGCTCCGGGTCGTCGACCATGTCGCACTTGTTCAGGAACACGACGAGCGCGGGAACGCCGACCTGACGGGCGAGCAGGATATGCTCGCGGGTCTGCGGCATCGGGCCGTCGGCGGCCGACACCACCAGGATCGCGCCATCCATCTGGGCGGCGCCGGTGATCATGTTCTTCACATAGTCGGCGTGGCCGGGGCAATCGACGTGGGCATAGTGCCGATTGGCGGTTTCATACTCGACGTGAGCGGTCGAGATCGTGATGCCGCGCGCTTTTTCTTCCGGCGCCTTGTCGATCTGGTCGTACGCCGTGAACGTCGCACCGCCGGTTTCAGCCAGTACCTTGGTAATCGCTGCGGTCAGCGAGGTCTTGCCATGGTCGACGTGACCGATGGTTCCGATATTGCAGTGCGGCTTATTACGTTCAAACTTTGCTTTGGCCATTTGACTCTCCGTTCAATCGTTGACTGCCGTCAACGACAATCAGGCAAACTTCTTCTGGACTTCTGCCGACACGTTCGCCGGCGCTTCTGCGTAGTGATCGAATTGCATCGTAAAGGTCGCGCGCCCCTGGCTCATCGAGCGCAGGTTATTCACGTAACCGAACATGTTCATGAGCGGCACCATCGCGTTTATGACGTTGGCGTTGCCGCGCATGTCCTGGCCCTGAATCTGGCCGCGCCTCGAATTCAGATCGCCGATGACGGAACCGGTGTAATCCTCCGGCGTCACTACCTCGACCTTCATGATGGGCTCGAGCAGGACCGACTTGCCCTTCTGCAGTGCTTCGCGGAATGCCGCGCGCGACGCGATCTCGAAGGCCAGCGCCGACGAGTCGACGTCGTGATACTTGCCGTCGACCAGTTGCACCTTGACGTCCACCACCGGGAAGCCGGCGACGACGCCGGAGCCCATCACGCTGTTGAGGCCCTTTTCGACGCCGGGAATGTATTCCTTGGGCACCGCGCCACCGACGATCTTGGACTCGAACTCGTAACCCTTGCCGGGCTCGTTCGGCTCGACGATGATCGTGACTTCGGCGAACTGACCGGTGCCGCCGGTCTGCTTCTTGTGCGTGTACTTGACTTCAGCGCGCTTGGTGACCCGCTCGCGGAACGCCACCTGCGGCGCGCCGATATTGGCGTCGACCTTGTAAGTGCGGCGCAGGATGTCGACCTTGATGTCGAGATGGAGTTCGCCCATGCCTTTCAGAATGGTCTGGCCGGACTCCTGGTCGGTCGATACCCGGAACGAGGGATCTTCGGCTGCCAGCTTCGCCAGCGCAACGCCAAGCTTTTCCTGGTCGGCCTTCGACTTCGGCTCGATCGCGATTTCGATCACCGGCTCGGGGAATTCCATCTTCTCCAGAATGACCTGCTTGTCGGGATCGCACAGCGTGTCGCCGGTGCGGGCTTCCTTCAGGCCGGCCAGCGCGACGATATCGCCGGCATAGGCTTCCTTGATGTCTTCGCGGTTGTTCGCATGCATCAGCAGCATGCGGCCGATCCGCTCTTTCTTCTCGCGGGTCGAATTGATGACGCCGGTACCGCTCATCAGCACGCCCGAATAGATGCGGCAGAAGGTGATGGTTCCGACGAACGGATCGTCCATGATCTTGAACGCCAGCAGAGCCAGCGGTTCCTTGTCGTCGGCCTTGCGGGTTACCTCGTTGCCTCTGTCGTCAATGCCCTTGATTGAGGGCACGTCGACCGGCGACGGCAGATAGTCGACCACCGCGTCGAGCAGCGGCTGCACGCCCTTGTTCTTGAAGGCCGAGCCGCACAGCACCGGATAGAACGCGCCGGTCAGCACCGCCTTGCGGATCAGCCGCTTCAGCGTCGCTTCGTCGGGCTCCTTGCCGTCGAGGTAGGCGGCGAGCGCGTCGTCATCGAGTTCGACGGCGGCTTCCAGCATCTTCTCGCGGTATTCCTTGGCCTTGTCGACGAGGTCGGCCGGAATATCGATGTCCTTGAAGTTGGCGCCGAGCGCCTCGTCTTCCCAGACCACGCCCTTCATCCGGACGAGATCGACCAGACCCTTGAAGTTGTTCTCGGAGCCGATCGGAAGCTGGATCGCGATCGGCTTGGCGCCGAGCCGGTCGACGATATCGTCGAGGCATTTGTAGAAATCGGCGCCGGTCTTGTCCATCTTGTTGGCGAAGACGATGCGCGGAACCTTGTACTTGTCGCCCTGGCGCCAGACGGTTTCGGTCTGCGGCTCGACGCCCTGGTTGGAATCGAGGACGCACACGGCGCCGTCAAGCACGCGCAAGGAACGCTCGACCTCGATGGTGAAGTCGACGTGGCCGGGGGTGTCGATGATGTTGAGACGCTTGCCGTTCCAGAACGCAGTGGTCGCGGCCGACGTGATCGTGATGCCGCGCTCCTGCTCCTGCTCCATCCAGTCCATCGTCGCGGCACCTTCGTGCACTTCGCCGATCTTGTGGCTCTTGCCGGTGTAATAAAGGATGCGCTCGGTGGTCGTGGTCTTGCCGGCATCGATATGCGCCATGATACCGAAGTTGCGGTAGTTCTCTATGGCATGAACGCGGGGCATGGGCTGTTCCTTAAAATCCGTGTTTCGCCGTTACCAGCGATAGTGCGAGAAGGCGCGGTTGGCTTCCGCCATCCGGTGCACGTCTTCACGCTTCTTGACGGCGTTTCCCCGGTTGTTCGACGCGTCGAGCAACTCGGCCGAGAGCCGCTCCGTCATCGTCTTTTCGTTGCGATCGCGCGCCGCCGTGATGATCCAGCGAATGCCCAGCGCCTGACGGCGAACCGAACGCACTTCGACCGGCACCTGGTAGGTGGCGCCGCCGACGCGGCGCGAGCGCACTTCGATGGTCGGCATGACGTTTTCGAGCGCCTGCTCGAACACCGGCAGCGGGCCCTGCTTGGTCTTGGTTTCGATCATGGCAAGCGCACCATAGACGATGCTCTCGGCGGCGGACTTCTTGCCGTCGTACATGATCGAGTTCATGAACTTCGTGATGATGACGTTCCCGAACTTCGGATCCGGGTTCACTTCACGCTTTTCAGCAGAATGGCGACGAGACATCTGATCTGTTCCCGCTTACTTCGGACGCTTCGCGCCGTACTTCGAACGACGCTGCTTACGGTTCTTGACGCCCTGGGTATCGAGGACGCCGCGGAGGATGTGGTAGCGCACGCCGGGCAAGTCCTTGACGCGGCCGCCGCGGATCATGACCACCGAGTGCTCCTGAAGGTTATGGCCTTCACCCGGGATGTAGCCGATCACTTCGAAGCCGTTGGTCAGGCGCACCTTGGCGACCTTGCGAAGCGCCGAGTTCGGCTTCTTCGGGGTCGTGGTGTAGACGCGCGTGCAAACGCCGCGCTTCTGCGGCGACTGCTGCAGCGCCGGCACCTTCTTGCGTGACTTCTGCACCGCACGCGGATTTGCGATCAGCTGGTTGATCGTCGGCATGTCAGCCTTCACCCTTTAGTTCGCGCGGGGCCTTGAACGGCTCCGCAAATTCTTCTCGGAACTAGCCGTTCCGTTCGGCCCGTTCTGCGTGAAAAAACTTCCACGCAAAACGAAATCGCGCCAACCACTCATCGCTGAGCGGAAAGCGCTTCGACGCCACAGAGGACCGCGAATTAGGACCGATCAGCGTTCGCTGTTCGGTCTGCTTCCGAGGTCATGCATCCGAGTTCACTCTCAAGAGGACGTGCTCAAGAGAACTAAAATCGTCCTGGCATTGCCTAGCAATATGATCGACAGCGTTTGAGCGGCATTCGTCGAGGTTGGTGCCCGTCTCAGTCCGAACAGGATTTGAAAGGGTGTTCCGTTCCGACGCTGGCGTTGCTCACCGCCTGTCGTTAAGTGGCCGTCTTCTATAAGCGGTAGATAGTGAAGTCAAGCGAAAGAACAACGCTGGAAATACCTATGGGGCCTGCGGGTTCAGCGTTTGCTGCGAATTCGAAAAATCTGGAAGCGTGAACTTTGCCGCTCTCGATTGGCACTCCGCCTTCGACTCGCAGTCCTGAGTCGCGAAAACCGCCCAAAACCGCCCCTAATTATATCCGGGTAAATATACCCGAAGCGTCCATTTTCCCGGCTGATCAGCCGAGCCAGCAACCCCACCAAGCGCTTATTTGCCTTCCCGGAAGCAAACCTGGCGTTTCGAGCCCGGCGGTCGGCGCCGAATCAAGCCGCCGCGCTTACTCCTCTTCATCATCCTCCTCGTCGTCGTCATCGTCCTCGTTGTCATCGTCGGCCTGACCGGCGGCGTCATGCTGCCGGTGGCCCTGGTCGTCCCACAGCTTGCGATAGACGCCGTTGGCGGCGAGCAACTGCGCGTGCGAGCCGCGCTCGATCGCCTTGCCGCCTGAAATGACGATGATTTCATCCATTTCAACCACCGACGTCAAGCGATGGGTCGACCAGATCAGGGTTCGTCCCTCCGCCACGTTCAGAAGCGTGCGGTTGATCGCGGCTTCCGTGGTCTGGTCGAGCGCCGAGGTCGCCTCATCGAGCAGCAGCAGCGCGGGGTTGCGGATGATGGCGCGCGCAATCGCGATGCGCTGGCGCTGGCCGCCCGAAAGCGTATCGCCGCGCTCGCCGACCGGCGTGTCGTATTTCTGCGGCAGGCTCATGATGTAGCTGTGGATCTCGGCCTTGCGCGCAGCTTCCACGACCTCCGCGTCGCTGGCGCCCTCCTTGCCGAGCCGGATGTTTTCCCGGATCGACATGTTGAACAGCATGTTTTCCTGGAACACGATCGCCATGCCCTTGCGCAGCGAATGCCGCGTCACCCGGCGGATATCGACACCGTCGATGGTCACGCGGCCTTCGTCCGGCGTGTAGAGGCGCAGGATCAGGTTGAGCAGCGTGCTCTTGCCCGAGCCGCTGGGACCGACGATCGCGATTCGCTTGCCGACGTCGAGCTTGAGGCTGAAATTGTCGAGCACCGGAACTTCGCTGCCTTCGTACTTGAAGGTGACGCGCTCGAAGCTGATGTCGTTGGTGATGGGCGGCAGATCCGGCGCGCCGGCGCGATCGGCGCCACGCGTCGGTTCATCCAGCAATTCCTGCATATGCCGCACCGCCGCCGCCGACTGGATCGACACCGGAATGAAATGCATCAGGTGGGCGATGTTGTACGACACCTCCCAGAACGCGCTCTCGAAGGTGACGAAAGTGCCGATGGTGATCTGGCCCTTGGTGGCGAGGTAGGCGCCAATTGCAAGCACCACGAGGTGCAACAGCAACACCGAGATCGTGACGGTACGCTCGACCATGGTCGACAGGAACACGGCAGAAGCGGTCTTGATGCGCACTTCCTGGTTGCGCATCGTGAACCAGCCGAGCGTCCGCCGCTGCAGGCTGAATGCCTTCACCACCGCCTGCGCCGCCACGTTTTCCTGCACCGTGCCGAGCAGCGCCGCCTCGTTGAGCTTCTGCTCGTAATTGGCCTGCACCGCCTTCGGGGTCAGGATCCGCGGCCCGATCAGCGTGATCGGAAACACCAGCAGGGCGATTGCCGCAAGCTGCCAGTTCAGGAACAGCATCAGGATGATGCCGGCGATTAATTCCAGGAACGGCAGCGCCGCGCTGTTGGCAAAGGTCTTGATCGAGTTCTCGTAGGCCGCGAGGTCGATCGAGAAACGCGAGAGAATCTCGCCGCGCTTGGTTTTTGCGAAATAGGACGAAGGCAGGTTCTGGACGTGTTCGAACAGCCGCGTCCGCGTGTCAGCGATCAGCCCTGCCGCCAGCCGCGCATCCCAGCGCTCGTACCAGACCGCGATGATCGAGGTGATGATGCCCGCGACCGCGAGCACGCCGAGGATCTTGTACAGCGCCTGGAAATCCTCCTCGCCGAGCGCGTCGTCGATCAGGAATTTCAGGCTCAACGGCATGATGACGTTGAACAGCGTCTCCACCAGCACGCCGAAAGTGACGAACGCTACCAGTTTCCGGTAGTTGCCGAGATGCGGCCTGACGAAGCCGTAGATCGTGGTCAGTGCGCCGGCGGCTTCCTTGGCTGTGAAGACGACGAGATCCTCGTCATCATCATCGTCGTCGAGTTCCAGCTCGTCGTCCTTGCCGTCGTCGCCGTCATCGTCGGGAGACGCGCTGGCTGCCTTGCCGCCGGTGGCCGGTCCCGCCGGGACCGCCTCCAGGGCGAGCTTCTTCGCGAGTTCCGGATCGTCCGCCGGCGCGGGCTTCCCATCATCCGAAGAAGGAGGCTTTGGCGCCATGAAACCAACCGATGCTGCACGGCCGGCATGACCGCAAAAACGAGCGCGGTAGCCGCAAACGCTACCGCGGCGATCCTATGCGATCGGGATGAGTTCGGCAAACAATTGGCGCTGCCGGTGCGGATTCACCGGCATCGGCCGAACTGCCTAGTCGTCGGATTCGACCTTGTCGAAGAACGAATAGCGCAGGCTGTCGGCGTCGGCGTACCACTGCCCCGGCCCCTTGTTGGCGGCGAGCGTCGCCGCCCACAACGCGTCGGTGCAGTCGCGGCGATGCATCGAGAGGTCGAATCCGTTGCCGAAGAACAACTCTGACCATTCCCACCAGGTGCCGAGCTTCTTCACCCCGCGCAGCAGGTCGTAGCGGTCGATCAGCGCCGGCGCCATGTCCGACGTCACCGATCCGAACACCACCCCCGTCTTCACGACACGGTGCAACTCGCGCACCGCCCGCGGCACCTGCTTTTCGGCGACGTGGCACAGGCTGGTCTCGAACAGGAAATCGAATTCGTCGTCCTTGAACGGCATATCGACGATCGAGCCGAGCTTGTTGAACTTCCGCAGCGCCTTCGGTGTTCTGGCGTGGATCGTCCGGTTGTTTTCGATGCCCCAGGCATCGATCCCGCGCTCGCGCAGCGCACCGACCAGTTCGCCGCTGGCGGAGCCGGCAACCAACAGCTTGTAGCCCCTGGTCCTGTTCCAGACGATCTTGATCAGGTCGGTCAGATAGGCCGGATCGGTGAACCGGCGCCACGCCTCGCGGTACGGTCCGAGGCCACGGTAATTATCGAAATAGTCGCGGTCGATCCTGTCGGAGACCGACACTCCCTGCTGCGAACGGGCGCGGCGCAGCCGGATCATCTCGGTGAGAATGATGTCGGTCGCGGCATCGGAGGAGTCGAGCAGACCGTTCAAGGTTGAATCGAACAGGTAGTCACCGACCACCACGATCCCCGGATGCTGCTTCGGTTCGGGCCGATGGTTGGTCATGACGTCGCGCACCGGCAGGCCGCCCGGCAGCGCATTCACCGACGACAGCCAGCGGTGAATCTTGCCTTCGAGAAAATGGTCACGGGCATCGCCAAAGGACGCCGGCAGCGATTTCAGTGCGGCGTCGATCAGCTCCTGGTCGCTGAGATTGGCGAACGCCAGCGCATCGGAGCCGGCGATCAGCCAGTTCAGCACGCCGTGCCTGCCGACGTCATGGCGCGCGCCTTCGTTGTAGATACAGCAGCCGCCGAACGCTTCCGACATGAACCAGGCGCCCGGTATTTGCTCGCCCCAGAACGGCTCGTCGAACAGGATCGAAACCCGCAGGTAGTGCGCCGGCTTGTCGAAATAGGCGACGTGCTTGACCATCGACCTGCGCAGCTCTTCGCCGTCCCAGCGCATGGTCGCGAGCCAGGAATGCGGCAGGCACACCAGAACGAGATCGAAATCGCGCGTCTCCGGCCCCTTCCCGTTCATCATGTCGAGTTGGTAACGGCCGGACTCGGTCTTGCCGACCTTCAGCACGCGATGATTGAGCTGGACGTCGGCATCGACCTCGGAGCGAAGGCACTCGATCAGTTGCTCGTTGCCGTTCTGGATCGAATACAGGCCGATATAGCCGTCGATATCCATCACGAAGTTCTTCAGCGCATTCAGCCCGTTGGTGTTGTGGCTCTCGGTCGCAATATCCGATCGCGCCATGACCTTGAGGAAGCGCTTCGCCGTGGCATCGCCCACTTCCTTGTCCAGCACTTCCTCGCAGGTCATGTAGGCCCAGGGATGCTCGTTGTCGTGCGCACCAACGCCTTCATAATATTCGACGGGCGATACCAGGTCGGAGCAACGCTTGCGGAACGCCTCGATCGCGGCGGCGGTCTTCGCGCCATATTTGCGGCGCATGCCCGACACGTCGTCGAGCAGTTCGCCGTCGAGCTGCACCTGCTCGGCGTCCATCGGAATCGTCTGCAGGCCGAAATGCTGGACCAGTTCGCGCAGCGGATCCGGGCCGGTCATCGAATAATCGTAGATCTCGGCAACGCCCGCCTCGTACAGCGCGGGCGCGGAATCGAATTTGCGCGACAGGATCTTGCCGCCGACCCGATCGGAGGCCTCGTAGATCGTCACGCGGCAGAGATCGCCGAGCTTTTTCTTCAGGTACCAGGCACTCATCAGCCCGCCCGGGCCGCCGCCAACGATTGCAAGATCCAGCATATTTGTTCCGTCGCCCCTCCGCCGTGTCCTGCCTCAGGCACGGTCGGTATAATCCAAACTAGCAAAAGCCCTTTTCACCATGAAGGAAAGATGAACAAAGCGAGCCCTCGCACCGCAACAAGCAAAGAAAGCAGCAAAAAGGCCGGCTTGCGCCGGCCTTTTGTCTCGGTACCGTATTTCTGCGGAGGCCCTATTCCGCAGGCGGCAGGGCCAGCGGCTCGGCTTCCGGCGCCGTCGGTACGATGGCCGTCTGCTTCTCGCGCTCGTCGAGAATCAGCTTGTCGCGCTTGACCGCGACCTCGCGGATCTTGGCCATCGAAGCGCCGGTGCCCGCCGGGATCAGCCGGCCGACAATGACGTTCTCCTTGAGGCCTTCCAGCGGATCCACCTTGCCGTTGACGGCGGCTTCGGTGAGCACGCGGGTGGTCTCCTGGAACGAGGCCGCCGAGAAGAACGAGCGGGTCTGCAGGCTCGCCTTGGTGATGCCGAGCAGTACCGGCGTTCCCGTGGCGGGCTTCTTGCCCTCTTCCTTGGCCTTCACGTTGAGCGCGTCGAACTCGATCTTGTCGACCTGTTCGCCCGAGATCATGTCGGTCTCGCCCTGGTCGGTGATCTCGACCTTCTGCAGCATCTGACGAACAATCACCTCGATGTGCTTGTCGTTGATGAGCACGCCCTGCAACCGGTAGACCTCCTGGATTTCGTTGACCAGATAGGCAGCGAGTTCCTCGATGCCCTTGATCGCCAGGATGTCGTGCGGCGCCGGATTGCCTTCGACGATGAAATCGCCCTTTTCGACGATGTCCCCGTCCTGCAGATGGATATGCTTGCCCTTCGGGATCAGGTACTCCCTGTTCTCCTCGGTCTTGTCCATCGGCTCGATCGAGATGCGGCGCTTGTTCTTGTAGTCGCGGCCGAAGCGGATGGTGCCCGCGATTTCCGCGATGATCGCCGCGTCCTTCGGCTTGCGGGCCTCGAACAGTTCGGCCACCCGCGGCAGACCGCCGGTGATGTCACGGGTCTTGGCGCTTTCCGTGGAGATACGCGCCAGGATGTCGCCGGCCTTGACCTTGGCGCCGATGTCGACCGACAGAATGCCGTCGACCGACAACATGTAGCGGGCATCGCCGCCACGGGCGAGCTTGAGCACCTTGCCGTCCTTGCCCTTGACGACGATCGCCGGACGCAGATCCGCCCCGCCCCGCGACGCGCGCCAGTCGATGACGACGCGCTTGGCGATACCGGTGGATTCGTCCAGCGTTTCCGAAATCGACTGGCCCTCGACCAGGTCCTCGAACCCGATCGTGCCCTCGACTTCGGTAAGAACCGGACGGCTGTACGGATCCCATTCCGCGATGCGCTGGCCGCGCTTGACCGTATCGCCGTCGTCGACGTGCATGCGCGCGCCGTACTGAATGCGGTGGGTCGCACGCTCGGTTCCGTCCGCATCGACGATGGCAACGACCATGTTGCGGACCATCGCGACCAGGTGACCTTCGCTGTTCCTGGCGATAGCCTTGTTCCTGATCGTCACCTTGCCGTCGAAATTCGACTCGACGAAGGACTGCTCGTTGATCTGCGCCGCGCCGCCGATGTGGAACGTACGCATCGTCAGCTGCGTGCCGGGTTCACCGATCGACTGGGCGGCGATGACACCGACCGCCTCACCGTGGTTGACCGGCGTGCCGCGGGCGAGATCACGGCCATAGCACTTGCCGCAGATGCCGTTGACGAGTTCGCAGGTCAGCGCCGAACGGATCTTCACCTCCTGGATGCCGGCCTGCTGGATGGCGTCGACATGCGTCTCCTCCATCAGCGTGCCGCGCTTGACCACGACCCTGTTCGACGCGGGATCGCGCAGATCCTCGCCCGCGGTGCGGCCGAGAATACGCGACGCCAGCGACGCGACCACCGTGCCGGCATCGACGATGGCGCGCATCTTGATGCCGAGCTTGGTGCCGCAATCGTCCTGCGTGATGATGCAGTCCTGCGCCACGTCGACCAGGCGGCGGGTCAGGTAGCCGGAGTTCGCGGTCTTCAACGCGGTGTCCGCGAGGCCCTTGCGGGCGCCGTGGGTCGAGTTGAAGTACTCGAGCACCGACAGGCCTTCCTTGAAGTTGGAAATGATCGGCGTCTCGATGATCTCACCCGACGGCTTCGCCATCAGGCCGCGCATACCGGCAAGCTGACGCATTTGCGCCGGCGAACCGCGCGCGCCCGAATGCGCCATCATGTAGATCGAGTTGATGTCGGCGTCGGCGCCCTTCGGCGTCTTCTTGGTCGAGGAGATTTCCTTCATCATCTCCTTGGCGATTTCTTCGGTCGCCTTCGACCAGGCGTCGACCACCTTGTTGTACTTCTCGCC
>LNFM01008227.1_pt1 | contig 15840 bp, 12 predicted proteins | sample 596031 | NCBI WGS metagenome assembly LNFM01 (sample SAMN04254537, study PRJNA301005) | activated carbon metagenome | isolation source: dual media filters at the Ann Arbor, Michigan drinking water treatment plant | place: USA: Ann Arbor | reverse complement strand
CTTGAATCCTTCGGTGTGAGAGCCTGGATTCTACCGGTGGCTGACTCTCTGACTATCGTTTCAAACGTTGCACTTATTCTATGAATTCAGGCACCAAAGAGGGTGAAGAATTTGAGTGGTCGGCGACGGGTCGAAGTGGCGTGTCACTGGCACAATTATCGGCCGCCAATGATCTCGCCTTTTCCTTTCGACGAGCCGCGTCTCGGTTGGTAGAAATGGGTGGAAAGGAATGGGGACGGCAATGACGAAAGCTTTTTACCTTGCAAACCATTGAACCTATGGCAGATTTTTACTTAGGGAACATGCGGAACGTAATTGGGGTCAGATGAAGGTTTTCGCCTAAATGTTCATCTGACCCCAATTTTCCCGCATTGGTGCGTTCATCATGATTTATCTTGTTGAACATAGAGACGGTGAGACTAAGGTTAAAGAGAACCGGATATTTCTGGCGCTGCCGTTAGGAAATGGAATTCAAAGAGAATTTGAGCCATACGGCGTGGCACACGGTATTGCCTCTGGCACCGGTGGTGACGTTGCATCCTTCATCTGCAGAGTCATTGCTTAACAATCATATATGGACTCTCCCCACAAGTAGTGAGCAAAGCTTTTCTTGTGCACCTGTCGTCAGCGCGGTTGCATTCGTATATCCGGCCTGTGATGGGCGCTTGGCCCTGGCCATTCTGTAGTTCGCGCAGCGGGGCCAAGCGTTCAATCGATCACGACGATCATGATTGTTATCAGCCTTATTCCGCTGCAGGACTCGCCTGTTCCGACAGTACTGCTGCTCACCACAACCCCATGAACACCATCATTCCTTTCCGATTCCCCGCTCAGCTGGGCTGGCTTGATGCTTGCCCAAATAACCGCTTGGTTTTGAACCGTGCTGCGTGACCGGCTCTGAGGCCAGTTGCACGCGGTGTGGCGTGTGTGAACGCGATGGGTTGCTGAGTTGCCGGGTGGAGTGGCGTCGTGGGTTATCGCGAATAAATTCGCTCCTACAGGTTCTTCAATCGTCAGGGCCTCTGACTGTTCTCTCGTCAGTGCTGCGAGCGCGCTCTGGGGTTAGCTATGCCCCTCATAGCTTGCGGCCGCGCATTAACCTGAACTATCGGTCACCTGTGGCAATCCCCTGCTATGACCCGTCAGCGCATGCCTGGCGAAGCGGTGCGCATGGTGCGCGCGCAGCGGCCAGGGCGCCTCGCGATAAGGAATTGTCATGATTGCCACTACGCACGACCACTACCGCAGTACCCCCAACCCCCTGCACGCGGCGTTACTGGCCGGCACGGTGCCGCTGTTTCTGGGCGCGCTGTTGAGTGACTTTGCCTACTTTCGCACCTACCAGATTCAGTGGAGCAACTTCGCCTCCTGGCTGATTGCAGGTGGGCTGGTGTTCTGTGGCTTGGCGCTGCTGTTTGCGTTGGTCAATCTGCTGCGTGCCGGGCAGAAGCGCGGCCGGCCGCTGACCTACTTTCTGTTGCTGTTGGCGACTTGGGTGCTGGGGTTTCTTAATTCCCTCGAGCACGCCAAGGATGCCTGGGCGGTGATGCCGGTTGGGCTTGCGCTGTCGGTGGTCGTTGCCGTGCTGGCGGTGGTGGCGACCGGCCTTGGCCTGAGCAACCTGCGCAATGGAGGTGACGTATGAAACCCATTAGCACCTTGTCGGCCCTGAGCCTGGCGTTGTTGTTGAGTGGCTGTGGCGGTGACGAGCCGGATGGCGCGCAGTTGTTGGGCGCAAATCCCACGTTGCCCGAGCCGGAGCGTGGCCTGTTGCCCAGTATGAAGATCGCCGAGCCGGCGGACTGGGGCGATGAGCTGCCGACTGTGCCGGAGAATTTCACCATCACGGCGATTGCCACCGATTTGCAGATCCCGCGGCAGACGCTGGTGTTGCCCAATGGCGACATCCTCGTGGCGGAAGGGCGCGGCGGTAATGCGGCGAAGCTCAAGCCCAAGGATGTAATCGCCGGGTATATCAAGGCCCAAGGCAATACCGCGGTCGACAGTGGCAATCGCCTGACCCTGTTGCGCGATGCCGACGGCGACGGCACCTACGAGCTGAAAACCGTGTTCGCCGACAACCTTAACGCGCCTTATGGCCTGGCCCTGTTCGATGGCAACTTGTACGTAGCCAACCAGGATGCGCTGGTGCGCTTCGACTATACCGAGGGCCAGACCCAGGCCAGCGGGGCGCCGACCAAGGTCACCGACCTGCCATCGGCGATCAACCACCACTGGACCAAGGCACTGACCATCAGCCCGGACGGGCGTTACCTGTATGTCGGTATCGGTTCCAACAGCAACATCACCGAGCGCGGTATGGAGGCGGAAGTCGACCGGGCGCTGGTGTGGCAGGTCGATGCCGAAACGGGCGCCTACAAACCCTACGCCACGGGCCTGCGCAATCCGACGGCGTTGGCGATCCAGCCTGGCAGCGGGCGGTTATGGGCGGTGGTGAATGAGCGAGACGAACTGGGTGAGGACCTGGTGCCGGATTACCTGACCTCGGTGCAGGAGGGCGGTTTCTACGGCTGGCCTTACAGCTATTGGGGACAGAACGTTGACCCGCGGGTGAAACCGCAAAACCCGGAAAAGGTCGCGGCAGCGATCAAGCCGGACTACAGCCTGGGCGCCCACGTCGCGGCGCTTGGCCTGGACTTCTCCACGGCGGCCATGGGCGAGCAGTTCGCCGAGGGTGTGTTTGTCGGGGAGCACGGCAGCTGGAACCGCAAGAACCCGGTGGGTTACAAGGTCAGCTTCGTGCCGTTCAGCAATGGCCGACCTTCCGGCCCGCCGATGGATTTTGTCACCGGCTTTCGCTCTGCCGACGGCAAGACCCGTGGCCGCCCGGTCGGTGTGACCGTCGACCCGCGCGGTGCGCTGATCGTGGCGGACGATTTGTCCAACACGGTGTGGCGGGTTGTGCGCACGCAGTAGGACGTCTATCGACCCAGGGTTGCCCCGCGCTGCTGTTAGCAGGGCGGGGCAGGGTGCCTGGTTTAGCGGGGCTTAGGCGCTGTACAGCGGGTAATCCACATAGCCTTCAGCATTACCGCCATACATAGTGGCCGGGTTCAGTGGGTTCAGCGGCCAGTCGTTGGCGATGCGTGCCGGCAGGTCCGGGTTAGCGATAAACGGGCGACCAAAGGCGATCATGTCCGCTAGCCCGGCGTCGAGCAGTTGTGCGCCGCTCTGCGCGGTGTGCCGTCCGGCATAGATGATCGCGCCGCTAAAGGTAGCGCGCACATCGCGGCGGAAGGCGATGGGCATGGCGGGTGCGTCGTCCCAGTCGGCTTCGGCAATGGATAGGTAGGCGATACCGGCCTCTTCCAACACTTTGATCGCTTCGATGTAGGTGGTGTGCGGGTCTTCCTCGACCAGACCCAGGTAGGTGCGTGCCTCGTCGGTGCTGGTGAACAGCGGCGCGAAGCGCACGCCGACTTTCTCTTTGCCAATGCACTCTGCGACGCCGGCGACGATCTCGCGCAAAAAGCGCAAGCGGTTGGGCAGCGAGCCGCCGTATTGGTCGTCGCGGTGGTTGCTGTGTGCTGAGATGAACTGGTTGACCAGGTAACCATTGGCGCAATGCAGTTCGATACCGTCGAAGCCGGCTTCCATGGCATTGCGCGCGGCCTGGATATACAGCTGCACCAACTCGTGAACCTCCGCGGTGCTCAACGCGCGCGGTGCGGAGGGCGTGACCAGCTCGCCGGTGCCGGGGCCGGTTTCGATAAATACGCTGACGCGGTCGGTGGCAATCGCGGAGGCTGAAACCGGCGCCTCACCATTGGGTTGCAGCGCGGTGTGGGACACGCGCCCTACGTGCCAGAGCTGGGCAAAGATCACCCCATCCTTGGCGTGTACGGCCTCAGTTACCTTGCGCCAGCCGGCAATTTGCTCAGCGGTATGGATGCCCGGCGTCCAGGCATAGCCCTGGCCACGCGGCTCGATTTGCGTGCCCTCGGTCACCAGCAAGCCGGCGCCAGCGCGCTGCTGGTAGTACTCGGCCATCAGCTCGTTGGCCACGTTGCCGGGCTGGCTGCTGCGCTGGCGAGTTAGCGGGGGCAGCATGATTCGGTTCTTGAGTGTGTGCTGGCCGAGGGTAACGGGGGTGAAGAAACTGCTGTTAGTCATGGGGACTGCCTTTCTAGGTGTCTAATGTCGAGATTTGAATTAGACCGGTCGACTAGTTTGTGGTTAAAAAAATAAGCCCACTCGTGAGCTAACTGAACACGCTGTAGGAGCGAATTTATTCGCGATGCTTTCGCGCGTTTCGCGAATAAAGGCTAGGCGCCCCCTTCGCTCCTACAGGTGGGGCAACTAAATGGCACTTCACCGCGTAGCCTGGGTCGAGCGAAGCGACCCCCCGGGAGGGTTATTCCCAGGTATCGCGTGGCGCCGACGGTATCGCCCGCAAGCGGGCTCCTACGGATTGCGGCTGTAGTGGCTGGCTCAGCCCAGCAGAGCCAGCAGCGCTTTCGCCACCGCTGCCGAGCTGGCCGGGTTCTGGCCCGTGACGAGCTTGCCATCGGTGAGCACGTGCACCTGCCAGTCGGCGGCTTTGCTGTAGCGTGCGCCCAGGCGCTGGAATTCATCCTCGATCAAGAATGGCACCACCTCGGTCAGGCCGACTGCCGCTTCTTCGGCGTTGCTGAACCCGGTCACATCGCGCCCGGCGATCAGCGGCTGGCCGGCGCTGTCGCGTACCTTGAGCAGCACGCCCGGCGCGTGGCAGACAAATCCGTGAGGTTTGCCGCTGTGGGCGAAGGCTTCGATCAGGGCAATCGAGTGAGCGCTGTTCGCCAGGTCCCACAGCGGGCCATGGCCGCCGGGGTAGAACACCGCGTCGAAGTCTTCGGCGTTCACCTCAGCCAGCAGGCCGGTGTTGGCGAGCGCGTGCTGCGCGGCAGGGTCGTTGCGAAAGCGATTGGTTTCAGCGGTTTGTGCGTCGGGCTCATCGCTCTTCGGGTCAAGCGGCGGTTGCCCACCGGCCGGCGATACCAGCGTGACCTGCGCGCTAGCATCCTTGAAGGCGTAGTAGGGCGCGGCGAACTCTTCGAGCCAGAAGCCGGTTTTCTTGCCGGTATTGCCGAGTTGGTCGTGGGAAGTCAGCACCATTAATACGTTCATAGAACCCTCTTGGGTTGGCAGGCCAGCGTTGGGCGAATGGCCTCGCTGTGGTTGCCTGCGGAGAATGTGAGGAAAGGTTAGGCAATAATAGACCAGTCGTCTAGTGATTTTTCCCCTCTGCCTGCACCGCAGCGTTTAAGGCGCCTTTGCGGTGCATGAGAAATATACGACTGGTCTATTGTTTGCTATGTTCCGCCCATGAAAGCGACCTACGACAATACCCGCCAACACTTGCTCGATACCGGCCACCGTTTGATGGCCGACAAGGGCTTTACCGGCGTGGGCCTCAGTGAAATCCTGCAGGCCGCTGGCGTGCCCAAGGGCTCGTTCTATCACTACTTCAAATCCAAGGAGCAGTACGGCCAGGCCGTGCTGGAGCACTACTTCGTCGCCTACCTGGCCGATATGGACCGGCGCCTGGCGTTGCCTGGGCTGAGTGCTTACCAGCGCTTGCTGGACTATTGGCAAGGCTGGCAGGCGCGCTGTGTGGCGCCGGGGCAGGGCGATGAGTGTCTGGTGGTGAAGCTCAGCGCCGAGGTGGCCGATCTGTCGGAGTCGATGCGCCTGACGCTGCGCGATGGCGCCGAGCAGATTGTGTCGCGCATCACCGACTGCATTGAGCAAGGGCAGCGCGACCGTAGCCTGTCCGCCCCAGGCGAGCCCCGCCACCTGGCCGAAACCCTCTACCAACTCTGGCTGGGCGCCAGCTTGTTGAACAAGCTGCAGCGCACGGGGCGCTCACTGGAGACGGCCATGCGCAGCACCGAGCAGCTGCTGCGCGCCTGAAACATGGCGCCCATACGCACGCTAAGCCTGCAGGGCGCGCCCGAGAATGCCAGAATGGCCGATCCCAACGGCCTGCGACCCGTTCATGAAAATCCTCAGCCTGCGCCTCAAGAACCTCAACTCCCTCAAGGGTGAATGGAAAGTCGACTTTGCCGCCGAGCCATTCGCCAGCAGCGGCCTGTTTGCCATCACCGGGCCGACTGGCGCCGGCAAGACCACCCTGCTCGATGCGATCTGCCTGGCGCTGTACCACCGCACGCCGCGCATGAGCACGCTGTCGGCCAGTGGCAACGAGCTGATGACCCGGCACACTGCCGATTGCCTGGCTGAGGTCGAGTTTGAGGTGAAGGGGCAGGGCTACCGGGCGTTCTGGAGCCAGCGCCGGGCACGGGACAAGGTGGACGGCGCGTTGCAGGCGCCGAAGGTCGAACTGGCGCGGCTCGATGGCGAGATCCTGACCGACAAGATTCGCGAGAAGGAAACCCTGACCGCCGAGCTGACCGGCCTGGATTTCGAGCGCTTCACCAAATCCATGCTGCTGGCCCAGGGCGGTTTTGCCGCCTTTCTCGAGGCCAGCGCCAACCAGCGCGCCGAGCTGCTGGAGGAGCTGACCGGTACCGAGGTCTACGGGCGCATCTCCCAGCAGGTCTACGAGCGGGCCAAGGCCGCGGAGCAGGACCTGCGCCTGCTCAGAGGCCGCGCCGAAGCCATGGAATTGCTCGATGAGCCGCAACGCGCCGCGCTGCAGGCCGAGGCCGAGCAGCTGCAGGGCGAAGAACAACCGCTACTGCAGCACCAGCACACCCTGCAAAGCCAGCGGCGCTGGCGTGAGGCGTTGCAGCAGGCCGAGCACCAGCAGCGACAGGCCAGCGCGCGCCTGGCTCAGGCGCAGCAGGCGCAAAGCGGCGCCGCTGATGAGTTACAGCGCCTGGCCGATAGTGAGCCGGCCGCCCGTTTACAACCGCTGCACCAGGCTTGGCAGCAGGCCCAGGCGGACCTGCAGCAGGGCGAGACGGCTCTGGCAGCGTTGCAGCACCAGCTTGCGCAGAGCACCGAACAGCAGGTCAGCAGCCTGTGGCAGGCCAGCCGCTATGCGGTGCAGTTGCAGCAGCAACGTCAGCTGACGTGGGCGCAGGTGGACACGCAGCAGCGTGAACTGCAGGCGCAGGTAAGCGCCCAGCCCCAGCGGGCGCGTCTGGGTGAACTGCTGGGCGGCTGGCGCGCGCAGTTCGCCCAGCGCACGCAATTGCTGGCCGAGCAGCAGGCGTTGGACGCCCGCCTTGCCCAAGAGGCCGCGCGTATTACCACCTTGCAACGTCAGGGCGATGAACAGGCTGCGCAGTTGAACGCAGCTCACGCGCACCTGCAAACCGCACAGCGCGCCGAGGCGCAGCGGCAAGCAGCCCTGCAAGCGCTGTTGGGCGAGGCGGGCGAAGCCGGGCTACGGGCCAGCTGGCAGGAGATGCAGCAGCGCAGCCGGGTACTGGATCGCCTGGAACACCTTGCCCTGGCGCGTGACAAGCTGGCGGCGCAGGTGGCCGAACTGCAGCCGCAGCTCGCCCAGTTGCAGCAGTTGCACGGGTGTAAGAATGACGAGATCAACCAGTTGCGCGAGCGTTACAAGGCGCTCAAACAGCAGGTCAGCGACAAGGAAAAGCTCCTGGAGCAGGAGCAGCGCATCCAGGCCCTGGAGGCATACCGCGCGCAGCTGCAGGCCGATGAAGCCTGCCCGCTGTGCGGCTCCCATGAGCACCCGGCGATCAGCCAATACCAGGCGCTGAATGTCTCCGCCACGCAGCAGGCCCTGGCGCAGCGGCGCGGCGAGCTGGAGGCCCTGGAAACCCAGGGCGCCAGCCTGCGCGATGCGTTGACCCGCCTGGCCACGCAGATCAGCCAGGCGCAGCAGCACGCCGAGCAGTACCGCGAACAGGGCCAGCAACTTGACGCGGACTGGCACCAGCAACAGACCGAACAAGGCCTGAGTCTGGCCGATGGCGCCGCGTTGCAGGCCGTGCAACAGGCCCATGAGCACGCCTTCGCCAGCCTGCAAACCCGCCTGGCCGCTGTCGAAGCCAGGCAGGGCGAGCTGCAGCACGCGCGCCAGGCGCGGGAAAACGCCGAGCGTGAACTGAGCGCCATCGAACAGCGCCAGGCGTTGCTGGCCCGCGACCTGGACAATGCCCTCACCCAGCAGGCCGAGCAGGCCCAACGCCTGCGGCACACACAGGCTGAGCAAGATCGTCAGGCGCAAGCACTGCTTACCAGCGTGGCGGGGTTTGCCAGCGAATTGCCGGCCGATGGCGCTGTCTGGCTGGCCGAGCAGGAGGCCGCCTGGCGTGATTGGCAGCAGGCCCAGGCTCAACAGCAAGCGCTGCACGAGCAAGCGCGCGAGGCGCTGCTTTTGCTGAGCGATGCCGAGGCCCAGGCGACGCAGTGGCTGGGGCGTTGGCAGGCCAGCGGTGAGCAGCCGCTCAACGAGCCGGATAGCCAGACGCTGCCTGAGCAGGCGCTGGAGACGGCGGCAGCCCAATTGGCCGCTGCCCAGCGCGAGGGCGATGCCCTGCGTGGCCGTGAGCAGAGCCAGGTCGCGCTGCTCGATCAGTTGCGCACGCGTCTGGCTGACTGCACGCAGGCCTGGTCTGAGGCGTTACAGGCCAGCCCGTTCGCCGAGCTGTCGGCGTTTCAGGCAGCGCTATTGAGCGACGACGAGCGCCAACGGTTACTGACACTCAACGCCGAACTGGAGCGCACACTGACCGAGGCGAGTGCCTTGCAGGTGGCGGCCCAGGCGCAGTTGGACGCCCTCAAGCAAACGGTACAAACCAAGCTGGATGTGCCGGCGCTGGATGAGCAGTTGCAGGCCTTGGCCGGCCAGTTGCGCAGCCTGAGCCAACGCCAGGGTGAGCTGCGTGCGCAGTTGCAGGCGGACGATGCGCGGCGTGGCAGCCAGCAGGCGCTGTTCGCCGAGATCGACAGCAAAGCCCGCGCGTATGGTCTGTGGCAGCAGCTCAACGGGCTGATCGGCTCGGCCGACGGCGCCAAGTTCCGCAAGTTCGCCCAGGGCCTGACCCTCGATCACCTGGTGTACCTGGCCAACCAGCAGCTCACACGCCTGCATGGCCGCTATCAATTGGCGCGCCGCCACAGCGGCGAGCTGGAGCTGGAGGTGATCGACACCTGGCAGGCTGATGTCGCCCGCGATTGCCGCACGCTGTCGGGCGGTGAGAGCTTTCTGGTCAGCCTGGCCCTGGCGTTGGCATTGTCCGATCTGGTCAGCCACAAGACGCGCATCGACTCGCTGTTTCTCGACGAAGGCTTCGGCACCCTGGACGGCGAAACCCTGGAGATCGCCCTCGACGCCCTGGATAACCTCAACGCCAGCGGCAAGATGATCGGCGTGATCAGCCACATCGAGGCGCTCAAGGAGCGCATTGCTGTGCAGCTCAAAGTGCACAAACGTGTGGGCATGGGCTACAGCAGCCTGGATGCGCGCTATGCGGTGGCCGCCGCTGCGCGTTAGCCCCGTGGCGGCCTGGAGGGCGTGCGGGTGACGGCGTGTCTGCGGCTTTTTGCGGCATGCTGGCTTTCTATGTGCCGCTGAATGCGCTGTACTGGTGCACTAAGCGTCCCTGCCGCAAGACCTGGTGTTGGAGCAAGCGCGTGACCAAACTGCTGATCAGCCTGTTGTGCTGTGCCTGCGTGGGCGCATCCGCATGGGCCTTACCGCCGGCGCCCCGGGCGTTGACGCTGTGTCATGAAGATCAAGACACCTTCCCTTGGCTGCTCACTGACGGGCGCGGGCTCAACCTGCAACTGCTGCGGCAAGTGGAGCACGCGCTGCCTGTGCGCTTTCGCTTCGTCGCCGTGCCCTGGAAGCGCTGCCTGGCCGGTTTGGCCCAGGGGCAGTACGACGGCGCCTTCGCCGCCAGCTTTCAGCCGGAGCGCCTGGCGCACGGGCATTACCCGCTCAACGAGGCCGGGCAGCCGGATGTGCGTCGACGCCTGCACACGGCGGGCTACGCGTTGTACCGGCGCAAAGGCAGTGCGGTTGACTGGAACGGCGCGGCGTTCGAGCACGTGCAGGGCGCCATCGGCTCGCTGAGTGGTTTTTCGATTGCCGGGTTTATGCGTGGGCGCGGTATCACCGTGGATGAAACCAGTCGCGACCCGCTGATTCTGTTGCAGCGCGTACAGCGTCAACGGCTGGCTGCTGCGGCGCTGCAGACGTCGCGCGGCGACTTTGTGCTGATCACCCACCCTGAACTGGCGGCGCACATCGAGCGGGTCGAACAGCCGCTGGAAGAGAAGGCCTATTACCTGATGCTGTCGACCGCCTATGTCGAGCAGTCGCCGACCATGGCGGAGCGGATCTGGACAGAAATCGAGCACCAGCGCGAGTCGGCGGCGTATCAACAGGCCGTTGAGGTGTTTATGGCGTCTATGGCCCCTTAGACACCGGCAGTGCTTGGCCCCGCGCGCTGCGCGGCGCATCATCGGGGTTGTCTTCCTGTGAGCGTATTCGTCATGGCCAAACCGCCTGCTCCACCTTCTGCCTCGGCACTGGGGCGTTTTTTGACCCTCGCCGGTACAGCCACCCGCATTGGCGGCAGCCTGCTGGGGCAACGCCTGCGGCCGGGGCGTTCAGGCATCGATTGGCAGCCGGTGGGTGACCTGCTGCGCGATGTGCTGGGGGAGATGAAAGGGCCGGTGCTGAAACTCGGGCAGATGGCTTCGCAGTGGCAGGGTGTGTTGCCTGCACCGGTGGCCGAAGCCCTTGGAGCCCTGCAAAACCGAGTGCCGGCCTTGCCGTTCAGTGCGCTGCGGGCGCACTTACAGCAGGTTTACGGTGACGATCTTGGGCAGTTCTTTGCGCACATCGATGAGCAGCCGTTTGCGGCCGCCTCTCTGGGCCAGGTGCACCGCGCCGTGGCGCTGGATGGCCGGGCCTTGGTGCTTAAAGTGCAGTACCCCGGCATTGCCGAAATCTGCGCTGCGGACCTGCGCCAGGTGCGCCGCCTGCTGCCGCTGGGTCGGTTGTTTCGCGCGCCGGCGGCGCAGCTCGAAGCGGTTTATCAGGAACTGCAGCGGGTGATCGAAGCCGAATTGGACTACCCAGCCGAAATGCGGCGCCTGCAGGCCTATCGCGCGCATTTCGCCGACTGGCCGGGTTTGCGCCTGCCGACGCCCTATGAAGACCTTTGTCGCCCCGGCGTACTGGCCCTGAGCGAGGAGCCGGGCTTGCCGTTTGCCGATGTCGGCCAGGCACCTCTGGTGGTTCGTGAACGCCTGGCCAATACCCTGGTGGCTTGGCTCTGTGCCCAGGCTTTCGAGCTTGGGCAACTGCACGCAGACCCGCACCCAGGCAACTTTGCTTATACCGCCGAGGGCGAACTGGTGGTGTATGACTTCGGGTGTGTGCAGCCGGTGGCGCCGGCGGTGCGTGATGCCTATGCCCGCACCTACCTGGCGCTGCAGGCCCGCGATGGCGAGCGGCTGGAGCAGGCGTTTCAGGCCTTGGGGACCCGCCAGCCGCGCTCAGCGATCCCTTATGGGCTGTATCGCCAGTTGCACGGTTTGCTCGGCCCGCTGTTACAACCGGGGGTGCGCTGGGATTTTGCCGCCACACCGCTGCATCAGCAGATCCAGGCGCTGCTTCCGGATGTGTTGGGTGCATTGGGTAGCCTGCAACCGGCCCCTTCCACGCTGCTGGTCAATCGCACCCTGGAAGGCCATTACTGGAACCTCAGTCGCCTGGCGGTCGCACTGCCCCTGGCGGATCTGCTGCACGAACCGCTTAATGCCAGCCTCAACTAGGTTCTGTTGCCGTTTCGTCGCTAGCCGCGTTGCCGCGAACGGAACGGGAACAGGCCCTAGGGCTCAGCAGGCGTGGGTTCGTAGGCACCACGTTGCAGGTCGCGAAAGTAGCGGGCATAGCGCCCGCTGTCGCGGTAATGCTGCAGGCGACGGTCAAAGCGTTCACGCAGCGCCTCGCTGCCCGGCAGTGAGCGGGGGAACATCAGGTAACTGAGGTTATTCAGCAGTGGGCTCGGGTGGTGAGTGATGCGTGCCTGCTCGCCCAGGCTGAAGGCGCGCCGCAGGGCAGCATAGCCCACGTTGACCTCCTGCGGGTAAAGCACCACGCGTTCCTTGAGCAGCTTTTCGAAGTTCTGCACATCGCTGGAGACACGCTCCATCTGGACCTTGCCGGTGCCGAGAAAACGGTCGAAATCAGGCCCGTAGCTGTATTCCAAGCCGCCCCCGATGACCATGCCCGTAAGGTCATCAAACTGCTGCCAATCGAACGGCAGGCTCTTGAGGTGAAAGAACACGAACTGTTCTTCCAGCACGGGCGCGCTGTAAATAAAGTCCGCCTCGCGCTCCGGTACATGCATCCACACCGCGGTCGCATCGTACTGCCCGCGTGCAGCAGCGGCGTAGGCGCGCGGCCAGGGCAGGAACTGGAAAGTGACCCGGTAACCTTCGTCCGCCAGCAGGTCGCTGATCAGGTGCGCAACCACGCCCTGGTGCGGCAGGTTGTCGTCCAGATAGGGTGGCCAATGCCCGACACTCAGGTTCAGCTCGACCGGTTCGGTGGCGTATGCCGAACTGCAGAGCAGCCCGAGGGTAAGCCACACATGTTTGAGGAACATCAATCAGCCTCCATCTGCCTGCCCGTTTGTCGTTACCGGGTGCTCGCGCAAGTGTGGCATGCCGTGGGTGACTTGGCGCGTGTGCTGATTGCATGAGAGCAGCCGGCTGATTAGAGTGCGCCGGCAGTTGCACAGGGCATACAGCGAAACGTGGGGAGGAAACATGACGAGCCTGTCATGGGTAGTACTGGGCGTGTTCGTGTTGACCTACCTGGGCATGGCCGCCGGCGGCGTGCGTGGGCTGCGCATGGACCGCAGCTGGATCTCTGGCGCGGCCGCCGTGCTGTTGCTGTTTATTGGCGCGCAGACCCCGGCCGAAGCGGCCAGTCATCTGGATGCCGGCGCCTTGCTGCTGTTGCTGGCGCTGATGCTGGTCTCGGCGCAGTTCGAGTTCTCAGGCGTGTATGCCTGGCTCAACGGCCGGCTGGAGTCCTATGCGACGCAGCCGGCGCGTTTGTTGGCCGCTGTGGTCATGCTGGGCGGGGTGCTCTCCGCGGTGCTGGTCAATGACATCGTCGCCTTCGCCCTGACCCCGTTGCTGTGCCACAGCCTGCTGGCCCGCGGGCTCGATCCGCGGCCGTTCCTCCTGGCGTTGGCGCTGGCCTGTAATGCCGGCTCGGCGGCTAGCCTGATCGGTAACCCGCAGAACATTCTGATCGGCCAGGCCGGCGGCCTGGATTTCTGGGGCTATACCGCCATCGCCGCGGTCCCGGCCCTAGGCGCCTTGTTGATCACCTACCTGGTGATCCTCTGGCAATGGCGCCATCGCTGGGGCACGGCGCATCCCGTGGCCACCCAAGCGGCGCAACCCGCCCAGGTGTATGGCGCGCGCAGCTACCTTAAACCGGCCGTGGCCACCCTGGTGCTGCTGGGGCTGTTTGCCAGCGATCTACCGCGCGAATGGTCAGCGCTGATGATCGCCGTGTTGCTGATGGTCTCGCGCCGCGTGGCCAGCCGCGACTACGTGCAGGCGGTGGACTGGAACCTGTTGCTGTTGTTCGCTGGGCTGTTTGTGGTCACCGGCGCGGCCATGGCCTTGCCGCCCGTGGCAGGCATCGCCGCGCAGCTGGCGGATCGCGGGTTGCTGCCCCAAGGTGTGCTGTCGCTCGCTGCTGCTTCGCTGGTGGCCGGCAACCTGATCGGCAACGTGCCTTTCGTGATGCTCCTGCTCGGCGTGCTGCCGGACATGTCACCGTCCCTGCTGGTGGGCTTGGCGATCATGTCAACGCTGGCCGGCAACCTGCTGCTGATCGGCAGCGTGGTCAACCTGATCGTCGCCGAAAGTGCCCGGCGCCAGGGTGTGCGCCTGGGTTTCGTCGACTTTGCCCGCAGCGGCGTGCCGGTGACGCTGCTGAGCATGAGCCTGGCGGGGGTGTGGCTGGTGCTGGGTGGCTGGCTGCCCTGGTAGGGCACCTCTAAAAACTACCTGCGTGGTCATCGCCGCGTTAAAAACAGGCTAAAAATGCTCATTTACAGCTTGTAAACTCCGCCTTTTCGCCTGTTTTTGCCTTGCGCTAACTGCCTCGCCTACGTTTTTAGAGATGCCCTGGTAGGCGTTATTGCCAGCGCGTTTGCCGCCAGTTGCGCTGCTGCTCGGGCGTCTGGAAGGTCCAGGCGACGAAGCGGCTCTGCTTTTGGCCCTGGGCCATTTCCACGGTTTTGACCTGTAGGGCGCCGGCCTTTTTCAGCGCGCTGTAGACCCCGGGCAGGTTGCCGACCTTGGAGATCAGGCTGCTGAACCACAGCACTTGCTGGCCGACGGTGGCGCTTTCTTCGATCAAGCGGCTGACGAACGCCGCCTCGCCGCCCTGACACCACAATTCTGCGGCCTGACCGCCAAAGTTCAGCACCGGCAATTTGCGCTGCGGGTCGAGCTTGCCGAGGTTGCGCCATTTGCGCGTGCTGCCGCTGCTGGCTTCTTGCGCGCTGGCGTGGAAGGGCGGGTTGCACAGCGTCAGGTCGAAGCGCTCATCCGCATTCAATAAGCCCTGAAAGATATGCGTGCTGTCGCGCTGCAAGCGCAGCTCAATCGCTTCGTCAAGGCCCGGGTTGGATTGCACGATGGTCTTGGCCGAGGCGATGGCGCTATCGGCGATATCCGAGCCGAGAAACTGCCAGGCGTATTCGCGGTTACCCAGCAGCGGGTAGATGCAGTTGGCGCCCACGCCAATGTCCAGCGCGCGCACCTTGGCGCCACGGGGGATTTCGCCGCCATTGCCTGCAGCCAGCAGGTCGGCCAGGTAATGCAGGTAATCGGCACGGCCGGGGATCGGCGGGCACAGGTAATCCGCCGGAATGTCCCAATGCGCGATGCCGTAGAACTGCTTGAGCAGCGCGCGATTGAACACCTTCACCGCCGTCGGGTTGGCGAAGTCGATGCTCTCGTTGCCATAGGGGTTGATGATCACAAAAGCGCCCAGCTCCGGGCTGGCCTGGATCAACGCGGGAAAGTCGTAACGACCCTGGTGACGGTTGCGCGGGTGCAATTGGCCTTTGGCCGTACCGGGTTTACCGGTGCTGGTCTGGCTCGGTGCAGGGCGCGGTGCGGTGGGTTTACGGCTGGGGCGTTTCGGCGGCAGGGACATGGCAGGCGTATCTAAGGCTAGGGCGCGGGATTTTCCCACAGCTGGCCGCGGGTTGCTTGCCGACAATGACGCCGATGCGATCCCCGGTCATCGCGCTAGGCGATAGTCAGCCACATCGCCAGGTAATCAAAAAACAGGCAATACAGGGCAATCGGTAGCGGTAGACCCAACAATGTTCCCAGCAGGTAAGTACGCAAGGGCACGCCGGACAGTGCCAGCGCGTAGTTCAGTGCGGGTACCGTCTGAAACAGCATGCGCAGCACGACGATACTCGCCAGCGGACGGCGATCAAGGCCGTTCAGGAGGCGCTGCGCCACGCGGTTGTTCAGCTCGCGCAGGGCGTTACCGCCCAGGTAGCGGATGGTCACAAAGGTGACAGTGCAGGACACGCAGGCGGCTACGTAGGTGGCGATACCGCCATAGAACCGGCCCAGCGCAAGCACGGCGGCGGCGAGAAACACCCAGCCGGGAATCTGGATCAGGTTGCCGAGGGCGAACAGCAGGATAAACAGCAGCAGGCCGACTACGGGATGCATCAGGATCATTGCGCGCAAGGCGTCGAGGCTGAACTGTGCGCGGATACCTAAGGCTTCAAACATCCTGAATTCAACACATAAGTGCAACGCTCACCCCTGCATAAACTTCGTACGGCGTCTTCCAGCCCAGGCGTTTTCGCGGGCGTAAATTGA
>LNFM01008226.1_pt1 | contig 15842 bp, 14 predicted proteins | sample 596031 | NCBI WGS metagenome assembly LNFM01 (sample SAMN04254537, study PRJNA301005) | activated carbon metagenome | isolation source: dual media filters at the Ann Arbor, Michigan drinking water treatment plant | place: USA: Ann Arbor | reverse complement strand
CGGACTGGCTGGGCCAGGAAGTCACCGAGGAACTCCGCTACTACAACCTGGCGCTCGCCGAGCGCCCGTATTCGCGCTGGAGCGCACAGGAGCAGCACTGATGCTGGTGATCGGAATCAGCGGCCACGAACTCGACGCCCGCGAGCGCGAGTGGCTGCAGCATGACGCGGTGGCGGGCGTGATCCTGTTCACCCGCAACTTCGCCTCGCGCCAGCAGGTGGCCGACCTGTCCGCGGCCATTCGCGCCGCGGCGCCGCGCCCGCAGCTGCTTTGCGTGGACCAGGAAGGCGGCCGCGTGCAGCGTTTCCGCGACGGCTACCACCCGCTGCCCTCGCTCGACGGCTACGGCCAGCTGTACGCGCGCGACCCGAAGGCCGCGCTGCGCCTGGCCAGGGACCACGCCTGGCTGATGGCCAGCGAGATCCGCGCCACCGGCGTCGATCTCAGCTTCGCTCCCGTGGTCGACCTGGGCCGCGGCAACCTGGCCATCGGCAACCGCGCCTTCCATGCCGATCCGGCGATCGTCGCCGAGTTCACCCGCGCCTACGTGGCCGGCATGCACGAGGCCGGCATGGCCGCGACGCTCAAGCACTTCCCCGGCCATGGCTCGGTGCTCGAGGACACGCATTTCGACGACGCGGTGGACCCGCGCCCGCTGTCGGCGCTGCAGGCCGAGGACCTGGTGCCCTTCGTCGCCGGCATCGACGCCGGCGCCGATGCGGTGATGATGGCGCACGTGAAGTACCCGGCCGTCGCGCCCGAGCCCGCGGGCTATTCGCCGCGCTGGATCAAGGACATCCTGCGCCGCGACATGGGTTTCCGCGGCGTGGTGTTCTCCGACGACATCGGCATGGCCGCGGCCGAATCGGCCGGCGGCGTGAAGTCGCGCATCGACGCCCACCTCGACGCCGGCTGCGACATCGTGCTGGTGTGCGCCCCGGCCCTGGTCGAGGATTCGCTCAAGGCCATGGACACCCGCCCGCCCTCGGACACGCTGGGCATCAGCTCACTGCTCGGTCGCGGCGGCGGCGGCTGGGACGGCCTGCTGGCCGATGCGCGCTACGATGAGGCCCGCGGCCGCGTGACGGCCCATCCCGAAGGAGTGGCCTGACATGGTGAAGTCCCTGGCCGAGGCCGTCGCCGGTTCCGACCTGCTGTTCGACCGCGAACGCATCGAGCGCGAAATCGCCCGCATCGCCGCCGGGATCGACGCCGATTACGCCGACGGCGAGCGCCCGGTCTACCTGACCATCATGCACGGCGGCCTGCCGTTCGCCGCGCAGCTGGCGATGGCGATGAAGACCGACCTAGAGTTCGACTACCTGCACGCGTCGCGCTACCGCGGCGCCACCACCGGCTCGGGCCTGGCCTGGCTGCACCGTCCGGCGACGCCGCTGCGCGGCCGCCGCGTGCTGCTGGCCGACGACATCCTGGACGAGGGCCACACGCTCAAGGCCGTCAAGCAATGGTGCGAGGACCAGGGCGCCCGCGAGGTGCGGGTGGCCGTGCTGGCGGTGAAGCAGCACGACCGCTGCGTCGAGGGCATCGCCGCCGACTATGTCGCGCTGGAGGTGCCCGACCGCTACGTCTACGGCTACGGCATGGACTACCACGAGCAGGGCAGGAACCTGCCCGCGATCTACGCGCTGGGGACCTGAGATGGCCGCGATCGACCTGGCCGTGATCGGTGGCACCGGCGTCTACCGTCTCGCCAACCTGCAGGAGGCCGAAGCGATCGAGGGCGACACGCCCTTCGGCAAGCCCTCGGGCCCGGTCCGGGTCGGCCGCCTCCGCGGCCGCCGCGTCGCCTTCCTGGCCCGCCACGGCGAAGGCCACTCGCTGCCGCCGCACCGCGTGAACTACCGCGCCAACCTCTGGCAGCTCAAGCAGCTGGGCGCGTCCCGCGTGCTCGCCATCAACACCGTCGGCGGCATCACCGAACGCTTCGGCCCGCGCGTGCTGGCGCTGCCCGACCAACTGATCGACTACACCTGGGGCCGCGCCTCGAGCTTCTGGGACGGCGAGGGCGGCGAGGTGCTGCACGTCGATTTCGGCGACCCCTACACGCCTTCGCTGCGCGCCGAGGTGCTGGCCGCCGCGGCCCGCGCCGGCGTGGCCGTCGTGGACGGCGGCTGCTACGGCGCCACCCAGGGCCCGCGCCTGGAAACCAAGGCCGAGATCGCCCGCATGCGCCGCGACGGCTGCGACCTGGTCGGCATGACCGGCATGCCCGAGGCCGGCCTGGCCCGCGAGCTGGGCCTGGACTACGCCTGCCTGGCGGTGGTGGCCAATTGGGCCGCCGGCTGCAGCGACGACGGCGAGATCACGCTGGCCGAGGTGCTGGCCCACGTCGAGGCCGCCAGCGCAGGCCTGCCGGGGCTGTTCGACGCGCTGCTGGGGTGATTGTCAGTCGAATTCCCCTTTTGCATACTCGGCCCGTGCGACGGCCCGGGGAAGGCGCCGGGGCACGTTCGACCAACCGCACTCGAGGGAAAGCGCATGAGTTTCGGCACCGTGAAGTGGTTCAACGACGCCAAGGGGTTTGGCTTCATCGCTCCGGAAGACGGCAGCGCGGATGTGTTCGTGCATTACTCGGCGATCGCATCCAAGGGCTTCCGTTCGCTCCAGGAAGGCCAGCGCGTCAGTTTCGAAGTCGTCCAGGGCCCGAAGGGCGCACAAGCCGCCAACGTCGCCCCGGCCTGACACCACCCCCTACGCACCACCCCGAAGCCCCGCTCCCGCGGGGCTTCGCTTTTCCACCGTCCGTAGTGCACGTGCGCCCTGCGCACGAACCGCCACACGCCTTTACTTCACGGCAGCGCCGCCGCCCGCACGACGGGTACTTCTGCCCGCCGTCTTGCTAGCGCCATCCCTGGCAGCAAACGTCGGCCGTTACGGGCTTCCTGCCCTTCACTTCAGAAGTCCTAGTCGTGCGTGCGACGTCGCCCCGGATGTCAGTCGCACACCAGATCAAAATCAAGGGCGACGACGGGGCAACAGCTCTTGATCCGGCTCTTGATCTCGATCCGGTGTGCGACGGTCGGTCGGAGCGCCGCCCTGCGACGATCGGGTTCGACGAAGTGGAGGCAGGATGCCGTAACGGCCGCCCCTCAATGGGCAGGACGCCGTGTTGAGGGGCGGGCGGCGAACCCGATCGTTGCTGGGCGGAGCTGCCGTAACGTCCCAAAGTGCGGCGGTTCGTGTGCAAGGCGCACGCGTCGTCGTCAGTGGTCGAACTGGAGGCGGGCGAGTTCGGCGTAGAGGCCGCCCTGGGCGAGCAGCTCGGCGTGCGTGCCTTGCGCGACGATGCGGCCCCGGTCCATGACCACGATGCGGTCGGCCTTGAGGACCGTGGCCAGGCGGTGCGCGATGACCAGCGTCGTGCGGCCCTGCATCAGCCGCTCGAGCGCCTGCTGCACCGCGTGCTCGCTTTGCGAGTCCAGCGCGCTGGTAGCTTCGTCCAGCAGCAGGATGGGCGCGTCCTTGAGCAGCGCCCGCGCGATCGCCAGGCGCTGCTGCTGGCCGCCGGAGAGACGCGCGCCGCGCTCGCCGAGCTCGCTGTCGTAGCCCTGCGGCAGCGCGGCCAGGAAATCGTGGGCCTCGGCACTGCGTGCCGCAGCCTCGATGTCGGCGTCGCTTGCTTCCAGTCGGCCATAACGGATGTTCTCGCGCGCGCTGGCGCCGAAGATCATCGGATCCTGCGGCACCAGCGCCACGTGCCGGCGCAGCGTGCCGGGATCGAGCGTGCGCAAGTCCTGGCCGTCGAGCAGGATGCGGCCCGCCTCGGGATCGTGGAAGCGCAGCAGCAGCTGCAGCACCGTGCTCTTGCCGGCGCCGGACGGGCCGACCAGGGCCACGGTTTCGCCGGGCGCCACCGACAGGCTGAAGTCGTCGAGCGCGGCCACGTCGGGGCGGGTGGGGTAGTGGAAGCGAACGCCTTCGAGTCGGATTTCGCCGCGCACGGGCGTCGGCAGTTCGGACGGTCGGGCGGGCAGGGCCAGCACCGAACGTTCCTGCAGCAGCTCGTTGATGCGGGTCATGCCGCCGGCGGCGCGCTGCACTTCGGCCCAGACTTCGGTGAGGGCGCCGACCGAGCCGGCGCCCAGCAGCGCGTACAGCACGAACTGGCCCAGCGTGCCCGGCGTCATGCTGCCGGCCACCACGTCCTGGGCGCCGATCCACAGCACCGCGGTGATCGAGCCGAACACCAGCACGATCACCACCGCGGTCAGCATCGCCTGCAGCCGGATCCGCTTGCGGGCGGTGCCGAGCGCCACCTGCACGGCGCCGGCGAAGCGTTCGCGCTCGTAGTCCTCGCGGGCGTAGCTCTGCACGGTGTGCATCGCGCCCAGGGTCTCGCCGGCGCGGGCGTTGGCGTCGGCGACGCGGTCCTGGCTGTCCTTGGCCACCCCGCGCACGCGCCGGCCCGAGATCACCATCGGCAGGATCACCAGCGGGATGCCCAGCAGGGCGAACAGGGCCAGCCTTGGGCTGGTGACGGCCAGCATCAGCGCGCTGCCCAGCACGGTGATGCCGCTGCGCAGCGCCACCGACATGCTGGAGGCCACCACGCTGCGCAGCAGCTCGGTGTCGGCCGACAGCCGCGACAGCAGCTCGCCGGTGCGCGTGCGCTCGAAGAAGGCCTGGTCCAGCGAAAGCAGGTGCCCGTAAAGCGTGCGCCGCAGGTCGGCGATCACGCGCTCGCCCAGCAGCGACACGAAGTAGAAGCGCGCCGCCGTGGCCAGCGCCAGCAGCACCGCCACTGCGAAGAGCAGCGCGAACCAGCGGTCCACCGAGCTGCCGGCCACGAAGCCTTGGTCGATCATGTACTTCACCGCCACCGGCAGCATGAGGGTGGCGCTAGAGCTCAGCGCCAGCGCCACCAGCCAGCAGGCCAGCAGCGGCCGGTGCGGGCGCAGGAAGGGCAGCAGGCCGCGCAGGGAGTTCAGCGGCGGGCGCGGCGTCGGGATCTCGGTCATGCGTCGGGTGTCTCGAGGCGCCTCAGGCGCGCGGCGCCCCGGCTGAGGTCGCGCAGCCGGTCGGCCAGGTCTCCAAAGCTGGAGGCGGGAAGGCGCAAACGCAAGTGCAGGCCGTGCTCGTCGAAGGATTCATCGAGCTTGCGCGCGCCGACGTCCTCGAGCAATCCGTGCAGCGGACCCGACAGGGCGAAGTCGGCGTCCACGGCGGCGAAGCACCAGTCCACCAGCGGCCGCCGCGGCGCGGTGCGCAGGCATTCCGCGGCGGCGCCGCCGTAGGCGCGCACCAGGCCGCCGACGCCGAGGTTGGTGCCGCCGTACCAGCGCGTCACCACCACCATCACCTGGTCCATGCCCTGGCCCTCGATGGCCGCGAGGATCGGCCGGCCGGCGCTGCCGCCAGGCTCACCGTCGTCGCTGGAGCGATACGCGGCGCCGATGCGGTAAGCCCAGCAGTTGTGCGTGGCCTGCGGGTCGGCGATTTCGCGCAGCCAGGCCAGGGCCTGCTCCGGGGAATCCACCGGCGCGGCCTGCGCGATGAAGCGGCTCTTGCGGGCCTCGAGCGTGAAGCTGGCCCGACCCTGCAGCGTCTCCCCCGCCATCAGCGCAGGTCGGCGAGGTCGGCGGGGATGGCCGCGTCGGGGTGGGCGTCGCGCAGCCTTGCGAGGCTCGCGCGCGCGCCCGCGAGGTCGCCGGCGGCGCGGCGCGCGCGTATGCGGTCGAACCAGTCGTCCACCGCGAGCCGGGTGTCGTCATCGACCGGCGGCAGCGCGAAGTCTTCGACGACGACGGGTGGCGCGGCGGCGACCGGCGCCGCGCCGGCCTTGGCGGCCGCCTCGCGCTCGGCCGCCTGCCCGGCGTTGGACTGCCGGGCCAGCGCCTCGCGTTCGGCGTCGGCGCGCGCGGCCGCGCGGGCGGCGTAGCCGGCCTGGTGCCGGCGGCGCGCCTGGTCCCCGGCCTCGGCCGGCGGGGTAACGCGGGTGCCGGTGACGGTGATCGAGTCGAGCGTGTCGCCTTCGGCGGACGCGGCTTCCTCGGCGACGACCGGGGCGGCGGGGAAGGCGTCGGCCATCGCCGCGGCGGGCGGGGCCGGCGGGGGCGGTGACTCCGGCGCGGGCGGCGGCGGGGGAGGCGGTGGCAGCGGTGCCTGGCGTTCGCTGCGCATCTGGGCCGGCTGCGCCGGCGGCGGTGCCGGGGGCGGCGGCGGGGGCGCCAGCTGGGGTTCGGGAAGTTCGATGGCCATGCGCGGCCGGGATTCCGGCAGCGGGCGGTGGGCGGGGGCCACCTCGGCCTGGGGCGCGACCGTGGGCGCCAGCGGCGGCCGCAGCTGCACGCCGATGCCCACGGCGAGCACCGCGGCGGCGGCGGTGCCGATGGCCCAGGTCGGCAGCCACGGCAGGATCCGTTTCCGCGAGCTAGCGCGCGGGCGCTCGCCGGGAGCGGCGGCGACCGCGTCGGTCGCCGCCGCCAGGATGGCCGCGTCCAGCCGCGACGGCGGTTCCCCGGCCGGCAGGGCGCGCAGGACCCGGGCCAGGGCGACCTCGTCGTCCTGGAGCGGCTGCTTGCGCGGGTCCTGCGGCTGGGTCACGGGGACTTCAATCCTGGCTGATCGCGACGCCCGGGTCGCGGGCGGGGCTCAGGCTGCGCGCCTGCGCCAACAGTTGCAAGAATTCACCGCGGTAGCCCCAGGCGTCATTGCCGCGGGCGCTGCGCGCCAGCGCCTCGACCTGGTCCCAGGTGAAGCCGTTGGTGTTGCCGCCGCCGCGCAGCAGGTCGGCGTAGGCCGCCACCGCGGCGGCGAAACGCAGGTCCTCGCTGGCCTCCATCCGCACGTCGCGGCGGGTGACCGGGCGCTCCACCAGCACGCTCTTGTCCTCGCCGGGACGCTTGTAGCGCAGCTTGAGGAAGGCCAGCTCGGTGCCCTTCGGGTCCGCGGCGGCCGGCGTCGCGTAGCGCAGCGGATCGCTGGATTCGCAGCCCATGCCGACCAGGCAGACTTCGTACAGCGCGGTCACGTCGTGGCCCGCGCCGATCTCGCCGGCGTCGACCTGGTCGTTGTTGAAGTCCTCGCGGGCCAGCGTGCGGTTCTCGTAGCCGATCAGCCGGTACTCCGCGACCTGGGCCGGGTTGAACTCGATCTGGATCTTCACGTCGCTGGCGATGGTGAGCAGGGTCGAGCCCATTTCCTCCACCAGCACCTTGCGGCCTTCCATCAGGTTGTCGATGTAGGCGTGGTTGCCGTCGCCGAGGTCGGCCAGCTTCTCGGCCAGCGCATCGTTGTAATTGCCGGTGCCGAACCCGAGCGTGGTGAGGGCGACGCCGGACTTCCGGCCGGTCTCGACCTTGGTCTCGAGCGCGCGCTGGTCGTAGATGCCGACGTTGAAGTCGCCGTCGGTGGCCAGCACGATGCGGTTGACGCCGCCCTCGATGAACGCCTGCTGGGCCATCGCGTAGGCCAGGTCGATGCCCTCGCCGCCGTTGGTGGAGCCGCCGGCCTCGAGCTGGCCCAGGGCGGCCAGGATCTCGCCGTGGCGGTCGCCCGGCGTCGGCGGCAGCACCAGGCCGGCGCTGCCGGCATAGACCACGATCGACACGCGGTCCTGCGCGCGCAGGCGCGGCACCAGCTGGCGGAAGCTTTCCTTGAGCAACGGCAGCTTGTCGGGCGAGCTCATCGAACCCGAGGTGTCGATCAAGAACACCAGGTTGGAGGCGGGGATGTCCTTGGCGGGAACCTCGTAGCCCTGGATGCCGACCTGCATCAGCAGTTTCTTTGCATGCCAGGGCGACGGGGCCAGCTCGGTGTGCACGCTGAAGGGCTGGCTGCGGTCGGCCGGCGGCGCGTAGGAATAGTCGAAGTAGTTGATCATCTCCTCCACGCGCACCGCGTCCTTCGGCGGAAGCTGGCCCTGGGCCAGCATGCGGCGCACGTTGCTGTAGCTGCCGGTGTCGACGTCGATGGAGAAGGTGGACACCGCGTTCTCGGCGGTGCGGACGATGCCGTTGTCCTCGAACTCGGCGTAATTCTCGGTGTTGGCTTCCGGCGGCGCGACCATGAGCGCAGGCGCGCCGGCGAAGGCCGCGACCGGCGCCGGCGGGGGCGGGGGCGCCATGGCCATCTGGCGCTGGGCGCTGGCGTCGCGCACGCGGGCGGCGGTGACGGTGATCGACTCGAGTTCGGCGGAAGCGTCGGCCTGGGCCTGCTCCGCGACGACTTCGGACTTCTTGGTGCAGCCGGCGGCGACGGCGAGGGCAAGGCAGCTGATCAGTAGCGGGCGCATGGTGGAGCTCCTGTCTGGGGTGGCACTGCCTTCAACGTGCCGGTGCGGGAAACGGGGTTGGCCGGTCATGGGCGCAGCCTCGCGCGCAGCTTGTCCATGGCGTAGCGCAGCCGCGACTTGACGGTTTCGCGGCCGACGCCGGTGATCTCGCCAATCTCTTCAAGGCTCAGCTCCTGCTCCAGCCGCAGCAGCACCACCTCGCGCTGGTCGTCGGGCAGCTCCTCCAGCGCCAGCTGCAGCCGTCGGCGCTCCTCGAAGGCCGACAGGCTGCGCTCGGGCGAGTCGGGGTCGGGCAGCCGTTCGGCGAGCTCGGTGGCGTCGCCGGGCGCTTCCGGGCGGTGCTGCTTCGCCCGCCAGTGGTCGGTCACCCGGTTGTGGGCGATCTGGTAGAGCCAGGTCGCGAACTTCGCCTCGGGGCGGTAGCGCTCGCGGGCGGTGATCACGCGCTGCCAGGTGTCCTGGAAGAACTCCTCCGCCAGGGCCGCGTCGCGCAGCTGGCGGGTGAGGTGCCGGAACAGCGGCCCGCGATGGCGGGCGTAAAGGGTCTGGAAGGCCCCGACGTCGCCGGCCCCGTAGGCCAGCATCAGCGCTTCGTCGGTGGGCTCCTCCTGCATGCCCGGAAGCCTACGGGCTTTCGGCAGGCGCGAGAAGCCGGCCAGCCGCCGCTCACGTTGGCGGGTGGGGCCGGGTTTAGACTGCCGGCATGGCGCGACGCCTCTTCCACGACTCCGACGACGGCAGTGGTCCTGCCGGGCCGCGGGGCGGCTGGCTGCTGCCCGGGCCGCACTGGTGGGCGGCGCTGGCGGTGCTGGTGCTGGGCCTTTACTTCAGCTTCAACACGCTGCAGACCGAGCGGGGCCGCGACCTCAGCGAGCGGCAGGCCGAAGTGCAGGCCGACCTGTCGGATTTCCGCGCGCGGCTGGAGACGGACATCTACGCGAGCGTCGCCCTGGTGCGCGGGCTGGCGGTGCAGGTGGTCCTGAACGAGGGCATCACCGACGCCGAGTTCCAGGCCATCGCCGAAGAGCTGCTGCGCGGCCAGCCGCACATCAACAACCTTTCCTTGGCGCCGGGCTTCGTCATCACCGACATCTACCCCCTGGCGGGCAACGAGGCGGCGCTGGGGCTGGACCTGCTGGCGGACGCGGAGCAGAAGCACGCCGTGTTCCAGGCCATCCGCCTCGACGAACCGGTGCTGGCCGGGCCGTTCGACGCGGTGCAGGGCGGCAGCGTGCTCGCGGTGCGCATCCCGCTGTGGGTGGACGTGGACGGCGTGCCGCGGCTCTGGGGCGCCGTCAGCATGATCCTGGACCACGAGCGGATGCTGCGCCGCGCCGGCATCACCAAGCTGGAGAAGGAGCTGCAGCTGTCCATCATCGGCCGCGACGCCTCCGGGCCGGGCGGCGACCCCATTCGTGGCGAACGCATCCCGCTGGGCGCCGACGCCGTGAAGGTGCCGGCCTTCCTGCCCGGCGGCAGCTGGCTGCTCTCGGCGGTCCCGCGCGAGGGCTGGCATGCGCCAGGAACCTGGCTGTCGCCGCGGTTCCTGGTGCGGCTCGGGCTGAGCCTGCTGGCCTCGCTGGCCGTGGCGCGCATCCTGCACGACCGCCGCCGCATCAAGCACCTCGCCGGCTCCGACGCGCTGACCCAACTGCCGAACCGGCGCTGGGCGCTGCGACACCTCGACCGGATGATCGCGCGCGGCCAGCGCGGAGGCCCCGGCTTTGCCCTGATGTCGCTCGACCTCGACGGCTTCAAGCCGGTCAACGACACCCACGGCCACGCCGCCGGGGACCGCCTGCTCTCCGAGTTGGCGCGACGGCTGGCGGATGCGGTGAGGCCCGGCGACATGGTCGCGCGCATGGGCGGCGATGAATTCCTGGTGCTGGTGCCGATGCCGCCCGGTACCGACGACGACTGGGTGCGGGCGATGGCTGCGCGGATTCGCGAGGCGATCCGTCAGCCGGTGCCCATCGGCGACCACTGGATGATGGTGGGTACCAGCATCGGCATCGCCCGGTTCCCCGACGATGGGGGCAGCGCCGAAGTGCTGCTGCATCTGGCCGACGAGGCGATGTACCGCGCCAAGCAGGGCGGCGGGCCGGGCATTGCCTTCCACGCGCCGGTGCCGGCGCGCGACTGACGTACCCGCTTCAGTCCGGATCGGGTTCGACCCGCAGCCGCAGCCGGCCTTCGGCCAGCCGCGCCTCGAGCGTGTCGCCGGCGCGCACCTGGGCGGCGCGCCTGACCACCGGCCCACCGTCGCCCTCGCGCAGGATGCTGTAGCCGCGGGCCAGGGTCGCCAGCGGGCTGACGCTGGCCAGGGCACGGGCCAGGCCGGCCAGGCGCAATTGGCGCGGCGGCAGCAGGCGGTCGGGGGCGTTGGCCAGTGCCTTGCCCAGCAGCTGCAGGCGATGGCGCTGCTCCTGGAGGCGACGGCGCGGGTGCTGCTGGTCGAGCCGGCGCAGCACGCGGGCGCCGCGCTCGGCGCGGCTGGCCAGCGCCTGCGCCATGGCCTGGTCCAGGCGGTGCCGCAGCGTCGCAAGCCGGCCGCGACCGCGCTCGAGCCGCAGCTGCGGGCGCAGCGCCTGCAGCTTCAGGAAGGCCTGGTCGGCGCGCTGCGCGCGGGCGGTGTTCATGCGCGCCAGCAGCGCCTGCAGCTGGCGGTGGCGCTGCCCCAGGCGCGCGAGCAGCTCGCCGCGTTCGGGCACCAGCAGTTCGGCCGCGGCCGAGGGCGTGGGTGCGCGCAGGTCGGCGGCGAAGTCGCTGAGGCTGGTGTCGATCTCGTGGCCCACGGCCGACACCACCGGCACCGGCGAGGCCGCGATGGCGCGCGCCAGCGCTTCGTCGTTGAACGCCCACAGGTCCTCCAGCGAGCCGCCGCCGCGGGTGAGCAGCAGCACGTCGTAGCGGCCGGAGCCGGCGGCGCGGCGCAGCATGTCCAGGATCTGGGCGGCGGCCCCGTCGCCCTGCACCGGCACCGGCAGCACGTCCACCGGCAGCAGCGGGAAACGCCGCCCCAGTACGCTCAGCACATCGCGAACAGCGGCGCCGCGGGGCGAGGTGATCACGCCCAGCCGGCGCGGGAAGGCGGGCAGGGGGCGTTTGCGGGCGGCTTCGAACAGGCCCTCGGCGGCCAGCTTCGCCTTCAGCTGCTCGAAGGCGCGGCGCAGCGCGCCTTCACCGGCCTCTTCCATGTGGTCGAGCACCAGCTGGTAGTCGCCGCGGGCCTCGTACAGCGTGAGGCGGCCGCGGGCCAGCACCTGCAGGCCGTCGCGCGGCGCGAACCGCAGCGCCTGCGCCTTGGGCTTGAACAGCGCGCAGCGGACCTGGGCGCGCTCGTCCTTGAGCGTGAAGTAGGCATGGCCGGAGGCCGGGCGCGAGAAATTGCTGATCTCGCCCTCCACCCAGACCTGCGGGAAGCTGCCCTCGAGCAGGTCGCGCGCCAGCGCATTGAGCTGGGACGGGCGCAGGACCTGGCGTTCGCGGGCAAGTGAAGACATGGCGGGCGGGCGGGACGGCCGGACAGGATACCCCGGGGCGTTCGTCACCGGGGTAGGGCGCGGGCACCGGCCCGGTCTAAACTGTGGCCGCCACGAGGACTCCCCATGAGCGATAGCTACAAACGGCTTTGCGAAGGCCTGCCCACCGCCACCGGCGGTGCCGGCTTCGCGACCGAACCCCGCAAGGTCAAGGCCTGGGTCGCCGCGCTGCCGCGCGCCAATGCCCAGGCCACCGAGCAGGAACTCGCGCGCGCGCTGGCCAGCCTGGCCTCGCAGCGGCTCGAAGGCGGCGCCCGCCTGGGCGCGCTGGAAGAGCTTCGCGCGGCGGCGGTCGAATCGATCGACCTGCTCGAGCGCCAGTTCAACACCAGCCCGCTGCCGCTGCCGCCCGACAAGGCGCGCGCGGCGGCGGTCGCCGAGTCTTTCCACGTGCTTTTGGCGCACGCCTACCGGGCGGCGGCGGCCGACCTGTGCGCGCCGGCCGGCAGCGTGCCCTTCCTGCGCGGCGGCGCGGTGCTGACGGCACTCGAACGCGCCGCCTGGCATTACGCGCGCGCGCTGGCGATGGCCTGGCGCGTGTACCGCCCCGCCTCCGCGGGCGTGTGGCAGGGGTTGCACCGGGTGCATCGCTTCGCGACCCAGCTCAAGCTCGATCGCAAGGCCACCGAAGACAAGCTCGCCGGCGGCAATTTCGACGTCAACACGCTCTACGTCCAGGCGCTGCTGCTGGCGGCGGTGAATCCCTACGCCTTTGGCCAGGCCGAGCAGGACAGCCTGTGGCCGATCGCGCGCGCCTTCACCGCACGCTGCGGCCTGGTCGAGCAGGCGCCCGACGAGCTGGCGCCGGTCGTGCCCGATGACGCCGACCGCGGCCCGGGCACCGGTGCCGGCGAGGAGTCGCATTCGCTGTGGCTGGACCTGCGCGCGTTCGCCGACGAGGTCGAGCGCGCATTGACGCGCGTGCGCGAAGGCCAGTCCGAGATCGTGCCTGCCGCGGGCCCCGGCTTCCGCGTCGGCAACGACCTGCTCATCCGCCTGCGCCGCGCCTTCGGCCAGATCGCCGCGCGCGGGCTGGTGCGGCTGCCGGCCGGGCACAAGCTCGACACCGTGCTGGGCCTGAGCGGCCTGCACTATTTCCTCGCCGGCCAGCGCGACTTCGACACCTTCATGAAGCAGTCGGCCCAGGGCACCGTGCACGTGATCTCCGGCGCGGCCTGGACCCAGGGCGCGGCCAGCATGACCAAGGTCCCACGCTTCACCGGCAAGGTGCTCGACCAGAGCCTGGGTGGCTACCGAATGGCCTGGGCCAGCGCCGAGCAGGCGCGCGCCCGCGTGGGCGAGCTGGTCGGCCTCAATTTCGGCGACGAAGGCGAGGAGCAGGCCTGGATGGTCGGCGTGATGCGCTGGCTGCGCTATGAGGACGACGGCAGCCTGTCGGCGGGCGTCGAGCTGCTGTCGCGACGCTCGAGCGCGGTGGCCCTGCGCGTGGTCAGCGCCGACGGCGGCAACCGCCAGGTCAACCGCGCGATCGAAGTGTTCCCGATCGACGGGACGCCCGGTCGCTGCTTCGTCGCCAACGCGGTGATCGAATCGGGCAGTCGGGTCGAGGTCATCCACGATCTCTCCAGCCATTTCCCCGAGCTCGCGCCGCGCGGCGCCGACCTGCTGCCCGACGTGGAGGTGCTGCTCAATGCCGGCGACTACGTGCTGCTGGGCGAGCGCCAGCCGGAGGCAACGGCATGAGCGAGGCCCGTTCGCAGCCGCGCCGCGACACCCGCGGCGTCGAGGTCGGCAAGGTCCGTATCGGTGGCGGCGCCCCGGTGGTGGTGCAGTCGATGACCAACACCGACACCGCTGACGTCAATGCCACGGTGAAGCAGGTGGCCGAGCTCTGGCGCGCCGGCTCCGAGCTGGTGCGGGTGACGGTGAACAACCCCGAGTCCGCCGCCGCGGTGCCGCGCATCCGCGACAAGCTGGCGATGATGAACGTGCCGGTGCCCCTGGTCGGCGACTTCCACTACAACGGCGACCGCCTGCTGGCGGCCGAGCCGGCCTGTGCCGAGGCGCTGGCCAAGTACCGCATCAACCCGGGCAACGTCGGCTTCGGCAAGAAGAAGGACACCCAGTTCGCCGCCATCGTCGAAAAGGCGATCGAGTACGGCAAGCCGGTTCGCATCGGCGTCAACTGGGGCTCGCTGGACCAGGCGCTGTCGGCGCGCCTGATGGACGAGAACGCTGCCCGTGCCCAGCCCTGGGACGCGGCCCGCGTGCTGCGCGAGGCGCTGGTGGTGTCGGCGCTGGAGTCGGCCGAGCGCGCCGTCGAGATCGGCCTGGCGCGCGAGCGGATCGTGCTCTCGGCCAAGGTCAGCGGCGTGCAGGAGCTGATTGCCGTCTACCGCGACCTGGCCGCGCGCTCGGACTTCCCGCTGCACCTGGGCCTGACCGAGGCCGGCATGGGCAGCAAGGGCATCGTCGCTTCCGCGGCGGCGCTGTCGGTGCTGATGCAGGAAGGCATCGGCGACACCATCCGCATCTCGCTGACGCCCGAGCCCGGCGCGCCGCGCACGCTGGAGGTGCAGGTGGCGCAGGAGCTGCTGCAGACGATGGGCCTGCGCGCGTTCACGCCGCTGGTCACCGCCTGCCCGGGCTGTGGCCGCACCACCTCGGAGTTCTTCCAGGTGCTGGCGCAGAGGGTGCAGGAGCACGTGCGCGGGCAGATGCCGGTGTGGAAGCTCAAGTACCCGGGCGTCGAGAACCTGTCGCTGGCGGTGATGGGCTGCGTGGTGAACGGCCCGGGCGAATCGCGCCACGCCGACATCGGCATCTCGCTGCCCGGCACCGGCGAGGCGCCGTCCGCGCCGGTGTTCATCGACGGCGAGAAGGCGATGACCCTGCGCGGCGAGAACATCGCCGAGGACTTCGTGGGCGTGATCGACGACTACGTGGCGCGCCGCTACGGCGGGGCGTAAGCCTGCCCGTTCCGGCCGTCGCCGGCGCCGGTGGCGCGCGGGCATCCGGGCCTGGCCGCACGCCGGCCCCGGCCCGGCGGGCCACCCGACGGCCCGGGTCGCCGGGCCTGCCCCCGGGGGCGAGGCCGTGCCATGGACGGGCACCGTGGCTAGGGACAGAATGGACGCGCATCCAACCAAACAGGGGAACCACGATGCGTATCAACAAGATCCTGGCCGCCGGCCTCATGGCCGGCCTGATGCTGGCGGGCGCGGGCCATGCCGCGGCCGATTCCTCGGTGGCCAAGCGTCTGGACGAGCGCGGCATCAAGTACGAGGTGGACATGGATGGTGACTACAAGGTCACCTACAACTACTCCAAGGAAGGCCGCACCCAGCTGGTGTTCGTTTCCGGCAGCACCGAGTCCGTCTCGGGCTACACCGTGCGCGAGGTGTTCTCGCCGGCCGCGCGCGTCTCGACCGACGGCATCGATGGCGCCAAGGCGCTGGAGCTGATGGAAGAGAGCCGCAAGAACAAGCTTGGCGCCTGGGAGCTGTCGGGCGACGTGCTGTATTTCGTCATCAAGCTGCCGGACGAGATGAGCGCCGCTGAGCTCGAGTCGGCGATGGATATCGCGTCGCAGACCGCCGACGACATGGAAATCGAACTCTCCGGCGACCGCGACGACCTCTGATCCCGGGCCGGGCCGACCGCCCGGGCACCGTCAGCGCTGCTGGGTGCCCGGGTTGATCTCGGGGTCGGTGACGGCCTGGCGCGCCAGCCGGGCCTCGCGCCGCGCGATGTAGACGTTCGAACCGAAGATGATCGCCGCGCCCAGCACGGTCCAGCGGTCGAGCACTTCGTCGAACAGGAAGTAGCCCAGCACGGCCACCACCAGCACCTGCAGGAAGCTGATCGGCGTGAGCATCGAGGCCTCGCCCAGCTTCATCGCCCGGGTCCAGAACATGTGCGCGGTGGTGCCGAGGAAGCCGGCCAGCACGATCCACAGCCAGGTGATGCCCACCGGCGTCTCCCACACCAGCAGCGCCGGCACCAGCGACATCGGCACCCAGATCATCGTCGTGTAGAGCACGATCGCGTCCGGGTGCTCGGTGCGCGACAGGAACTTGATGCTG
>LNFM01008224.1_pt1 | contig 15846 bp, 14 predicted proteins | sample 596031 | NCBI WGS metagenome assembly LNFM01 (sample SAMN04254537, study PRJNA301005) | activated carbon metagenome | isolation source: dual media filters at the Ann Arbor, Michigan drinking water treatment plant | place: USA: Ann Arbor | reverse complement strand
CCGTGTGGTTTGATTTTTCCTAGATAGTCATCCAGGGGGTTTTTCAGCAGGGCGGCGTGCGATACGGCGACGACGACGGCGTCCGCCTGCGGCAGCGCGTCCCAAGGCAGCAGCGTCAAGCCATATTCCTGCTGCGCATCAAAAGCATCAGCGACGGGGTCATGCACAAATACGTCGACACCGTAGGAGCGCAGTTCGGAAATCAAATCCCATACCTTGGAGTTACGCAGATCGGGCACGTTCTCCTTGAACGTCAGCCCGAGTACATTGACCTTGGCACCCTTGATGGGACTGCCGGCCTGGATCAGCTGCTTGACAGTCTGTTCGGCGATGAACTTGCCCATGTTGTCGTTGATCCGTCGGCCTGCCAGGATGACCTGGGGATGGTAGCCGAGCATCTCGGCCTTGTGGGTGAGGTAGTAGGGGTCGACTCCGATGCAATGGCCCCCCACCAGGCCCGGCCGGAATGGCAGGAAGTTCCATTTGGTGCCCGCGGCCTCCAGCACCTCCAGGGTATCCAGTCCTACCATGTTGAAGATGACCGCCAGCTCATTCATCAGCGCGATGTTCAGGTCGCGCTGGGTATTCTCTATGACTTTGGCAGCCTCGGCCACCTTCAGCGAGGAGACACGATGCAGCCCAGCTGGCACAACTTTCTCGTACAAGGCGGTAACGCGATCGAGCGTGGCGGGGCTGTCGCCCGCGACGACCTTGATGGTATTGGAAAGCGTGTGCTGCAGGTCACCGGGATTGATTCGCTCAGGCGAGTAGCCCACGTGAAAGTCGCGCTGCCATTTCAGCCCAGACGCGCGCTCGAGCACCGGTATGCAGACCTCCTCTGTCGCACCAGGGTATACCGTGGATTCATAGATGACCGTAGTCCCCCGAACAAGATGGGCACCCACGCTTTCACTGGCCTGGATCAGCGGACCAAAATCCGGCTTGCGCGCGTCATCAATCGGTGTGGGTACAGCGACTATGATGTACCCCGCCTGGGCCAGGGCGCCTGCATCCGAGGTGAAGCGCAATTGTGTGGCCGCGCGCATGTCTTGCTCGGTCACGGTGCCGCTGGGGTCGAGGTGTCGACGATAGTTGTCGAGTTTGGCGCCGGACAGGTCGTAGCCGATCGTCGGCATGATCTTCCCGAATGCGACGGCCAAGGGCAGGCCTACGTAGCCCAAGCCCACGACAGCCACTACATCCATGTTGAACAGCTCCAGCACATCGACCAATGATAGACGAAGGTGGGTCGCTTTCGTCCTCATGTCGCTGCCCTGGTTGTGGCCCTATGCCGGCGGGCCCACCCCGGCGGTTCAGCCCTGGTTGGCCAGCGCGGCTTGCGCCAGCCTGCTCTTGCTGTTGCGCTCCCATTTGACGCCGCGGCTGCTTGCGACGGCATGGGCATCGGCTGCGCTCATCAGCAGCGCCATGGGCCTGCTCCAGTATTTCGGCGCGGCCCCGCATTTCAGCCCCTGGATACATCCAGGCAGCCTGGGCGAAGCCTTCGCCAATCTGCGCCAGCGTAATCAGCTGGCCACCTTGTGCGGCATCGGCCTCGCCGCCCTGCTTTGGTGGGTACGGCAACAGGACATCCGACCGGAGCCTCATCGATCGGTCCTGCTCGGCACGGGTGCCGCCTTGCTGGCGTTTGGGAATGCCGCTACAGCCTCGCGCACCGGCTTGCTGCATCTGCTGCTTATCGCGGGCTTGACGTTTGTATGGGGTGCCTGGCGCAGACCAGGTGTGCTGCGTCTGCTCCTCGCTGCGCTGGCGGCCTATGTCGTCGGCATCCTGGTCCTGCCGGCCCTGCTGGGCCTGGATCCGAACGCGCATGGTACGTGGGCGCGACTGCAGGCGAGGGACTTGCCCTGCGCCAGTCGCCTGACCCTGTGGCGCAATGTTGCCCATCTCATCAGCCTGCAGCCTTGGACGGGATGGGGCTGGGGTGAGCTGGATTACGCGCATTTCCTGACGCTGTACGAAGGCACGCGCTTTTGTGCCATCCTGGACCATGCGCACAACCTGCCGCTACAGATGGCGGTCGTCTGGGGTCTGCCGGCGGCGCTTTTGCTGGTCGGCCTGCTCCTCTTTGTCGTATTGCGACTGCAAGCCTGGCGGGAACAGGATGCCTCACGCCAGCTGGCATGGACCGTGCTGGCCCTGATCCTGCTGCACAGCCTGCTGGAACATCCCTTGTGGTTCGGACCGTTCCAGCTGGCAGCGCTCCTGAGCGCATGGTTGTTGACCCGACCTGCACTGGCCGAAAGGCGCCAGGCGCAGCCTGGCGCCTTTCGGCGGGATGCGTCCATCGTGCTGCTCGTGCTCGCCGCCCTGGCCTACGCCACGTGGGATTACCGTCGGGTCAGCCAGATCTACTTGTCTCCGGCTCAGCGCGCAGAGGCCTACCGGGCGCAGACGCTGGAGAAGATTCGCGGCAGCTGGCTCTTTCGGGGGCAGGTACGCTTTGCCGAATACACCACGACACCGCTCACGCCGCAGAGTGCCGCGCGACTGTTTGCAATGGGGGAGGAGTTGCTGCACTTTTCACCTGAAGCGCAGGTCGTGGAGAAATTGATCGAGAGCGCCCTGTTGCTGCAAAGGCAGAATGATGCGCTCTTCTATGAAGCGCGTTTCCGCGCGGCCTTTCCCGAAGAGCATGCCCGCTGGTCTGCAGACCGATGGCGTGGCAAGGCACTCCAGCCGTAAAGGTCAGGGCGCAAGGTAGCTACCCGACTTGCCGCCGTGTTTCTCCAGCAGGCGTATACCGGTGATGGCCATGCCTCGGTCTACCGCCTTGCACATATCGTAGATCGTCAGCAGCGCCACCTGCACCGCCGTCAGGGCTTCCATCTCGACGCCGGTTGGACCCACAGTTTCAACAGTGGCGTTGCAGACGACGTGCGCTGGCATGTCGGCAGCGGCGGGATGCATTGAAAAATCAAGCGCGACACGCGTGAGCGCCAGGGGATGGCACAAGGGGATCAGGTCGCTGGTTTTCTTGGCGGCCATGATCCCTGCGGTCCGGGCAATGCCCAGCACATCACCCTTTTTCGCCGTACCCGACTGGATGATGGCAAGGGTCGGCGCCTGCATCTCGATGCGACCGACCGCGACAGCCACGCGATGGGTACTGGCCTTGGCGCTGACATCGACCATGTGGGCTTGGCCCTGGGCGTCAAAATGGGTCAAAGAACTCATGGAAAATCCCCGCTTTACAAATGCTCCAACTATTTAGCGGATCATACGGGCATGAAGCGTATCAGTGCATTGCAATGGAAAGATCGGATGCGGGCCAGTGGTATCCACTTGGCGCTCAGCCTGCTTGTCGCGGCGTTCGCGGCGCTCCTGGTGTTCGGCTTATGGTATCCCTACCCCTATCGCGAGATTTCCGGGGGCACGCATCTGTTCCTGATCGTCGTTTCGGTTGACGTCATCCTGGGCCCGTTGACAACGCTGGCCGTCTTCAACCGCAGCAAGCCCCCTGGCGTCCTGGTGCGCGACCTGGGGACCATAGCGGCGGTCCAGCTTGCCGCTTTGCTTTATGGTCTATGGGTGGTTTCGGTTGCCCGCCCGGTCCATTTGGTTTACGAGTTCGACCGTTTCAGCGTGGTGCATGCCATCGAGGTGCCGCCGGAATTGGTGGATCGGGCACCGGCTGATGTGCATCCCCTGCCTTGGACGGGGCCGACGGTGTTGGCCGTGCGCCCTTTCAAGAACGAACAGGAAAGAACCGAGACGACCATGATGGCCTTGCAGGGCTTGACTGTCGGTGCGCGTGCAGACCTTTGGCAGCCTTATGCCCAGGCGCGATCGCGGGTGCTGGCCTCCGCGATGCCCCTGAGCGATCTGAAGCAACGGTTCCCGCAGCAGAGCGAGCAGATTGCCGCTGCGGTGGCGAAATCGGGCGCCCGCGAGGAGGCCCTGCGTTACTTGCCCCTGGTGTCACGCCAAGCCTTCTGGACGGTGTTGCTCGATGCACAGAGCGCCGAAGTACGTGGCTTTCTAGCGCTGGATTCGTTTTGAAAAAACAGGTGATCCGTCAAAGCAAGACTCTGCAGCCTTGGCTGGCCGGGCTATTGGCCCTGGCGCAGCTTCTGACACCGGTTGCAGCGCAGTCCACCTTGCCGGCCCTGGGCGACGGCGCGGAGATGAGCAGCAGCGCCGAACGCCAGCTGGGCGACCGCATCGCACGTGAGCTCTATCGCGACCCCGACTATCTCGACGATGCGATCCTGGGCGAGTATGTGCAGGACATCTGGTTAAGGCTGATGGCGGCGGCCCGTCTGCGTGGCGAGCTGTCACCCGAACTGGAGGAGCGCTTCGCATGGACCGTCGTACTGGGACGGGACCGCAGCGTCAATGCCTTTGCCCTGCCCGGGGGGTATCTGGGGGTGCATCTGGGCCTGATCGCCGTGGTGAGCAGCGAAGACGAACTGGCTTCGGTGCTGGCCCACGAGCTCAGCCACGTGACACAGCGCCACATCGCCCGCATCATCAGCCGTCAGGGCGAGCAGGCACCCTGGCTGATCGGCGCGATGATACTGGGGGCGCTGGCCGCAGCCAGCAACCCGGGGGCTGCGGGGGCGATGATCGTGGGGGGGCAGGCCGTTGCGGTCCAGGGGCAGCTCAATTTCTCGCGCGACATGGAGCGCGAGGCCGATCGTGTGGGTTATGGTGTCATGACGCAGGCCGGTTTTGATGCCCGCGGTTTCGTGGGCATGTTCGAAAAATTGCAGCAGGCGAACCGTTTCAACGACACCGGCGCTTTTCCCTACCTGCGCAGCCATCCGCTGACCACCGAGCGCATTGCCGACATGCAGTCGCGCCAGCAATTGTTGACGCACACGGCGGTACCTCAGCTCACCATGACGCATGCGATGCTGGCGGCCCGCGCGCGCATGCTCGCCAATCCGGAGGTCGACAGCTTGCGTGCCGCCCTGCTGCAGGTCCAGGGCGAGCCGGCGCAGGCCATGCCAGCCGCCCAGCAGGCGGGTGTGCTTTACGCCGCGGTGCTGGCGGCGCTGGGCTTGCGTGAGTTCGAGCAGGCGAAGCGCTGGCAGGAGCGGCTGCAGCTCTTGGTGCGTGGTGATCAGCGGGCAAGCGAGCAGGCGCAGCTGCTGGCTGCCGAGCTGGCCTTGGCGCTGGGTGACCCCCGCGCCGCCAGCCTGCTCGTGGAGAAAACAACCCCCAACGCAGGTAGCGCAGTCACCCGACCCGTGCTGTTTCTGCGCGCACGGGCCTGGACGCGGGGTGGGCAGGCGCGCGAGGCTGCCGAGCAGTTGCAGGTCTGGCTGGCCAGCCATCCCCGGGATGCCCAGGCCTGGCAACTCCTGTCCGGCGCCTATGCCGCCCAGGGTCAGACCCTGCGCGCCGTGCGCGCTGAGGCCGAGGTGCACGCCGCCCGTCTGGACTACACGGCCGCACGTGATCGTTTGCGGGCCGCGCAGGAACTGGCCCGCCAGGGCCCGGCGACCGACCACATCGAAGCCTCGATCATCGACACACGCAGCCGGCAACTCGATCTATTGCTTAGGGAACAGGCGCTCGAGCGCTGAGTCGATGACCAGACTGAATGTGGAGTAGAGCAGGGAACCCAGCAGCGCGGCGGCGAAGCCGTGTACCAAGAAGCCATCGAGAAGGCTAGCCGTCGCCCAGAAAAGCAGGGCGTTGATGACAAAGAGGAACAGTCCCAGGGTCAGCAGGGTGACGGGCAGGGTCAGCAGGATCAGCAGCGGCCGCAGGAAGATATTGAGCAAGCCGATGACCAGCGCCGCGATCAGGGCTGAGGCAAAGCCCTGCAGTTCAACGCCGGGATACAGATTCGCGACTGCCAGCAGGGCGATCGCACTGAGCAGCCATTTGACCAAGAGCTTCATGGTAAGCCAGCATAGCATCTGCCTTGGGTTGTCCTATTCAGCCATCAGCAGCGCAGCTGCGGCGATGCCCGAAGCCGCACCAGGCACAAGCCAAGGTGAGCCACCGCCGACTGAGGTCGGGTCTGCACTGGTCTCTACCGGCGTTCGACCGGCCCGCCGCGCATCGATGACATGGGACTCACTATCGCGGGCCAGGAGCTCCCGTGTGAGATCGTTGAGCGGGCTGCTGGCGAGGATTGTGCTGACCATGTCGCCGCGTGCGCGTAATAGCGGCGCGATACCTTCAAAGACCTTCTGGGCCCACCGGGCTCGCCAGCTCTCACGGGCGCGATGGTTCAGCCATGGCCGTGCCATGCGGGGTGGGCATGCCACGATGACCCAGTGCAGCCTGCCCTGAGCTGCGGAAAAGGCATGCCGGCGACCGAGCAACTGGCGCGCATGCGCCGCGTCGTCGATATAAACGATGATCTTGGTCATGTCCATGAGAACTTCCGGTTGTCGTCGATACAAGCTGGGACAGGAACCATCGTGTGTGTCAGGCAGCGACGCTGCAGGACACGCTTCGACGAAACCCGGCTCAGGTTCTGGTCGAAGGTCTTGCCTGGCTTGACGTCAAACGTCGCCGCCCAGCAAGCCGGGAGCCGCGCGGGCTCCGTGTTGACGACTTGCTGATGGATGCTGTGGCAAGCTGACCACAGCAATCGGGAGCTACTCCCCTTCGGAAACCCGATTGAAGCATGACGGGCAAAAGCCCATGACCCAATAGGTGTTTGGCGTGTACCTGTCGCGCTCGGGGTACGACGGGCCAGGCGCTATGATCCGGCACCTCAGCGCAACACCATGGCAGGCATCCACATCACCGATATCGAAGCGGCCATCAACTACTGGCGCGAACGCGAGCCCTCGCCCGACGGCATCACCCTGGCCCGGCCAGTGCGGGCGCTGGCCGAGGTCTATGCCCTGATGGTCTATTTCCGCGAGCAGGAAGCCGACGAGTTCAGCATGCCGGAGCCCGCCATGCAAGCCTGGCTGACCTGGTACGAGAGCACCCCTGACACGCCCTGCATCGCGATCTGTTCGACCAGTCAGGGTGATCCCGAGTGCAAGGGCTGCGGTCGGTCCTTCGACGAAGTCCAGTTGTGGACCGAGATGCGGCCGGCACAAAAGCGGCAGACTTGGCGCCGCATCACCCTGCACGGTGGTTCCTGGCGATTCAACCGCTACGCTGAACGCGCGGCGGAGTCTGTCCCGTCTGTTCAGTAGCTCAGAGTAAGTTGATATAGGTGAGGTGGTCTCGCTGGACGCTCGGATACGGAGTGACGCCTAGGATGGGCGCGACGGCGGCTATGCACCTCAAAGGCCTCTGATAATGTCGATTGCTCCGGGCGCTTGAGCAGCGATCCGGACGAACGGGCAAGAAGGCGATCAGCGAGCTGAAAACTCAGGACTTGTGGCACATATGCTGAACCAACTCAGGGCGTTATTGGAGCGAAGGCTGGAGAAGCTAGGCGGTGTCCAGTCCGCGCGCGAATCGGCGTCGCGGCTTGAATCGGCTACCGATGCTTTTCGCCGTCAAGGCAATGGCCATCTGGCCGCTGGCGAAATGGCGCAGGCGGTGAGCTGTTTCAGGGAGGGATTGAAAGAGGACCCGAACGACATCAAATGCCTTGTCTGTCTGGGATGCGCGCTCATGGAGCAGGAGCACTTTGCCGAGGCGTACGGAGTGCTGCAACACGCCAGTGACCTCGCTGTCGGCGATCCGCAAGCGTACGAAATCCATTACCTCCAGGGAGAAATCTCGAAGCAGCAGGGAGACACTCCTCGTGCCTTGACACATTTCCAGTCCGCGCTCCAATTGAAGCCGGATTTCACGCCAGCCTGCAAGGAGCTGTTGGGTATTCACCGGATGCAGGGGAATCCAGACGGTGTGCGTGAGGTGCTGATGGATTGCGTACGCAGGCAGCCCGAGTGCCTCGACTATCGCTTGTGGGCGACCGAGCACTGCCTGCGCGAGATTGACTACGCAGGGGTTGTCGAGCACCTGACCGTCGCCATGCGACTGGGGGCGACAGCGCCGGATTCCTACATGACCCTGGGGGCGGCGCTTTGTCGCGTGGGAAGGGTGGCCGAGGGCGAACAGAAAATGAACGTCGGGGCGGCCCTCGATCCGACGCTGGCAGCCACGAGACACTATGAACTTGGCTGTCACTATCTGAAAGCCGGCAGTAGGTCGTTGGGCCTGGAGCACATGGCACACGTGCTGAGCCTGGACCCGGAGAACCTTGCTGCCTATTCCGCGACCCTCATGACCATGAGCTGCGCAAAGGATCGGGACGACAGCCGCTATCGAACCGTTGCCGAGGGATATGCCTCCGCGGTACGACGACGAGTGGCGCTGGCGCCGCGCACCAGACCAACGCTTGGCGGTGAATTGGGGCAGTCAGCAGATCAACGGCTGCGCATAGGATTCGTGTCCGGTGATTTGCTGGAGCACCCGGTCACATTCTTCTTGCTGGATGTTTTGAAGGAGCTGGACAGGCAACGTGTTTATCTTGTCGCTTATTCAAACAATGTTGTCGACCACGCAATCACTGCATCGGTTAAATCCGCGTTTGATGAGTGGCATGAAATCAGACACATGGCCGATGCTGCTGCGGCAGACCTTGTTCGCTCGCATCGAATGGATGTCCTGATCGACCTGGGCGGACATACCGGTGATAACCGTCTTAGTCTTTTTGGATGGCGTCCCACCCCTGTGCAGGTCTCCTGGCTCGGATATTGGGCCAGTACTGGGCTGGACGAAATGGATTTCATCCTCGCCGATACAGTCAGCGTTCCGGTCGACAGTAGCGAATGGTTTAGCGAAGAGACATACCGTTTGCCGCATACGCGGCTTTGCATGAGCACGCCCAAAACTTCGAGGCACATTCCCTTGGCTTCGCCACCCTGTCTAAGTAAGGGCTACCTCACCTTTGGTTCATTTCAGCAAGTGGCGAAGATGACGCCGCAGGTGCTCAAGGTCTGGGCGGAGGTCCTGCGTGCTGTGCCCGATGCGCGTTTGCGACTGCAGACCCGAGGGCTTGATGTCCCTGGTATGAGAGAAAAATTATTGCAGGAGTTCGTGGCCGCAGGGGTTGATCCGTCGCGGGTCCACATGCTGGGAGCGGTCGACCTGGATTCTTATCTGGAAGCCCACAATCAGGTGGATATCCTGTTGGATACCTTTCCCTATCCCGGCGGGACGACGACAGCCTTTGCGCTCTGGATGGGTGTTCCGACGATCACCATGACCGGACGTACGATGATCTCGCGGCAGGGCATGAGCATGCTTGCTTGTGTAGCCCTCCACGACTGGATTGCGCAGAACGAGGGGGATTACGTAGATATCGCCAAGCGCATGGACAGCGCGCGCTCTACGTTGGAGCTATTGAGGGCGGAGCTGCGGGAGCGGGCGCTGACGTCACCGTTGTTCAACGCAAAACGATTTGCTGTTGATTTCCATCGAGCCCTCGAGGAGATGGTCGAGCGTTCCGCGTCCGATGTAGAGGCGCGGGGACCCGTCGAGCCAGCGTAACTCACTTCCAGCGTTGCGCTTCGATGGTCACCTGATGCCGGCTGTTGCCCAGCATCAGAGCGCCTTCCTGGATCGTGGCCTGCAATTGCATGCTGCGCTCGGCCATCGCGGCCAGGGCCAGGGAGGCTTCGGTCGGCACGCGCCAGACCTGCAGCTTGTCCAGGCGCGTCAGCTTGTTCTCGATGCCGCGCCACCAGACCTCGGCGGCGTGGGCAAAACAATAGACCACCACGGCATCCGATTTGCTGCAGGCCTTGGCCAGCGGCTTGTCCTCGGGCTGGCCCACCTCGATCCACAGCCGCGTCTGGCCGGTGTAGTCACGCAGCCAGACATCGGGTTCGTCAGGATCAGACAGGCCGGCGCCGAAGGCCAGCGTGCCGTCGCCGTTGCACACAGTCTGCAACTGATGGGCCTGCAGGGCCAGTGCGACCAGCCGGACCATCATGCGCTCGTCGGTCTCGCTCGGATGGCGGGCCAGCGTCAGCGCATGATCGGCGTAGTAGCTGTGGTCGATGTCGGCGATCTGCAGATTGGCCTTGAAGATGGTGGATTTGATGGCCATGAGGAAATGTGCGAGTAAGGGGGATTGACCGCGGAACGCCGCGGAACCGGCTCTGCCGGGCCGCTGGCGTTGTCCCCCTGCCACCGAAGGATGCGCGGGGGGACGGCGCGCAGCGACTCAGGGGGGAAGCGGGTTACACCCGCTTGGCGAGCTCCGCCGCCTTGCCCGTGTAGCTGCCCGGGGTCATGGCCAGCAGGCGTTGCTTGTCGGCCTCGGGAATGTCCAGGCTGCGAACCAGCTTGTGCAGGTCTTCGGCGGTGACGGTCTGGCCGCGCGTGACTTCCTTGAGCTTCTCGTAGGCACCCTGCACGCCATAACGGCGCATGACGGTCTGGATCGGCTCGGCCAGCACTTCCCAGGAGGCGTCCAGGTCAGCGGCCAGCGCGTCGCGGTTGAGCTCCAGTTTGCCCAGACCCGTGCCCAGCGACTGGTAGGCCAGCACGGCGTAACCCGCAGCCACCCCCATGTTGCGCAGCACCGTGGAGTCGGTCAGGTCCCGCTGCCAGCGGGAAACCGGCAGTTTCTCGCTCAGGTGCCGCAGCAGGGCATTGGCCAGGCCCAGATTGCCTTCGGCGTTCTCGAAGTCGATCGGATTGACCTTGTGCGGCATGGTCGACGAACCGATTTCGCCGGCCTTGAGCCGCTGCTTGAAGTAACCCAGCGAGACATAGCCCCAGATGTCACGCGAGAAGTCGATCAGGATGGTGTTGGCCCGGGCCATGGCATCGAACAGCTCGGCCATGTAGTCGTGCGGCTCGATCTGGATGCTGTAGGGCTGGAAGTTCAGGCCCAGGCCCAGGGGCTCGGGTGTTTCGACCACCTTGCGCGCAAAGCTCTCCCAGTCGAACTCGGGCCAGGCGGCCAGGTGGGCGTTGTAGTTGCCCACGGCACCGTTCATCTTGCCCAGGATCTTGACGGCTGCAATGCGATCGCAGGCGGTCTGCAGGCGCACCACCACATTGGCGATTTCCTTGCCGACGGTGGTGGGGCTGGCGGTCTGCCCGTGGGTACGGCTGAGCATGGGCACCTCGGCATAAGCCTGGGCCATGTCGCGCAGCTTGAGCAGCAATTTGTCCAGCGCCGGTAGCACCACCGTGTCGCGCGCGCTGCGCAACTGCAGGGCGTGGCTGGTGTTGTTGATGTCTTCGCTGGTGCAGGCAAAGTGCACGAACTCGCTGGCTTTTTCCAGTTCGGGCCGGGCCTCGAACTTGGACTTGATCCAGTACTCGACCGCCTTGACGTCGTGGTTGGTGGTCTTCTCGATCTCCTTGATGGCGTGGCCATCGGCTTCTGAGAAGTGCTTCACCAGGTTGAGCAGGTAGGTCCGTGCGCCGGGCGACAGCGGCTGGAACTCCTTGAAGCCAGCGTCGCTCAGGGCGATGAACCAGGCGACCTCGACCTGGACGCGACGGTGCATGTAACCCTGCTCGCTCATGAGCGGGCGCAAGGCGGCGAGTTTGGCGGCATAACGACCGTCCAGCGGGGACAGCGCCGAAATGGAGGAGAAAGTCATGCCTGGATTGTAGTTTGCCGGCCCCCCGCGACGCCGGGAAAACGCCAGCCCGGGCCAAATCGCTAGAATGCGCCCCCTGGACTACGAAAAGACCCATGAAACTGATCGGCTCCCATACCAGCCCCTACGTGCGCAAGGTGCGCATCGTGATGGCCGAGAAAAAACTGGACTACGCCTTCGTGCTGGAAGATGTGTGGTCGGAGCAGACCCGCATCGTGGATGCCAACCCGCTGGGCAAGATCCCCTGCCTGATCATGGAAGGCGGTGAGGCCCTGTTCGATTCGCGTGTGATCGTCGAATACCTGGACACCCTGTCGCCGGTTGGCAAGCTGATCCCCCCGGTCGGCCGTGAACGCGCCGAAGTCAAGACCTGGGAAGCCCTGGCCGATGGTGTCATGGACGCGGCCCTGCTGGCCCGCATGGAGGCCGTGTGGCCCCAGCGCACCGAGGCCCAGCGCAGCCAGGCCTGGATAGCCCGCCAGTTCGGCAAGATCAACGCCAGCCTGGAGGCCATGAGCCGTGGCCTGGGCGAGAAGCCCTACTGCGCCGGCAACCACCTCAGCCTGGCCGATATCGCGGTGGGCTGTGCCCTGGGTTACCTGGACTTCCGTTTCCCCCAGATCCTCTGGCGTGACGCGCACCCCAACCTGGTGCGCCTGCAGGACAAGCTCATGCAGCGGTCCTGTTTTGTCGACACCGTGCCCACCTGAGGCACCGCCGCTTCCAATGCCCCGGCCCGGCGTGCGGAAACGCCGATGCGTCAGGCATATGTCATCGGGCCGGCCTAGAATCCTCGCACCGTGAAGGAACGCCATGCTTTACCCTGAACTGTTCAAACAGCTTGAAGCCGTGCGCTGGGACATGGAGAAGGACATTCCCTGGAGTACGTTCGATGCTTCCCTGCTCAGCGATGAGCAGGCCCAGACCATCAAGATGAACGCCATCACCGAGTGGGCGGCTTTGCCGGCCACCGAAATGTTCCTGCGTGACAACCGCGACGACAGCGATTTCTCGGCCTTCATGTCGATCTGGTTCTTCGAGGAGCAGAAGCACTCGCTCGTATTGATGGAGTACCTGCGCCGCTTCCGGCCCGACCTGGTGCCGACTGAGCAGGAACTGCACGACATCCGCTTCGAGTTCGATCCGGCCCCGGCGCTGGAGACGCTGATGCTGCATTTCTGCGGCGAGATCCGCCTCAACCACTGGTACCGCCGCGCCGCCGAGTGGCACACCGAGCCGGTGATCAAGCACATCTACGCCACGCTGAGCCAGGACGAGGCCCGCCACGGGGGCGCCTACCTGCGCTACATGAAACGCGCCATCGGGCGCTTTGGCGCCGAGGCCAAGACGGCCTTTGCCAAGGTTGGCGTGCTGATGGCCAGCGCGCGACGCACCGCGCAGGCCCTGCACCCGACCAACCTGCACGTGAGCAAGGCCCTGTTCCCGAACGACACCATCCAGAGCCGCCTGCCCGACCCCGCCTGGCTGGAGCACTGGCTCGACAAGCAGATCAATTTCGACGCGGCCTGGGAGAACAAGGTGGTCGAACGCATCCTGCACAACCTCAGCTTGCTGTTCGGGCGCAGCTTCCAGTCGGTGCAGGAACTCAACCGCTTCCGCAAGGAGCAGATGGCGTCGCTGGCGCCCGCGCCGGTTTCAGGCGCGGTCTGAACCGCTCGCGGTGGTCAGCGCCAGCATGCGCTGCAGGTTGAGCTGGACCTTGACCTCGCGGTGCGGCACGCTGGCCACGATGCGATAGTCCCGCAGGGACGTGTCTCGGATCACCGGCTCGGCCACCGGCATGCCTTCGCGGTTGATCAGCACCGCCACCCGGGGTGTGGTGGTGTTCGCGCCGCGCCGGATCACGACGGCAACCTCATCTGTCTGCAGCCGCACAAAGGAGCCTGGTGAATAGATGCCGACCGCCTTGATCAGGGCGGCGCCGGCCTCGTCCACCTGCCGGTTTTCATCGAAATAGCTGGCCTGCATGGCTGCGGCCGGCGAGGTGGGCGTGCGCGAGGCGCGTGGTGCCAGCCGCGCGCCAAACATGTCGGCCCGCTGGATCAGCCGGGCCATGCGCTGGCCTTCGGTCTTGTCTGCCAGCGGCCCGGGCGGCACGCTGTGGTGATGGCGCACGGCCTCCAGCCAGACCGCATCGGTGACGCCGATCTTCTGCAGCAGCGCCACCGAGCGCAGCGCGTGCTGGTCGATCTGCTGGCGCTGCTCGGGCGAGAGCGGGGTCAGTTGCTGGGCCAGCTTGTCCTGCAGGTCGGTCATGCCGAGGTTCATGGTCAGTGCGGCCAGGCACATGGCCTGTTCCTTCTCGGGCGGCCAGTTGAGCACCTCGCGCGCAGCCAGGCCGCACATCACGCTGACCAGCATGGCATGCGTGGCGCTGTACATCCGGATTTCGCTGGCCGAGAGATGGAACAGCGCAAACAGGGCGCCATCGGCGTTGCCCATCGAGTGCTGGCGCAACTGCTTTTGCAGGCGCACCAGGCGTTGCAGGAACTGCGGCGAGCCACTGTCGCGCAGCAGGCTGTTGGCCTGGACCTGGTAGTCGAGCCAGTCGGGCGGGCCGTCGGCCAGGTCCGGGTCGTTGCGGCTGGCATCCACGTCGGAGCGCGAGACCTGGACGCCGGCAATCTGGCCCAGGGTCTTTTCCTTGCGCACCAGGTCGTGCAGCATGCCGACATAGGCGCGATGGTGCGCCTCGGAGTCGGCCACGTCGATGTACAGCGAAACGCCGCGCCCGACCAGAGACTGCAATTCGCTGCGCGAGGCGATCACGTAGCCCTTGCCGGCCAGCAGCGTGCCATCGGCGTCCATCAATGGGAAGGGCAGCGGCTCGCCGATCCGCAACGAATCAAGGCTGACGGAGACGAGTTTGGTCGACATGGGCTGGGCAATTATGCCTTTGCAGGCCCTACGGCGGTGGATGGATTGAGGGGTAAAGCGCGGCTGTTTTCACGCTTTGCCCTCTGGCACAGGCCGCGCTGCTAGGATGCGTGGCATGACACAAGCTCCTGCCGCGACCGCCCCGCCTGGCGCGCCGTTTCCGCTGCCTGCCTTTCTGGGCAAGCTTTGCCCGCGTGCTGAACTCGGCGCCCGCATGGCGGCCCTGCCCCGGCCGCTGGTGTTCACCAACGGCGTGTTCGACGTCATGCACCGGGGGCACGCCATCTACCTGGCGCAGGCCCGGGCGCTGGGGGCCAGCCTGCTGGTGGCGCTGAACACCGATGCTTCGGCACGCCGCCTGGGCAAGGGGCCGGAGCGGCCCCTGAACAACGAACAGGACCGTGCCGCCATGATGGCGGCACTCGGCGCTGTCGATCTGGTGACCTGGTTCGACGAGGACACACCGCAGGCCCTGATCGCGGAGATCCGGCCGGACATCCTGGTCAAGGGCGGTGATTACGACATGGCCAAGTTACCCGAAACCGCCCTGGTCGGGTCCTGGGGTGGGCGCGCACTGGCCCTGCCCTTTGTGGATGGTTATTCCACCACGGCCCTGGTGCGCAAGATCCGCGGCACGTGATTCAGGGTGACGCGCCGAACACGGCCGCCCACAGCGCCAGTACCGCGGCACGCTCCCGGGCCATGACACCGGTTTCGACCTGGGTCGGCTCCTCGTTGAGGCGCGCGCGGTGCTGCACACGACGCAGTTCGCGGTAGGCATCGGAGGCCGCGCTACCGACTCCGGCGGGCAGCAGGCCGGCCGCTTCAGCGGCGCGCAGCAGGGCGATGTTGCCGACATTGGCGACCAGCTCGGGGTGGTCCGCCGACGCTGACAGCACCAGGTACTGCACGGCGAACTCGGCATCGACCATGCCCCCCGGGCTGTGCTTGACGTCGAACTGCTCGCCGGGCACCGGATGCGCCTGGCGTACCTTGTCGCGCATGGCGACGATCTCCTGGCGCAAGGACTGCGCGTCACGCGGTGCCGCGATCACGGCCTGGCGCACAGTATCGAAACGCCGTTGCAGATCGGCGCTGCCAAGCACGAAACGCGCACGTGTCATGGCCTGGTGTTCCCAGGTCCAGGCGGTGTTGCTGCCGCGCTGCTGCTGGTAGTTCGCGTAGGCCTCGAAGGTGGTGATCAGCAGGCCGGAGCTGCCATTGGGGCGCAGCGCGGTGTCGATCTCGTAGAGATCGCCTTCGCTGGTCTTGACGGTCAGCCAGTTGATCAGCTTGCGCACCAGCAGGGCGTAGACCTCGGGCGCGTCCTCGTGCTCGTCCTCGTAGACGAAGACGATGTCCAGGTCGCTGCCATAGCCCAGTTCCTTGCCGCCGAGCTTGCCGTAGCCGATGATGGCGAACT
>LNFM01017773.1_pt1 | contig 15847 bp, 20 predicted proteins | sample 596031 | NCBI WGS metagenome assembly LNFM01 (sample SAMN04254537, study PRJNA301005) | activated carbon metagenome | isolation source: dual media filters at the Ann Arbor, Michigan drinking water treatment plant | place: USA: Ann Arbor | reverse complement strand
CTCCTGATGCGGCGAGTATGGGCGGCTGGTAGCATCCGGCGCAAGAAGCACTGGAGGACGCCGTGGGTCTGGTCAAAGTCGAGTCGAGCGAAGGTATCACCACCATCACCATGATGCGCCCGGAGAAGCGCAATGCGCTGACCCAGGAGCTGTGCGACGGGCTCTACGACGCCTATCGCGCCTTCGAGGCGGGCGACGACCAGGTCGCGGTGCTGCAGGCCGACGGCCCGGCCTTCTGCGTCGGCGCCGACCTCACGGCCCCGCCCGCCGCCATGTGGAAGGCGGTGCCGCATGTCAGCCACGCCCTGACCAAGCCGGTCATCGCCGCCACCCAGGGCTGGGTGATCGGCGGCGGCATCTGCTTGGTGATGACCTGCGATCTCATGGTGTCTGCGGATACCACGAAGTTCATGTATCCCGAGGCCAAGGTCGGCGTGTTCGGCGGCCTGATGCCGGGCATCGTCTCGCGCATGCCGCACAAGGTGGCGATGGAGCTGCTGCTGCTCGGCGAGGAGATCTCGGTGAAGCGTGCCTACGACGTGGGCTTCGTGAACAAGGTCGTGCCGCTGGGCGAGGAGCGGGCCGAGGCGCGGCGCATGGCCACGATCATCGCCCAGTCCGCGCCGCTGGTGATCCGCACCCTGCGCGACTTCGCCAACCAGACCCTGCCGCGAGGCCCGGCCGAGAACTTCATCCCGGAGCGTTACAAACTAGAGACCATCGCCAATTCCGAGGACCGCAAGGAAGGCGCCGCCGCCTTCCGCGAGAAGCGGGCCGCGAAGTTCAAGGGACGCTGACGCCATGGGCAAGCTGCTGCTGGTCGGTTGTGGCAAGATGGGCGGCGCCATGCTGGACGGCTGGCTGGCGCGCGGCCTCGTGGCTGCCGACATCGTCGTGGCCGAGCCGGTCGAGGCGATCCGTCCCCGGCATGCCGGCGTCCGTGTCGTTTCTTCCTCGACCGAGATGGCGGAGACACCGGAGATCGTCGTGCTGGCGGTGAAGCCGCAGTCGATGGACGAGACGCTGGTCGATCTCCGGCGCTTCGCCGGGCAGGGCTCGGTGTTCCTCTCGATCGCGGCCGGCAAGACGCTGGGCTATTTCGCCGCCCGTCTCGGCCATGCCGCCAAGATCGTGCGCTCCATGCCCAACACGCCGGCGGCGGTGCGCCAGGGAATCACCGTGGCGACGGCGGCGGCCAGCGTGACCGCGGCCGAAAAGAAGCGCTGCCATGAATTGCTGGAAGCGGTTGGCCAGGTCCTGTGGGCCGACGACGAGGCGCTGATGGATCCGGTCACCGCTCTGTCGGGCAGCGGGCCGGCCTATGTCTTCCTGCTGGTCGAGGCGATGGCCGCGGCGGGCGTGAAGGCGGGCCTGCCGGCCGACATGGCCATGCAGCTCGCCCGCGCAACCGTGGCCGGCAGCGGGGAGTTGCTGAAGCAATCGAAGGAGCCCGCGTCGCAGCTCCGCGTCAACGTCACCAGTCCCGGCGGCACCACCGCCGCGGCCCTGCAGGTCCTGATGGCAGATGACGGCATCCAGCCCGTGTTCGACAAGGCGCTCGCCGCCGCCTCGCATCGCTCGAAGGAGCTGGCGGGATGAGTGAGGTTGAAGACAAAGCCCTCGACACCTTTCTCGGCCTGATCGCCGAGAAGGGCTTTGCGGCGGTTTCCCTTCGTGAGGTGGCTCAGGCCGCCGGCTTGGGCTTTGCCGACCTCTATCGCCTGCATCCCGACAAGATGTCCCTGGCGGCCGCTTTCATGGCGCGCATCGATGCCGAGGTTCTGGCCGGGACGCCGTCGGCGACCGATCCCGAGGAGACGGTGCGCGACCGGCTGTTCGACGTGATGATGCGCCGCTACGACGCGCTGAAGCCGCACCGCGCGGCGCTCCGTGCCCTCCGCCGCGCCGGTACAAGCGATCCGATGGTCGCCCTGGCTATGGGACCGGCCCTGCGGCGCTCGATGTCCGCCATGCTCGAGGCGGCCTCCGTGCCCAGCGACGGTCTCCCCGGTGCATTGCGGCAAAACGGCCTTCTGGCCATTCACTATGCCGTTTCCCGGGTCTTCGACGGGGACGAGACGGGCGATCTGTCAAAGACCATGGCAGCCCTGGACGGGAGGCTGAAGACCGCGGAGCGCTGGTCGCAACTGTTTGACAAATATACAAAATCACCGCGTTCGCGGACGCCGCAGGAGCCGCCGGTTTCGCCTGTGGCGTGAAGATTTTGTGCAGTGCACAAAAACACCCCTTGACTCGCTGCAGTGCATCCCTAAATTAGGCTTCGTTGTGCACCGCAGCAAAGGCGGGGCACCCATGCTTAGCCTTTGTTAGACCCTGCAGGAGAACATCCATGTACGCCAACGGCGCCTTCAAGAACCCCTTCACCGACTTCGACTTCAGCAAGATCTCCAGCGAGTTCAAGCTGCCGGCCGTCAACGTCGAGAGCTTCGTCGAGACCGCGCGCAAGAACTTCGCGACCATCACCTCGCTCAACACCGCCGCCGTCGAGCAGATGAAGACGATCGCGCAGCGCCAGGGCGACATGGTCCGCGCCGCGATGGAAGACCTCTCCAAGCACGGCAGCGAAGTCCTCGCCGCCGCGACCGTCGAGGAGAAGGCCGCCAAGCAGATCGACTTCATGAAGAAGTCGTACGAGTCGGCGATCACCAACTCCAAGGAGCTGGCCGATCTCTACACCAAGGGCCAGTCCGACGCCGTGACGGCGCTGAGCGCCCGCGTCGCCGAGCTGACCGAAGAGGTCAAGGCCGCGATCGCCAAGAAGTAAGCGTTTCGAGCAAGCGTGGGTCGGCCTGTTGCCGATCCGGGAAAGGGGCCGCGTACGTGGCCCCTTTTCTTTTGCGCGCGCGACTCTACTGTCCGCGCATGGCCACCATTGCTTACGAAGATTTCGAGCGCGTCGACATCCGCGTCGGCACCATCGTCGAAGCCGCACCGCTCGAAGGCGCGCGCAAACCCGCCTACAAACTGCTGATCGATTTCGGCGACGGGATCGGCACGAAGAAATCCTCGGCCCAGATCACCGTCCACTACACGCCCGACCAGCTGGTCGGCCGTCAGGTCGCCGCGGTCGTGAACTTCCCGCCACGCCAGATCGGCAAGTTCATGTCGGAAGTCCTGACCCTCGGCTTCCCCGCCGCCGACGGCAGCGTGGTGCTGATCGCGCCGACCAAGGCCGTTCCGAACGGCGGCAAGCTTTTCTAGCGTGATGGAATCACGCTGGGCCCGACACAATGACCTCACCCTGAGGAGCGGCCGCGAGGCCGCGTCTCGAAGGGTGGGCGCGCGCACCACGTCAGTTGCCCATCCTTCGAGACGGCCGCTTCGCGGCCTCCTCAGGATGAGGTCAGTAGGTCAACCTTAGACGGAAATCTCGACTACTCTGCCGCCTTCGGCACCGGCTCACGAAAGCGGGTGCGATAGCCGTCCCATTCGTCAGCGCCGGAAAGACGGAAGCCCTGTTGCGGCGTGATGTCGGAGAGCGGCGCGGGATGGCGGCCCTTGGCCTTGAGATCGGCAAGGGCTGCATCGCAGGCGCCGACCACGGTGCGCGTCAGCACACCGGGCAGGATCATCACCGCGTAGTTCATCTTGCCCGCCTCGTCGATCGACAGGTCGGGGGTCTTGCCCTTCCACACCATGTTGAGCAGGCAGGGACCCTTCACGAGCTTCGGCACTGAAGCCGTTTCCTCGAGCGTCTGCGGCGCCTCGACGAAGGCCATGTCGGCGCCGGCCTCGATGGCGGCATTGGCGCGGCGGATCGCCTCCTCGAAACCCAGCATGGCGCGCGAATCGGTGCGGGCGATGATGAGGAAGTCCGGATCGACCTTGGCGCTCACCGCCGCGCGGATCTTGGCGACATAGTCCTCGATGGGGACGATGGTCTTGTCCTCGAGATGGCCGCACTTCTTGGGGAAGCCCTGGTCCTCGATATGGATGCCCGCGACGCCGCGCTTCTCGTACTCGCGCACGGTGCGGATGGCGTTCAGCTCGTTGCCGTAGCCGGTATCGGCGTCGGCGATCACCGGCAGCCTGATCGCGGTGGCGATGCGGCCGGCATTGTCGGCCATCTCCGACATGGTGACGAGGCCGTAGTCGGGATAGCCGAGGCTGGCCGCCGTGCCGGCGCCGGTCATGTAGACCGCCTCGAAGCCGGCGCGTTCGATCGAGCGCGCGGTGATGCAGTCGAAGCAGCCTGGCGCCGCCACCATCCCGCGCTTCATGGCGTCGCGGAACATCTTACCCTTGGACATGTCGCTCTCCTTCTCAGGCGGCCTTCATTCCCATGGCCGCGGCCTGGCGCTCGTCGAAGCCGCGCCGCACCTCGTCGTAGTTCTGGCCTTTCATCACGCCGCGCACCGCGCCGGGCTCGACCGTGCCGTAGAAGACCTCCCAGCTCTGCGGCAGGCGCCGCGAATCGGGGCGGGCCAGCCAGAGCCGGTAGAGCGTGCGCTTCTTCGCCTCGTCTTCATGGTCCTCGAAGCCGGTGCGCGAGTGCAGCATCGTCTGGTTGCACAGGATCTGGAGATCGCCCGGTTCGAGGTTCATGCAGAACATGTTCTCGGGCCGGCGCAGCACCGTGTCGAAATACTCCATCGCCTCCTGCTGCAGCGCCGTAAGCGGCGTCGCGCCGTCGAGCCTCAGGGCGTTGACGATGCGGTTGCGGTTCCACTTGCAGAAGACCCGGCCGTTCTCCTCCGTGACGATCGGCGCGGGATACCAAGGCGCTTCGCCCTCGGACTGCTCGCCGTTGCGGCTGAACGGATAGTCGGTCGTCAGGGCCGCGGCATAGTCGGGCCGCTCCTGCTTGACGATGTCGTAGGCGGTGGCGGCGCTGGCGCACATGCTCATGCCGCCGACCGGCGCCTGATTGTAGCAGGAGAGCAGCACCACGTCGGAGCCGTCGACATGGAAGTCGAGCTCGGCGTTGGAGTTGTAGCCGCGGCCGGTCGGGCTGCGGTAGTTCATCCCGGCGTTCTTCACCTCGGTGATGTAGTCGCTGGCCTTGTTCTGCGGCCGCGCCACGCCGAAATGCAGGCCGATCGCCCAGGTCATCAGCCTGAACTCGTCAGGCGTGACGCCGGCGCGCGGCAGGTTCTTCACCAGCGCCATGCCACGCCCGTCGCGCACTTCGCGGAAGGCAGCGGCGAGTGTCGGGACCGCCGAGCCGAGATCGAAATCCTCGCGGCGCCACGACAGGATCGGCCGGTCGGCCGGTCCGGCCTTGCGCACCGTCGCGATCAGGCCGGCGCCTTCGGTCGGCGACAGCGCATAGATCCAGCCTTTGTCCGCCGCGACGTCGGCGACGGTCCACGAAATGGGAGCGGTCTTTGTCATGGTGTCCTCCGTCAGTCCGCCGTCATGCCGAGTCGGCGGATCGTCTCGCCGGACACCTTGATGTCGCGCTGGAAGCGTTCGCTGAAGGCGGCCGGCGTATCGCCGCCGGGCAGGGAGCCGTATTCGATGATCTTGGCGCGGAACTCCGGCACCGCGAGCACGCTGGCGATGTCCTTCTGGATCGCATCGACGGTGGCGGGCGGCGTCCCGGCCGGCGCGAACAGGCCGTACCAGGAATTCTCGTCGAGGCCGGAGAAGCCCTGCTCCTTGAAGGTCGCGACGTTGGGCAAGGCGGGGATGCGCTGCGTGCCCATGATGCCCAGCGCCTTGAGCTTGCCTCCGTTGATCAGGGCCAGGCCCGAGGTGACGCTGGCGATGCCGACATCGACGCGACCGGCGGAGATGTCGCCGACGAACGAGGCCGCGCCCTTGTAGGGCACGTTCAGCAGCTTGATGCCGGCGCTGTCGAAGATGCGCTCGGCCATCAGGCGGCTGCCCGGATCGGGGCTCGCCGACGTGCGCTTGTCGGGCCCTTCCTTGCGCACCAGCTCGACCAGGCCCTTGAGGTCGTTGGCCGGCAGGTCGGGCGTCGCCAGCAGCGTCGCGACCGGATAGGCGACGGCGGTGACCGGCGCGAAAGCCGTCGTCGTGTCGTAGGGCAGCTTCATCAGGTGGGCGTTGATGGCGATGCCCGACACCGCCAGCACCATCGTGTGCCCGTCGGGCTGGGCACGCGCGACGATGGCCGCGCCCACCGAGCCATTGCCGCCGGTTCGGTTGTCGACGATCACCGTCTGGCCCCACTTTTCCTCCAGCGCCTTGGCCATGAGGCGGCCGACGGCATCGGTGCCGCCGCCGGGGCTGTAGGGAACGATGATGGTGACGGTCCTGGTGGGCGCGAAGTTGGACTTGGCGGGGGCCGCGTTCTGGGCCATTGCCGTTGCTGCAACACCCAACGCAAGGGCGATGCCGGCGAACGCCGCTGTGATACTTCTGGCCATCCTCGTTCCTCCTCTTTTTGTTGGTATATAGTTAATACAATATGGCAATCGACATCGAGGCAAGCAGACCGCGCGGCATGGGCCGGCAGGCGAAACCGGGCGCCGATATGAAATTGCAGGCCGATGGCGCGCTGCTGCATCGACAGCTCTATGTCCTGCTGAAGGAGCAGATCGTGTCGGGCCGCTACCGCCCGGGCGAGGCGCTGCCCACCCAGGAAGCGCTCTGCCGCCAGTTCTCGATTTCGCGGATCACGGTGCGACGCGCGCTCTCCGATCTGGCCGACGACGGCTTCGTCCAGAATCGCCAGGGCGTCGGCGCCTTCGTCACGGCCAAGACCATCGACACGAAGCATGGGCCGGACTTCGGGTTCATCGGCGACCTGCGGCGCACGCTGAAAGAGACGACGATGCGGATCCTGGCGCTCGAGGTCGAGCGCTGTCCCCGGCCGATCGCCGCTCATCTCGGCATCACCGACGGCGAGCAGGCCCTGCACCTGGTGCGCGTGAGGTCGTTCGAGAACAAGCCCGTGACCTTGCTCGACGGCTGGATTCCGATGCCGTTCGCGCAGGCCGTCACGGAGGAGGGGCTGAAGACGACGCCGCTGCACGAGCTGATCGCCGGCAGCTTCGAGCGGTTGGGGGATGTGGCGCAGGAGGTCAACGCCGCGCTCGCCGACCCGTTCGTCGCGCGCGCGCTCGACGTCGAGATCAATTCGGCGACGCTCAAGATCGACCGGCTTGTACACAACCGCGAGGGCGCGCCCGTGCACTACGTCACGGTCTGGACGACGCCCCGTCGCACACGCCTCGTCATGGCGGTCAGCGCCGACGATATCGACGGCTACAATGTCGGCCGGCTCCTGCACGACGTCCAGAAGTGACGCAGATCACTCTCCTCCCCATTCAAATGGGGAGGTGTCGCGTCTTACGCGACGGAGGGGTCATGGGCTTTGAGATGGCCATGACCCCATCGCCCCGTATGACGGGGCACTTCCCCATCTGAATGGGGAAGCGGATAAAGTAGCAAGGCTCCGCTCAATAAACCCTGTGGATCCAACCGTGCGGGTCGGCGGTGCGGCCGCGCTGGATGCCGACGAGGGCGGCCTTGAGTTCCTCGGTCTTGGCGCCGGAGCCGCCGTTGCCGATTTGGAATTCGCCGTCGTTGCTGCGCACCGTGCCGATCGGCGTGACGACCGCGGCGGTGCCGCAGGCGAAGGCCTCGCGCAGGCGGCCGCTGGCGGCATCCTTGCGCCACTGGTCGATCGAGTAGCGCTCCTCGCTCACCTTGATGCCCTTGTCCCTGGCCAGCGTCAGCAGCGAGTTGCGGGTGATGCCGGGCAGGATCGTGCCGCCGAGCGGCGGGGTGATCATCGAGCCGTCGTCGAACACGAAGAAGCTCCTCGATCCAGCGCTGCTCGACGGCGTCGAGGAACACGACCTGGTCGCAGCCATGGCGCGTCGCCTCGGCCTGCGCCTGCAGGCTGGAGGCGTAGTTGCCGCCGCACTTGGCGGCGCCCGTGCCGCCGGGAGCCGCGCGCGTGTAATCCTGCGAGACCCATACCGACACCGCGGGCGCATCGGTCTTGAAATAGGCCCCGACCGACGAGGCGATGACGATGAACAGGTAGTCCGACGAGGGCTTCACGCCGAGGAAGATCTCGTTGGCGAACATGAACGGCCGGATGTAAAGGCTGCCGTCGCCGTCCGGGATCCAGGCGCGGTCGATCTTCACGAGCTGGTCGACAGCCTCGAGGAACACGTCCTCCGGCAGGATCGGCATGGCGAGGCGCTCGGCCGACTGCTGGAAGCGGCGGGCATTCTCCAGCGGGCGGAACAGCGTCGCGCCGCCGTCGGCGGTGCGGTAGGCCTTCAGCCCCTCGAAGATCTCCTGCGCGTAGTGCAGGACCGCCGCGGCCGGATCCATCGGGATCGGCGCGCGCGGCTCGACCTTGGCGTCATACCAGCCCTTGGTCTCATGATAGCGGATGGTGACCATGTGGTCGGAGAAGACCCGGCCGAAGCCCGGATTCTTGAGCAATTCCGCGCGCTTCTCGGCGGAGACCGGCGACGGATGCGGAACGCTGGTGAATTGAAGCGTGGACATTGTCTTGGACATTTCTCTCTTGAGTATTTCTCTCACTCTATCACAGGCGGCCGCGCCGCAAGCCCCGGAGCATCGCTCATAGCGGAATTCGCACAATCACGCGCAGGCCGCCGAACGGCGAGGCGGCGAGGGTCACGTCGCCGCCATGGCTGCGGGCCACGTCGCGGGCGATGCTGAGGCCGAGGCCCACGCCGCCGGTGTCGGCGTTGCGCGATTCGTCCAGCCGGTAGAAGGGGCGGAACACGTCCTCGTACCTTTCGGGCGGGATGCCGGGGCCGTTGTCGTCGACCGTGACCTCCATCGAGGTTCGGCCGCGCACCGCCTCGACCTTCACGTGGTTGGCATGGCGCAGCGCATTGGACACGATGTTGGTCAGGCAGCGCTTCATGGCCACGGGGCGCAGCTCGACCGTCATGTCGCCGTTCCAGCCAAGGTCGAGGCCGGCATTGTCGCGCCGCACGCCCGCCGCCACGTCCTCGAGGATCTCGGACAGGTCGGTCACGACCGGCTCCTCGTCGCCCTCGCCGCGGGCGAAGGCGAGATAGCCCTCGATCATGCGCTGCATGTCGGCCACGTCGTCGGCCAGCTCCTTCGTCTCGGGCGATTCGGGCAGGAGGGCCAGCGACAGTTTCATGCGCGTGAGCGGCGTGCGCAGGTCGTGGCTGACCCCGGCCAGCATCTCGGTGCGCTGCTGGATCGAGCGGCGGAGCCGGATGCGCATCGTGTGGAAAGCGGTCGCGGCATTGCGCACCTCGCGCGTGCCGCCGGAGAAGGCGAAATCGGGCACGTCGCGGCCCTTGCCGAGCGCGTCGGCCGCCACGCCGAGATGCTCGATGGGCACGAGTTCGCGGCGCATGAACCAGATGGCGAGGCCGAACAGGACCAGCGCGAGGCCGAGCTGTGCCACGACATAGGCGAAGCTCGACCCGAAGGTGAGGCGCACATGCGGCACCAGCACCTCCATGACGTCGCCATCGGAAAGCTGGATCTCGATCAGCAGCTGGCCGCCGCCGATATTGTTGTCGAGGAAGAAGGGCCGCTTGAGGTCGGCATTGAGCGCGCCCTGGACCTCGCGGGCCACGATGTCGAAATACTCGGGCTCCTTGAAGGGCCGTACGATGCCCTTGCGGAAGGAGACGAACAGCAGGAGGTCCTGCGCCGAGCGGCGCAGGATCCAGTTGCGATGCTCGTCGTCGGGGAAGTCCGACCGCAGCGAGATCAGCAGGCGCAGGTCGCGCACCAGCAGGATGGCCAGCCGGTTGGTCACGTTGTCGCCGCGCTGGCTGTAGAACCACCAGGCCGACAGCGCCTGCAGCAGCAGCATCGGCACGACGATGATGATCAAAGCGCGCGCGAACAGGGTCTGCGGCGAATGCTTGTCCGACCATTGCGCGATGCGCTCGAACACGTCGCTGATGGCGCTCCACTTCATGCGTCGACCAGCCGGTAGCCCTGGCCGCGCACGGTGCGCAGATAGCGCGGGAACGAGGGATCGGGCTCGATCTTGCGGCGCAGGCGCGTGACCTGCACGTCGATGGCGCGCTCGTTCACGTTGGCGCCGACGGTCTTGCACAACGTATCGCGGCTCAGCACCTCGCCGATGCGGCCGGTGAAGGCGCGCATCAGCGCGATCTCCGCATCGGTCAGTGCCACGCGCTTGCCCTTGTCGGTGAGCTCGCCGAGTTCGAGGTCGAACTGCATCGGGCCGAACGTCACCTGTCGCGGCGTCTCGGCCGCGGCGGCGGCGGCGGTAGCAGGCGGCCGGCCGCGGCGCAGCACGCTCTGGATGCGCAGCAGGAGTTCGCGCGGTTCGAACGGCTTGCCGAGATAGTCGTCGACGCCCTTCTCCAGGCCGGCGATGCGATCCTTGGTCTCGACCATGGCGGTGAGCATCAGGATCGGCACGTCGTCGGTGCGGCGCAGCTCGCCGGCGAATTCCAGGCCGGTCTCGCCGGGCATCATGACGTCGAGCACGATCAGGTCGAAATCGAGGGAACCCAGCCGCTGCCGCGCCTCCGCCGCGCTGGCCGCGGTCGTGACGCGGAAGTCGTTGCGCGACAGGAAGGACTTGAGGAGTTCGCGCAAGCGCGTGTCGTCGTCGACGACCAGGATGTGCGGCTTGTCGGACGAGGCGTCCATGAGCGCTAGCGGTTGCCGCCGCGCATTCGCTTGTCGACCACCTGCCGCTCCGCGGGATCGAGCAGCCCGAGCAGGACCTTGCGGAAGCCCTCAACGGCCTCGGCGCCGGTCTCGCGATAGGCGCGGGCGAAGCGCTGGCTCTGGCGGTCCGTCAGGTCGCGCTCCAGTTCCTGGCCCCTCGACGTGAGCCACAGGAGACGTTCGCGCCGGTCGCGCGCGCCGCTCTTCTGCTCGACATAGCCCTGTTCCAGCAGGTCCTTCAGGACGCGGCTGATCGACTGCTTGGTCACCTTCAGGATCGACAGCAGGTGCCCGACCGTCTGGCCGGGGTGGCGGCCGATGAAGTAGAGCGCCCGGTGATGGGCGCGGCCGAGCTGGTAGTGCCGCAGCTGCTGGTCGGATTCGAACGTGAAGTCGCGATAGGCATAGAACATCAGCTCGATGCCCTGACGCAGCTCTTCGTCGCGCAGGAACAGGGGGTTGGCGGGGGCTCTGGATTCCACGCCATCTTTATAGAGCGGGCGCGTTGCGTTGACACCCCGCGCGGGCCGATGTTACGGCGCGACGCTTTTCCCCGACATTTTCTTTCTTCGTGCGAGGACGCCATGCTGACGGTCCATCATCTCGGCAAGTCGCAATCCGAGCGGATCGTCTGGCTCTGCGAGGAACTCGGCATCCCTTACGACCTGAAGGTCTACGACCGCGATGCGGTCACGCGGCTGGCGCCGCCCGAATACAAGGCGCTGCATCCGCTGGGCGCGGCGCCGGTGATGCAGGACGGCGACGTGCTGCTGGCCGAGTCCGGCGCCATCGTCGACTGGATCATCGCGAAGCATGGCAAGGGCCGGCTGGTGCTGGCGCCCGACCATCCCGATTTCGCTGACTTCCTCTACTGGTTCCATTTCGCCAACGGCACGCTCCAGCCGGCGACCGGCCGCAACATGATCCTGGGGCGGCTCGATCTTCCGGCCGACAATCCGATGCTCAAGGCGATGAAGGCCCGCCTCGATCTCGCGCTTGGCCTGCTGGAAGCCCGCCTTGGGAAGGCGAAGTATCTGGCCGGATCTGCGTTCACCACTGCCGACATCATGGCCGTCTTCTCCCTGACGACCATGCGCTACTTCCTGCCGTTCGATCTTTCGCCTTATCCCGCGATCCTCGCCTATCTGCAGCGAATCGCCGCTCGCCCGGCCTACCGGCGCGCGATGGAGAAGGGCGACCCGGGCATGCCGCTCCTCCTGACCTGACTTTTTTCCTGCAGGAATCCCCATAGGGTCAGTGTGTTTGACAAGGTCAGTAATATTGACCTAAATGGGCGGATAGTTGTGTTTTGACTGCCCACAAAGACCTGATCGGAATCAAACGAAGGGGGATATCGCAATGTCCTTAACCATGGACGACCGCGACGGCTTCATCTGGCTGGACGGCAAGCTGGTCCCGTGGCGCGAGAGCCGCCTGCATGTGCTGACCCATGCGCTGCATTACGGCTCGGCCGCCTTCGAGGGCGAGCGCATCTATGATGGCCGCGTCTTCCGCCTCGCCGCGCACAGCGCCCGCCTGATCCGCTCGGCCAATCTGCTCGACTACGACCTGCCCTGGTCGCGGGAGGAGATCGACGAGGCGACCCGCGCCGTCGTGAAGGCCAACGACCTCACCGCCGGCTACATCCGTCCGATCGCCTGGCGCGGCTCGGAAGTGCTGGGCGTGTCGGCGATCGGCACGACGGTCCACCTCGCCATCGCCCCGTGGGCACAGGAAGGCCGCCTGTCGGTGCAGGCGCGCGACGCCGGCATCAACGTCACCATGGCGAAATACCGCCGGCCCTCGCCCGAGACCGCGCCCGGCCACGCCAAGGTGGCCGGCCTCTACGTGATCTGCGGCATCGAGAAGGACCGCGCCCTGAAGGCCGGCTTCGACGATGCGCTGATGCTCGACTGGCAGGGCCGCATCGCCGAGACGACCGGCGCAAACATCTTTCTGGTGATCGACGGCCGGCTGGTCACGCCGACGCCGCACAACTTTCTGGATGGAATCACGCGCCGTGCGGTGATGGGGATGGCCCGGAAGCGTGGCTGGACCGTCGAGGAGCGCGACGTGATGCCGGAGGAGCTGGCCAAGGCGAGCGAGGTGTTCCTCTGCGGCAGCGCCGCCGAGATCGTGCCGGTCGGCTCGATCGACCAGCACCATTTCCAGGCGGGTCCCGTCGCCAAGACGCTGATGGCCGACTTCCAGAAGCTGGTGCGGGAACCCGACAGCGAGGGTTTTGGCGAGGCCACCCATCTCATGAAGCCGGCGTCGTCGCTGGCGGCCTGAGCGCACTGCATGGCTTGACATCGGGGGCGGCAATCCCCTTTTCTCGATGGCGTCCGAGGGGTGCCTGATCTTCCTGTGGGAGACGGGCTGAGACAGCCTTAGCGGCTGAACCCTTTGAACCTGATCCGGGTCATGCCGGCGAAGGAACGGGAGTCAGCGTTGGATCGACCTGTCGTAACAATCATCGGAGCCGGCGTCGCAGGCCTTGCCTGTGCGACGGAGCTTGCCGCGCGTGGCGTGGCCGTCGAGGTGCTGGAGCGTGCCGCCCATCTCGGCGAAGGTGCCTGCTCGTGGATGGCGGGCGGCATGCTGGCGCCCTGGTGCGAACGGGCGACCACCGATGAGATCGTCGCCCGGCTGGGCGAGCCGTCGATCGATTGGTGGCGCCAGCATTTTCCCGGCACCGTCTCGAAGGGCAGCCTCGTGCTGACGCCGCCGCGCGACGCCGCCGACCTCACACGCTTTGCCTCCCGGACCGAGCGCCACGAATGGCTCGACGCCGACGGAATCGCCGCGCTCGAACCCGATCTCGCCGGCCGCTTCCGCCGTGCGCTGTTCTTTGCCGACGAGGCCCATCTCGAACCGCGCCAGGCGCTGGCGGCGCTCGCGGCCGGTCTCGCGGCGCGCGGCGTACCGATCCGGTTCGGCGTCGACGTGAAGCCCTCCGAGGCCCGCTCGGACTTCGTCGTCGATTGCCGCGGTCTGGCCGCGCGTGACGAACTGCCCGACCTGCGCGGCGTGCGCGGCGAGATGATCGTCGTGCGGACCAGCGACGTGTCGCTGGCGCGGCCGGTGCGGATGCTGCATCCGCGCATCCCGCTCTACATCGTGCCGCGCGGCGACGGCATCTTCATGATCGGCGCCACCATGATCGAAAGCGAGGAACGCCGCGCCGTCAGCGTGCGTTCGGCGATCGAGTTGCTGAACGCGGCCTACACGCTGCACCCGGCGTTCGGCGAGGCCGAGATCGTCGAGCTGGGCGCCGACCTGCGGCCGACCTTTCCCGACAACCTGCCGTGCATCAGGCGCAAGGGCCGCGTGCTGCACGCCAACGGTCTTTTCCGGCATGGTTTCCTGCTCGCGCCCTGGCTGGCGCGGCAAGTGGCCGATGCCGTTCTTCTGGAGACGAGAGATGCGGATATTCCTGAACGACGACATGCATGAGGTCTCGCCCGGCACGCTGGCCGCGGCTCTGGAAACGCTGGGCTTCGGCGGCCGCAAGATTGCGACGGCGGTGAACGGCCGCTTCGTCGCCGCTGCCGCGCGGCCGCGCACCGAGCTGGCCGACGGCGACAGGATCGAAGTCGTCGCGCCGATGCAGGGAGGTTAAGACCGTGTCGTCCTTCTACGGCGTCGAGCTGAAATCGCGCCTGCTGCTGGGCACGTCGCGCTATCCCTCGCCGGCGGTCCTCGAGCGCGCGGTCAAGGCATCCGGCGCGGAAGTCGTGACGGTCTCGCTGCGTCGCGAGAGCGGCGCGGGCAAGGCCGGCCAGGCCTTCTGGTCGCTGATCCAGTCGATGGGCGTGCGCGTGCTGCCCAACACCGCCGGCTGCCATTCGGTGAAGGAGGCGGTGACGACCGCCCACATGGCGCGCGAGCTGTTCGACACGCCCTGGATCAAGCTCGAGGTGATCGGGGAGGCCGACACTTTGCAGCCCGACGTGTTCGGTCTGGTGGAAGCCGCGCGCATTCTGTCCGAGGACGGGTTCGAGGTGTTTCCCTACACGACCGAGGATCTCGTGGTCGCCGAGCGACTGGTCGAGGCGGGCTGCAGGGTGCTGATGCCGTGGGGCGCTCCCATCGGCTCGGCGCGCGGCCTGAACAACGTCTATGGCCTGCGCTCGATGCGCGCGCATTTCCCCGACATCCCGCTGGTGGTCGATGCCGGGCTCGGCGTGCCATCGCATGCGGCCGCGGCGATGGAGCTGGGCTACGACGCGGTGCTGCTCAACACGGCGGTTGCCGAAGCGGGCGATCCCGTCGAGATGGCGCGCGCCTTCGCGCTGGGCGTCGAAGCCGGCCGTGCCGCCTATCTTGCGCAGCCCATGGAGCCGCGCGACATGGCGGTGCCGTCGACGCCGGTTATCGGCAAAGCGGCCCTTGGAGACTAGAGAGATGCTCGATCCCTTCTATCCCGTCGTGCCCGATTCGAGTTGGGTGCTGAAGCTGGTGCCCGTCGGCACCAAGCTCATCCAGTTGCGCATCAAGGACCAGCAAGAGGCCGAGGTGCGCCGCCAGGTGCGCGAGGCCAAGGCCGTGTGCGTGCAGCATGGCGCCGACCTGATCGTGAACGACTACTGGCAGGTGGCGATCGACGAAGGTTGTTCCTGGGTCCATCTCGGCCAGGAGGATCTGGTCGATGCAGACGTGAAGGCGGTGCGCCGCGCCGGCATCAGGATCGGCGTCAGCACGCACGACCATGCCGAACTCGACAAGGGCCTCGCCATCGATCCCGACTATGTCGCGCTGGGTCCGGTCTGGCCGACCGTGTTGAAGCAGATGCCGTGGGCACCGCAGGGCACCGAGCGTCTGGCCGAATGGAAGAAGCTGATCGGCGACAAGCCACTGGTCGCGATCGGTGGCCTCACGCTGGAGCGCGCGCTGCTCTGCCTGAAGGCGGGCGCCGACATCGTCTCGGTCGTGGGCGACATCGTGAACCATGCCGATCCGGTCGCTCAGGCCAGGGCCTGGATCGCCGCGACGAGAAGACCGTGACCAACCGCTACGCCCGCCAGGCCGTGCTGCCCGAGATCGGCGATGCGGGGCAGGCGCGTCTCGCCGCCGCCTCGGTGCTGGTCGTCGGCGCCGGCGGTCTCGGCTGCCCGGTGCTGCAGTATCTCAGCGGTGCCGGAGTCGGCCATCTCACCATCGTCGATCACGACACGGTCGAAGAGACGAACCTGCATCGCCAGCCGCTCTACGGCATGCCGGACAT
>LNFM01013322.1_pt1 | contig 15847 bp, 13 predicted proteins | sample 596031 | NCBI WGS metagenome assembly LNFM01 (sample SAMN04254537, study PRJNA301005) | activated carbon metagenome | isolation source: dual media filters at the Ann Arbor, Michigan drinking water treatment plant | place: USA: Ann Arbor | reverse complement strand
TGCCCGGCACGGTGGGGCTTGGCATGGCCGCCGAGGTCGGGTCGCGACGTCGAAGTCCCCTCTCCCCGCTTGCGGGGAGAGGGTAAGGGTGAGGGGCAGAAGTCCCGATAGAACCGCCGTGCTATCCTTCAGATCCGCACGATCTTCGCGTCGGCCGGCCATTCCAGGGTCTTCAGCGCCTGGGCGAGGTCCTCGATCAAATCGTCCGGGTCCTCGAGGCCGACGGAGAGGCGCAGCAGCCCGTCGGTGATGCCCATTTCGAGCTTCTCGGCGGGGGTGAACCGGTCGTGGGTCGTCGTCGGCGGGTGGGTGATGAGGCTCTTGGAATCGCCGAGATTGTTGGAAATCTTGATGATGTTCAGGGCGTTGGCGACGCGGAAGGCGCCGGCCTTGCCGCCCTCGACCTCGAAGGCGATCAGCGTCGAGCCGCCGCGCATCTGGCGCTGGGCGATCTCGTATTGCGGATGGTCCTTGCGGCCGGGATAGAGAACCTTGGTGATGCCCGGCAGCTCGGCCAGGGCATCGGCGATCTTGGCCGCGCTCGCCGTCTGGCGCTCGACGCGCAGGGGCAGGGTTTCGAGGCTCTTCAGCACGACCCAGGCGTTGAACGGGCTCATGGCCGGGCCGGTCTGGCGCAGGTACTGGTAGACGTTGTCCTGGATGAACTGCTTCGAGCCGAGGATGACGCCACCGAGGCAGCGGCCCTGCCCGTCGATGTGCTTGGTGGTGGAATAGACGACGCAGTCCGCGCCGAGCGCCAGCGGGCTCTGCATCATCGGGGTGGCGAAGACGTTGTCGACGGTGACCTTGATGCCGCTCTTCTTGGCGATCGCGACGATGGCGGCGATGTCGTAGACCTCGAGGGTCGGGTTGGTCGGACTCTCGAGGAAGAAGACCTTCGTATTCGGGCGGACCGCCGCCTCCCACTGGGCGAGGTCGGCACCGTCGACCAGGGTCGACTGCACGCCGAAGCGCGGCAGCAGCGTCTCGATGATGTAACGGCAGGAGCCGAACAGCGCCTTGCAGGCGACGACGTGGTCGCCGGCCGAGAGCTGGCCGAACATGGCCGCATTCACCGCCGCCATGCCGGTGGCCGTGGCCTTGGCGGCCTCCGCCCCTTCGAGCAGGGCGATGCGGTCCTCGAACATCTGGACCGTCGGGTTGGAGAAGCGGGCATAGATGAAGCCGGGATCGGTGCCCTTGAAGCGGGCCTCCGCCTGCTCGGCGCTGTCGTAGACGTGGCCCTGGGTGAGGAAGAGGGCTTCCGACGTCTCGCCGAATTCGGAACGGAGCGTGCCGCCGTGGACGAGGCGGGTGGCCGGCCGCACGCGGGAGGGGTCAAAGGGCTTCTTCATCGCATCGCTCCTCGTGGCGCGGCGGCGGGACACTTGTCCCCCGAAAAAACAGAACCCGACCTGGCAAAAGCCGAGGCCGGGTTGATCCCGTGCGCCCGGCCTTTTAGCGAATTGTTTAGCGTGGTTCGCAAGCCGGCCGGCCAAATCTCCACGTCGTGGCGAGGTTGGTAGGGCGGCGGCGCGCAGGCGTCAAGCGGTTTGTTCGTTTTGACGAACGGTTCGTTCGTCGGAGTTGGGGCGCATGCAGGACGACATGGTTCAGGGCATTCTGCCGGCACAGGCGATCGAGGACCTGGTGGCGCGCGGCGCGATCCGGATCGCCCGGGCGCTCGATGCCGATCAGGTGCAGCCGGCCTCCCTCGACCTGCGCCTCGGCACCCGCGCCTACCGCATCCGCGCCAGCTTCCTGCCCGGCCCCAACACGACGGTGGCCGACCGGCTGCAGGCCGTCGCCCTGCACGAGATCGACCTGTCGCGCGGCGCGGTGCTGGAGACGGGATGTGTCTATCTCGTCGAGCTGATGGAGGGGTTGGCGCTCCGCGGTGGGATTTCCGCCACCGCAAACCCCAAGAGCTCTACCGGCCGGCTCGACGTCTTCACCCGCGTCATCCTCGACCGCGCCCAGGCCTTCGACACGATCCCCGCCGACTACGAGGGGCCGCTCTATCTCGAAGTGTCGCCACAGACCTTCCCGATCCTCGTGCGCGCTGGCTCGCGCCTGTCGCAGATCCGCTTCCGCCGCGGCCGCGCCGACCTGACGCTCGACGAGGTCAACGTGCTGCAGGAGACCGAGCGGCTGGTGGACACCGGCACGCCGGTGGTCGGGCCGGTCGGCATCGCGGTGACCATCGACCTCCTCGGCGAGGCGTGGGGCGGGCTCCTCGGCTACCGCGCCAAGCGCCATTCCAGCGTCATCGACGTCGACAAGAAGGCCGCCCACGACGTGCTCGACTTCTGGGAGCCGATCCAGGAGCGCGGCAAGGGCGAGATGATCCTCGACCCCGACGAGTTCTACATCCTCGCCTCGAAGGAGGCGGTTGTGGTGCCGCCGGACTATGCGGCGGAGATGCTGCCCTTCGATCCGCTGGTCGGCGAGTTCCGGGCGCACTATGCCGGCTTCTTCGACCCCGGCTTCGGCCATGCCGCAGCGGGCGGCAAGGGCGCCCGCGCGGTGCTGGAGGTGCGCTCGCGCGAGGTGCCCTTCATCCTCGAGCACGGGCAGATCGTGGCGCGGCTCGTCTACGAGCGCATGACCGAGCGGCCCCGGACGCTCTACGGGCAGCTGGGCTCGAACTACCAGGCACAGGGCCTGAAGCTGTCGAAGCACTTCCGGTGAACCGCACTGGCGCGACGATGTTGGCCGGCTGCTAGTGTTCCGTGCCGTCGTCCGTCCGCTCCCGCGTCAGGTCGCCCAAGGCCCGCTTCAACGTCGCCAGGGGCGTTTCTCCGAAAGCTTCACGGTATTCGCCCGACAGGCGGGCCACGTTGGAGAAGCCGAGACGTTCAGCCGCATCGCGGACGGTGGAGACCTCCCCGCGCTGCAGGAGGTCCCGCGCCTTCCGCAGGCGGGCGCGCTTGATCATGGCGTGAGGCGAGGCTCCGAGCCGCCGGCGAAACGCGAGTTGCAGCGCGCGCACGCTGACGCCGATGGTCACGGCCACATCCGTCACCGTCAAGGGAGTGGTCATAGCGTCGATCAGGTCCAGAGCGCGCTCGACCTGCCCGGAGGACGGCGCAGCGGCGTCCTGACGATCCCCCAGGCCGCGGAAGGCGCCGCTGTGTTCGAGCAGGAACATCACCAGGGCCTCCTCGCTCATCCGCAGGGAATGACCGGCAGAACGTACCGCGCGGTGGGCGAGCTCGATATTGGCGACCGCGGACTCGACATGGGCGCCAAGGCCACGACCGATGGGGCTGTCGACGGCGAAGACATGCACCCATGGCCAGTCGTCACCGAGGCTGCGGTCGATCATCACACGCGCCATCTCGGTCACGCGGTCGAAGCACAGGAGCACCAGCCGCTTGCGCGTGTTGCTGGCGGTGAGATGTCCGTTCGAACGCGCAGTGTCGAAGATCATCCCCTGTCCCGAGGTAATGGTGACGTCTTCGGTTCCCCGAATGATGCCTGACGTCCCCTGCGTAACGGTCCTGATGCCGACGCACCGCACGCCGTTCTCGGTGTAGGTCCTTCCGCCACTCTGGTTGGACGAGTCGAGGACGAAGATGGAACTGTTGGAGACGAACTGAACGTCGAGAGCAAAAGAACCGGGACCGGCGGGCTCGATCGACATCCTGCAGTCGGTCGCCCTGCCGATGTGGTCGGCGGCCTGTTCGCTGTCGCGAAACGCGGCTCTGCCGAACAGCAGCTCATGGGGGAACATAAGACAGCCTTTAACTCATGCACATCTCGCTTATGTCCCACGGTGTCTTAGCTTCCGCAAGGGAATCGATGGCGTCGGCGGCCATGTATGTATTTCTATCTATTCCATGCCGACAGGACGGAGACCTTTTGTTTCTTTATGCTTCCGAAGTGAATACATTATGCGAACAGCTATACAAAATGCGAATTCTGCTATTTTAACCAAAGATTAAGCATCTTCGTCTTTCATGATCTCATGACCCGACCGCGCAATACACACGATTTCGCCGGCATTTGCGAACAGCGGGTCAGTTTTTCATCGCAGCAGCGCCGGACTGCGGGCCGCGCGCTCCTGACCAGGACGTTAGGAGGTCCTCCCATGTTCTCGCTCGGTGCAGTCAGAACGACGCCGAAAATCCTCGCGGTCGTCATTCTTCTCAACATCATCATGATCGTCGTGGGTGCGATCGGCATCCTTGCGCTGCAGACGGTCGCGCGGGACGCCCAGTCCGCGGCGAGCGCCGCGCAGCGGGCCGTCGCCGCGTCGCGGCTCAACATCAACGTCGTGGCGCTGAACCGGATCGAACTGCTCATCGCCGCCGACCCCCGTCCCACGCGGATCCGCGAACTGACGGCGGATGCGGAGCGAGAGATGGCACAGGCGCGCGAGCGGCTGGATCTGATCCGCTCCTCCCCGGCCCAGGTCGTGCAGGACGCCCTCCGGAAGGCGGAGGCTTCCTTCGACCAGTTGCGCAGCTCCGTACAAAAGACCCTGGCCGCCGCCGCCCAGGTCCAGGGAACCATCACCCCCGAGCAGCAGAAGCAGCTCGACGAACTGGGTCTCAGCAGCCGTCCGCTCATGGTCGCCACCCGCGGGCTCGTCGCGGACATGACCAATCTTCTGATCGGTCGGTCCGATACCTTCGCGAAGGAGATCCAGACCACGGCCGACGCCAAGGAAGTGCTGCTCTACATGATCATGGCCTGCGCTGTGATCGCGGGCCTAGGCCTCGGCGTTCTGATCGGCCAGTACGGCATCGCGCGGCCCATCCGGGTCATCAACGAGACGCTGGCCCAGCTCGCGGCGGGCCGGTTCGACACCAAGGTCACGGGCGCGGAGCGCAAGGATGAAGTCGGTGACATCGCCCGGGCCGCCGAGGTCTTCAAGGCGAACGGGATCGAGGCGGCGCGCCTGCGCGCCGAGCAGGAGGCCGCCAAGGCCGAGGAAGAGCAGCGGCAGAAGGCGATGATGCGGGAGCTCGCCGACCGCTTCGAGGCTTCGGTGGGCGGCATCGTCGAGATGGTGTCGGCGGCGGCCACCGAAATGCAGGCCACCGCCACCCAGCTCAGCGCCTCGGCCCAGGAAGCATCGGCCCAGTCCACCTCCGTCGCCAGCGCCGCGGAGGAGGCCGGTGCCAACGTCACCGCCGTCGCCGGGTCCGCCGAAGAGCTCGGCGCCTCGGTGCAGGAGATCGGCCGTCAGGTCGAGCACTCCGCCAACCTCGCCCGCGGGGCCGTCAAGGAAGCCGACGCCACCAGCGGCATCGTCGCCGAACTGTCGCAGGGTGCGGCGCGGATCGGGGCTATCGTCGAGATGATCTCGAACATCGCCGCCCAGACCAACCTCCTCGCCCTCAACGCCACGATCGAGGCGGCGCGGGCGGGCGAGGCCGGCAGGGGCTTTGCTGTGGTCGCGCAGGAGGTGAAGGGTCTCGCCGAGCAGACCGGCAAGGCGACCAACGAGATCGGCGCGCAGATCGTCGCCATCCAGGAGACGACCCGCAAGGCGGTGGAAGCGATCGCCGGCATCACCGGCAGCATTCGCTCCATCGACGACGCCACGTCTTCGATCGCCTCCGCGGTGGAGCAGCAGGGGTCCGCGACTCGCGAGATCGTCAACTCCGTCGGCCAGGCCTCGACCGGAACCAACGAGGTCTCCTCGGCCATCACCTCCGTCGCCCAGGCCGCCTCCGAGACCGGCAACGGTGCCGCGCAGGTGCTCAGCGCCTCCTCCGATCTCGCCCGCCAGGCCGAGCGCCTCTCGGGTGAGGTGAAGCAGTTCCTCGCCAACGTCAGGGCCGCCTGAGCCGAAGTGCCCGGGCCGGGACCTCGGGGGCATCCCCGGCGCCCCGGCCACTCCCCTACCCACCGACCGGTCAGTCCCGATGAAAAAGCCATCGTTCCGCGTCGTCGACGACTCCTACCCAGAGGAGAGCGATGCGGCAGCCATCGCGCGCGAAATCCACGTGCTGGCCGGGGCCCTGCAGCGTCTGCAGCGCCCCCTGACCAAGGCCCCGTTCCACAGCAACGGCGACCTCAACGTCCACTTCGTCATCATGACGAAGGCCTATATCGAGTTCTTCGCCTGCTACTGCGCCTCGCTCAAGCACGAGCTGGGCGTGCCGGAGTGACGCCACGCGGCACCGGCCCCTTCACACCCCCGAGAGCTGCTGCTCCACCAGCCGCGCGAAGCAGCTCGCGCCGATCGGCAGCAGCTCGTCGTTGAAGTCGTAGTGGCCGTTGTGGACCGGCACCGCCTTGTGGGTCTCGGTCACCTGCCCGAGCAGCATGAAGGCGCCGGGCGCCTTCTCCAGATAGTAGGCGAAGTCCTCGCCGGCGGTGAGCGAGGGCAGGTCGGTCTTGATGAGGTCGTCGCCCACCACGTCGCGGGCCGCCGCCTCGAAGGCGGAGGCCTCCTCCGCCGTGTTGATGGTCGGCGGATAGGAGCGCTTGTAGTCGAGGATGAGCTCCACCCCGTGGGCGGCGCAGAGGCCCTGCACCGTCTGGTGGAAGAGTTCGTCCATCGCCTTGCGGGTTGCGGGCTTCAGCGTGCGGATGGTGCCGGACATGGTCACGGTCTCGGGGATCACGATCTGCGAGGTGCCGGCGTGGAACATGCCGATGGAGAGCACCACTGTGTCGTGCGGGTCCATGCGGCGGCTGACGAGGTTCTGCAGCGCGCCGTAGATCTGCACCGCGCAGGGCAGCGGGTCGAGCCCGCGATGCGGCTGGGCGGCGTGGCTGGAGCGGCCCTTCACGGTGATGGTGAAATAGTCGACCGCGGCCAGCACCGTGCCGGGGCGGATGGCGGCGGTGCCGAGCGGCAGGTCCCAGGCGTTGTGGATGCCGTAGACCTGGTCGCAGGGGAATTTCTCGAAGAGCCCGTCGCGCAGCATCTCCGCCGCGCCCGTGAGCCCCTCCTCCGCCGGCTGGAAGATGAGGTGGACGGTGCCGGAGAAGTTGCGCGTCTCGGCGAGATAGCGCGCGGCGCCGAGCAGCATGGTGGTGTGGCCGTCATGGCCACAGGCATGCATGCGGTTCTCGTAGGTGCTCTTGTAGGGCAGGTGGTCGTTGAGCTCCGGCATGGGCAGTGCGTCCATGTCGGCGCGCAGGCCGATCTTGCGGTTGCCCGGCCGGCCGTGGATGACGCCCATGATGCCGGTCTTGCCGAAGCCGCGATGCACCTCGATGCCCCAGGATTCCAGCTTCTCGGCGACGATGCCGGAGGTGCGCACCTCCTCGAAGCCGATCTCCGGATGGGCGTGGAAATCACGGCGCCATTCCGTCATTTCGGGGTGGAATTCGGCGATGCGGTCGATGACGGCCATGGCATGGGTCCCGGAATGGCGAACGAAGCCGAGAGGCTAGCCCGCGCCGGCGGGAAGGCAATCCCCGGGGTGCAGCACAGCCCTGCGGGGCGCCGTCAGCGGCGGGGGCCGAGGGGGATCGGCACGCGACGGCCGTCGACGGTCGCATGGGCGAAGGCGAGGCCGAAGACCGCGCCGAGCACCCCGTCCGACAATGCCGCGTCTGGCGGGCCGATCGCCGTCAGACGGCCCTCGTGCAGCACGGCGACCTGATCGGCGAAGCGGGCGGCGAGCGCGAGGTCGTGAAGGACGGCGACGACGACCCGGCCCTCGGCCGCAACCTGCCGCAACAGGCCGAGCACGGCGAGTTGGTGGGCGGGGTCGAGGGCGGCGGTCGGTTCGTCCGCGAGGAGGAGCTGGGCCTCGGTCGCGAGGACGCGGGCGAGCATGACCCGGGCCCGCTCGCCGCCGGAGAGCTCGGTGACGGGCCGCGCCGCGAAGCCGGCGAGACCGAGGCGGTCGAGCGCGGCGTCGACGGCCCGGCGATCCTCCGCCGTGGCGCCGGAGAAGGGATCGCCGTGCGGCAGCCGGCCGAGCATGACCGCGTCGCGCACCCCGAGGGCCCAGGCGAATTCGGAGCGCTGCGGCAGGTAGGCGATGCGGCGGGCACGGCTGCCGGAGGGTCCGCCCTTCACGTCGTCCCCGCCGAGGGAGAGGGTGCCGGTGCAGGGCGCGAGGCCGGCGACGGCGCGCAGGAGGCTCGTCTTGCCGGCGCCGTTGGGGCCGACCACCGCGAGGAGCGTGCCGGCGGGCACGGCGAGCGACACCTCGCGCAGCACGGGGCGGCGGCCGAGCGTGACGGAGAGCCGGTCGAGGACGAGGCCACTCATGCCTCCTCCTCCGCCCGGCGGGTGCGCAGGATGCGCCAGAGGAAGAAGGGCACGCCGACGAGGGCCGTGACGACGCCGGTCTTGATCTCGGTGGTGGCGGGCACGAGGCGCACCAGCGTGTCGGCGGCCGTCAGCAGGGCGGCGCCGGCCAGCGCCGCGGGCAGGAGGATGCGGGCGGGATCGGAACCGACCGCGCGGCGAACCAGATGCGGCGCGACGAGGCCGACGAAACCGATGGCGCCCGTTACCGAAACCGCGGCGCCGACGCCCAGCGCCAGCCCTCCGGCGACGACGAGGCGGCTGCGGGCGACGTCCGTGCCGAGGCTCGCGGCCACCTCCTCGCCGAGGGTGAGGGCGCGATAGGCGCGCGCCTGCGAGGCGAGCAGCACGGCACCCAGCGCCATGAACGGCCCGGCGAGGGCGAGGTGGACCACAGAGCGGTCCTCCAGCGAGCCGAGCAGCCAGAAGGCGATCTCGAGCGCGGCGAAGGGGTTCGGCGCGAGGTTGAGGACGAGCGCGGTCGCGGCGCCGAAGAAGGCGTTGAGGGCGAGACCGGCGAGCAGCAGCACCGTGATGCCGGCCCGCTGTCCGGCGACGAGGAAGAGCAGCGCCACGGAGACGAAGGCGCCCGCCATGCCGGCGAGCGGCAGCGCCAGGGACAGCGCCGAAGCGCCGCCGAAGGCGAGGACGATGGCCGAGGCGAAGGCCGCCGCCGAGGGCGCACCGAACAGCGTCGGCTCGGCCAGCGGATTGCGCACGAGGCCCTGCAGCGCCGCGCCGGCGAGGCCGAGCGTCGCACCGATGGAGAGCGCGAGGGCCGTACGCGGCAGGCGGATGTCGCCGACGATGATCGCGGCCGTGCCGTCGCCGCCGGCGATGCCCGCGAGAACCTCGCCCGGCGGCAGCCAGACGGGACCCGCCATCAGCGAGAGGCCGGCCAGCAGGATGCACAGAAGGGCCAGCGCCGCCGTCACGTCGTCTCCCGGGCGGTCAGTTGCGCCGGAACGTCAGATAGCATGGCGTCCGGCCCTCGCGCAGCGCCTTGGCCTCGTAGCGGGTCGACTGCCAGTTCGGCCAGGGCGTCTTCCAGTCCTGCGAGGAGCGCGCGGCGAAGGTGAATTCGGGCGAGCGCATGAGGCGCTCCAGAGTCCAGGCGGCATAGTGGTCGATGTCGGTGGCGAAGCGGAACTCGGCCCCCGGCTTCAGGACGCGGGCGAAGGCGGCGACCGTCTCTTCGGAGACGAAGCGGCGCTTGTGATGCCGCGTCTTCGGCCAGGGATCGGGGTAGAGCAGGTAGACGATGTCGAGGGAGGCGTCGGGGATCCAGGGCAGGAGCAGACCGGCGTCCTCGGTGTGCAGGCGGACGTTGTCGATCCCCTGGCGCTCGACCTCGGCCAGCATCTTCGCCATGCCGTTGATGAAGGGTTCGACGCCGACGAAGCCGAGGCGGGGATGGGCCGTCGCCTCGCGCACCAGGTGCTCGCCGCCGCCGAAGCCGATCTCCAGGACGTAGCCGTCGAGCGGCCGGGGAAAGAGGCCGGCGAGGTCGCAGGGCCGCGAGGGGTCGACCCGCAGGCGCGGCAGCAGGGTCTCGAACAGATCGGCCTGGTGCGGGCGCAGGGTCTTGCCCTTGCGCCGCCCGAAGAAGGAGCCCTGCCCCGCGAGGCGCTTGTCGTCGGTCATGGTCTCTTCGGTCATGGTCGGATTTGAGGTTTCGCGCTGCACGGGAGACGTGCGCCCTTCGAGGCTCGCTTCGAGGGACGCACTTCATCGGGGCAAGGCGCCGCCTTGGCAAGGCCCCTGCGGACACAGTGGCGGAAGCGATTGCAGCGTTCGATGCTGCGTTGCAGCATCGCGGGGCAACACGGGCATCGGATGGTGGCGCCACGATCCACCCCGCACGGGCCCGCACCATGACCCGCACCATCGCCACACTCGCGCTCCTGGCCTGCGCCCTGCCGGCCGAGGCCGACCCGCTCACCGACCTCGTCCGCACCGGCGACGGCGCCTGCTTCGCCCGCCGGTTATCGCCTGCCGAACTCGCCGCCCGTCCCGACCAGACGGTGAGGTCGCTGACGCTTGCCGTCACCCGGGCGGTGCCGCTCAAACCCGGCGATCCCGCCGTGGCGGAGATCACCCCGCCGCGACCGGCCGGGCATCTTCGCTTACCGCGCCACCTGCGCCGGTCCGCTGCCGACCGGCGCGGGTTGCATCGGCTATCTCTCGCCGGCGAGCGCGGAAGAGGCCGGCGACACCGTCGTCACCCTCGGCGAAGGTGCGCGCAGCGCCCGCCTGTCGATCACCTCCGGCCTCAAGGTGATCCCGCTCGGCGAAGCCGTGCCGCGGGTGGTGGTGCTGACCTTCGGCCCGGCCGACGGCGATCTCGACCTCGCCGCGGCGCCCATGCGCACCTGCGCCATGATGGACGGCGCTGCGCCGGACTGAGGCCCCGAACGCAGAAAGGGGGCCCGGAGGCCCCCTTCCCTATTCCGTCCGGAGCGCGTCGCCTCAGCCGGCGACGGCGTCCTTCAGCTTGGCGACGAGGTCGGTCTTCTCCCAGGAGAAGCCGCCGTCGCGCGAGGCCTTGCGGCCGAAATGGCCGTAGGCGGAGGTGCGGGCATAGATGGCCTTGTTGAGGCCGAGGTGCTCGCGGATACCGCGCGGGGAGAGGTCCATGACCTCGGCCAGCGCCTTCTCCACCTTCGCCTCGTCGACGCCGGCCTTCGCCGTGCCGTGCAGGTCGACGTAGATCGACAGCGGCTTGGCGACGCCGATGGCGTAGGACAGCTGGATGGTGCAGCGGTCGGCGAGCTTGGCGGCGACCACGTTCTTGGCGAGGTAGCGGGCGGCATAGGCGGCCGAGCGGTCGACCTTGGTCGGATCCTTGCCGGAGAAGGCGCCGCCGCCGTGCGGGGCCGCGCCGCCGTAGGTGTCGACGATGATCTTGCGGCCGGTGAGGCCGGCGTCGCCGTCCGGGCCGCCGATGACGAACTTGCCGGTGGGGTTGATCCACCACTTGCAGTCCTTGGCGATCTCGAGGCCGTCGAGGGTCTCGCGGATCACCGGCTCGACGATCTTCTGCACGTCCTTCGAGGTCAGCTTCTCGTCGAGATGCTGGGTCGACAGCACGATCTGGGTGACCGCGGCCGGCTTGCCGTTCTCGTAGCGGATGGTGACCTGGCTCTTGGCGTCGGGGCCGAGCTTGCCGCAGCCCTTCTCGCCGGACTTGCGGTACTTGGTCAGGTTCTCGAGGATCTTGTGCGCGTAGTAGATCGGCGCGGGCATGAGCTCGGGCGTCTCGCGGCAGGCGTAGCCGAACATGATGCCCTGGTCGCCGGCGCCCACGTCCTTGTTGCTGGCCTCGTCGACGCCCTGGGCGATGTCGGCGGACTGCGGGTGGAGAAGAACGTCGATCTTGGCCTTCTTCCAGTGGAAGCCGTCCTGCTCGTAGCCGATGGCCTTGATCGCCTTGCGAGCGGCCGACTTGAACTTGGACGGGTTGACGACCGGGTTGCCGTGGGCGTCCTTCAGGACCTTGCCGTCCTTGTCCTTCTTCAGCAGCGAATCCGGCACGCGGACCTCGCCGGCGATGACGACGCGGTTGGTGGTGGCGAGCGTCTCGCAAGCGATGCGCACGGAGGAAGCGGGCACGCCGGCCTTGGCGGCTTCCTTGAAGACCAAGTCGACGATCTCGTCGGAGATCCGGTCGCAGACCTTGTCCGGATGGCCTTCAGACACGGATTCCGAGGTGAAGAGATAGGAACTGCGGGACACGAAACGTCCTCCAGGAGCAAGAGCCCACGGGTATCGCGGGGTGGGGCGCCGTCGTATCGGTGGCACCGTGAACCGGATTTGAACGACCGCACGGCAGAAAGAGCCGCGCAGCAGCCGGCGACGCGCGCATCGCCCGGCGCCCAAGCCGGGCGAGGTTCTGGCAACAGCTTGTTCGACGGTCAAGTCTGAATATGGCAAAAAGGCCGGTTCGTTCGCAAAAAAGAACGACCGTGCCTTTTTCTCCTGCGAAGAGGCCGTCGTCAGACGGCCTCTTCCTCGTCACCCGCGAAGGCGCTCACGAGATCGACGATCTTGCGGCGGACCTTGGGGTTCTTGATGCGGATGAACGCCCGGTTCAGCGCCAGGCCCTCGCTCGTGGACAGGAAGTCCGAGACGTAGGAGGCCGCGGCGACGTCGGAGAAGCCGCCTTCCGGGGCCGGTTCCCCCGAGGGAGCGCCCTCGAAGAAGAAGGAGACGGGCACCGAGAGAATGGCGCCGATCTGCTGCAGGCGGCTGGCACCGATCCGGTTGGTGCCCTTCTCGTATTTCTGCACCTGCTGGAACGTCAGTCCGAGGCGCTCGCCGAGTTTTTCCTGGCTCATGCCGAGCATCATGCGGCGCATGCGGACGCGGCTTCCGACGTGCTTGTCGATCGGGTTCGGGGACTTCTTAACAACCATCAAAGACTCTCCGTGCCTCCGCACGCCTTGGAGTAACCCACCCGACAAGCCCCCCGGCTTGCGTGACCGACCATACGGCCGATCATCGCGGAGATGACCATAACACCCCCGTCGCGCCGCACCAAATACCGGGCGCGGAGGTAGGACTGCATCCTACAATTTGCTTATGGCTAATTGTGCAGATCGTTACAAGTAAATTGACGACTGCCCTTTGGGTCAGGTGGACCCGACAACGCTCCGGCGTGTTTTGCGGAGCAGGATCAAGACTATCCCCAGCGCCGCGACAGCCAGCGGCACGTGGCCGGCGCGGGCGAAGACCGTCGCCGGCAGGGCCCGCGGCAGGTCGGCGTCCAGCACGTCGCGGGCGCCGAGCGGCAGGGAGCGCAGGGTGCGTCCGAGCGGGTCGACGACGGCAGAAATACCACTGTTTGCGGCGCGGACAACCGGCAATCCCTCCTCGATCGCCCGCACCGCCGTCTGGTGCATGTGCTGGAAGGGCCCCGGCGTGAAGCCGAACCAGGCGTCGTTGGTGAGGTTGAGCAGCCATTGCGGCCTCAGGTCCGGCGCCGTCACGGCGCCGGGGAAGATGACCTCGTAGCAGATGAGGATGCCGACGGGCGGAGCGCCGGGCACGAGGAGGCTGCGCCTGCGGTCGCCGGCCGAAAAGCCGCCGCGCTGGCGGGTGATGGCCTCGAGGCCGAGCGCCTCGAGCCGGTCGTGGAGCGGCAGGTACTCGCCGAAGGGAACGAGGTGGACCTTGTCGTAGGTCTGGTTGATGACCCCCTCGTGGTCGATCACATAGGCCGAATTGAAGACGCGGGGGTCGCGACGGCCGGGCAGCGGCTCGTCGGGACGGGCGGCGCCGGTGATCAGCGTCACGCCGGGCGGCACCAGGTCGGCGATCTTCGACAGCGCCTCCCGATCCCAGATCAGGAAGAAGGGAAACGCCGATTCGGGCCAGATCACGTGGGTGACGTCACGGATGCCGGAGCGCTCGGGGGAGGTCGGCTTGTCGGAGAGCTCGGCGTAGCGGGCGAGGATCTCGTCCCGCGCCTCGGGGCGGAAGCGCTGGTCCTGGGGAATGGCGGGCTGGACGATCCGGAGCTTCACGCCGGGCACGAAGGCGACGTCCGTGGTCGAAACGCGCCAGCCGCCGAACAGTGCGAGGCACATGAGCGCGAGAAGGGCGCCGGTCGGCACGGCGAAGCGGACCGTCGGTCCAGCCTCCTCGTCGCCGAGCACGGTGGGGCTGGCGAAGACGAGGACGGCCACCAGCGTCAGCCCGTAGACGCCGACGACGGCGGCGCCCTGCGCCAGCCAGACGTACTGGGTCAGGGCATAGCCGTAGAGGTTCCAGGGAAAGCCGGTGAGCACGGTGCCGCGCAGGAACTCGGCGAGGGTGAGGCCGAAGCCGAGGGCGAGGATGCGGCGCGCGCCGGGCCGCCAGAGCAGCCGCGCCACGACGGCGCCGAAGGCGGTGAAGAGGGCGAGGCCCGCCGGCAGCAGGGTCACCGCGGCCGGCAGCAGCCAGGCGAAACGGTCGGCTTCGACCAGGAAGGCCGAGCCCACCCACCAGAGGCCGGCCAGGTGATAGCCGAAGCCGAACCACCAGCCGGTGCGGGCGGCGGCGAGCACGGTCCGCCAGCCGCCGCCGGCGGCGGATGCGCCGTCGAGCAGCCAGACCAGCACGGGAAAGCTGACGGCGAGAACGGGGAACAGGCCGAAGGGCGGCATGGCGAAGGCGGCCAGCGCGCCGGCGCCGGAGGCCAGGCCCGTCCTCTTCCATCCCCAGGCGAGGATGACCCCGCGCGCCAGGCCGCCCACCGTCACGGTGCGGCGTCCGCAGGGCGTCCGGGCGAATCGCACACAGCTCCGCTCATGGGAGCCCGTGTCCGACAGGCCGGCGGCAGGGTCAAGCGGTCATCGATCGGGCGGTCACCGGCCAGGTCCTGCCGCTCCGCCCGGTGGAGCGCCGGGGCGAGCCGTCTGTTCGGCCGGCGCGGGCAGCACCTGCGCCGGGACCGGCTCGGCGACGGGCGGCGGCGGGGCGACGGGAGCCGCGGGCGGGGTCGAGGCCACGGCGGCCACGGCCGACTGCTCCTCCTCGTCCTTGCGCCTGCCGCGGGCGGGCGGACGGCTGATGAGGCCGCGGCCGCGGGTGATCTTGACGCGCTTCACGCGGCGCGGATCGGCGTCGACGATCTCGAACTCGAGCTCGCCCGGCCCCGGCACCAGTTCGCCGCGGACCGGCACGTGGCCGGCGACGACGGTGAGATAGCCGCCGATGGTGTCGACGTCCTCCGTCATCTCCTCGCCGGGGTCGAAATCGGGACCGAGCACCTCGCGCACCTCGTCGAGGGTGGCGCGGGCATCGGCGATGTAGGCGCCGTCGGCGAGCTGGGCGATGGTCTTGCCGTCGTCGACGTCGTGCTCGTCCTCGATGTCGCCGACGATGCTCTCGACGATGTCCTCCATGGCGATGAGGCCGTCGGTGCCGCCGTACTCGTCGACGACGAGGGCGAGCTGGATGCGGGTCGCCTGCATGCGCGCCAGCAGGTCGATGGCCGGCATCGAGGGCGGGACGAAGAGGATGGGGCGGATCAGCCGCGTCGCGGAGAGCGACACTTTCAGGTCGACGGCGCCGAGATCGAGGCCGGGAGCGACCTTGGCCGGCTTGTCGGCGGGGGCATCGGCCTCGCGCGCCGCATCGGCGGCCTTCGACCGGCGCTTGCGCGTCGCCTTCTTCGCCTCGGCGAAGAGATGTTTCACCAGGTCCTTGATGTGGACCATGCCGACGGGATCGTCGAGCGTGTCGTCGAAGACCACGAGGCGGGTATTGCCGGCATCCTCGAAGGACTGCATCAGGTCGGCGAGCGACACGTCCTTCTGCACGGCCATGATGTCGGCGCGCGGCTGGGCGAGATCGTTCACCCGGCTCTCGCGCAGGTCGAGGATGTTGCGCAGCATGGAGCGCTCTTCCGGCGAGAAGCCGGCGGCGGCAGGAGCGTTCTCCTCCAGCACGTCCTCGAGGTTCTGGCGGGCGGAGGTGGCGGCCCTCAGGCGGAGCTTGGCCAGCAACCGGTCGACCCAGCGGTCGTTCCTGTCTGCGGCGCGGTCGGACCCCGCTCTCGGCGCATCCGCCGGCTGTGCGCTCGCGGGGGTCGTCGTGGAAGCGGCCTCGGCCGCGGTGGTTCGGTATCGA
>LNFM01005074.1_pt1 | contig 15847 bp, 14 predicted proteins | sample 596031 | NCBI WGS metagenome assembly LNFM01 (sample SAMN04254537, study PRJNA301005) | activated carbon metagenome | isolation source: dual media filters at the Ann Arbor, Michigan drinking water treatment plant | place: USA: Ann Arbor | reverse complement strand
GCGACGGCGTCTACTCGACGCCGTCGCGGGTCCACGAGAACACGTACTTCAGCTTCACGCAGTCGGTCGGCATGCTCGCGGCGATCTTCGCGGTGGGCTTGGGCAGCACCAGCGTCTCGAGGGCGAGACGAACCGCGGCCTTGGCGTCGGCGGGGAGATCGCCGCCCTTGTCGAGCACGCGGTCGATGTGGCCGTCCTTGCAGATCGTGATCTGGAACCGGTACGCGCCGGCCTTCAGGTCGCCCGCGTAGGCGCCGACGGGCATGTGCGCGAGGGCCTGCATCACGCTCGTTGCCCACGGATCGCCGTCGCGGGTGAGGTCCGACCAGCCGCCGGCGCTACCGAACGCCTTGCCGATGTCGTGCTCGACGGTCGGCAGCTCGTTGGCGTACGGCGTGTTCGCGTGGGTCGGCGTCTTGCCGATCGGGATCCGCGGATCGCGATCGTCCTTCGGTGCCGGTGGCGTCGGCGGCTTGGGCTCGCTCGGGGCCGCAGGTGCCGTGTTGGTCTCGTCGCGCGAGACGCCGGGCGTGGGCGCGGTGTCGGGCACGGCATCGGGCGCGCGGCGGTCCTGGATCACGATCTTCTGTGGCAGCTCGTGCTCGGGGAGCTCCTCGCCGAGTCGCGCGAGCGTGCCGGGCGAGAACTCGAGCTCGAACGCGTCGTCGGCGTCGGCCGCGTCGGCCTCGTCGGTGCCCGAGGCGGACGCGAGGCCCGCGGCCGCACCATAGGCGAGCAGCACCGCGATCGAGAGCCCGCCCAGCCCGCCGAAGAAGGCCGCGCGGTTGTCCAGCAGGCCCCGGGCGTCCGCGGCGAGCGCCCGTGCGATCGAGCCCAGGGGGGACGGCGCGGGGGTCATCGCAGCGGCCATGGATCCCCGACGCCCGGGCCCGCGCGATTCTTCACGGGACGCCATGCGGGGGTCATCCCGGTGGGACGAACTCCTCACAGGCCTCCTTGATGTCGGCGACCGCTTCCTGGAAGAACGACACGTACTCGCCGCAGACCGGGCCGACGTGGCCGTGCGTGAACATCCAGGTGAAGTTGGCGATGCGGATCGCCGGCTCCGCGCCCTCGGTCGCGCCGTCGCACTTGCTGAGCGGCGGGCACGGGTCGACCGACGGTCCGATCAGCGACAGCACGACGATGTTCGACTCGACGCCGCCCTTGGCCGCGACGATGTCGTCGAACCAGTCCGGGGGATCGCCGGCCGAGCCGGCGCCGGGCTCGTTGCCGCAGGCCTCCTCGAGCGTCTCGTGGTCGTCCTCCTCGTCGGTGATGATGACGATGACGAGCAGCGCGTCGTCGCGCAGGAAGCCGTCGTTGCAGTCGCCGGCGTCGGTGTTCGGCGGGTTCAAGGCGGCGGTGAGCGCCTGCATCGGCTGCTCGTCGCCGTCGCCTCCGATCCCGACCCGCGCCGCGCACGAGAACTTCTCGGTGAGGTTGTCCTCCTGCGTCATGTAGCGGCCGCCCGACGCGTACGGCGTGCAGGTGGCGTCGCTCGACCCCGCGGCGAAGTTGCGCGTCACCAACACGCCATAGCGCCCGGGCTCGCACGAGATGTCGTTGCCGTCGGTGCGGATGACCCCGATGTTGTAGCCCTCGGCGCCGTCGAGCTCCGTGCGCATCGTGTCGATGAACCCGGGGAACGCAGACAGCAGGTTGCCCTGCTCGTCGGCCATGCTGCCCGAGCCGTCGACCACGAAGATGATGTCGACCTTCTTGCAGCCGAGCAGATCGTCACCGCCGCTGTTCATGCCGGTGCCGCCCCCGACGTCGAGCTTCTCGCCGCCCGAGCTCTCGACGGGCGCAGGCGCGGTCGTCTCGGACGACGAGCTGTCCGCCGACGGGTCGTCGGAGGTGACCTCGGGCGATTGCGTGAGTGTGACGGTGACGGTGGGATCGTCCTCGCGCTGGTCGGCGCACGCGACGAGGGCCAGCAGCGACACACCCGGGACCATCGCTCGCCAAGACGTCATGGATCGAGTGTACCCCCGGCGACGGGAGGTGGCGCGGCGGCGGCGTCGGGCGCTCGCGGCGGCGCGGCCGCCCGCCGCCCACTGGCACTGGCTCACCCCGCCGCCGGCAAAGCGGCTATCCTCCGGCCCCGCCGCCGCGCGTTCGCGCACCTGCACGCTGCGGAACCCGATCCCGAAGCCCCTCCCGAGACATCGCCATGAGCTTGAAATGCGGAATCGTCGGGCTGCCGAACGTCGGCAAGTCCACCCTGTTCAACGCGCTCACCGAGTCGGGCATCGCGGCGGAGAACTACCCGTTCTGCACGATCGAGCCGAACATCGGCATCGTCGAGGTGCCCGACGCGCGCATGCAGGCGCTGGCCGAGATCGTCAAGCCCCAGCGCATGCAGCCGGCGACGACCGAGTTCGTCGACATCGCTGGCCTGGTCGCGGGCGCGTCGAAGGGCGAAGGTCTGGGCAACCGCTTCCTCGCCAACATCCGCGAGACCGACGGCATCCTGAACGTGGTCCGCTGCTTCGAGGACGACAACATCGTCCACGTCGCCGGCAAGGTCGACCCGCTCTCGGACATCGAGACGATCGCCACCGAGCTCGCGCTGGCCGACCTCGCGACCGTCGAGAAGACGCAGGAGCGCAACCAGAAGGTCATCCGCGCCGGCAGCAAGGACGCGATCAAGCTGGGCGAGGTGCTGACCGTCGTCGCCGAGGCGCTCAACCAAGGCAAGGCCGTGCGCACGCTCGGGCTCGACGCCGGCCAGCTCGCGCTGCTGCAGCCGCTGTGCCTGATGACCGTCAAGCCGGTGATGTACGTCGCCAACGTCTCGGAGAAGGGCTTCACCAACAACCCGCTGCTCGCGCGGGTCGAGGAGTTCGCCGCCTCCGAGGGCGCGCCGGTCGTCGCGATCTGTGCCGCGCTCGAGTCCGAGATCGCCGCGCTCTCCGACGAGGACAAGCTCGAGTTCCTCGCCGACACCGGCATGACCGAGCCCGGCCTCAACCGCCTGATCCGCGCCGCCTACAACCTGCTCGGCCTGCAGACGTACTTCACCGCCGGCGAGAAGGAGGTCCGCGCGTGGACGATCCACGTCGGCGACACCGCGCCCAAGGCCGCCGGCGTCATCCACGGCGACTTCGAGAAGGGCTTCATCCGCGCCGAGGTCATCGGCTACGACGACTACATCACCTATCGCGGCGAGGCCGGCGCGAAGGACAAGGGCAAGATGCGGCTCGAGGGCAAGGACTACGTGGTGCAAGACGGCGACGTCATGCACTTCCGCTTCAACGTGTAGCGGCGAGCGCGGGCATCGCGAACGAAAATGCGGGCGTCGTGCAACCGACCGGGCACGTCGCCCGTCTGCTGCAACCGGAGCCTATCCTTGATCCGCACCCTCTCGACCTCCGCTCCCCTCTCGCTCCTCCTGCTCGCGGCCGCCTGCGCTGGCGGCGGTGACGGACGCTCGACCACCGCCGGCTCCGAGGGCTCCACGGGCTCGTCCAGCGGCGACGACGGGCCCGGCCCGACCAGCGACCCGGACGGCAGCAGCTCGGCGGACACCGCCAGCTCCGGCCCGGTCGACACGACGTCCCCGGGCACCGACGACAGCGACGGCACGAGCGCGGCCGACTCGAGCAGCGGCGACGCCGAGTCGACCGGCACCACCGCCGCGGATTCGAGCAGCGACGGCAGCTCGAGCGGCGGCGCGGTCGACGACGACACGATCTACGAGATCCAGGATGGCACGATCGCGACCGGCACCGACGTCGACGTGCGCGGCGTCGTGGTCACCGGCGTAGCCAGCAACGCGATCTTCGTCCAAGAGTCCGCAGGCGGCGAGTACAGCGGCGTCTACGTCTACCTCGACGCGGTCCCGGCCGTGGAGGTCGGCGACGAGGTCGACATCCTCGGCGTCACCGCCGAGTTCGCCGGGCTGACGGAGATCGACGCCAGCGGCGGCAGCGTGACGGCGACCGGCACGACCGGCATCGACCTGGCGCCCGACGTCATCACCGCGGACGAGATCGGCGAGCCGTGGGAGTCGGTGCTCGTGCGCATCGAGGCCGAGCCGCTGGTGGTCGTCGGGCTCGCGGGCGAGGAGTTCGTGGTCGACGCAGACGGGGCCGAGGCCACGATCGACGACTTCCTCTACAGCGTGCCGGACGACGATCTGTCGTTCCCGTTCTTCTGGATCGACGCCGGCTTCACCGCGATCCAGGGCCCGGTCAACTACTTCGACGACCAGTTCAAGATCGCCCCGCGCACGCCCGCGGACCTCGAGGGCTACATCGAGGCCGACAACGCGCCGTTCGGCGTCGACGACCTGCTGCCCGGCGATCTCATCGTCACCGAGGTGATGGCGAACCCGACGTGCCCGCTCGACACCTGCGAGTGGATCGAGATCTTCAACAACACCGACGTCGACGTGAACCTCCAGGGGCTGCGGATCCAGGACGACGCGACCAACGAGGGCATCGTCGACGACATCGCGGTGGTCGCCCCGTTCGCCTACGCCGTGATCGCGGCGAACGACGTGGGCGAGTGGCCGTACGCACTCGCGGCCGACGGCTACTTCGGCAACCTGCCGTCGCTGACCAACACCGGCAACACGGTGGTGCTGCTCAACGCGTTCGACGTCCTCGACGAGATGGCGCCGTGGGGCAACGCGCCGTCCGGCCGCTCGTGGAGCCTCGACCCGTTCGCGCTCGACCCCGCCGACAACGACGTGGCCGGCAACTGGTGCTTCTCCGACGACCCGCTGGTGGATGCGAACGTCGCGGGCGAGCACGGCACGCCGGGCGCCGAGAACGGCTTCGCCTGCAACTGAGCGCGCGAGGCGAGGTCTCCGTGCCCGTCCGCGCCGTGTCGCTCGGCCTCTTCGTGCTCGCGTCCGCGTGCCGCGTCGGGGTGTCGCTGGACCCGGCGCCGATCCCCGCGCGGGGCTCCGCGGCGTGCGACGCCGGGGATGCGTCGGCGTGCCTCGAGGCTGCCGACGACGAGTTCGATCGGCCGCGTGCGGCGGCCTTCGCCGTGCGGGCGTGCGAGCTCGACCCGCAGCACGCGTGCGTGCGCGCGGCGGACCTCGTCGAGGACAAGGCGGGCGCGGACTGGGCCGCCGAGCGCGAGGCCGAGACCCGCGCGATCGAGCTGCGGATCCAGGGCTGTCGGGCCGGTCACGCCGAGGCGTGCGCGACGGGGGGCAAGGCCCTGCTGCGCGCGGGCCGGTGCGACGAGGTCGCGCCGTTGGTGAGCGCTGCGTGCGACGGCGGTGACGCGCCGACGTGTCGCGAGCTCGTGAAGGCGGCCCTGCTCGGCTGCGCCGGCGCGCCGTCGGTGGCCGACGCGAAGGGGCTGGCCGAGCGCGGCTGTGCGGCGAGCGATCGCCACTCGTGCTTCCTGTCCGGGTACCTCGCGCTGTCGGGCCGCGCGGGGCCCCGCGACGTCGAGGGCGCCCGGGCAGCGTTCGCGGCCGGGTGCGCGGGGCAGTCGAACTGCGATGCGGCGTGGATGCACGACGGCGCACCGAAGTACGGCGACATCTCCACGCTCGCGATGGTGCGGCGGCGCGGGGGCCCCGTGATCGTCGACCTCGCCGGCCCGACGCCGCCGCCGTTCGCGGAGGTCGTGCTCTCGGTGCTCGGCCCCTTCGAGTTCGGTCGGGTCTCGATCGGCGGCTTCGGTGTCGCGGGCGGCGCGGCGTTCGACGTCCGCGATGGCACGACGTCGTTCCACGCGACGGCCGACTTCCGCATCCAGACCCGATGGGGCCCCGGCGATCTGGTGTCGATCGGCTGGCGGGCGCCGGACCCGGAGAACGACGCGGCCAAGTGCGCCTCCGAGTACGCGTGCCGCAAGGGCTTCTGCACCGCGAAGGACGGCGTGTGCCTGCGGGCGTCGGCGAGCGACTGCGAGAGGTCCGACGACTGCCGCGAGAGCGGCGCGTGCGGGTGGGCCGAGGGGCGTTGTGTGGCGACCGAGGTGGGGTGCCGCGCATCGGAGCAGTGCGCGTCGCTGAAGATGTGCGCGCTCGGTGACGGGTACTGCACGACGGACGAGCCGTGACGTGCGTGGGTCGTCCCCGTCCCGTCGGGCGCCCCGACGGACGCCGACGCCCCAGGTTGCACGCCTCGGCATAGCGTTCCCGCACCGCGACGATCGCCCAAGACCTGGCGCCAACGCCTTGCCGCGGTCGCGGGCACGGAGTAGGTCGTGACGATGCGTTTCGCTTCGCTTCGCTCGACCTCGGTCTCCCTCGTGCTGCTCGCGATCGCCTGTGGCGGTGGCGGTGGGGGCTCGGGCTCCGCGACCGGCGGCGGCACCACGGGCGGCAGCGGCGAGACGGGCGGCTCGGGCGGGTCGGACCCGACGACCGCGGGCACCAGCGCGGAGGGCTCGGGCGACACGAATCCCGCGGACACCTCGGCCGACGGCGCGACGAGCAGCGCCGACGCGAGCTCGGGCTCGGGGACCGCGGGTTCGGGCGACTCGAGCGCGGGCAGTGACAGCGGTGGCGACGACACCACGGGCGGTCTCGGCGGAGAGCCCAACGTGCTGTACGTCCACCCCGACGGCAGCAACGGCGATGCGGGCACGATCGACGCGCCGATGCGCACGATCCAGTGGGCGATCTCCCAGGCGGTGGACCAGGGCGGCATCGACACGATCCGCGTGGCTGAGGGCGACTACGCCTACGACTACGGCAACGACGATCACGTCGTGGTGGCCGACGGCGTGTCGCTGTACGGCGGCTACGCCAGCGACTGGAGCACCCGCGATCCGTGGGTGCACGTCACGCGCCTGGTCGACGAGAGCCAGTATATCGCCTCGTCCGAGGACGACCCCCACCGCGCGATGGAGGTGCCGGCGGACGTCGGTGCGGACACCATCATCGACGGGTTCGAGGTACGGGTCACGGTGGGCCAGTTCCGTGCGGGGATCCTCGTCCTCGGCGACGCGACGATCCGCAACAACCGCCTGCTCCCGACGATGGCGTTCGAGTCGGTGGCGACGGCCGGCGTCCGCATCCTCGGCGGAGACCCGACGATCGCGGCGAACCGCTTCGCGTTCGAGATCGACGACTCGCAGGGGTCCGCGACCGGCATCGACGCCGAGGAGAGTGACGGCGTGTTCGTCGACAACGTGATCGACATGAGGAGCGACGGCGCCTATCAGTTCGGCATCCGCCTGGTGTACGGCGCGCCGCAGATCGTCGCCAACAGCATCTACCTCGAGGCGGCGACCAACGAGGTCGGCATCTGGCTGCTGGCGGCGACGCCGGTCATCGACAACAACCTCATCGAGACCGAGGAGTTCGACGGCGTGTGCGTGTGGTCGGTGGGCGCCCAGTCGGTGCCGACGGCGATGCGCAACAACCTCCTCGACTGCTACTACACGATGTTCGGCAGCGATCCGCTGCGCAGCTGGCTGACGATCATGGATCTCGAGAGCGGGCTCGCCGGCGCGACCGACAACGTCAAGCTGCAGGCGTTGGTCACCCATCCCGACCAGGACATGGCCCTCGACGCCGGCGATCCGTGCACGGTGACCCAAGGCGGTCGCGACGTGTCGGGCGAGGTGCCCGAGGACATCGACGGCGTCCCGCGGACGGCTCCGCTGTCGATCGGCGCGCACGAGTGGGACGCCGGCTGCCGCTGACGAGACGGCCGAGCCCGCTGCCCGCGATTCCCCTGCCGGCGTCACACGGAATGCGCCACCGGCCGCCATGGCCTGGGGCGTAGTTCGGTGGTCATCCTCGTTGGTTGGGTTGGGAGGTCGGGTGGTACGCAGGCAACCGGTGGCTTGGGGGGCGCTGTTCGCAGCGCTGGTGCAGGGGTGTTCGGATCGCGGACTCGCGCAGGACGACGACGGGACGTCGAGCGGTGGCACGAGTGGCGCGGAGTCGAGCTCGACGGGATCGTCGGACAGCGGTCCGGTGTCCACGGGCTCGCTCGACGAGAGCTCGTCGGACTCCTCGTGCGGCGTCGGTACCGTCATGCTCACGGTCGACGTCGATGCGGCGAGCGTGCAGGGATACCTGCCGGGGGAGCCGCTCCCGCTCGAGTTCTGCGCCGAGATGTGCGATTCGTTCGGCTACGAGAGCCTCGACTGCACGATCGCGTCCGCGGGTGGTGAGACCGGCACGGACGGCAGCACGACCGAGACGCCCGCGGACAAGGGTGATACGGGCAGTGGGTCGAGCAGCGGTGAGTCGGGCAGCGGTGAGTCGGGCAGCGGCGAGTCGAGCGGCGACGGCACGGGGATGACGACCGATCCAGGCGCGACCGTGACACTCGAGTGCACGTATTCCGTGTGGAGCTGCGACTCGGCCGGTCGACGCAGCGCGGGGCTCGTGTCACCGCGACTCCCGACCGAGTGCGGGCCGCTCGGGCGCTACTTCGCGGCGATGGCCCACAACGAGGCTGCGTCGGTCGTGTCCTTCGTGCGGCTGCAGGGCGAGCTCGCGGCGCACGGGGCCCCGGCCGAGCTGCTCGAGCAGGTCCGTGCGGCGGCGCGCGACGAGGTGCGCCACGCCCGGGTCATGGGGCGGCTCGCGCGGGCGCACGGCGCCCAGCCGGTGCGTCCGACCCACGTCGACGTCGGCGTGCGCCCGCTGGCCGAGATCGCCCGCGAGAACGCGATCGAGGGCTGCGTCGCCGAGACCTGGTCCGCGCTCCTGTGCACGTGGCAGGCGCGGCACAGCGTCGACCCCGAGATCGCCGCAGCGATGCGACAGATCGCCGTCGACGAGACGCGCCACGCCGAGCTCGCGTGGTCGCTCGCGGCGTGGATGCAGGGGCGACTCGATGCGGCGACCAACGCGAGCATCGACGCCGATCGGGAAGCCGCCGCCGCGGCGTTGGTGCCGTCGCTCGAGATCACGATGGGCGTGTCGGCCCGCGCCGCGCTCGGCCTGCCGTCGACGGAGGCGGCGAGGCTCCTCGCGTCGGGGCTGCAGGCGGCGATGGCGGCTTGAGCGGATCGCGGCGGTCTACTTCGCCCCGTCGGCGCGCGGGGTGGCGTCCTCGTCGGCGAAGGGGCAGGGCTCGACGCCCGCACGTTTCGCGGCGTCGCGCAGTCGGCCCGGACGCGCCGCCGGGTCCTCCGACTCGGATGGCGTCGCATGCACCGTGGCGGTGAGCGCCCGACTAGATCGCCCACCACGGCCGCCAACCGGCCGGTAGGAAGCGCAGGCCATCCGCTCTCCCGCCGACGATGAGAAACGTGGACGCACCGGGCATGCCATCGAAGTGGCTGTCCACGGGCTGGATCTTCACCCGCACCGTCCCGAACGCCGCGTTGTGGGCGAGGTCCATCCGCGCAGCGCCGCCGGTGGTCACGTCGAATCCGCGGTTCGCGTGCCCGCCACAGTTCGCTCCGACGGCGGCCTCGCGGTTCCGGTTGGCCGTGTAGGGGCCCACTGCGGTCGAGACCCCATTGCCGAAGTACGCGACGTTGATCCACACCCGCACCGCCGCGGCATGGTTGTCGCTGTCGCAGGTCCAGCCTCGGACGCGGAACTCGTCCCCCACGCGCACGAGACTGTCGAAGTACCCCTTCAGACCGAAGGGAAGCGCGGCTTGCGGCTCGGTCGCGCCGGTGAGATCACCGGACGCGACCGGGGCCAGCCCGTCGTGCTCCTCGATTTGCAGGAACAACCACTTCGACAGCCGCAGCTCCGGCGAATCGCCGCTTCCGTCGTCGACGAGCCCTGGCCGCGCTCCGTCGAACTCCTCGTCCGCGGAGTCGACCTGGATCTCGTCGTCGTGCAGGTCCCAGACCGCTTCGGCGACGACGTCGTCGTGCAGCCCGCTCGGACCGAGCATGATCGCCGTCACCTCGTCGTCGGTGCGAAATCCCTCGACGCTTCGCCCGTCGGTCAGCAGCAATCGACTGGTCGGCCCCGCGTCGGCCTGGCGACCCGGGTCGGGGTCGCCCGCATCGCACGCGCCGAGCGCCGCGAGCACGACGCCGAGGCCCGCCCACCGAGACATGCGGGGGAAGGATCGATTCCGTCGGGGTGCAGGCCTCGCGGTGGCCGTGCGTCGTGGGTCTCGGTGCATGGGCTCTCCGTGGGGAGAGTGGCCACGAGGGTCGAGGATCGATCACGTCATGGCCGTGCGTTGGCGCAGCCACGGACCACACCCCAAGCGATCCACGGCCGCGCGGATGCGACCGCGACGACGACGCTTTGCCGGCGTCGCCGACTCTGATAGTGTCACCCGCGTTGGTCATGGTCGTAGGTTGGAAACAATGGTGCCGGCATGCACCGTGGTGGTGGCTCGTCGGATGCGCTGGTCCGACGCCGCTCGACCTGCCGCCGCTCGAATCGTCGAGTGGCAACGAGGACGCGTCGGCACCGGCGGGAGACGCGGACGAACCGCCCGAGCCCGAGCCGATCGATCCCCGTGACGTCGTCGAGGCCGCGACGCCTCCGCCGCCGATCTACGGTGGGACGCTGCTCGTGCTCGACGACGGGCGGTCGGTGGTGGTGGCGGATCCAGATCGCGGTGTGGTGCATGTGGTGGATGCGGTCGAGTCGGCCAGCGTCGCGATCGACGTCGGCGCCGACAGCGAGCCGTGGCGCGCGGCACAGACGACCGACGGCCTCGTGCACGTCACCGCCCGCGGAACGGGCGAGCTGCTGACCATCGATCCCACGCGCGGGACGTTGCTCGGGCGCCGCGCGATCTGTCGGCATCCCCGCGGCGTCGCGGCCTCCGGCACCGCCGTGGTCGTCGCATGTGCCGACGGCGAGCTGTGGCGGATCGCCGGGCCCGCGACCGAGCCGGAGGTCACGCACCTCGAGCCCGACCTGCGCGACGTCGTCTTCGACGGCGAAGGCGTCATGCACGTCACCCGCTTCCGCTCGGCCGAGGTGCTGCGGTGGGACGACGCGCTCGCGACGTTCGTCCGGTTCGTGGTGCCGTCGATGGTCCAAGGCAACGGCGGCGCGTGGAAGGCCTCGACCGCGTGGCGCTCGATCGCGATGCCGACCGGATGGTTGATGCTCCACCAGCTCGCCAGCGACGCGCACATCGACGTCGACCGCTCGGTGGCCTACGGCGGGTCGGCGTGCGCCTCCGTGGTGCAGACCCAGATCACGACCCTCGATGGCGAGGGCGTGCTGCGGACCCTCGGGCGGATCGAGGGCGTGGCGCTCGCCGTCGACGTCGCCCTCGACGCGAGCAGCGGAAAGCTCGCGCTCGCGATCGCGTCCGGGTGCGGACCGGAGTGCGTCACCTCGCAGGTCGCGCTGCTCGACGCCGCCGATCTCGCGGAGCCCACCGGGCTCGCCTGCGTCGCGCCGACGCTGGTGCGGCCCGGCCCTGCGGCCGCGCAGATGACGGCCGTCGCCTTCTTGGCCGACGGGACCTTGGTGGTGCAGCAGCGCGAGCCGTCGGCGCTGCACCTGTTCGGTCCCACGGGCGAGACCGGCGCCATCGACCTCGCCGGTGCATCGGTCGAGGACACCGGCCATCGCCTGTTCCACGAGACGGCGTTGGCGGCCGTGACGTGCGCCTCGTGCCACCCCGAGGGCGGCGACGACGGCCAGGTGTGGTGGCTCGACCAACGCCGTCACACGCAGGCGATCGACGTGGGCCTCGCGGGCACCGCACCGTTCCATTGGATCGGCGACCTCGAGGACTTCGCGGCGCTCGCCGAGGAGGTGCACCAGGGGCGCATGGGCGCGCTGCCGCTCGACGCGGCGCAGGCCGACGCGTTCGAGCGCTGGGTGACACACCGGCGGACCGCTCCGTCGCGCGTGCCCGACGAGCAGAGCGCACAGGGCGAGCTCGAATGGACGCGCTACGGCTGCGCGCGCTGCCACGTCGACGCCGTCGTCGGCGGCACCTCGGTGATCCTCGACGCCGACAACGAGGCGCTGCAGGTGCCGCCGCTGTCCGGGGTCGACCTCCATCCGCCGTGGATGCACGACGGCCGCAGCCACACGCTCGCCGACGCGGTCCGCGAGATGATCGTGCGCACCACACCGGGTGCTGCGCCCACCCCCGACGAGATCGCCGCGTTGGTGGCTTACCTCGAGACCCTATGAAACCCGCGCCGCATCCCTACGCCGTCGTCACTCTTCTCGTGGCCATCGGGTGCACGTCGCCCGACGATCAAGCGCTGGGATCCGGTCCGACCAGCACCGGTCACGACACCACGGGCGAAGGGATCCCGTCGTCGTCGTCCGACGATGGGTCGGTCGAGCGCGCACCCGAGTGTCGCGAATCCTTCGACTGCCCACCGGGCGTCGATTGTGTGGATGGTCGCTGCTCGAACGATCCCTGCCCCAGCGGCTGCTGCTCACCTGCGTGCTGCGAATCGGACTGCCCCGCCAATTGCGTGTCCGACGACCACTGCCGAAGCAACGAACGCTGCGCCGCGGGGGCGTGCCTGCCGGCGGCCACGGTGTGCTCGACCAGCCCGATCTTCGACGCCTCCACGGAGTCGACGTGGAGCGCGCTCCCGCCGAGTCGCTCGATCGCCGCAGCCCACACCGACGCGGACACCGAGCGCGAGCTGCTGCTCGGCACCAGCGACGGGCTGCTGTGGGTCGATCGCGAGCTCGGCGTCATGCCCATCGGTGGTGGCGAGTACGGACCGGTCGTCGTCCACGACCTCGACGGCGACGGCGACGACGACCTCGTCGCGCGGCGCGATGACAGCGCGACGCTCGAGGTGGTGCTGCGCACGGCGACCGGCTGGGCGTCCGGGACGTCGGTCGCGGCGCCGTCGGAGCAGCACGTGCTCGGACGCATCGTCGCCGACGACGACTGGGTCGATCTCGCCTGGGTCGACGTCACCTCGGGGACCCCGCGTGCCTTCGTCGCCGCCGGCAACGGCGACGGCACGTTCGGCACCGCGGTCGAGCTCGAGGTCTCGCTCGACCTGCCATGGCTCGGCATCGCCGACTCGTGGGTGGGCCTCGACGACCAGAACCTGTTCGTCCACGTCGCGGGCGGCATCATGGTGATGCAGCCCGACGACGACGGTGCGCTGGAGCCCTTCCAACAGATCGACGACGACGTGGCCGAACCTCCGACGCTCGGGCTCGCGGCCGCGCGGTTCCTCGGATCGAGGCGCGACGTGCTGACGTTCCACCCACTGGAGGGCACCACGGTCGTGCACGTCGTGACCGGGCAGAGCCCGACGGTGTTCGTGCCACTCGAGGCCCACGCGGTCGCCGTCGACGACGACCACCCCGTCGTGGTCGCCGGCGAAGAGTACGTTGGGCTGGTGCAGGGGGGTGAATCCCCGTGCTACGCGGTGGTCGGGGTGCCGGTGTCGGCGACGGCCGCGGCGATCGCCGACGTCGATGGTGATGGCGCGTTCGATCTCGTGCTGTCCGACGCCGAGCGAACCCACGTCCTGCTGCAGAGGTCACCATGAGACGCTTCGCCTGCCGCTTCGCGTTCGTGGGGGCGCTCGTGTACGCGCTGGTGCCGGCACCGGCCGAGGCCTGCGGCGAGCCCGAGGATCAGTGCGACTGGACCCCGCAGCCGGTGCCCGACGGGGTCGCGCCGACCGCCACGGCGATCCCCGCGGACGGCGAGCTCGAGCTCGTCGTCGATGGTGGCAACGACAGCGATGCGTGGTCCCTCGCGGTCGAGGTGTACGACGCGCTCGGCGTGGCCGTCCCCGGCACGTTCATCGCGCGGGATACCTTCGGTCGCACGACGTGGCGCCCGAGCGCGCCGTTGCGGCCGGACGAGCGCTATCTGGTCGTTGCGCGGGTCGTGACCGAACCCAGCGGTCCGTACCCCGAGTGCGACGGGATGGCGTTCGAGACGGTGATCGACGCGCTCGCGCCCGCGGGCCCGAGCGAGCCACCCGAGGTCACGTTCTCCACGTCGTGGGAGGTCGCGCAGGAGGGCGCTGGCCTGGGCACGCTCGCGTGCTGCGACGGCGCGTCACCGCGGTGGGAGTACGAGTCCGATCCCTCGTATGGGTGCAACGGATCCGGCGAGGAGCTCCGCTGGCCCGACGATGGCTGCTTCGTCGTGGACGGCCACGGCAGGTTGGTCGTCGAGTACCGGATGGTCGCGGTGGACGGCACGGACCCGAGCGAGCGCTGGCTGATGCGCGTCGTCACCGAGGGGAACGTGGCCCACGACGACGACCGCGGAGGCGACGTGTCGACCAGCCAAGGCGCCCCCGGCTGTGCGCGCGTCGAGCTCCGCGATCGCGTGCTCGGGACGATCCACGCCGAGACCTACTGCCACGGCGACGACGACGACACGGAGCGCTTCGGCGAGATGGCCGTCGATATCTCGGAGTCGCTCGCCGAGCACTGCGAGGGCGCGCCGTACGTCTGCGAGGTCGTCGACAACGAGTGGGATCCTTGGCGCTGCCGCACCTGGCCGGTGCGCGAGGATGCGCCGTACATCGACTCGCCGCTGGCGCCCGAGGTCGAACCGGGGCCGGTGCCGCCCTTCGCGGATGGCGGCTGCGCGGTCGCGGGGAGGGATGGGGGGTGGTGGGCGGTCGGATGGATCGCGGCGGTGGTGCTGGTGCGGGGGAGATCGGGGAGTCGGCGGTCTACGCGGGCGAGCCGGCACAGCGCACGCGCACGCGTTGCTGCGCGGGAATCGTGATCGTGATCGGGGTGACGTCGCGGGTGTCCGTGCGCGTGCACGACCCGTAGCTGTCGCAGCTGGTCGAGCTGCGGCTGATGTCGATGACCGACGAGCCGGTGCGCTCGGGCTTGTACTCGAGCTGCGTCACGCTCGGGACCTGGCCGGCCTCGCAGGTGCGCTGGGCGACCTTGTCGACCCTGGCGGCGTTGCCGTGGATCTCGAAGGTGTGCTCGTCGATCTGCCGGGTGATCGCGCAGCCCGAGCTCCCCAGGACGGCGAGGGCGAGCGCGGCGCCCACCTGGCGGAGGGGGCGGCGGAGGGGGCGGTCGATGCTCATGCCCGTGATGTGGGGGCCTCGGAGATTCCGATCCCGGAATCAGGGGCGAGATGACGGCGCAGCCGGGCGGGATCGAAATCCCCCCGCAAGTCACTGCGGCCGTGACATGCCGAGCCCGCGCCGTTGGTCCTCGATCGCCGCCACCTTCGCGACCGCGGCTGCGAGCTGCGGGTACAACCCCGAGGTGCTGCACCACCTCCCCTGCGATCCGGCCGAGGCCTGCACGGGAAGCACCGGCACGGAGGGCGCCGAGCCCACGTCGAGCAGCACCGCCGAGGTCACGACCGCGACGAGCACCGTCGATCCCGCGACGACCGTGGATCCGGATGGTTCGAGCAGCGCAAGCGAGGGGACCTCGACGAGCAGCGCGTCGAGCAGTGACGGCGGGCTCGAGGAGAGCAGCACCGGTGCACCGGTCGACAACATGTATGCGCCGTGCGACGCCGACGAGCAGTGCACCAGTGGGTATTGTGCCGCCGGGTTCTGCACGACGGTGTGCTGGACGCAGATCGAGGGCGAGACCCCGTGTCCGCCACCGCCCGACGATGCGGTCGGCGTGACGATCACCTGCGGTCGTATCGACCCCGCGCCCGAGGGTGGCGGGCCGTGCGAGGGCTGCTTCGACTGTGGGCAGTACTGCATCGCGGTCTGCGACGGCGACTCGATCTGCCCCAGCGGCTCGAGCTGCGTCGACGATCCCTGCGGTCTAGAGGACCACTGCACCTGAGCTTCGCTCAGGTGACAGACCGTGACGGTGACGGGCCGTGCTTCCACGGCCCGTCGCAGCGCCGCGCGGTCACGCCGGGCCCGTGTCCCACAGCGCCGTGTCGCCTTCGTAGACGACGAGGTTCCCGTCGTCCTGGAGGACCAGGTACGCGCCCGGATTCCCGTGGGTGCCGATGTGCCAGATCGGCGCGCCATCGGTGCCGTACAGCACGAGGTTGCCGTCCTCCTG
>LNFM01008222.1_pt1 | contig 15851 bp, 20 predicted proteins | sample 596031 | NCBI WGS metagenome assembly LNFM01 (sample SAMN04254537, study PRJNA301005) | activated carbon metagenome | isolation source: dual media filters at the Ann Arbor, Michigan drinking water treatment plant | place: USA: Ann Arbor | reverse complement strand
AGGTTCAATCCCTGCCGGGCGTACCACTCGCTCCGCTCGGCGAACGCCCGCTGAGTCTTGCCACCGATACGCCGAGTGGTCGAGCCCTGCCGGGTGCCGAAGCGCCGCAGGCGCGAAGGCGGGCCGGACGCTTTCACTCCGCGCAGGTAACCAGTGCGGCACCGTGCGCTGCAGTCACGAGTGCTTGCCCGCCGAAGCCTCGAAGAGGCGAAGGAGGGTCAGTCGAGGCCGGTGGTCCTGCTTGGCCAGTCCCTGAAATGCATCGTTGGCCATCACGCAACCGCTGGTTGTTGCATTCTCGCGATGCATTCCTGGGGTCTGCGACCCCCGGCTCTTTGGGCAAGTGGATCGGAGGCTGCTCGATCTGGCGCGGAGACGGGTGAACGCACGCGACCTCAGCGACGCGTTGGGACTCTCACCGGCGAGCCAGGAGCACCCGTCGTTCGATTTGCGGGTGCGTCAGCCAGACGGTGTCGGGCGTGAAGACGACCTCCCCACCACTTCTCCACAGGTCATTGCCGGTGCGCTCGTGCTCGTCCAGGGTCCGCGGCGTCTCCACGAACTCCTCGAAGCCGATCCGCCTCGTTTCGTCGAGCGTAAGGACGTGTCTGACGGCGAGGTCCCGCACGACCCGCCCGGCCTGGTCGTAGATCACGACAGCGTGTTGAAGGTCGTAGCGGCACTCGTTGCCCATCGTGGCCATCCATCCACGCGCGGGGTCAACCCAGGCCCACACCGGGTTGTTCACGAGCGGGCCGCGCCAGACGACATGATCGCTGTCGTCTGGCCTCCGGTGAAGCATGCGTGCTTCACTGGTGGCGTCACAGCGCGTCATCGCCGCCAGGCGCAACGTGTAAGGAGCCGCCAGGTAGGCAGCGCGCTTGGGACGTGAGTCGTGCCGTTGAGCACTGAGGCCCAGTGAAGGTGTATCAAGCCGAGCGCGACCCGCGTGCACGACGCTCGTGCCCTGGGACCACACCACACCACGCACGCCCGCCCTCACCGCAGCCAGCGGCGCCGCGTCGGCGGTGGCACACGCTCCGGCGCTCGCACACCTGCCGGAACGACCGTCCCAGACGTCACTGGTACGGCGGGGCCCGGGACCGGCTCTGCCGTCAGACGTACCAAGGTTCCAAGCGAACGCGATCGGGAGGGTGAGCAGAATCAACGAGCGCATGTGAACCTCTCCTCACGGGGATCGGCCCAGCGTAGCGCGAAGAGGACTCCTGTGCAGGCCATTGCGCGCGGTGCTACTCGGCCCGACGCGGTTGCGGCGGCGCCGATGGCGAGGGCGGGCCGCGGCTAGGCTGACTGCGGGAGGGCGCGGACCCTTGGCCGCCGCCCCCGGGCCTGCATGGCATGCCACCGATCCCACTTCGCCTGAAGCGTCATCCAGATCTCCGCGTCCCAGTGAGTCAGCGCTTCAAGCAACAGCGCCGTATCCGCACTGACGCCGCGGCGTCCCCTGACGATCGCGTTGAGGCGCTGGAAGGGAATGTGCATCTGAAGCGCACCGGGATCGTCGGAGACCCGGTTTGTTGAATCAGGCCACAGCGGCCTGGGCATAGTACTGCGCTTCGAACTCGGCCGACGGGATGTCGCCGATCGGCCCGAGCAAGCGCCGGTGATTGAACCAGTCGACCCACGTAAGCGTCGCGAACTCCACGGCCTCGAGCGACCGCCACGGCCCCTTCCGCCGAATCACCTCGGTCTTGAAGAGCCCAATCACCGACTCGGCGAGGGCGTGGTCGTAGGCATCCCCTTGGCTGCCCACCGAGGGCGCGATGTCGGCGTCTGCCAAGCGGTCGGTGTAGCGCATGGAGAGGTATTGGGTCCCGCGATCGCTGTGATGCACGAGCCCGGTGAGCGCATCGAGTACGAAGTCGGTGCGCATCGACGCCGACACGCGCCAGCCGACGATCCGCCGCGCGAACACATCGATGACGAACGCCACGTAGACGAACCCGCTCCAGGTCGCGACGTAGGTAAAGTCCGAGACCCAGAGCTGATTCGGCCGTGTCGCTTCGAAGCGGCGCGCGACCAGATCCGCGGGCCGGCCGCCGTCACCGGCGTGCGTGGTCGTGATCCACGCGCGTCCGCGAACCGCGCCGGCCGGCCCATCGCCCGCATCAGCCGCTCGATGGTGCGGCGTGCCGCCTGGATCCCCTCGCGCCGCAGTTGCTTCCACACCTTGCGCAGGCCGTAGACCCAATGGTGCCCGTCGCACACCCGCTGAAAGTCGGGGCACTTCATCAGCCCGGTGACCGGCCATGGGGCACCGAAGGAGGCCTCTTCGGAAGGCCGCGCCCATTTGCTCGCCGGTCACGGACCAAGCCCCTTCACGGCCGCGACCGTTGCGGACGCGGGCGTTGTCGTTCACGACACGTGACCGTGCGCGTCGATGCGGAAGACCCCCGACTGGGCACCGTTCGGGTAGGTGATCACCCGGATGCGAGTGAGGTTGAGGTACAGGTCACTCGCAACCGGAAGACTCGACACCGCCGGATCGGACACCGACGCCGTCCAGTCGCGGTCCACCGGGATGAACTCGAATCGCGGCGACCGGCACACGAACGTGTTCGACCCGCTCGCCTCCAGCACGCAGAGGCGTGGACTGGTACGGTCGTAGGGATCGCCAGGCGCGAGCGCGTACCAGATCGTGACGACCACCGGCGCGCTGGCGTCGCCGCCGACCGGTTTCAGACGCTCGTAGCGGACGGTGGTGACGGCCGCAGTGACCGGCTCGCTGGGCCCGACCGGCGACGAGTGGCGACAGGCCGGCGCCAGCACTGAGGCGATGAGGAGTGCGGCGCGGCCGTAACGCGACATCATGAACTCCCTATCGCACCTTGACACCCAACAGGATCCCGACCCCCGACAGCGGCAGGCGCGCCGGTGGGGGCGCCATGTGTCGGTCGATATCGGCCACGGCGGTCGGGGTGACGCCGCCGGTGCCGTCGATGACGGCGGAGATGGTCGATCCAGCGTGCATCTCGGGGGCGACGAGCGTGCGGAGGCCCACGGTGATCGCGGCGTGCCGGCCGATGCCGACATCCAGTGCCGCGGCGGCGAATCCAGCCAGCGTGGTCGAGGGCGCGAGGGCCGCGCGCACGCGGACGTCCTGCGCGAACAGCGTCGAGTGTCCGCCCAGCGCGAACGTCGTGTAGCCGAGCGGACCGGCGTCGCCGCTCAGTCGCGTCCAGGCGAGGCCGCCGCTCAGCACGAGCACCGTGCGCCGGCCCTGCCACCGCACCGCGGGCCCTGCGCCGACCGACCACTGCCGCAGCCGACCAGCCGTATCGGGCCAGTCCACGATCCAGGCGATCTGCACCGGGACGGGCTGGTTGGTGGGCGGCGGGCGCGAGGTGTACTCCAGCGTCACTTCATAGGGCGTGTTGCTGCCGGCAAGGTCGACGGACGTCCGCGACGCGAACACCTGGATCCCCACGTGACGCGACAGGTAGAGGTTGCTGCCGAACTCGGCACCGCGGCCGGTGGCTGGACGCAAGGTCAGCGTCTGGCCCAGGTGGCCACGCGCGTCGGGCGCGGATGTGACCTCGGGCGCGTAGTTCGATTCCAGCGTTCCGGTGCCGGTCGACTGCACCAGTGCGAAGGCGCCCCAGGCTTCGACACGGGAAGGAGTCGGTGGACCGGCGACGGTTTGCGACGACACCTGCCCGGGCCAGAACGTGGTGGATGCGAGGACGATGGCCGCCACGTAGCCGGGCCTCCCAGCGACGAGGGATCGGTATCGCGGCTGGCGTGCCGATTTCAGCAAAGCCACCCCGGCGAACGCTTCTCGGCGCGGCGGTGAGGTGCGCATGTCGTCCTTCCTTCCGACTACCGGATCGTCCAGGTCGGCCCGGGTTACGAGCACGCTCGAGGACCATGGCCGCCGTGGCCGTCACTGCTCTTCGACGTACCGGATCCTCACCCTCCAGAACCGCAGCAAGGGGCATGCCACGATGATTGGCAGCGTCGAGGGCCAGGTCCCCACGCGGCCACGGCGACGTGTGCCGAGGGATTCCCCCCAACGCCCGGAAATCTCCGCAGCCGTCAAGCCCGCGTCACCCAGCCGTCGTCCCCAGGCGGATGTCCCTGGCCTTGGCACAGCGGATGTCTCCTTGGAACACGCGCATTGGCGCGTTCGAGGCGACGCCGCGGGCGTCGCCGGCCGACTAGACGCAAAACCTCGAGGTGCTCGGTGAAGCCGCCAAGAACGTGCCCGTCGACGTGCGCGGTCTCGATGCGGAGATCCCGTGGCGACGAATGAGCGGGCTGCGTGACGTGCTGGCGCACGCCTACTTCGGCATCGACGACGACATCGTGTGGAGCGTCGTGGCCGAGGAAGTTCCGTCCTTATTGCCGCGGTTGGTCGCCTTGCGCGCACGGCTTCGAACTGCCAGCGCGGCGCCTCAGTTCGACTGACCATCGACGGACAATCCGCGGCTGCCTCTTGCGCCTTTCGGCGCCCTGCTGCGGGCATTGGCCTCAGTGTGGTGAGGCCGCAGCGGCCTGCCGCGGCCTCCAGTGGCCTCGCTCCCGAACACTTCTAAGCCGGGGGTCGCAGGGTCGAGCCATGCTTGCCTAGACAAAGCTCGAAGAGCGAAGGCAGGCAAGGCGTACCACTCTCACCTTCGGCCCCGCGACGCTCACGTGGCTCGTACGGTTGGCGCCAGCCTCCCGGCCGCTCGGCGCCATGTCTCCGTCTGATCCCTGGTCACTCGGTCGAGGGCCGGCGCGACCCGTCCCTCGCCGTCGTCACCACGAGGGTGACCGATGCGGTGCCTGGATCGAACGTGATGTGGGCGTCGCCGCGCTGCACCTGTCGCAGCACCTGCGCCACCTTGTCCTCGAGCGACGTCTCATGCAGACCGTAGTCGGTGCCTTCGCGCAACACGAAGGACTCGATCACCGCTCGGAGGGTGCCCGGCTCCAGCTGGTCTGCCTCCACTCGAACCGGCGCGTTGTCCTCGTCGTCGATCTGCTCCCCCGATTGGAGCGTGGGTTCCTGCTCGTCGTCCATGGCTCACCACCATACTCGATGGGCAGCGGACCGTTGTCCGCCACGCGCCTGCACTCGCCGGTGTGGACGTCGACAGGTGCACGACCGACCGCCTTGATGCTGGCGCCCGCTGGCCGCGCTGTGCGTCTATCATCGACAGGCCGCTGTCGCGTCGGCGATGTCGGCGTCCGTGCGTCAGCGTGGGAGGGAGATCGGCGTGCGCATGGCTCTTGGCGGGACCGCTCGCAACGTCAGGGCCCTCGTGCTGCAAGAAGCGCTCGTGCTGGCATTCGGGGGCGTGTTGGTGGGCCTCCTGCTCGCATCTGTCGCCACCCGGACGCTGCGTGGTCTGTTGTACGACACGAGCGCGGTAGACCCGGCCAGCCTGCTGACCGCTTCGCTGCTGCCTGTCGGCGCTGCACTGGCAGCCAGCTGGTTTCCCGCAAGACGCGCCACACGCGTCGACCCGATGGTTGTGCTGCGTGCGGAGTGACGACGGCGCGAGCTCGGCACGACGGCGGCTGCCATCCCTGGTGGCGGTCGCCACCTTGGTCGGCATCCTCGTGTTCACTGTCACCATACTGCTGTGGAGCCGTGACCCGCAGGCGGCGGTGGCTGTCATCTTCGGCCCACTGTTCGGACTGGTGGCGATGATCCCAGCATATCTGGTGGGCAAGGGCATCGAGTTGGTCATCAACGCGGCTCGGCGGGAAGGGTTGAATCGCCAGGACCAGTCCGTCACGGTGGGCACGTCTGGCATCGTGGTCGTGCTGGTACTCGCTGCCGTCGCCGGCGCCTGGATGGGGTGGAGAGCAACGGGTTTGCACCGCTAGAAGCCGACGCCGACGTTGATGCGCAGCGTCGGGATGAACGTCGGCCCGTCCGTCTCGCCGATGCCGATCAGGCGCTTGAGACCGAAGCCGGTGCTGAACGCGAAACGCCGGTTGAGCATCCAGGTCTGGTTGGCGTCGACACCGATGCCAAGACAGGTGCGGCCACGCCAGGGTAGATGCGTCATCCCGGCCTTGAGGCCGAACGACCGGCCCTCGAACACCCGGCCGCCGGGGTAGTAGCGCACGAAGACGTCGCCGTTCAGATAGGCGCGTCCCGTTTGGGCACTCGCGTGACCTCGCGAGGCGCCGACGCCGACGGTGACCGCACGGTCGACGCGCCGCTCGTACTCGCCGTTGACGAGGTCGATGACCAGCCCGAACGCGTTGCTCGAGATGACCTGCGACGGCGAGGAGAGGGCCGGCGGCGCCGGGGCCGGTAGGGACTGGGACCACGCCTGCGCGGCGAGCGTGGGGCAGAACAGGGCGACGACGACGAGCAGATGCGGGCACACGGTGCGGACCATGGCGATCCTCCTGCCGCGACGTTAGCGGCCGGTCGCGCCCGAGTCGTGCGCCGTCAGGTGAGAAACCGTGAGGAGGCCGACGGCCCGCGGCTACGAGGCGCGCGAGGCCAGCATGGCGGCTACGCCGTGGTAGCCGTCAGCGGCGCGGAGCGGCGCGAACATCGGGTCAGCGGGAAGGCTCCAGCCCAGCGGCTCGGGCGACGACCCGGCGAGGGCGTCCGCCACCAACGCCACGCCTTCGCTGCCGCGTCCGGCCCACCCGTGTGCGGCGGCCAGCAGGAGCGTCCGCTCGCCGAGCTTGCCGGCCCGGCCCAAGGCCTCGGCGGCACGCCCGATGCACTCGACGGCGTCGGCGGCGTGCCCGTCGGCAATGGCCAGGCCGAGCATGGCACGACCGTGGCCCGGCGAGGCGGCGGCCGCGGCGTGGAAGGCCGCGCGGGCAGCGGTGGCCTCGCCCGTCGTCAGCAGGCTGAACCCCAGCGCCTCGTGCGCGATCACCGAGCATTCGCGTGCGTAGACGCTGGCCCCCACGGAGGCGAGGGCCGCTTCGGTGCGGAAGTCATCGAGCGCGTCGGCCTGCGCGCCACGCGCCACCGCGGTGAGCCCGCGCATCCACAGCAGGCCGTGGGCCGGATGGAAGCGACCATCGTGCGGCGCGACCTGCGCGGCCACGCCGCGCTCGGCGGCCTGGCGCGCGAACTCGAACGACTGCCGCGCGATCATCACCATCGCCGCGAGCGTCTGCGTCCAGGGAAAGCCGGGCAGCAGCGCCTCGGCCCGCTCGACAGCGCGCAGTCGGTCCTCGCCCCAACTGCAGGCCGCCAGCCGATAGTGATGGCGCCAGTTGCGAGGTTCCAGCGCCAGCGCCTGCCGCACGGCCGCACGCGCGCGCTCGGCGCGTCCGGCCCCGGCCAGCGCGTGCCCGAGCGCCGCCCAGCCTTCGCCCAGCGTCGGATCGAGTTCGGTCGCTCGCGTCGCCGCGGCCACCGCCGACGCCAGCGCCTCGACATCGGGGACGTCGTCGACGCGCGAGGCCTCGAAACGGAAGACGTGGGCGTTGGCCAGCCCGGCGTAGCCGGCGGCATAGTGCGGGGCGCCGGCCACCGCCCGACTGAACGCCTCGGCCGCGGCCGGCAGGGCCGCGACGCTCAACGACTCGAGTGCCGCACGTCCGCGCTCCCACGCCAGGAAGGGCTCGAGTCCAGCCACCGCATCCGAGACCGGCACGACGCCTTCCCGGCCAGTCTCGGGTGGCACCGCGGCATCGGCAACGGGCGACACGAAACGGTAGCCGCGGCGCGCCAGCGTCTGGATGTAGGTGGGGGCGCCTGGAGAATCGCCGAGGGCGATCCGGATGTCGGCGATGGCCCGGGTCAGCGTGTTGTCGGCGACGATCACGTCGGGCCAGCAGCGCTCGAGCAACAGCGCCCGTGTCACGAGCGCGCCGCGGGCATCGGCGAGACAGGCGAGCACCTGGACCAACCTCGGCGACAGCGGCACCGTGGCGCCGTCGCGGCTCAGGACGCAGGTCCGGCGGTCGATGCGGAAGGGACCGAAGTCGAGCACCCGACGGATTCTAGAGCAGAGCCGTACGCAACGGGGGGACAGCACGTCTGGCACGCGATTCGCCAATGTCGCTTGGCATGGCGTGCGAGATTCGCGTCGGCTGCTCGGGCTGGGACTACCCGCACTGGCGCGCACGATTCCACGCCGCGCATGTGCCGCGGCGGGCGTGGCTCGAAGCGTACGCCAGCGCATTCGATTGCGTCGAGCTGAACAACTCGTTCTATCGCCTTCCAGCGCCGGAGACGTTCGCCGCCTGGAGCGAACGGGTGCCGCCGCCATTCCTGTTCGCGGTCAAGGCCAGCCGCTATCTGACACACATGAAGAAGCTGAAGGACCCTGCCGAGCCGCTGCATCGCCTGCTCGAGCATGCGCAGCACCTGGGCACACGTCTCGGTCCCCTCCTGTATCAACTTCCGCCCCGGTGGATGCCGGACGTGCAGAGGCTGTCGACGTTCCTCGCGGCGCTGCCGCGCATGACGCCGGCCGAGGACGGGCCACGAGTCGGCCCGCTCCGGCATGTCATCGAGTTCCGGCATGAGACAGGGGTCACCGACGACGTCCTGGACCTCCTGCGCGCGCACGACGTCGGTATCTGCTTGCACGACATGCCCGGAGGCCCGCAGGGCAGCGCCGCCCGCGCCATCACGAGCCGCACGGTCTATGTTCGATTCCACGGCGGAACAGGACGCTATTCCGGCCGCTATCCGGACCGCGTGCTGGACGCCTGGGCGGCATTCCTGCACTCGCATCTCGCGAGCGGTGGCGATGTCTTCGCCTTCTTCAACAACGACATCGATGCGCAGGCGCCCGAGGACGCACGCCGGCTTCGCAGCCGCCTGCTGCCTGGCGATGGCCTGCCACCGTCCGCTCACGGCGTCGGCAGCTTCGGTGGTCGCGTGCCGCGCAGGACTGCACAGGACACCGGGATGTAGTCGAGTTCCTCGCCCGCTCTCACGGCGCGCAGCAGGACACCGCCCCGGCTCATGTCGCCCCGGCCGACGAACGTTGCGGGAAAGACGAGGCGGCTGCCGAGCACGTCGACGAGCGGCTGCGTGTACTTGGGCGACGCGATGCTGCCGAGCAGCACCACGTCACCCGGCCACTCGCGTGCGAGTGCTGTGACATCACGCAGCAGCGGCTCGAGGTACCGCGGCTCAGTCGCATCGATGGGCACGCTCGCCAGTGCGTCGAGCTCCTGCTCGCCCACCGGTGTTGACGGCGCAAGCAGCCCCAGGCAGGGCGTGATGACGAAGCTGCGCCGGGGCGCGAAGGCGTTGGCGTACGCCAGCTTGCCGCGGAAGTACAAGGCGCTGATGAACGTGTAGACCTCGCCGATGGGGACCCGCTCGCCGGCTCGGAGGCGCGTCGCGAGAGGCACGTGGGAAGAGGTCCGGAGGAGGCGCCCGCGCGGCCCGGCGGCGTTGGCTGGCGACAGCAGGAACATGCGAGGCGTCATCACTCGGCCTTCCCGATCAGCCGCTGCTCCACCCATACGGCCACGAGCGTGCACACCGCATCGTCACCGTAGATCTGCGAGTGGCTCACGACGGTGTCGGTCGGATGGCTCGACGCGAGCGTCTGCACGTGCTGCCACTGGCCCGGCGGCGTCTCGCTCGAGGTCACGACGGTGGTCGTCGCCAGCAGTCCCGAGTTCGTGCCAAAGGCGACACGCAACAGCGCCAGCAGGGTCAGCCCGGCCAGTACCCCGGCGATCTCTGGCCACTGGCGACTCAGGCGGTACTGTGCGCCGACGAACGCAAGTGCGTCGCGGACGCCGGGCCGGACCATGCGCATGCCTGGGCGGGTGGACGATGATGCCGTCCGGGCCACCACCTCGAGCGCCAGCGCCAACATCCGGGACAGTTCGCCGAACGGTTGGCTGCCCCGGAGCGTCTGCGCAATCCAGCCGTTGACGAACGAGGCCAGCTTCAACAGGCCGTCGGCCTCATCGCCGGTGCGACTGACGATCAACGTTCTCGCGACGAGCGTCGCCAGGGTCTCGAGATCGGGCACGCTGCGCAGGAGGGCATCCGCCGACGGGTCCCGCGTCGTCGCCTGGCGCACGATGGCCCGCCCCAGCAGTGCCACGGCGACGAGGACGACCGCCACCGGGACCAGTTTCCACAGGCCCGTGAGCAGCACCACGCCGACGGCGCAAGGCACCAGGACGGACAGGAGCACCAGGAGCCGCATCAACACACCGATCACGGCGGCATCCTGGCGCACCTGCGCGATGATGAACGGCGTTGCCAGTGTCACGACCGCCAGACCCTCGTGGGCGCCGAAACGCTGCGCGGCCTTCAGGGCCACGTTGCCACCATGGCTGTGGCCGATCACGCACACGCGACGATGCGGGTTCCGGTCGAAGATACGGGCGAGGTGCTGCTCGAGGTCGGCGATGGCGGCGCAGCGCGCGGCGACCGTGTTGGCGCCCGACCATTCGATCCGCTGGAAGATCGCCGCCGTCCCAAGGCCGTCGACCCGTCTGGCGATGGCCTTGGCCAGTCGTCCATCGGACGCGGTCCACGGGGCCCCCGATGCGAACGTGCCGTGCACGAAGCAGACGATCGGCGCCGTCGAGGCGAGCTCGTCATCGGTCAGCCTCGTCGACGACGGCGGCAGGCGCGGCGTGGCGACCAGCACTCGCGCCGTCGTCCACAGCATGTTGGCCCCCGTCACCACGAGCCGCAGCACGGCGAGGATGACCGCGAGCGGCACCATGACGCAGGCGAGGGGAATGAACAGCAGGACCTTGAGGGCGTTCATGTGCGTGTCAGTGGCCGGCTATCATAGCGTCCGCTGGCGTGGGCCGGCTCCTGCGCATGTCCAAGCCCGATCGCGTCGCGACGTCCATCCTCGACTACAACCGCGGGCGCGACCCCGAGATGCTGCGGCGCAAGTTCGCCCTCCTGCGGGTGGATGCCTACGCGTTCTACCGGGGCACCTGTCACCTGTTCCACGAGACACTGCCGCGCCACGCCGTGCTCGCCGCGGCGCCGGCGCTGCTGGTCTGCGGCGATCTGCATCTCGAGAACTTCGGGGTGTACAAGGGCGACAATCGCCTCGCGTACTTCGACCTGAGTGACTTCGACGAGGCGACGCTGGCCCCGTTCACCCTCGACGTGCTGCGGTTCGTCACCAGCATCCACGTCGCTGCGCACCTGCGCCTGACGACGCGAGAGGCCGAGGCCCTGGGCGAGCGGTTCATCGACGGCTATCGCGCGTGGATCCTCGACGGGAAGGCCCGCTGGCTCGAACGGTCGACGGCGGACGGCATGGTGCGGGATCTGCTCGGCAAGGTGACCGGCCGCACGCGGCTCCAGTTGCTGAAGGCACGCACGGTGAGGACGGCCGGTGTCCGGCGGCTGCGGCTGACCGACAGGGCGCTGCCCATCGATGCCGCACGACGCGCCGAGCTCACGACGCTCGTCGAACGCTTCGGCATCGAGCAGGGCCAGCCACACTTCTATCGCGTCCTGGACGCCGCCTGGCGCGTTGCGGGCAAGGGCAGTCTCGGGCTCGAGCGGTACGTCGTCCTCGTGGAAGGCAAGGGGTCGCCGCGCGGCAACTATCTGCTCGACCTCAAGCGCGCCGCCCCATCGGCCCTGCCGGTCGCACGAGGACGAGGCGCCGTCCGCTGGCCCTGCTGCACGCCGTGAGCCTGGGCGGACGGTCGTTCGTGCTGAAGGAACTCCAGCCGATGATCGACCGCCTGGACCTCGGCACGTGGGACGGCCGCATCGACCGCCTGGAGTCGGTGGTGGACAGCATGAGCGCGGTCACGGCGTGGGCCCACCTCCGGACCTGCTATCGACACGGTGCGTGTACACCCGAGGAACTCCAGCGCTATGTGGCGCGTGCCCACTGGCAGCGCGCGCTGCCGGCGCTCGCCGTGCGATGCAGCGAGCGTGCACTCGACCAGTGGTCGGCCTTCAGCCGGGCATACGACTCGGGAGCGATCACGAGGACGCTGCCGCCACCTGAACCGTCGAGGCGTATGATGCGAGCATGATGCGTCGACAGGTACCTGCCGTACTGGTCGTCACGTTCACCCTCGCGACCGGCGGGCTGCTCGCCGCCGCCGCGAGCGACACTCCCTCCTCCAGCGCCCGCGTCTCCGCAGAGGCCCCGGCCATCCGCCTGTTCAATGGCACGGATCTCGGCGGCTGGAGCCACGTCCTCGTGGACGCGACCGTGCCCGCCACCGACGTCTGGAGCGTGCGCGACGGCGTGCTCGTGTGCAAGGGCCAGTCGCTGGGCTACCTCTACACGAACGCCGCGTTCACGAACTTCCGACTGGTCGTCGAGTGGCGCTGGCCGTCCGGCGCGGCAGCGAGGCTCGGCGCGGTGCCCAACAGCGGCGTCCTGCTCCGGGTGACGCCGGAACCGCAGGGCATTCCGCCCTCCTACGAAGTGCAGCTGAAGGTCGGGGTCGCGGGCGAGGTGCTCGGCTTCTGGGGCCGCGCGCTCGACGGCGACCCGGCACGTCGGCGCGAGGGCAAGGCACGACCGCTGGTCGGCGACATGATCGCCTTCAGCGCGCTGGCGGCTGCCGAGAAGCCCGAAGGCGAGTGGAACCGCTACGAGATCACCGTCGACGGCCCCTCGATCACCGTTGTCATGAACGGACGCGCGGTCAACGAGGTGACGGGCGCGCAGGTGATGCCCGGCCGCATCGCCCTGCAGTCCGAGGGCGGCGAGATCCACTTCCGCACGGTCGAGGTCACACCGCTCGACAGATAGCCGGCGCGCTAGACTTGGGCATTCTGCCGCCCACTGCCGCCGAGATGCCCGACTGGCTCGAGCCGATGGCCGCCACGCTCACACAGGAGCGGTTCGGCGCGGGTGAGGAGTGGCTCTTCGAACGCAAGTTCGATGGCATCCGTCTGCTGGCCTACAAGCGCGGCGACGACGTGCGGCTCTACTCCCGCAACCGCCTGCCCCAGCACCTGCCCGGCGTGGCCGGGGCGATCGCGCGGTTGCCCGTCCACGACGCGATCCTCGACGGCGAAGTCGCTTGGGACGGGCTCAGCGGTTACCACGTCTTCGATATCCTGTGGCTTGACGGCGAGCCGTTGACGACGCGGCCCCTCGAGGAACGACGCGCCCGGCTGCAGGCCCTCCCGCTCGAGGCACCGCTGCAGCGGGTGGACCTGCTCGACGATGCCGACCCGTGGGACCGCGCGAGGCGCGAAGGCTGGGAGGGCGTCATCGCCAAGCGTCGCGGCTCCCCCTACGAGCACCGCCGCTCGAAGCACTGGCTCAAGATGAAGTGCGAGCGCTCGCAGGAGTTCGTCGTCGGTGGCTTCACCGAGCCGCAGGGTGCCCGTGTCGGCCTCGGTGCGCTGCTGATCGGGTACCACGACGGCACGGACCTCGTGTTCGCCGGCAAGATCGGCACGGGCTTCGACACGGCCCTGCTGCTCGACCTGCGACGTCGCCTCGACGCGATCGAAGTCGAGGCCAGCCCGTTCACGCGGGCGGTGGGCCTGCCGCGGCTGCGGACACACTGGGTGACGCCACGCATCGTCGTACAGGTGTCGTTCCTCGAGTGGACCGACAACGACAAGCTGCGTCACCCTCGGCTGATCGGGGTCCGTGCCGACAAGGCCCCGCGCGACGTCGTCAGGGAGGAGCCGTGATCACGCATCCCGACAAGGTCCTGTTTCCCGACGACGGCATCACGAAGGGCGAGGTGGCGGCCTACTACGAGGTGATGGCGCCCGTCATCCTGCCGCACCTGCGCGGGCGGCCGTTGACGATGGAACGCTATCCGGGCGGCATCGCCGCCAAGGGCTTCTGGCAGAAGGATGTGTCGAAGGGATTCCCTGCGTGGTTGCCGCGCGTCGAGGTGCCGAAGAAGGACGGCGTCGTGCACCATGCCGTCGTCAACGACGAGGCCGCGCTGCAGTGGGTGGCCAACCAGAACACGATCACGCAGCACGTGTGGACCTCCCGACTGCCTGACCTGGATCGCCCGGACCTGTGTGTCTTCGACCTCGATCCGTCCGGCGACGATGATCCGGCGGCAGTGCGGCGGGCGGCGCTGGCGTTGCGTGACCTGCTCGACACGCTCGGCTTGCCGTCGTGGATCAAGACCACCGGCTCGAAGGGCTTCCACATCGTCGTGCCGCTGGACGGCAACGCCACCACGGGAGAGGCGGCATGGTTCGCCGATGCCGTTGGCACCCTGGCGGTCCGCCTCAGCCCAGACACGCTGACGCAGGAGTTCAGCAAGGCCGACCGCGCCGGGCGCATCTACGTGGACACGGGTCGCAACGGCTACAGCGCGACGTTCGCGGCGGCGTACACGGTACGCGCGAAGCCCGGTGCGCCGGTGTCGGCCCCGTGCACGTGGGACGAGGTGGCGTCGGGGACGGTGAGCCCGGGCTCGTTCACGCTGCGCACGATGCCGGCACGCGTGGATGCCCTCGGCGACGTCTGGGCAGACCTGCATCGTCGCGGCCGATCGGTGAAGGCGGCCACCGCGAAGGTGAAGGCGCGGTTGGCGTCCTGAGTCGGGCGCGGGCAGCGGCACCGCCCTTGCACATGGCGAGGGCATGTTCAAACTCCTCGGCGCGTACGCACTGGCCAAGCTGCTTGGCTTCGGACTCATCGGCGGCATCGTGATCTACCTGTTGCTGGGCGTGATCACCTAGGGAAGCTCTGCACAGGGGGGATCGACAGCTGATCATCGGCCCCTCATACTGCGTCGGGATGGGAGACGCGATGACGCAGCCGACATTTGCTTCACTGGCCTGGGACGGTAAGGGGAAGGTGACGCGGCGAGAGCGGTTTCTCACCGAGATGGACGCGGTGATTCCGTGGAGCCGGTTGCTGGTGTTGATTGAGCCGCACTACCCGAAGCCGGGCCAGGGGACCCAGCCGATGCCGCTGCCGCGGATGCTCCGGATCTACTTCCTGCAGCACTGGTTCAATCTGTCGGACCCCGCGATGGAAGACGCGCTCTACGACTCGGAGGCGATGCGGCGCTTTGCGGGGATCGTGCTGGGTGAGGATCCGGTGCCGGACGAATCCACCATCCTGCGCTTTCGGCATCTGCTGGAGCGGCATCAGCTGACCGAAGCGATGTTCGCGGCCGTCCGCACGCTCCTCGAAGAGCGCCGGTTGCTGCTGAAGGCCGGCACGATTGTCGATGCGACGATCATCGAGGCCCCACCCTCGACCAAGAATGCCGAGAAAGCCCGCGATCCAGAGATGCACCAGACCCGGAAAGGCTCGACGTGGCACTTCGGGATGAAAGCACATGTGGGCACCGACCTGCGTGGCATCGTGCACACGCTGACGACGACGGCCGCGCATGTCGCCGACATCACCCAGCTTCCAGACCTCTTGCACGGCGAGGAGCGCGTGCTCCACGGCGATCAAGCGTATTGGAGCGAGTTTCACCGCGAGTGCGCTGCGGTGCAGGGCGTCCGCTACCGGGTGAACCGCCGCGGCACGCACCAGCGGCCGCTCACGTCGTCCCAGCGACGAACCAACCGGCGCCGCTCGCAAGCGCGGGCACGAGGCGAGCACGCGTTCCACGTGGTGAAGCGGCTCTGGGGCTTCACCAAGGTGCGCTATCGCGGGCTGGCCAAGAACACCGTCCGCCTCTTCGCGGCCTTCGCGCTGGCCAATCTTTACCTCCTCCGTCGGCAACTCGCGCCGGAGGTGTGCGCCGCATGAGCGCCCCCCGGCGCACGGCGCCCGCGCGCTCGCGCCGCGGGCCCCGAATCACCCTCGTCCCGAGGCCGCACGCGGCCTCGGGACAGTTACCGTCACTCCGCACAGTCACCTGTGCAGAGCTTCCCTAGGTCACACCTGACACACGCACGATGCGCGTCCATGCCCCGAGGGGTGGGTGCGCCCGTGCGTGGGGACGCGTCGCATCGCCGGTCGCGAGCGCGGGCTCAGGGACTC
>LNFM01008221.1_pt1 | contig 15852 bp, 12 predicted proteins | sample 596031 | NCBI WGS metagenome assembly LNFM01 (sample SAMN04254537, study PRJNA301005) | activated carbon metagenome | isolation source: dual media filters at the Ann Arbor, Michigan drinking water treatment plant | place: USA: Ann Arbor | reverse complement strand
GCCGCCAGCGGCATCGAGAAGGGCGAGATCGGGCGTGCGAACGACGACCGGCGCGTGGTGAAGGCCGATTCGAGCGGATCTCCTGGGAGCATGCACTCGACGAAATCGCCGATCGCCTGAAAGGCATTCGGGATCAGTTCGGCGCCGAAGCACTTGCCATGTTCGTCGGCACGCGAACCGGCATCATGGAATACCGTGCGACGACGAAAATGTTCGCACAGCTCTTCGGTACACCGAACAAGGATGGCACGGACCCGTTTTGCGCAAGCGGCAAGAACGTCGCCTTCGAGCTCACCCTCGGCAGTGTCGGTAGCGGCAACAGTTACACCGAGACGGACCTGGGCTCCGCAGAGCTCTACGTCTACATCGGCGACAACCAGGCCGAAACGCGCCCAGTGTACTTCGGCATGATCAACGACTGGCGCCTGAAGAACGGCGCGAAGATGGTCGCCGTCGATCCGCGCTTGACCGCAACCGCGTCCAAGGCCGACCGCTGGTTTCCGATCCGTCCCGGCACCGACATGGCGCTCGGGCTTGCGCTTTCGAACCACATCCTCGCCAACCATCTGCATGATGCAAAGTTCTGCGCCGACTGGGTGCTCGGCTTCGAACAATGGCGCGACTTCATCCTGGAGAAGGGCTATACGCCCGAGTGGGCCGCACCGATCACCGGGCTCGATGCGCACGATATCCGGCAGCTCGCCGAAGAGATCGCCTCCGCCGACGGCTGCGTGATCTTCGCCAGCCGCGGCGTCAACCAGCATACCAACAGCACGCAGACCAACCGCGTGCTCATGTTCGTCGCGGCGATCACCGGCAACTGGGGGCGCCGCGGCGGCGCATTCTTCAACATGAGCGCGGGCACGCCGATCGTCGGCAAGGTGCCCGCCGAACGATCGCCGAAGATCAACAAGCCGCGCGTGCGCCGCAGCCCTGCCGGCTGGACCGAAGCCATGATCCACGGCAAGCCCTATCCCATCCGGGCACTGATCACCTGCAACAATCCGCTGGCGCAATGGCCCGGACAATCGCGCGCGCGCGAAGCGTTCGCCGCACTCGACCTGATGGTGCACATCGAGCTCTTCATGAACGAGACCTCGGCTTATGCCGACTACGTGCTGCCTGCCGCCAGCGGCATCGAGAAGGGCGAGATCGGGCGTGCGAACGACGACCGGCGCGTGGTATGGATCGACAAGATGATCGATCCGCCGGGCGAGGCGAAGTCCGACAACTGGATCTGGATCGAACTCGCGAAGCGGCTCGGCTTCGGCGATGTGCTCAAGGAGGAGTACAAGGATCCGGCCGTCTTCTGGGACGAGGTCTGCATCGACACTCCGAGCCTGCGCGGTTGTACGCAAAAGCGCCTGCATTCGGTGCCGCATCGATGGGTGCGCATCCCCGTGGCGACTGAAGACGCACCGGAGATCGAAACGCTTTATCTCGAAGGCACGACGGTGATCGGCGGTACGCCGGGCCGGCGCTTTCCGACCCAATCCGGCAAGCTCGAATTCTGGACCGAAGAACTCGAAGGCAAGTTCAACACGCTCGAGATGACTGCCCTGCCGGAGTTCTATTCCGAACGCGAACAGCTCATCGATCTGCCCTACATCGAATCGATCGAGACCGATGCCGAGGAAGGCGTCATCTCGCCTTTCTGTTCGCCTGCCACGGGCTCGCCGCGGGCGCGTATCGTCGCACCCGGCCCCGATCATCCCGGTGCCAAACTGCGTGCACTGGGCTTCGACACGGAACTCGTCACAGGTCGGCCGTCGGCCGCGCACTTCCACAGCTGGACACATTACTTCTGGCAGTCGCAGGAGATGTGGCCCGACCTCTTCTGCCAGATCCATCCGGACAAGGCGAGCAAGCTAGGCATCGCCGACGGCGAGCGGGTGAAGGTCGAGTCCGCCCACGGCAGCATCGAGGCGATGGCGTGGGTCCACGCAGGGATACGTCCGACCGCCGTGTTCATTCCCATCGGCTGGGGCGAACGGCAGCCGTACAATCCGTGGCGGCCAGTGAACTTTCTCACCGACAAGACGCAGCGCGACCCCGTGTCGGATCAGACGAATCTGAAGGTGCTGCTGTGTCGGGTGTCGAAGGCGTGATGCAAAGGGGCCGCGAACGGTGCGACAGACAGAAGGAACGTGGCGCCGAAGATTCGAACCGTGCGTTGTGCGGTAACGGCTTGATTGGGCGAAACCGGACCAAGACCTAAGGGACGTTCCGGGCGTTTCTAGTCGCCATACCCGGCGACGCCTGAGCAACCTAAACCCTAAACATCCGCTTTGGTGATCGCACGCTCCACTTCGACGCAGTTGTCATCATCGTCGATCCCCTCCTTTCCACCGAGCCCCCCCATCGAGCACCATCCTTCGATTAAGCGTTCGGCGTTGCACTGCGCAGAATGGATTCGGCGGCGTCCGCCAGCACCTGACAGCCCTTGACGATATACTCGCGTCTGGAATCCTCGGCGAAATCGTGGCTGATGCCGTTGATGCTGGGTATGAACAGCATCGCGCACGGCAGGTGGGACGCGATCACCATCGGGTCGTGGCCCGCAGCGCTGGGCATGTGCATCCAGCGCCCCGGTACATGCTTGGCCGCAGCCTCAGCGATGTGGCGCTGAAGGTCGGCATCCATATACGTCGGCACCACCGGTCGGCGGGAGCGCCTCGTGCTTACACGCACCGGCCCGGCGCGGGTGGCTTCTTCGGCGAGCGCAACGACCGCAGCTTCCATGCGATCGAGCAGCGCCTCATTCGAGTCCCGGAACTGCAGCTGCATCTGCGCGCGTCCCGGAATGATGCTCGGTGCACCGGGTTCGAGTGTCGCACGCCCGATGGTCCACACCGTGCGCTCACCGGCCATCGATTCAAAGCGCTCGCGGATCTTCACTGCATAATCGAAAAGCGCGACGCCGGCGTCCCGCCGTCGCGCCATCGGCGTGGTGCCGGCGTGATTCTGCTCGCCTTCGAAATCCACGGTGCAGCCCCGTATGCCGACGATGGAGGTTACCACCCCTATTTCAAAACCAGCCTCATCGAGATACGGCCCCTGCTCGATGTGCGCTTCGAGGTAGCCGATGTAGCGATCGACAGGCAGGCGTTCACGGGGTACTTCCGACAACCCCGCTGCCTCGATCGCCTGACGCAGCGTGACACCCTCGGCGTTGCGTGCTGCGGCTTCGTCGTCAGGGCCGAGCACGCCGCACCACGAGCGACTTCCAAGGCAGCCAAGGAAGGTCCCTTCCTCGTCCACCCATGCGACGGTGTCCACCGCCAGATGCGCGGTCACCGGATCGTCGGCCAGCACACGCGCGATCTCCAGTGCGTAGATCACGCCCATTGCACCGTCGAGCCAGCCGCCGCGCGGCTGCGTATCCGAGTGCGAGCCGATCAGCAATGCGGGCCCAGGGCGCAAACAGCGTCCGATCACGTTGCCCACGCCATCGATACGCGCATCGAGGCCCGCATCACGCATGCGCCGCGCAAGCCAGCGCCGCGATTCCATGTCTGCCGCAGACAGGGACGGCCGCATCACCCCGTTGCCGCTGGCACCGAATGTGCGCAAACGGTCGAGATCCGCGAGCATGCGATCGGCGTTGATACGGGCCATCGGGGGAACTCCTCTGAGAACGAATTCGTCAGGCAGACCTGGGGCCACTGGATCTGCGACTTGCCCGTCGAAGTTCGAGCGCCGCTGAGGCTGCCAAAGCCACACGGTTCGCCACCGCTTCGGCGACAACCCGACTGTAGCGCAATCGGCATCGCGAATCCTTCAACATCCGTGACGATTGTGTCGCACGACTCCCTCATTCCGAACGCCGATCGCGCGCGGCAGATTGAACACCTGCCCCTCTCGCGCAAGGTGTAGCAGTCGAGTACGCACCGAGGCTTCAATCCCGAGAGATTGCACAACGCTCGTAGTCGCTTCCACCATTGCGGTATCGGGAATCGATCCCGGTCTCGCGCGCGGCGTACTGCGTCGCCGACTGCGGCCTCCACAGGGCTGATCCGAGCCGCAGAGGGAAGGAAATCATGTAGAGTGTGAGGAACCACGCGATGGCGACCTCTCGGTTCTCCGAGTCCCCGATGCGCTGAAGTGAAGCCTCGTCGATCCAGACCGCGATGCGGATGAGCAGGAAGGCGACTGCGGACGCTCGGCAAATGGACGGCGCCGAGATCCATGCAAGGACGTCTGAGGGGACTGCTGAGCGTCACGCTTGTCGAGGGTGGTGTACGGGCGCACCAGACGGGCAACGATGATGAACAGTTCGACCACGAACCTGGGCTGCTGGTCGAGCCAGGAGCTCAGGTTGTGAAAGTTGGTTTCATCGTGGTCATTCAGTCTGGCGATCACGTCGGGCGTTGCCCATCCGAACCACCACCGGCCCCAGCTGCACTCCTCGCCCGCGAAGTGGATCAGCGCCAGCGTCCATGCCGTCAACCAGCCGCGAAGCTCAATCGACATCCCGCGACGGCGCATGCGGCTAAGGGCGAGCGCCCGGGCAAGAATGCCGGGTATCAGAACAACGACGGTCAGGTTCTCGACGAGACCTGCGCCATCGGGACCGTCCTTCCGCGTGAGATCCTCGTGGAGTTCGACATCAACTGCGCAAGCGGCAAAGAGCGCGGCGGCGGCGAGCAGCGTCGTCAGGTTGATCAGCACCGACAGTCGATGTACACGTGATCGTGGATCGGACACGTGTGGTTCCACAAGAGCGCGTCGGAAAAGTCGCGCGAGATCCACGGGCGGGTAATGGCGAGGGCCCCACAGAAACGCTAAACAACGGGCATAGCCGCGAACCGGCAAAGCCGGCTCCTGGTCGACCGATCTTCAGAGCGCCTTTCCAGATCATGCGTGCGGTAATCTCCCACTACGCCCCGCGGGGGGCGACCGATCCCACATCGAACGGCGGCGTTCCCGTACTCACTGGAACGGTTCGGGTCACAGGCGAGGACTTCCGGCAAAGCATGGCGTCGATTCCCGGCGCTTCTGGTCAGAGAGTTTCTGACCCAGGACGCTATCCGTCCCATCTGAAGCACTACTTGCCCCTCGCCAATGATGGATCACGATCTGCGCAGCAGGCGCGCACATCATCTATCGTGCCGCTTGAGCCACCCCACGAAGATCTCGGCCAGTTCGGACTCCTTCGCTGTCCACGACGCGGGTTCGGCAACATCGAGATCTACGTCCTCTCCCATGAGGGGATGCAGTTCTGACTCTGGCATTAGACCCGCCAATGTCTGCGCGACCACCCTCGGGTGCGTCTTGTCGTTACCGGGAACGATGAAGGCCGGCACCATGATCGATGCGAGCTGTTCCGCGCTCGCACCGATCACGGGTTGGTTGGTGCCCGCGCGAAAATCGCGATCCCAGGCCCTCATCGCCTCGATAAAGCGTTCAGGATCCATAGCCATCAGGCGCGCACGATTCGATGGTCTGGCCGCGATCAGATCGCTGAAGTGTTGGCTCGCGCATACCGAACGCATTCCACCGTCCCGGGCCGCGCGAATGAATTCGCCATAGTACTTATCGGTGAGTCGCTCGACGGCGAAAGCGCCACCGGTCACCCGCCAAAGCAGCAGTCCTCGAACGGCCTGCGGATACCGCATCGCGAAGTCCAGCGACATGCGGCATCCTGACGAGCTGCCCCCGATAAACGCTGGCAAGGCATGCAGCGATGAAAGCAGGGCATGCAGATCGTCGGACCATACCGCATGCTCGGAGCTGCTGCCGCCAATCGAGACCTCCCCCGCGCCGCAGTTTCGTCGATCCTGGATCAAGACTCGATATCCGGCCCCGGCTACTCGCGTAGCGAGCGAACGAATCTCATCGAGACCGCGCCTTCCGCCGGGCGACAAAGCCACCCACGACCCTCGATCTCCAAGAATTTCATATGGCATCTCAATGCCATTGATGGTTGCATGGGGCATGGTGCACTCCCTTCGTTAGGCTATGGGTCCGCGACGGATTCGGGGAATCCGCCGACGTCGCGAAAAGCTTCCAGGAGGAAGCTATTCGACACGAATGCCGAGTTGCGAAATCAACGCTCGGTACTTGTCGACCTCCGTCACGAGATAGTCACGGAACTGGCTCGGCGTCTGCCGCCGCAACTCGGCGCCCTCCTGACCCAGGGTTTCAACCACAGACCTGTCGGTCTGGGCGACCGAGATTGCTTCGTTGAGCCGATCTACTGCGATTCGCGGCGTCCTGCGAGGCGCGAGCACACCGTACCAACTCGTCATCTCATACTTCGGAAGACCGCTCTCAGCCAAGGTCGGCACGTTCGCGAATGCCTGGGACCGACTCGCGCTCGTCACCGCGAGTGCCCGCAGCTTTCCCCCGGCAAGGTGTGGCTTCACCGATAGAGGCCCCAACAATGCCATTTGGACTTCGCCGCCGAGCAGTCCTGCGATCGATGGCGCCGCACCTTTGTAGCTGACGTTCACCATATCCACTCTGCCGAGCAGCTTGAAAAGTTCGAGTCCGAGATGGGACGCAGTTCCCATACCGCTGCTTGCGTAGTTGAACCGCCCAGGTTGTGATCGCAATAGAGCGAGCAATTCCGGCACGGACTTCGCAGCCACGGCCGGATGAACCACCAGAACGAGAGGCATGCGTGCGAAGAGCCCCACAGGTTCAAAACTCTGGACAGAGTCGTACGGGAGACTCTTCCTGACTGCGGCATTGATCGCATGCGCGCCGGAAATCCAAAGCACAGTATGGCCGTCGGGCGTCGCGTTCGCAGCCACCGCGGTCCCTGGAACATTTCCCCCTCCCGGCCGATTGTCGACGATGACCTGCTGACCCAACGTCTCGGACATCGACTTGGCAAGCAGGCGCGCCGCTATGTCGGCCCCGCCACCCGGCGAGATCGGCGCAACCACCCGGATGGGCCGAAGTGGGTATGCAGCTGACGCTGCCCAAACCGAAGACATGAGCGACGCCCCGGACAGTACGATCGTCAGAACCAAACCAAGCACACGCGCGGGTCCCGTGATCATGCCCTCCGTTAGTCCGAACATCGACAAGTGGCCGGTAGCGATGCGAGTCTCCTCTGTCCCCATGCCTCCATCGCCAGAGATCATTGCTGCGTCAGGCCCACACTCTTGATGAGTTTCGCCCATTTTTCCCATTCGCTGCGCATGAATTTGCCAGTCTCCTCGGGCGAGCTTCCGATCGGCTCGACATCCAGAGCACCAAAACGTGTGCGCAATTCTCGCGTGGACAATGCGGCGACGATCGATTGCTGCAACTGATTAATCACGGCTCTCGGCGTTTCTGCCGGAACCATCGCTGCATGCCACGCCGTACTCTGGAATCCCGGGTATCCGGCTTCGGTTCCAGTCGGCACGTCCGGCATGTGAGTACTGCGCCGCAACCCACCCGTTAGGATCGGTCGCAACCGGCCCGCCTTGATGTGGCCGATGGTTCCCGAATACGTGTTGACCAGAACCTGAATGCGTCCAGTCGCGATGTCCGATGCGGCCTGACCCACGCCCTTGTAGGGCACATGCACCATGTCGAAACCTGCGACGCTCTTGAACAACTCTCCGGTAAGGTGCAATCCGCTGCCGATACCGCTGGAAGCATAGTTGAGTTGCCCGGGCTTGGCCTTAGCGTACGCGACGAAGTCCTTCACGGTCTGCACGGGTAACGAAGTCTGCACGAAAACGACGATCGGCGAACTTCCCACCTGCGAGACCGGGTTCAGATCCCTGAACAGGTCGTAACCCAGCTTCCGGTACAGCGATGGACCGATCGAGAGCGGACCGAGATTGGCATACAGCAACGTATAGCCGTCGGGGACCGCCTTGGCCACGATGGTCGTGCCTACGGTCCCCCCGGCGCCGCCACGATTGTCGACCACGATCTGCTGCTTGAGCACCGGGCTCCACGAATCGACCAGCGCACGTCCGACCGCATCCATGGATCCTCCCGGCTCGAACGGAATCACCATGCGGATGGGTCGATCAGGAAACGATTGTCCCAGGACAATCGAACTCGCCGCGAAGCCTAGCACGACCCACATCGTCTGCAGATATCGCCTCACTGTCCGTCCTCCTTGGTTTCGTGGTGAACACTGATTGCTGTCCGCTGCCCATCAGGGCTTCATGATGAGCTTCCCCATGACCTTTCCCGACTCGAAGACTCGATGTGCCCGTGCCGCTTCGGCGAGCGGGATTCGATCGTAGATCGGCACTCGTATTACTCCTGCCTGCAACTTTTGGATGAGATCCTCCGACGCGCGGGCGCGGATCTGCGGCTGATCATCGAGACTGTGAATCGAAAAGTAGCGATACGCCAGACTGCGATTGGGCGGCCGATTGATGGCTGCATCGATATTGCCGTCCGGCGGACCCTCGAGCCGACCGTAGAGGATGACCATTCCGAACCGGGAAAGGCAGTCGAACAAGGACAGCACGCTTTGTCCGCCTGCGACCGTGAGGGCGAGATCGACACCACGCCCGCCCGTCACATCCAACACCTGTCGTGCGATGTCGCCGCGGGTACGGTCTACGATCAAGTCGGCACCGTTGTCGCGAGCGAATCGACCACGAACCTCGGAACTCACGACACCGACGACCTGGCTACCCGCTGCTTTGGCAAGTTGCACGAGCGCCGTGCCTACGCCGCCGGCTGCCGCCATCACCAACACCGATCTGTATCGAAATCCCTGCAGCGCCGTCTCGAGCAGATGCCACGCCACTTGGTAGTTGGCGAGCCCCGCAACCTGATCGAGGTCCACAGCAGCCGACACCGGGTAAATCCTGCTCTCGGGTGCCTTGATGAACTGTGCGTAGCAGCCTGCGCGCTCCTCGAACTCGCGGGCCGTGACGAACACGGGCTGCCCCACCTGCAATCGCTTCGCGTCAGGTCCGGTCTTGACGACGATGCCGCTCATCTCGATGCCGGGAATCGCCGGTAGCTTCGGCATCCAGTGATAAGTCCCCTTGCGGACGGCGATCTCCGGCATGCAGACTCCGATCGCGTGGGCCTGAACAAGGACTTCATCCTTCTGTGGCACCGGCGTCGGCAAGTCGACGTACTCCAACACTTCCGGGCCGCCCGTGCGCGTGATCCGAATCGCCTTCATTCGCGGACCTCCTCCTGTGTGGCCTAAGGGTACCTGCAAAATCAGTAGCGATCCAAGCTGTGCGTACCCGACGCACGATGCCGCAAACCTGCTGCGTCGCACCACCGCGCTGGGCGCATCACCCATTCAAAAGCCACTTGGACCGCGATCGCATCGACCGTGAGCGATGGGTACAGTGTGCTTGCACAAGCTGAGCGGATCGAATAACAATAACCAGCGAGCACCAAGCAAAGGGATCGCGCCGTCTCCTTCGCAGAGAGGAAGCCATGTATTACGAAGGCAACTGGATCGACAGCTTTCCGCAGAACTATCAGTGGTCGAATGCCACGGTCATTACCAAGGGAATGGCGCCCTACGGTGCCGTCGCACTGGGTGAGATCGACGAAGTCGTGCAGAAACTCCACCAGCGCGCAAACGAACAAGCCGCATGGCATGAGGAATGGTGCGCGATGGCGGAGCGTATGGAAAGATTCGCCGATGAAGCCGCCGCGGCCGGACACAACGCCACAGCCGGGAACTACTATATTCGTGCTGGCATGTACTACTACACCGGCGAACGCATGGTACCGCCAGGTCCGAAGAAGACTTCGATTTATCGCAAGAGCCTCCGCTGCGCCCAGGAGGGACTCAAGCGGCGGCATCCGAATCTAGAGATCGTCGACATTCCCTACGCGCATTCGTCCCTCGCAGCGTACTTCCTGAAGTCGCCGTATGCCAACGGTCGAGCACCGACCGTCGTGCTTTTCAACGGACTCGACAATTGCAAGGAGATGAACGTCCTCTTCGCCGGACTGGAATTGTCTTTCCGTGGATTTCACACGCTGGCAATCGATGGACCAGGCCAGGGAGAATCGTTGCGGCTTCGCAATCACCCGGCACGTTACGACTACGAGGCGGCCGGCACGCCGGCCTACGAATACGTTGCGCAGCGGAGCGACGTGGATCCGAAACGCGTGGCAATCATGGCATACAGCGCCGGCGGCTATTATGCGCCGCGCGCCGCAGCCTTCGAAAAGCGCTATGCCGCGTGCGTGGCATGGGGCCCCCATTACGACTACCACGCCGTCTGGGAAAAGCGATACGCCGCGATGAAGCATGACGGCAATAGCGTGGCCACCTCGCACTTCCAGCTACCCTGGGTTCTGGGCGTCGAGAACATGGAAGTGGCGATGGAGAAATTGAAGAAGTTCACGCTTTCGGGTGTGGTCGAGAAACTGGAATGTCCTCTGCTGATCACCTGGGGCGAAGAAGACAAACTCACGCCCCGATCCGTGGCGGATCAGCTGTACCAGGCCGCCGGTTCCAAGGACAAGACGCTGAAAGTCTTCGATCGATACACCGGGGGCTTCGAGCATTGTCAAGCCGATAACCGTCAGGTCGGAACCGACTACATCGCCGACTGGTTGATGGATCGCCTGATGAAGTGACATCGATTTCGCCACTGAAAGTGATCAAGCCATGGTGACCGGATTCGAAGTCCAGCGCCGAGAGATCGTGCTGAACGGCCAATCATTCGGCGCCGCCGGTCCCTACGAAAAAATCATTGGCCGATTGCGTTATTCGGTCGATCCGGCTCACCCGCTCCACCGTCAAATCACCGATATCGATCTCGCGGCGCGCGATGATCAGGGCCGCGTGAACTTCGAGGGCGACTTCTACCTGCTCGCACCTGTGGATTCGGCCACCGCTTCACGTTCCCTCTTGTTCGACGTTCCGAACCGCGGTCGAAAATCGACCATCAGTCTGTTCAATAGTACGCCTCGCGTCAGCGATCCGACGTCCGAACAGCACTTCGGCAACGCTTTTCTCATGCGACATGGATACACGCTCGCTTGGGCTGGATGGCAGGCCGATATACAACGCGAACCGGGCTTCATGTCGCTCGATGTACCAAGCGCCCAGGGGGTGGAAGGGTATATGCGCGTGGAGCTGAAACCTCACCGCCTCGAAGCGCGAATGCCACTCGGCGACCTCAGTCACGTGACTTGTCCATCGATACCCCAGGCGACGATCGACATGCACGACTCAGCAGCGAGTCTTTGCGTCCGCGAGCATGGTGGTGCCGATGCCGTCGAGATTCCCAGGTCCGCTTGGCGATTTCCCGATTCGATGCATGTCGAAGTCGATGGCGGTTTCCGTCCGGGCGCGATATACAGCGTCGTCTTCCGCGCGACCCACTGATCCTTGGTCTGGGGTTTCTTGCGATTCGAGACGCGGCGGCTTGGCTACGATGGGGCACTCCCGAGATTGGAAATCCTTGCTCTGGCGCCATCGATCGTGCGTATCTCTACGGCATGTCCCAGAACGGACGCTTCATCCGAGAGATGCTTCACCGCGGTCTGGACGAGGATGAGGGCGGCCGGATGGTGTTCGACGGCGTCCTGTCGCACATCGCTGGTGCACAGCGCGGCGAATTCAATGTTCGCTTCGGTCAACCTTCACTCTTATCGAGTCAGAGCGTTGGCACGCTCGGGCCGTTCGATGATGCCGCACTCTATCGACGCCTGGAAGAGCGCGGCCAAGCGCCGCGGATCATCACCACGAACTCCTCCTGGGAGTATTGGCGCGGCGATGCATCACTGATTCGTACCGATAGCGACGGCCATTCCGATATCGATCCGCCGGCTTTCGCGCGCACCTATTTGCTCGCGGGAACTCAGCATACGACCGGCCCTATTCCGCCGCTGGCGGCCGAACCGAACACTGGCAATCGGGGTCATCACCTGTTCAACGTGGTCGACGACCGTCCCCTGATGCGAAGCATCCTGCGCACGCTCGATCGTTGGGTGATCGATGGAACGCTTCCGCCGCCAAGTGCCTATCCGCGTTTATCGGATCACACGGCAGTACAGCCGGAATCTCTATTCGAGCGCTTCCGACGAATTCCCGGCGTGCGTCCGCCGGAGCGAATCGGCCGTCCGCGACGAATGGATTTCGGCCCCTACCAGGCAATTGGTATCCCACACTATCCGCCGCAGATCGGGCTCCCCTACCCGTCGTTCGTCTCACAGATCGACTACGATGGCAACGAGGTGGCCGGCATACGTGCGACAGAATTGCGCGTTCCTCTATGCACGTACATGGGTTGGAATCCGCGCCACGCGGATAACGGCGCACCGGGCGACATCATGTTGATGATGGGCTCCACCGTTCCGTTCCCATGCACGCGCGCTGAGCGTGAGCGCAACGCAGACCCTAGACTTTCCGTGGAAGAACGGTACGCCTCCAAAGAGTCGTTTCTCGATGAGATCCGGCACGCGGCACTCGAACTCGTGTCGCAGCGACACTTGCTCGAAGAAGACATCGAAACTGTCGTGGAGCGCGCGAGGCAGTGCTGGAACTGGGTGCACAGGGCGTAGTGACCCGACATGCCCTGCGGCCCCGGGGCGGTCTAACTGCTGCGCCAACTATTCGGGGCGACGACGGCCGAGACGAATGCGGTTGAAGGTCTCACCGCCGGCATTTCGAACGCACGGTTTGCCAACGAAAGACGCACGTGACCGCTCTCGACGGATCGATCATTGCCGTCTTCATCCTCTACGTACTCGCCGCCGGTCTGCGTGAGCGGACACGCGCGTCCGCAGGGCTCGACCAGTACTTCCTCGCCGGGCGCGAGTTGAACGGCTGGCAGGCGGGAATCAGCATGGCGGCGACGCAGTTCGCTGCCGACACGCCCTTGCTCGTGGCGGGACTAGTCGCAGTCGGTGGCGTCTTCGCGCTCTGGCGACTGTGGATATACGCCCTCGCTTTCCTCTTCCTGGCCTTCGTGCTCGCCGCCTGCTGGCGGCGGGCGGGCGTGCTGACCGATGCCGAATTTGCCGAATTGCGCTACTGCGGGCGCGGTGCGGCGCTGTTGCGGCTGTTCAAGGCCTTCTATTTCGGCACCGTGTTCAACTGCGTGGCACTTGCCATCGTGCTGCTCGCAACTACACGCATCGTCGAACCCTTCCTGCCCTGGCATGACTGGCTACCCCAGAACGTGTCCGGTCTCTTCGAACGCCTCGCCGCACCGATCGCAAGTTCGCTGACCGCGACGCCTGCGACTGAATCGTCATTCGGTGTGCGCGCCGGCAGCAACCTGTTTTCACTATTGCTCATCGCCATCGTCACTCTCGCCTACTCCACGCTGGGCGGACTGCGCAGCGTGGTGCGTACCGATACCGTGCAGTTCGCACTGATGATGGTGGCGAGCATCATCTACGCATGGCTGGTGATCGATGCCATCGGGGGACTTGCCGCATTGCCTGCGCGCCTGCATGCGGTATTCGACGATGTCGAAGGCATCAGCGCATCGCAGTTGCTCGCATTCACGCCCTCGGTCGCCTACGACGTCACGGGATTGCTGCTCGCAGTGGTGCTGCTGCAGTGGCTGATCCAGGTCAACGCCGACGGGACTGGATATCTCGCCCAACGCGTGATGGCGTGCCGCGACGACAGGGAAGCCCGCCGGGCAGGGGTGGTGTTTACCTTCGCGCAGATCCTCGTGCGCAGCCTGATCTGGCTGCCCATCGCGCTCGGCCTGCTGCTGCTCTTTCCCACCGATCCCACGCTCGCCCTCGATGATCATATCGCCGGACGCGAGGCAGCCTACGTCCATGGGATCGCGCACTTGTTTCCGGCTGGCCTCAAGGGACTGATGCTGGCCGCGATGATCGCCGCTCTTGCTTCCACCATAGACACCCACCTCAACTGGGGCGCGGCCTACTGGACCAACGACATCTATGCACGCTTCGTTTGCCGCCGACTCGGACGCAACCCCGGCCCGCGCTCTCTGGTCAGGGTGGCGCGCGCGTCCAATGTTCTGCTGCTCGCGCTGGCACTCGTCATCATGTCGCACCTTGAATCGATAAGGGCTGCCTGGGAAGCGAGCCTGCTGCTCGGCTCGGGTGTCGGCGTGGTGCTGGTCTTGCGATGGCTTTGGTGGCGCATCAACGCATGGGGCGAGTTGGCTGCCATCGGCATCTCGGCGCTACTCGTGCCGCTCGTGCTCGCGCTTTTACCAGACGATCAAGGCCCAGCGCGACTGCTTCTGGTTGCTGTGATTTCGAGCGCCGCGGCCATAGCCGTGTCACTTTGGTTGCAGCCTGCAGCGCCGAAGAACCTCTGCGCTTTCTACCTCAAGGTGCGCCCGCCCGGATTCTGGGGACCAGTCGCGCGGCTCGCTGGTGAGAATCCGCACGTGCCGCGGCAGGCGCTCATCGATGGTTTAGTTGCGACCAGCAGTGCGGCACTCACCGTCTTCGGGCTGCTCGTCGGACTCGGCACCTGGCTGGTCGGTGGCACACCGCCCGCGTGGCTGCCGGAACGCAATGTGTGGATCGCGCTCAACATCGCGGTAGCACTCGGGGTGGCGCCGCTGTGGTGGAGACGCGGATTTAGAACGACCCAGGGAGGCGAATCCGTGGCCCCTTCGCCCCCGCGAATGCGTGACGATTGATTTCCAGCGCTCCGTTGCAACCCGACAGACCTGTGCTACGCGCGCGGAGACCACGGCGACAACATGCCGTTGTCGGGCCGCAATACCTCACCGATCATCGATACGAACGCGCATCATCGACTCAGCGAGCGCTCGACAGTGAGCGCGTCGATGCTCCAGTTCGCCACGCTGCATCTTTCCATCCACGTAAGACAGCAAGGCCTGAAAGTAGTCGTTGATTGCCTGAGCGAAAGGATTGGCTGTCCCATGGGCGTCCCATCCCAGAAGACTCAACTCGCGTGCCCTCTCGCCCCACTGCTGTTGCAGGCGCCAGACATCGTCCTTGGACTTCATTGCATCGGGCGTGTAGGCGCTCAGAATGCCGCCCAGCGTCTGAGCCACGCGCAATGCGAGGTCCCAGTCTCGGCCCGCGCGAATCTGGCGTCTTTGCAGAATCCAGGATACGAGACCACCGGCAACAGCGCCTGCTACGGCGCCAAGAAGGGCACTTAGGATTTCTACCGACATGTGCGTCTCCTATGGGTGGAGTCGGCTCGACTCCCGTGAGAGGCCGCGGATCTGCGCAACTGCGCAATTGCGCAGACGAGGAAACCGCGATCGCGCATTAGACCTCGTCAGATCGAAGCGGCCGAGCAGACATAGCCTGCACCAACAACTCACGAGGAAGTCCATACTCGGCGGCGCTGGGGGCGGGCGGACGCAGACACCATGGGTCGAGCGGCCCGGACAGCGCCCGTCGATCAGTGCTTTCTCGACTGTGACGGCGCACTGGGCGTACTGGTTCTGGGACTACGAAGGTGCGCTCAGCAGCGAATTGACATTCGCGCTCCTGCCCACAGCTCCCCTGAACGTGGCCCGACGCCAGATCGTGCGATGTCATTCACTCTGGAACAGGCGCGGCGGAGAGTAAACCACTGCGAATTCCGAAACCGAATGGACGAAGCGCGCTCAATTGCTCTCACTTGAGGGTCACCACGTTCGCGTTTCAGCCGTTGGCACAGCGTGGTCGAGTTCCGTCGCTATCTGCACCGCTTCATGGTGGAATTCTCTCGCATCGAGACGCTGGCAGGCGTCAAGCGCACATTGTTGAAACAGTACGACTCGCTGGTCCTGCCACTACAGCGTTGGCTCGAAGTTCAGGGTGTACGGCTGGTCACCGGTTGCACGGTCACCAACATCCTCCACGAAACCGAGGGTGGCCTGTTCATTCCCATCGCGTTGCACTTTACGGTGAACGGACACGATGAAGAGAAGCAACTGGAGAATGGCGATCTCGTCTTCGTGCAGAACGGCTCGATGACCGACACCTCCA
>LNFM01009317.1_pt1 | contig 15855 bp, 14 predicted proteins | sample 596031 | NCBI WGS metagenome assembly LNFM01 (sample SAMN04254537, study PRJNA301005) | activated carbon metagenome | isolation source: dual media filters at the Ann Arbor, Michigan drinking water treatment plant | place: USA: Ann Arbor | reverse complement strand
CTGCCAGATCACCCTTTGAGCGACCCGTCCAAAGGCGGCGCCACCATGTCCTGAATCCGGATGCCCAGGCGCGCCAGTTCAAACACGATCTGGGTGCGCGTGTTGACCTGCAGCAGCTCCATGAGGTGCGTCACGTGGGTCTTGACCGTGCCGTCCGAAATGCCGAGGTCGCGCGCGATCATCTTGTTGGTCTTGCCCTGCACCAGGCCGCGCAACACGTCACGCTGCCGTTCGGTGATGTGCACGCGGGCCTTGGACCACACGGTGGGGGCGGGTGCGTTCGTGCCGCCCGGGCCCGCACTCACCGCGCTGCCCGGCAACCAGACATTGCCGGAGGTGATGCAGTCCAGCGCCTGGGAGAGTTGCGCTGCGTCGGCGCTCTTGGGGATGAAGCCGAAGGCGCCCATCTCCACACAATCGCGCACCAGCTGGGGGTCCTCGTTGCCCGACACCACCACACACGGGATCTCCGGGCAAAGACCGCGAAAGTAGGACAAGGCTTCCAGCCGGTGGAAGCCCGGCATGCCGAGGTCCAGCACGATCACGTCAAAGGGAAGACCAGACCCGTCGAAGAACGCTCTGGCGGCCTGCGGGCTGTCGCACTGGACGGCCTGGGCCTCGGGTCGCAGGAGTTGGAGTTGCATCACCAACCCCATCCGGAACATGGTGTGGTCGTCGACCAGCAGGATGCGCATAAGGCCCCCTCAAACCACCGCCGGCGGAATGGCTAGCGGCGCTGAGCATTGTGCCGGATGGCGGTCAAGGTGCCACGGGTGGTGATCACGTCCACGTCGATCATCACCTCGATCAGGCTGCCGCCGGGCGCGGTCAGGGCACGCTGCAGCGCGGCTTCGAACTCGGCGGTGTGTGTGATGCGTTCGGCCGCGTAACCATGGTTGGCCAGGGCCGAGCCGCTCACGTTGGCCGGGTACTCGCGCTCCTGGTGCATGCGGATGGTGCCGAAGCTGCCGTTGTTGAGCAGCAGCACAATGCTTTTCGCGCCGTGCTGCACCGCAGTGGCCAGCTCCTGGCCGTTCATGAGAAAGTCGCCGTCACCTGCGATGGTGAATGCCGTGCGCCCGGTGAGGATGGCCGCGCCGATACCGGCCGGCACGCCGTAACCCATGGCGCCGTTGGTGGGCGCGAGTTGTGTTTTGTGACCCTTGACCAGACCGCTGTAGCGGAAGAAGCGGTGCAGCCAGCTCGCGAAATTGCCGGCACCGTTGGTCAGCACCGCATCGGCTGGCAGGTGTTTCTGCAGGGTATGAATGATGGCCGGCATGTCGATGGTGCCGGGCAGCGTGATGCCGCCGTTGGCGGGGTCGATGTTGGCCAGGTAGTCGGCGTGGCAGGCCTCGGTCCAGTTCACCCAGGGCAGCGTGGGTGGCGCGGTGAGCACCTCCAGGCTGCGCGCCGCCGCGTTCATGGTCGCATTGATCGCCAGTGTGGGCTGGTACACGCGGCCCAGTTCCTCGGCGCTGGCGTGGATGTGCGCTTCGATCAGCGTGTAGCCGCCGGTGGTGGACTCGCCCAGTCGCGGGCCGATGGCGATCAGCAGGTCACTCTCGCGCACACGCCTGGCCAGCGCAGGGTTGATGCCCAGACCCACATCGCCCGCGTAGAGCGCGTGGTGGTTGTCAAAGGTGTCCTGAAAACGGAAGGCGTTGGTCACCGGCAGTTGCCAGTTTTCGGCAAAGCGCTGCAGCGCCGCGGCGGACTGCGGCGTCCAGCCGCCACCGCCGGCGATCACCAGCGGGCGTTCGCTGGCCAGCAGCAGGGTGCGCAGTTCACGCAGCGCGCCCGGGTCGCTCCAGGCCTGCACGGCATCCACGCGCGGCAAAGGCTCGGCGTCCACGGTCTGCGTGAGCATGTCTTCGGGCAGCACCAGCACCACCGGGCCGGGCCGGCCGTTCATGGCGGTGGCGAAGGCTCGCGCCACGTACTCAGGGATGCGGCGCGCATCGTCGATGCGTTCCACGCGTTTGGCCATGCCCTTGGTGGAGGGGCCGAAGAACGACAGGTAGTCGACTTCCTGAAAAGCCTCGCGGTCGCGCGCGTCGCTCGCCACGTCGCCGATGAACAGCACCATGGGCGTGCTGTCCTGAAACGCGGTGTGCAGGCCGATCGACGCGTTGGTGGCGCCAGGCCCGCGCGTCACGAAGCACACGCCCGGTCGCCCGGTGAGCTTGCCCTGGGCTTCGGCCATGAAGGCCGCGCCACCTTCCTGACGGTTGGTGACAAAGCGGATGCGGTCGGCGTGGGCGTGAAAGCCGTCCAACACGGCGAGGTAACTTTCACCCGGAACACCGAAGGCGTGGGTCACGCCCTGCTGGATCAGGCATTGCACAAGAAGGTGACCGGCGATCTGGGACATTCGATTGACTTTATTAACTGATTGGTGAATTATTCGACCATGAGCAGCACTCCCACCCCCATCGCCGAAGAGCGTCTGCGCGACGCCGATCGTTCGCAGAATACCATCCTGAATGCGGCCCGCGACGAGTTCGCGGAGCACGGTCTGGGTGGCGCGCGCGTGGACCGCATCGCCGAGCGCGCAGGGCTGAACAAGCGCCTGATCTACTACTACTTCGAGGACAAGGAGAAGCTGTTCCAGGCGGTACTGGAGCAGGCCTACCGGCACATCCGGGAAGAGGAAAAGAAACTCAACCTGGAGCACCTCAAGCCCGAAACCGCGCTGCGCCGGCTGGTGGAGTTCACCTGGAACTACTACCTGGAACACCCCGAGTTCCTCACCCTGCTCAACAGCGCCAACCTGCACCGTGCGCGCCACCTGGCGCAGTCGCAGCGGGCGCGCCAGCTCAACTCGCCACTGATCGCCACGCTGGGCGACATTCTTGAGCGCGGGCGCGCCGAGGGCACCTTCCGCGGTGGCATCGATCCGCTGCAGCTCTACGTGTCGATCGCCGGTCTGTCGTACTTCTACCTGTCGAACAACCACACACTCTCGGCGATCTTCGGGCGTGACCTCATGACGCCCAAGGCGCACAGCGAAAGGCTCTCCCACATGTGCGAGGTGATCCTAGGGTATGTCCTGATGAATTGAGCGACGGAGCGCCTTGACGCCCTGGGGAGCAGTTTCTACTATTAACTGCTCGGTGAATTAATCCAGGAGACAAACCATGAAAATCGCCTTCGTCCGCCCCCTGCTTGCTGCTTCCCTGCTGGCCATGGTCTCGGCCAGTGCCCTGGCCCAATGGAAGCCCGACCGCCCGATCACGCTGATCGTGCCGTGGGCACCGGGCGGCTCGACCGACCAGGTCTCGCGTGTCACTGCGGCCGAGCTGGAGAAGCACCTGGGCCAGAAAATCGTGATCATGAACCAGCCCGGCGCCTCGGGCTCGGTGGGCACCAAGAACGCCATGGCCGCCCCGGCCGACGGATACACCTGGACCGCCGGCGGCGCCAAGGACCTCGGCACCTACAAGGTGCTGGGCATGCTCGACACCTCGGCCAGCGACTGGAACCTCTACCTCAACGTGGCCCACATCGCGGTGGTCGGTGTCAATGCCGACACGCCCTTCAAGACCATGCCCGAGTTGCTCGCGGCCATGAAAGCCAATCCGAATTCGATCTCGGTGGCCACGGCCGGCGTCAACTCCAGCGGCCACTCCGCCATCGAGTCGATCGCACGCGTGGCCGGCGTGACCTACAAGCACGTCACCTACGACGGCGGTGCACCCGCCGCCGTGGCGGCCGCTTCGGGTGAGACGCAGGTCACCACCCAGCTCGCGGCCGAGCAGACCGACATGATCCGCGCCAAGAGGATCCGCCCGTTGGCGGTGGTGGGCGACAAGTCGATCGAGATCGAGGGCTACGGCACCATCCCGCCGCTGTCGCAGTTCATCCCGGGCTACAAGGACCCGATCAATTACTTCGGCATCTTCGTGCCCAAGGGAGCGCCACCCGAAGTGAAGCAGACGCTGGACCGCATCTGGGCCACCGAGATGGTCAAGAGCGAGGCGCTGAAGAAGTACGCCCAGTCGCGTGGCGCCATGTTCGCTCCGATGGCGGGTGAAGAGGCGCAGAAGGCGGTGTTCCCGGCCATCCAGTCCTATGCCTGGACGCAACAGGCCGCCGGCAAGGCCAAGGTGTCGCCCGACACCGTGGGCATTCCCAAGCCCTGACCCCGACGCACGGACTTCACCATGACCGAGGGCGGAACATCCGCCCGCGCCGACCTCTGGGGCGGCGCGGGTTGGGCAGGCTTTGGCCTGTTGATCGTGGCGGCATCGCTGCGCATGGAGCGCTTCGAGTCCATGGGCGCGCAGCTCTACACCATGCCGGGTTTTGTGCCGGGCATGTTGGGCGGCGTGCTCCTGCTGCTCGGCGTGGTGCTCATGCTGCGGGGCTGGCGTCGCAGTCGCCAGGGCACCCACACGCAAGCGGGTGAATCACTGATCAACCGCCGCATCGGCATCACGCTGGTGCTTTCGCTGCTGTACGCCGGCCTGCTGATCGGGCGTGCACCGTTCTGGTTGGTCACCGGCCTGTTCGTCGCCGCTTTCGTCGCGACTTTCGCCCCCGAAGACCAGGCGCCGAGCCGCCGTCTCGTGGTGGCGCTCGCCACCGGCGTGATCTCCTCGGCGGTGGTCACCTACGTGTTCCAGCACATCTTCCTCGTCCGTCTCCCCTGAGACCACCCGGCCGCACCCATGTTTGACGGACTCCTGCTTTTCGGCCAGTCGATCGTTCGCTTCGGCACGCCTGAGACCATCGCCTACGCCCTGCTGGCGTCGCTGGTCGGCGTGGTCATGGGCGCCCTGCCCGGCCTCACCGCCACCATGGCGCTGGCCCTCATGACCACGCTCACGCTCAAGCTGCCACCCAGCCAGGCGCTGCTGATCCTGATCTGCACCTATGTGGGGTCCATCTACGGTGGCTCGCGCTCGGCCATCCTGCTCAACATCCCGGGCACCCCGGCCTCCGCTGCGGCCTGTCTTGACGGCTATGCGCTGGCGCGCCAGGGCATGGCGGGCCGCGCCATGGGCATCGCCACCACCGGCTCGGTCATGGGCACCTTGATCGGCATGTTTTTTCTGGCAGCGTTCACGCCCATCCTCGGTGGCCTCGCCTTGAAGTTCGGTGCCTACGAGTTTTTCTGGCTCGCGCTGTTCGGCGTGATCATCGCCGGCACACTCACCGGCGACGACCCGCTCAAGGGCTGGATCGCGGGCATCGCGGGCCTCTTTGTGGCGACCATCGGGCAGGAGCCGCAATACGGCTTCGAGCGCTTCGCCTGGGGCGTGCGCGACCTGGCCGGCGGCATCCAGCTGGTGCCCGCGCTGGTGGGGGCCTTCGGTTTCGCCGAGCTGCTCACCGCCATGCGGCGGCGCCAGTTGCCGGTGAAGATCAGCGCGTTCGACACCGTCATTCCGAAGCTGCGCGACGTGACCCAGTACTGGCGCACCATCCTGCGCTCGGGCCTCATCGGCACCGGCGTGGGCATCGTGCCGGGCGTGGGTGAAGACGTGGCAGCCTGGTCGTCCTACGCGGCCGCCAAGCGCGCGAGCAAGGAGAAAGAGAAGTACGGCAAGGGCTCGGTCGAAGGCCTGATGGCCGCCGAGACCGGTGACAACGCCTGTGTGCCCGGCGCCATGATTCCCGTGCTCACGCTGGCCATTCCGGGCTCGGCACCGGCTGCCGTGCTGATGGCCGCCATGATCATCCACGGCGTCAAGCCCGGGCCGCTGATCATGGTGGAGAACCCGCAGTTCGTGTACGACGTGGTGGCCATGATGCTGTTCGCCACCATCGGCATCCTGATCTACGGCCTGCTGCTCACCAAGGCGCTGGTGCAGGTGCTTCGTGTGCCGCAGCACCTGATCGTGCCCATCATCTTCGTGCTGTGCGCGGTCGGCAGCTTCGCCATCGCCGGGCGGCTGTTCGATGTGTACGTGATGCTCGCGTTTGGCCTCATCGGGTTCTTTCTGCGCCACTTCGGCTACCCCATGGCGCCGCTGGTGCTGGGCATCGTGCTCGGTGACCTGATGGAAAAAAACCTGCGCCGCGCGCTCATCCTGTCCGACGGCGATCTCTCGCCCTTCTTCACGCGTCCGATCGCCGGCACCGTGGCCGCCATGATCTTCGCCACCATCGCCTGGAAGCTATGGAGCCTGTACCGACGGCCCGTCAAGCGCGAGGTCGGGGCATGAAGCTCGCGCTGTGCAACGAAGTGCTGCGGCCCATGGGCTGGGCGGCGCAGTGCGAGGCCGCTGCGCGCATGGGCTATGACGCACTGGAGGTTGCACCTTTCACACTGGCCGACGACCCGTTCACGCTCGACGCGCCGCGTGCGCGCGCGCTGCTGGCCACCACTCGCGACCACGGCCTCTCGATTTCCAGCCTGCACTGGCTGCTGGTCCAACCCGAAGGCCTGTCGCTGGTGACCGCCGATGCGGCGCTGCGCGCGCGCACGCTGGACCTGCTGCGCCACCTGATCGACTTTGCAGCGGCCTGCGGCGCACAGGTGCTGGTGCACGGATCGCCGAAACAGCGCTCCCCCGCACCCGGCCAGAGCGTGGAAGACGCCACCGCACGGCTGGAGGCCGCCTTGGCGGAGCTCGCGCCCCACGCGGCAGCAGCGGGTGTCATCTATTGCATCGAACCCCTCGGCCCATTCGAGACGCCGGTGATCAACACGGTGGCCGAAGCCGCCGCCCTGGTCGACCGCATCGGCTCACCCGCCGTTCGCACCATGTTCGACGTGAGCGCCGCCTCGCACAGCGAGCGCGAACCGGTGCACGCGGTACTGCGCAGCTTTCTGGCCAGCGGCCACGTCGCCCACGTGCAGCTGAACGACAAGAACCGCCGCGGCCCGGGCCAGGGTGTGACCGACCAGCGCCCGGTACTGCAGGTGTTGAAAGACATGCACTACAGCGGCTGGGTGGCGGTCGAACCGTTTGAGTACGTGCCCGACGGACCGGGCTGCGCCGAATTTTCAGCGCGCCACGTGCGCGGCCATTGGAGAACCCTGACATGAGCAACGCCCGGCCGTTCCGAACGCGCTCAGCCCCGCAGTGCGCAGCGCGGAGGGCCATCCTGTGAGCGGCGTCGACCTGCGCATCCGCGAGGTGCACCTCTTTCAACGCCACGTCACGCTGCGCCTGCCGTTCCGATTCGGCGCGGCCACCGTCACGCAGTGCCCGCAGGCCTTTGTGCAGGTGCACGCCGAGGTGGATGGCCGCAGCTTTGAGGGTGCGAGCGCCGAACTCATGGTGCCCAAGTGGTTCGACAAGTCGCCCGCCCTCACGCACGAGCAAAACTTCGAGCAGTTGCGCGAGTCGCTGCGCAACGCGCGCGATGGCCTGCTGGCCAGCGGCACTGCCATGAGTTCCTTTGCCTATTCACAAACCGCGGGTGAAGCGGCCGTGGCCGTGTCGGTCTCGCGCGGCCTGCCCCGCCTGGCCGCCCAATTCGGCCCGGCCCTGCTCGACAAGGCCGTGGCCGACGCCGCCCTGCGCGCCGCCGGCCAGTCGTGGGTGGACGGCCTGCGCGCCGGTGTGCTCGGGGACCCCTGGAGCGGGCAACTGAAACTGGTGCGCCCGACCCAGGTGGTGCTGCGCCACACCGTCGGCCTGGCCGACCGCCTCACCGACAGCGACCCGGGCACCGACCCACAGGACGGCTTGCCCGCCACACTGCAGGCTGCGATCGAGCGCCATGGCCTGCACCACTTCAAGCTCAAACTCTGCGGCCAGATCGACGCCGACCTGGAACGGCTGATACGCATCGCCGAGGTGTTGCAGCGCGTGGGCAGCGACTGGCGCGTGACGCTCGACGGCAATGAAACCTTCAGCGACGCGGCCAGCCTCGGACGCTTCTGGCAGACGCTGCACAACACGCCGGCCCTGGCCGCTCTGCTGCAGCGCACCTTGCTGCTGGAGCAACCCCTGGCGCGCGCCGTGGCCTTGCAAGAGTCCATCGCAACGCTCGGCATCGGCGTGCCGGTGATCCTGGACGAATCGGACGATCACGCCAGCGCACTCGAAGAAGGCCTGGCGCTGGGCTACCGCGGCATTTCCAGCAAGGCCTGCAAGGGCATCTACCGCTCACTGGCCAACGCGCACCGCATTGCCCAAGACCCGCGCCTGTTGCTTTCGGGCGAAGACCTGACCTGCCAGGCAGGTCTCGCGGTGCAGCAAGACACCTTGCTTGCCGCCAGCCTGGGCGTGCAACACATCGAGCGCAACGGCCACCACTACGTCGACGGCTTCGGCAGCGCGCCGGCCGACGAAGCGATGGCCTTTGTCGAGGCCCACCCCAGCCTGTACGACAACGCCTCGGGACGCCCGCACCTCACCGTGCGCAACGGTCGGCTAGACCTCCTTTCCCTGCACGTCACGGGCTTCGCATCGGCGGCCATGCCGCAATGGCGCAGCCTGCAACCCATCCACTGAACCCGCCTTCACGGAGAACCCACACATGGCAACACACCGACTCGGTCTCATCATGCACGGCGTCACCGGGCGCATGGGCATGAACCAGCACCTGATCCGCTCCATCTGCGCCATCCGCGCACAAGGCGGCGTCACGCTGTCCAACGGCGACAAGGTCATGCCCGACCCGATCCTGATCGGCCGCAATGCCGAGAAGATGGAAGCCCTGGCCAAGGCGAACAACATCGCGCGCTGGGGCACCGACCTCGACGCCGCGCTCGCGAACCCCGACGACACCGTGTTCTTCGACGCCGGCACCACGCAGATGCGCCCCACACTGCTCGCCAAAGCCATTCGCGCGGGCAAACACGTGTACTGCGAGAAGCCGATCGCCACCAACCTCAACGAGGCGGTGGAGATCGCGCGCCTGGCGGAAAAGTCGGGCCTCAAGCACGGCGCCGTGCAGGACAAGCTGTTTTTGCCCGGCCTGCGCAAGCTCGACATGCTGCGCCGCGCCGGCTTCTTCGGCCGCATGCTCAGTGTGCGCCTGGAGTTCGGCTACTGGGTGTTCGAGGGTGACCTCCAGCCTATCCAGCGCCCGAGCTGGAACTACCGCGCTGAAGACGGCGGCGGCATGATCCTGGACATGATGTGCCACTGGCGCTACGTGCTGGACAACCTGTTCGGCGAAGTCCAGTCGGTGTCCTGCATCGGCACCACGCACATCCCCACGCGCTGGGACGAAGCCGGCAAGCCCTACGCCTGCACGGCCGACGACGCGGCCTATGCCACGGCCGAGCTCATCGGCCACGGCGGCGAACCGGTGATCGCGCAGCTCAACATGAGCTGGGCCACGCGCGTGAACCGCGAAGACCTGGTGACCTTCCATGTCGACGGCACGCACGGTTCTGCTGTGGCCACGCTGACTGGCTGCAAGGCACAGAACCGCGTGAACACGCCGCGCCCGGTGTGGAACCCGGACCAGAAACAGATGATGAATTTCATCGACCAGTGGCAGGAGGTGCCGGACACGCAGGTGTACGACAACGGCTTCAAGATCCAGTGGGAACACTTCATCCGCCACGTGGTGGAGAACGAGCCCTACAAATGGACGCTGCCCGAAGGCGCCAAGGGTGTGCAGCTGGTGGAGCTGGCGCTGCAGAGCTGGAAAGAACGCCGGTGGGTCGACGTGCAACCACTGAAGGTGTGACGCCATGGCCCTCTCAATCAAACTCCCCAACGCATCGGGCGTCGTCGAGGCCTACACGCTGCGCGGCACCACGCCCGTGAAGCCAGCGAAGGGTGTCGCGTTCAACCGCATCGCCTACTCCGCCGCCCATGTGGTGGCCGACCCGCTCGCCGCGATCGACCCCTGGCTGCAATGCGCCATCGACTGGGACGAAACCATTGCCTACCGCCAGCGGCTCTGGTCGCTCGGTCTGGGCGTGGCCGAAGCCATGGACACGGCCCAGCGCGGCATGGGCCTGGACTGGCCGACCTCGCTGGAGCTGATCGGCCGCTCGCTGGATGCTGCACGTGACTTCGGCCCCGGCGCGTTGGTGGCCTCGGGCTGCGGCACCGACCACCTGGTGCTGGAGAACGTGAAGACGGTCGATGAAGTGATTGCGGGCTACGAAGAGCAGATGGCCGCGATCGAGAAGCTCGGCGGCAAACTGATCGTGATGGCCAGCCGCGCGCTGGCCCGCGTGGCCAAAGGCCCGGCCGACTACGAGCGCGTGTACGACCGCGTCCTGAGCCAGGCGAAGCAGCCGGTGGTGCTGCACTGGCTGGGCGACATGTTCGACCCCGCACTCAAAGGCTACTGGGGCAACAACGACCCGGACAAAGCCATGGACACCGCGCTCGCCGTGATCGCGGCGCACCCGGACAAGGTCGATGGCATCAAGATCTCCTTGCTCGACAAGGACAAGGAAATCGCCATGCGCCGCCGCCTGCCAACCGTGGGCGGCCTCGACGGCCGGGGCGTGCGCATGTACACCGGCGACGACTTCAACTACGCAGAGCTGATCGCGGGTGACGGCTTTGGCAGCGAAATCAGGCACGGGCAGAGCGATGCACTGCTGGGGATCTTCGACGCCATCGCACCCGCAGCCAGCGCTGCACTGGGTGACTTGGCACAGGGCAACGTGCAGAAGTTCCACGACATCCTGAGCCCCACCGTGCCGCTGTCGCGCCACATCTTTGCCGCGCCCACGCGCTTCTACAAGACCGGTGTGGTCTTCATGGCCTGGCTCAACGGCCACCAGACGCACTTCACCATGGTCGGTGGCCAGCAGAGCACGCGTTCGCTGCCGCACTTCGCCGAGCTGTTCCGCCTGGCCGACGCGGCCAACCTGCTGGAGCAGCCCGAACTGGCCGTGCGGCGCATGAAGACGCTGGCGGCCCTGCACGGAGTCGAGTGATGCGCGATTTTTCCCAAGACCACCGCTGGCTCTCCATCAACACCGCCACGGTGCGCAAGAGCCGGGGGCAAGACCTGCCGCTGACCGACATCCTCGACGCCTGCGCGCGCCATGGCATTCAAGCCGTCTCGCCCTGGCGCGACCAGGTCGCCGCCGTCGGGCTGAAGACCATCTCAGCCCAGGTGAAATCGCTGGGCCTCAAGCTCTCGGGCTATTGCCGCGGCGGCATGTTCCCTGCCGTGGATGCAGCCGGCCTGCAGGCCGCACGCGACGACAACCGCCGCGCGGTGGACGAAGCCTGCGAACTCGGCGCGCCCTGCCTGGTGCTGGTGGTCGGCGGGCTGCCCGGCGCGCTGGCGGGCAAGGCCCTGCACAAGGACATCGCCCACGCGCGCGAGCAGGTGAGCAACGGCATCGCCGAGCTGCTTGAGTACGCGAAGGCCAACGCCATGCCGCTGGCCATTGAACCCCTGCACCCGATGTTCGCGGCGGACCGCGCCTGCATCAACACGATGGAGCAGGCGCTCGACGTGTGCGACGCGCTCGACCCGGGTCAGACCGGTGCGTTGGGCGTGGCGGTGGACGTGTACCACGTGTGGTGGGACCCGAAGCTGCAGGCACAGATCAAACGTGCGGACAAGTCGCGCCTGCTCGCCTTTCACGTGTGCGACTGGCTCACGCCCACCACAGACCTGCTCAACGACCGCGGCATGATGGGCGACGGCGTGATCGACATCCCGCGCATCCGCGGCTGGGTGGAAGCGCAGGGCTTTGCGGGCTTCAGCGAGGTGGAGATCTTTTCCACCGGGAACTGGTGGCAGCGCGATCACGACGAGGTGCTGACCACCTGCATCGAGCGGCATCGCAGCGCGGTTTGAAGCGCCGCTCGAGTCTGCCGAGGGCGGGCCCTAGGTGTGAAGCACATCGCGAAGCGACGGATCCAGGTCGAACTGAACCTTCACGTAAGAACAGACGGGAATCACTTTGGTGTCGGTCTCGCGGGCCCAGGCCACCATGGCGTCCTGCAGCTGGCGTGCAACGCCATGTCCCCTGAGGCTCGGGTCCACGTAGGTGTGATCGACCACGACCACCGACGGATGGGTGCGGTGGTAAGTCATTTCGGCGATGCGCTGGCCATTTCGCTGGATGTGGAAAGCGCCGCGGGAGGCGTTTTCCGAGTGTTCGATCGAATGTTCCATGGCTTCTCCAGAGATGTGGCAGGTCCTCAAGCAGTGCGCCGGCCCACACCCAGTGCCGCCACCACCGACAGGCCCAGAAACACAGCACTGCCCACCAGCGTGGCGAAAAACCAGCCCCGGTCCATGAACAGGCCGAACATCAGCGGCGCGGCTGCAAAACCCACGTCCAGCCCGGAATACACCGTGCCATAGACCCGGCCGGTTGCGCCCTTGGGCGTGGCGCGCTTGATCATCATGTCGCGGCTGGGGCCGCCCACGCCCACCGCAAAACCAGTGGCGGCCAGCGCCACCAGGGTTCCGGTGGCGCCCAGCCAGCCGGTGGCGCACACCAACAGCAGAACGGTACCCAGCGCCATGGCCCAGGCCACCACGTGATCGCTGGAGAGGCGGTGCTGGTGGCTGTAGGCCGCCACAAAGCCGCCCACCAACATGCCGAAGGCGGCGCACAACATGTAGGCGCTGATGGTCAGGGTGGCGACCTCAACGCTGGTGCCGTGCATGGCCTTGAGGATGGACGGTGCGAAGCTCTGCACCACCGCCAGCGACATGGTGGAGAGCAGGAAAAACGCAAAGCACCACCACACCACGGGGAGCTTCAAAAACCCCAGGTCACCGCCGCGCGGCTCGCCCGCCGCACGCACCACCACCTCGGTGCGCAGCTTGTCGCGCTGCCAGAACATCAAGCCCAGGACCACGAGGTACAGCACCGCAGCAACCTGGTAGGCGACGCGCCAGTCGGCCCAGGCCGAAACGCCGATGAGCAGTGCGGGCGCCAGTGCCCAGCCCAGGTTGCCGGTGAGGCCGTGGGCGCTGAAGGCGTGGCCGAGGCGGGGCAGCGAGACGCGCTGGTTGAGGATGGTGAAGTCGCACGGATGCAAGGGCGCGTTGCCGGCGCCGGCCAGCACAGCCACCAGCATGAGGCCTGCGTAGCTGTTGGCATGCGAAGCGGCCACAGCCGCCAGGAAAAACATGCCGACGGCGGCGAACAGCACCGGGCGCGCACCCACGCGGTCCACCAGAAAGCCGGCCAGCGCCTGCCCCACACCGGAGATCACGAAAAACACCGACATGAGCAGGCCGACGTCGGCGAACGACAGGCCGAACTCGCGGATGAACACCGGAAACAGCGGCGCGAGCAGCAATTGGGAAAAGTGCGACGTGCCGTGAACGAGTCCGACCAGTCCAATGACGGCGGCGTCCTGCTTGAGCGGAATCGGGTTGGCGGGCGCGGGTGCGCCCAGGACGGCGGTGTTCATGCCGGTGATCGTAATGGGCGCAGGGCATGCAAAATGGCGATGGAAAGACAAGCATCATCGAATTTCAGCCAAACCCCTTCACCATGCCACCGGCCAGAACTCCCCGACCCAGGCGCTCGCTGCCCACCGGCGACACCGACCCGTACCGCCCCACACCCGATCGGCCGGTGCGCTGCCGCGCGCGGCATCTGGATGGTGACAACCAGTTCGAACCGCACCACCACGCGTGGGGACAGCTCGCATATTGCGCCAGCGGCCTGATGCAGGTGACGGTGCTGCAGGCACCCGAGACCACCACCATCGTGCCGCCCTCGCGCGCCGTGTGGATTCCGCCCGGCGCGCGCCACGCGGTCACCATCGTCGAGGCGGCCCAGCTGCTCACGCTCTACATCGACGCCAGCGCCGTGCCGGCGCACTGGACCCACTCGCGCGTGATGGTGGTCTCGCCCTTGCTGCGCGAACTGGTGCATGCGCTGGACCGGCCGCAGCCGCCCGCAGCCGACGCAGAGCGCGCGCTGCTGACCTTGCTGTTTCACGAGATGGAGCATGCCGACACCCAGCCGCTGGGCGTGCCCATGCCGAGTGCCACCAGCGGCGACCGTCGCCTGCGCAATCTGTGCGAGGCGGTGGTGCAGGCGCCGGCGCAACACGCCACGCTGGCGGCCTGGTCGGTGCAGGCAGGGGCCAGCGAGCGCACGCTGGCGCGCCTGTTTCGCGAAGAACTGGGCACGAGCTTTCAGCGCTGGCGCCAGCAGGTGGTGCTGGCGCACGCCATGCCCATGCTGGCGCGGGGTGTGTCGGTGGGGCGGGTGGCGCAGGCCAGCGGCTATGCGAGTGAGAGTGCCTTCTCGGCCATGTTCAAGTCGGCCATGGGTTTGCCGCCGACCCGGCTGCTGGCCCGCAGGCGTACCCGGCCTCAGGCCGCCACAGCCTCGTCGACCCGGGCCTGATCGGCCGCAATAGCCTCGATGGCCTTGCGCACCACGCTCTGGCCATCCACCGGCCGCAGCAGGCGGTTGGCGATGAGCCGTTCGCAACTGCGCTTGGTCATGGAATGTGGACGGCCTCCGCGGCTCACGAACATGAACAGCGTGCCGCGGGTGCTGGCCCAGATCAGTTGGGCACGCAGCCATTCGCGGTGCGAGTACAGGTCGACCCAGTCGCCTTCGCGCAGTCCCGCCAGAAGAGTGATGGCGTCGAACGGAATGTCTTCTTCGCTCTCCGCTTCGTTGAAGCTTGACACCACCGCCTGATCGGCACCGCTGGCGGCGCGGCCTTCGGTGAGTTCGGAGAAATCGGTGGGCAAGGTGTCCTCGAATCCCGCCGCTTCCAGCTCCACGCGCCCGAGCCAGGGTTGGGCCGCCTTGCGCGGTTTGCGTTGTTCGGGCGTGGCTGGCAAGGTCTCGTCCAGCTCCATCGACATGGAAGAAGTGTCCAGCGGCACCGGGTTCGAAGCGCTGGCGTCGGCCCGTGCGCGGGCGCGTCGCAGGCCCAGCACCGGCTGGTGCAGGCGCATGAGGGCGTCGAAGAAGGGTTTGGTCTCGTCAGGCGTCTTGCCGAGCGAGGCCAGGCCGGCATGCAGCGTTTTGAGCATGCCGGGCACCATCTCCAGCAACTGCGAGGGCAGCCGCAGCGTGACTTCTTTTTTGGTGCTCCAGAGCAGGTTGGACACCACTTTGCGGTAGCCACCCGGATCGGTCTCGCCGCGCGGGGCATTGAGCTGGGCCGAAGCGATGGCGAGCGCCCACGGGCCATAGAGGAAATCGAGGATGAAGCCGGGCGCGTGGTCCACGTCGGGGCGCTGGCTCAGGTCCCAGGCCACCTGGTCGGCGAGCGTCTGGCGGGCTTCGGCGTGCCGGATCGCCTGCAGGTTGCTGCCTTTGGCGGCCTCGTCGTCGCGGTCCTGGGTTTCCCACTCCTGAAGCAGCTCGTCCAGCGCAATGGCAAAGGCCTGTGGGTCTTCGGTTTCCAGTTCGTTGAGCGCGTTGAACGCTTGCTGCACCGGCCCGAAGAACTCGGCGAACTCGGTGGCGAATTCGTCGTTGTACCGGAAGCTGCGCTGTGCCACGCACTCCACCAGGCGGCGCGCCGGGTGCGCGTCTTCGCTGAAGAAGCGCGGGTTGGCCATGGCCAGGCGCAACAGCGAGGGCTCCAGCGCCACCACGGCTTCCCGCACGGGCGCCAGCAGCAGTGGGTCTTGCGCGACCTGGTTGACCAGCTTGCGCACCACGTCCAGGCCCATGGCCTGCGCCACGCGTTCGGCCTTCTGCTTGAGCTGCATGAGCACGCGCGCGCGCTCGTGGGCGGCTGCAAAGTCGCCCCAGGTCTTCTGGCTGAGCTGGGTGCCGATGTCCACCGCGCGCGCAGGGCGGTCCACCACCGGCAGCGCCTTGTACTGCTGGCTGCGCTGCACCACCATCGACTCGTCGAGCGTGGGGATGGCTGCAAAGGCCTCGATGGCGGCAAGCTCTTCGCTCACCTGTTCGTAGTACTCGGGCGCGAGCGACTGCTCGTAGCGCTGGCCGCCCTTCTCCAGGAAGTTGTGCAGGTACTGGTTGTCCACCGGCGTCTGCAGGCGGGC